>Ga0334887_1004879_pt1 | contig 11638 bp, 9 predicted proteins | sample GraSluR1_MG_10_FD_207217 | JGI IMG/M metagenome (GOLD analysis project Ga0334887, IMG submission 207217) | Sludge microbial communities from methane-producing bioreactor in Wageningen University, Netherlands - Granular Sludge_18_07-R1 | ecosystem: Engineered > Bioreactor > Anaerobic >...
ATGCGCACTACGCCGCTGCTGTGGGCCGCGGCGCCGTAGCTGCTGGTCGCCATGAAGTCAATCTCGTGCGGGATGCGGATGGCGCGAATGAGGTCAGCCATGAAGATGATGCTGCCTTTTAGCACGGAGATGAGCAGCAGATCGCGGCCGCGGTATTCCTCTTCGATGGCCCGGCCCAGTTCGAGCACGCGCGCCTGGAGCGTCTCTTTGTCGACGAGCACGCGCTCGATAGCTTCATCCAGGGGCGTTTTGTGGACGGAAGCGGGCAGTTGGCTGTTCATGGCGGATTCTCCTCACCAGGGTCACGGCGAAAGAAAGGGCGTTAGCGGGCGTTGTTCCGGATCAGGCAACAGGCGCGCGAGGCCGGTTTGCGGCGCGGCATCCAGCGTCGCCGGTGTATCGGGCATAGCATCATCAGGCAGGGCGGCGACCTGTTCGAGCGGGCCGGCAGTCTCTACAAGCGGCGCGTAGACCCAGCCCGTCCCGGCTTGATGCGACACCTGCCACCAGTCAGGCCAGGCGTCGTGCCGTCCGGTGATGGGAAGCGCTGCGTCCTGGGCGATCTGGGCGACGACGGCATGGTCTGTGCCGGGGCCCGCGCGCACGTTCAACAGCGACACCGCAACGTAGGCGGTCGGGCCATCGAGTTGTGGGCGCGGCGTGGGCGTGGCGGCTGCGACAGGCGCGGGCGCAGGAAGGGCCGCCGGACGAACGTATTGGCCGACTGTTCCTTTGAACGTGCCGCTCCACTCCGCCGCAAGCGCCAGGTATTGATCGCCGTATGCGGCGCTCGGCTCGATGTAGGAGCCTTCGGGCCATTCGTTGAAGCTGTTGATCACGATCCAACTGGGCCGGCTGGCGATGGCGGCTTGCCACGAGCGGGTGAAATAGGCGCCGTTCTCGCGGTCGCGGGCAAAGCCGGAGGCGCGAATCCTCGCATCGTTGTAGCCGGGCATGACGGTCGCCACCCACAACTTGGACACGCCGAGGTCGGCAGCGGAGGCAGCCACGCGAGCGGCGAAGTTCTTGTTGGTTGCCGTCAGGTCGGCGGGCGGGTTCCAGGTGTTGCTATAGAGGTGGTGGCCATCGAAAACGGCCAGATAGCCGGTGTCAGTTCCTTCGGAGATCCAGAGGTTGGCGTAGCCCGGGTCGCTCTGGCTGCGGATGTTGCGCCATGTGTCGACGCCGTAGATCGTGGGCCGCCAGAAAAAGACGACGGGGCGACCGTCGACGCGCAGGTAGGCGGGGTGCGCGGCGTGTACTGCGTTGAGATGTTGCAGCGCGGCGCTGACATCGCCGGCGCCGCCGAAGTAGGGGGAATCGGTCTCGAAGAGGACGCCGATGCGAAAGCCGCGGGCGGCGGCTTCTTCGAGCAGGGCCGCCAGGTTGGTCTCGGTCTGATTGCCCCCGCCCGGCCCGTACCAGGCGACCAGGAAGGCGTCGATGCCGGCGGCTTGGGCCTGCTCGATGTGGCGCGCCATGACGCCGCGGTCCCGGCTGGCATAGGGTTCTGCGGGCAGGTCGCTCAGCCGGTCGTAGGTCCAGGTATTTTCGTCGAACCACGTGTAATAAAAGGCGAATACAAGAGGGTCAGTGCTGCTCTGGCGGAGCGGAGCAGAGCGAGCTGCGCTGCTAATGTGCAGAAGGGCCAGCGCGATGAGCGCGGCAAGGACGCCGTGCGTCCAACGTCGTTTCCTGAGCAAGCGGCTTCGCCTATAGCGAGCGGTCGTCATGCGCGGATTGCGGAAAAGCAGAGTCGCCAAGGTCATAGCGAGAGAGATCGTATCACGCCCTGCGATGCGCCACAAAAACCGCGGCAGGCGGGGCGTCTCCGGCAGACGCACAGAAGTGCGTGCCGGGCTAGTGCGGCTGCATGCCGGCGCCGTTCCGGCTTTGGCGCACGGAGGGCAGTTCGAGCAGTTCGCTCAACATCATGGCGGTTGCTCCCCAGATGATCTGGTCCTGGACCTTGAAAAAGGGAACCTGTACGGCGCGGTCGCGAAGCTGCCACACCTCTGTATGCCGGTTCGCCGGGTTTTGAAAGTCGTGCAGCGGCGCTTCAATCAGCATGGCAACCTCGTACGGGTCGGTGCGGAATTCGGGCCGGCGATCGATCCCGCCGACGAACGGGTAGACGATGTGGTTGCTGGCGGCGACATAGAGAGGGCTAAGCTGGCCGAGGACTTTGATGCCCGCGGGCGGGACGCCGATCTCCTCGTAGGTTTCGCGCAGGGCCGTGTCGGCGAGTGTGATGTCGATAGTCTCGCGGCCGCCGCCCGGCAGGCTGACCTGTCCGCTGTGGACGCCTCGGTAGGTGGGCCGGAGGATGAAGGGGAGATGCAAGACGCCGTCTACCGGGTAGAACAGGATGAGAACCGCGCTGAGGCGAGCGTCCGGCCGCGGCGGGTCTTCCTGTTCACCGTCGCGGCGAGGGCGCGGGGCCATGCCAAACTGCGCGGCGGGCCCTGGCAACGGTTGGGACAAGTCGCGGCGAATTCCTTGTAGAAACGGTTCGAGCGAGCGGTTCATAATGCGTGACAGATGAGCCCCTTAAGGTATTCGCCTTGGGGGAAGGTGATGGCAACCGTATGGTCGCTCGCCTGGTGTAGCCGTTCCAGGATTTGCAGGTCGCGGCCTGCGTCCAGCGCTGCGCCGAAGATGACTTTTTGGAACAGGTCGAAGTCGACCAGGCCGCTACAACTAAACGTCGCCAGGATGCCTCCGGGTTTCAGCAAGTGCAGGGCGAGCATGTTGATCTCTTTGTAGCCGCGCAGTCCGCGATCCATGTGGTCACGGGCATGCACGAATTTAGGCGGGTCCAGGATCACCGCGTCGAACAGTTCTCCGTCCGGTTCAATGTCGCGCCAATCGCGCAGAACGGCAAAGACGTCGCCCGCCACGTTTACGCTTTGTGCGTCGGGGTCGAAGCCGTTGAGGCGCAAGTTTTCTTCCGCCAGGGTGAGGGCGTCGTAGCTGGCGTCGACGTTGGCGACGGAGCGGGCGCCTGCGGCGAGGGCGTGAACGGCGAAAGCGCCCGTATAGCTGAAGGCGTTGAGGACGCGGGCGTCGCGGCAATAGGCGGCGACGCGGCGGCGGTTTTCGCGCTGGTCGGTATAGAAGCCGGTTTTTTGGCCGTGGGCAAGGTCGACGAGGAAACGCAGGCCGTGTTCGTTCACCTCGACGCGGTCGGGCGGCTCGTCGCCCGCCAGCAAACCGGCGGCGTCTTGCAAGCCTTCCGGGCGGCGGACGGCTAATTCGCTGCGCTCGACGACGCTGTGACAGCCGGTCTCTTCGATCAGTAGTCCGGCCAACTCGTGCTTGTGCACATCCATGCCCAACGTGCCGATCTGGACGACCAGACAGCCGGCGTAGCGGTCGACGATGAGGCCGGGCAGGGAGTCGCTCTCGCCGTTGACCAGGCGGTAGGCGTCGGATGCGTCGCTCAATTGCAGGCGGCGGCGCAGTTCGGCGGCCTGGCGGATGCGACGTCGCCAGAAGTCGCGATTCACCGCTTCGCCTTCCTCCCAGGTGAGGAGGCGGACTTGGATCTGGCTGGCGCGGTTGAGGTAGCCGCGGGCGAGCCAACGTCCGTTGGCGTCAGCTACGTCTACGATGTCCCCGTCGGCCAGGCTGTCGGGGATATGACGGATGGCGCCGCTGAATACCCAAGGGTGGCGCTGGCGTACGGGCTTGTCGCGCCCGGGCTTGAGGACGACGGCTTCTTGGCTGTTAGGCATGGCATCTCGCTCCGGCATAGCCGGGATGGAAGGGATCAGGACAGGTCATCTTGTTCAGGTTGTCCGCGGTCGATCTCCCAGCCGTATTGATTGATGACGACGGTGCGGTCGGGCAGATGGATGGTCATCGATTGCGGCTCGTAGTCGAAGGCGAGTTCGCCCTCCGGCGTGGCGATGACGCCTTGCACCGACTCGGGGCGGCGGCGGCTGAAGCGCACGCTGTAGCCTCTGTAGATCAGCCAGTGGGTCAGGGGCTTCACATCGGCGCGCATGGAGGGGGTTCCGTTTCTAAATGAGGCGCATCTGAATGAGGCGCGGCGGATGCTGTCGGGTCCGCACGCAGTTGGCGGCGCCATTCAAAGCAGCGCACGCGCTGCGTGCCGTCGGTAATACGGGCTTCGTGGGCGACAGCCAAGCCGCATACCCAGACGATGCGCCCGCTCGCGGCGTCGACGATTAGGGGCCAGCCCTTGCGCAGGGCGGGCGGGACTTTGCGGTCGGTGAAGAAGTCGCCTAACTGCTTGTGGCGACCGCCCATGCCGAGTGGGGCGAAGGCCATGCCGGGCGAGGGCGCGGTAAGGACGGGTTGTGTTATCGCCGCGGCGTCGACAAAGGCGCGCCAGGGGGCGACGCGGCTGCGCCAGTCTGCCGGCAGGCTATCTACCGGAAACGAGGCGCAGTGCAGCGTCCAGCCGCCGGCCGCGTCGACCACGCCTTCAGCGGGCAGAGGTACGGGGCCGGCGTCGCGGCGTTGCCTGTCCAGATACGGGTGATCCGGGCGGATAGGCAGGACGTCCTGCCGGTGAAGGCTGAGCCGGGTGGGCGTATCTTCCGATGGGGGGAGGACAGTCCAGGTCAAGCCGGCGGCGAAGGTATGCGGCCCGCCGGCGAGGTCGCCGGTGCGGATGCGCCACAGAAGTTCTTCGCTGCGCTCGAAACTCGCCTCGCGCAGGTCCAGCCCAAGCAGGGCGACGGCCTGGCGCAGTACGCCGCGTTGCGCGGCTAGGTCCAAGGTGCGAAACATTGCGATATCGAGGATGACGCGGCCTGCGACAAGGTCGGCGGCTGCGCACAGTGCGGCGAGGCTGCTGCGGTCCCAGGCGGCAGTTCGTTCCGCCTCGGCGGCCAGGATGCCGGCGGTGCGCGCCAGCGTGGGCACGATCTGCGGGTTGATCTCGGCTAGGAGCGGCAGCGCGGCGTGGCGGATGCGGTTGCGCAGATGCGTCTGGTCTTGATTGGTGGCGTCTTCGCGGCAAGACAGGCCGTAACCGGCGAGGTAGGCAAGAATCTGGGCGCGGCGCACGCCGAGCAGGGGCCGGACGAGCGTCAACGGTCTGCCGGGCGGCGCTTCTGCGAGCGGACGAACCCAGGCCATGCCGCCCAGGCCTTGCAACCCTGCACCGGAGATGAGGTTCATCAGCACCGTTTCGGCCTGGTCGTCCATGTGATGGGCGACGGCGACAACGGGCGGTTGACCAGGGGGCGCGACGGCGCGCGCGGTCTCGGCTAGGAAGGTATAGCGAAGGGTGCGTGCGGCAGCTTCTACGCCCCCGCCCAGCTCGGCGATCGCCCCTTCGGCCAAACGGCGCAGATGGAACTCGACGCCGAGCGATTGGGCGAGGCTTGCAACGAATTCGGCGTCGGCGCGCGACTCAGGCCGCAGGGCGTGGTCGAGGTGTGCGGCGTGCAGCGTCAGTCCCCAGGCAGGCGCAAGTTGCGCCAGCGCGTGGAGGAGGCAGACGCTGTCGGCGCCGCCGCTGATGCCGACGACCACATGGGTGACGGCGGAACCTGCCTGCGCGAAGAGGCGGTGACGCGTCTGCGCGAGGTTTACGGCTTCGATGATCGGCAGGGCGAAGCCGGGACAATCTTCTATCAGACTGGAATGGCGGTTCACAGACGGGATTATACCATACCCAATAACACGAATGCCTTTTTTGGCCCCCTATTCCTTATGGTATAATCTCGATCATGTCGGCGGCATACACGGTGTCGTGCGTAGGGCATGTTGTCCGTGCTGCAGGCTCAATGTCACATGAAACGCAAGGAAGATGGAAGCCGTCTCTCCTCTGTTTGCATGTCTATAAACCAGGCTCTATGAGGCTTCTTGGCCCAGGGGCGACAGGGTGAACCACCGGCGTTTGTACCCTTCAATCTAGACGCCGCCGGCTCGAACGCACAAGGGGCGCATTGACGAGTGATCAACCCGTTTGATTGGCTGCTGGGTCTCTTCTCACTAGATATCGGCATTGACCTGGGCACGGCGAACACGCTTGTCCATGTGAAGAATCGGGGCATTGTCATCAACGAGCCGTCGGTCGTGGCGATCGACATTTCGTCACGGCGGCGCAACCGGGTAAAGGCGATCGGCAATGACGCCAAGGAGATGGTGGGGCGCACGCCGGCGCACATCGTCGCCATCCGGCCGTTGCAGGACGGGGTGATCTCCGACTTCGATGTGACGGAGCAGATGATCCATCACTTCATCGGCAAGGTGCATGGCAACCGTGCGTTTGGCGCGGCGCGGCCGCGAGTGGTGATCGGCATCCCGTCTGGCGTGACGGAAGTGGAGAAGCGCGCCGTGCGCGATGCGGCCATCAGCGCGGGCGCGCGTGAAGCGGGTCTGGTCGAGGAGCCGATGGCGGCGGCGATCGGCGCCGGTTTGCCGGTAACGGAATCGGTCGGCTCCATGATCGTGGACATCGGCGGCGGCACAACGGAGGTTGCCGTGATTTCGCTCGGCGGCATTGTCGTCAGCCGCTCGATCCGCGTGGCGGGCGACGAGATGAACGAGGATATCGTCAACTACGCGCGCCAGAAGTACAACTTGCTGATCGGGCTGCGCATGGCCGAGCGCACCAAGATCGAGATTGGGTCCGCCTACCCGATGGAGCGCGAGCGCACGATGATCTTGCGCGGGCGCAACCTGGTGACCGGCTTGCCGGAGGCGGTGGAAGTCAGTTCGGTGGAAGTGCGCGAGGCGTTGGCGGGGTCAGTGCAGGTTATCATCGATTCGGTCAAGGCGACATTGGACGAAACGCCGCCGGAATTGGTGGCCGATCTGATGGAATACGGCATCGTGTTGGCCGGCGGCGGCGCGCTGCTGCATGGCTTGGCGCAGCGCTTGCAGGACGAGACGCGCATGCACGTTTATGTGGCCGACAACCCGCTGACGGCGGTCGTGATGGGCGCGGGCATGATTCTGGAGAAGCCCGAGTTCTATAAAGAGACGCTGACGAGCATGCAGCGCAAGAGCACGATACGGTAGCGCCCCGCTTGGGCTGCCTGCTCCTTTTGTCCACACTTTTTCCTTATGCGCGATAGCGAACGAAGACCCTGGTCGATAGGCGATATCGGCATCCGTTTCCTGATTCTTGGGTTGGCGGCGCTGCTGCTGATGGCCTTGCAGGTGACGGGTCGACTGGAGCCGATCCAGAGCGCGGCCACGCAGTTGACCTCTCCCGCCCAGGTGGGCGCGACGAGCGTCACCAACAACGTCACAGACGCCGTCGATTTCGTATTTGAGTTGCGCCGGTTGCGCCAGCGCAACTTGGAGCTAGAGCAGATCAACTCCGGCCTGCTGGTCGAGAACTTCGAGTTGCGCGAGGTGGAGCGCGAAAACCAGACGCTGCGCGAGATGCTGGATTTCGCGCAGACGCGACCGGGGTTGGAACTGCGCGGCGCACAGATCGTAGCGCGTGTGATCGGCCGGGAGAGCAACAACTTCCTCGACTATATCATGCTGGACCTGGGGCAGACGCACGGCATTGCCGTGGGGATGTCGGTGGTAACCGACCAGGGGCTGGTCGGACGCATCAGCGAGGTGACCGAGAGCTGGTCGAAGGTTCTGCTGATTACCGACGCCAGCAGCGCGGTGAACGCGATCTTGCAGAGCAGTCGCCTGAACGGCGTGGTACGCGGCTCGCCCAGCGGTGATTTGGTGATGGACTACATTCCTCAGGGCCGTGAGTTCAGCATCGGCGAAGTGGTGCTTACGTCCGGTCTAGGCGGGCGCGTGCCCAAGGGCATCCCGCTTGGACAGGTGACAGAGATTCGCCAGCGCGATATCGACGTGTTTCAGCAGGCCGTGGTGCAGCCGACGGTGGATTTCCAGCGGTTGGAACTGGTCATGATCGTAACGAACTTCGACCCGTTGGAGAACGTGCCTGATATGCTGGCGCCCGAAGTCGTTCCGGCGGGGGAGCCGAGCCCGGAAGAAGGGGCTTTGCCTTCAGAGGAGGACGCTGCCGCGGATAATGCGCAGCGCGAGGCGCCTTGAACCGCGGCGCCCTATACTATGTGATGATCCCGCTGTTGCTTGTGGCGGGGCTGTTGCAGTCGACGGCTGCCACGCGTATCGAGATTCGCGGGGTGAAGCCGGATCTGGTGTTGCTGCTGATCATTGCGGGGACGCTGGTCTACGGGAGCCGTCCGGGGCTGGTCTGGGCCTTCATCGGCGGTATTGCGCTGGACAGCTTCAGCGGCGGGCCGATGGGCGCGTCCAGCCTGGCGTTGATGGCTGCGACGCTGGCGGCTGGTCTGGGCCACCGCACCTTGTCCCGTTATAACCTGTTAGTGCCCCTAGGGGCGGCGGCAATCGGCACGGCGATCTACGGGTTGACCTATCTGGCAATCCTCTTTGTGTTGGACGTCTTCAACATAGTGCAGCATCGCGTGCCCCTGGTGGAGATGGTGCAATACGTTTTGGCGCCGGCGATTGCCTATAACACGATCCTGATGCTGGCGGCCATGCCCTTCTTGAACCGGCTGCCGGAGAGTCAGGACATTTGAGTCAGCGGCCATGTTCTTTTATCGGTTGATAGCAGATGTTTGATCAGAAGATTCGCGACACGTCCGGCATATCGATGTTCCTGTTTCGGGCTGCGCTGTTCCTGGCATTCCTGTTGATGGCAGGGCGGCTGTATCAGTTGCAGATCGTGCAGGGAGATTCCTATCGGGCGCGAGCGGACGATAACCGGTTTACGTTGATCGAGATGCCGGCCCCGCGCGGCGTGATCTACGATCGTTCGGGCGAGATTCTGACGCGCAATCGCCCGAGTTTCGAGATCGGCGTGGTGCCCGAAGACCTGCCCTATAACGATCCGGCGACAGAGCAGGATGAGGAAGCTCTGGAGATCGCCAGGGTGTTGCGCTTGGTGGGGGCGGATACGGACGAAGATACCGCATTGCGCATTGCGGAGCTCCTGTTCCTACGCCTGGGCCGCGTGGACTACGCTAAGACGGTGGGTGAAGCGGGCGTCCGCCTTGAGTACATCACGGTGCCCGGCCCGGTGCAATTGGTGATCCCGGAGGACGGAGGGCCGCCGCGCGAGGAGGCGCAGCCCGTGCTGGCGCCGGATATTTCCGTGCCGTTGCCGCTGCCGGGCCTGGTAGCGCTGGTGCAGCGGGCAGTCGCCATCGGGCGACAGGGCAGCGCATCGCAGCCGGTGCCGATTCTGGACTTGCTGGACCGGGACAAGGCGTTCGCCGTGGCGGAGGAGGCATACCAATTGCCCTCAGTACGGGTGAAGGAGGTGCCCGTCCGCGAATACGTGACCGGCGACTTGATGAGCCACATTCTGGGCTTCATGGGGCCGATTCCGGCGGCGGCGGCGCAGGATTACCGCGAGCGAGGTTACACCAACCCGAACGAGAAGGTCGGTCTGAATGGGCTGGAGTTCACCTATCAGCGGGAACTGCGCGGGATCCCCGGCTATAAGAACATCGAAGTGGATATTCTGGGCCGCGAGATGCGCACTGTGGGCGAGGTGGCGGAGCCGGTGCCGGGCCTGAATCTGATCCTCAACATCGATCGCCGCTTGCAGCAGGTCATGGAGGACGAACTCCAGGCGATGATGGATCAGCAGGAGGCCCCGTGGGGCGTGGCGATCGCCATGGAGCCGAAGACCGGCGCGGTGTTGGGGATGGTGAGCCTGCCGTCTTATAACAACAACATATTCGCCGAGCGGATCGGCGAGGACTACATGGATTTGGAAGCGGACGAGCGGCGACCGCTGATCAATTACGCCATTGGCGGCCTCTACCCGCCTGGCTCGGTGTTTAAGATGGTGCCGGCTGCCGCTGCATTAACGGAAGGCGTGATCAACGGCAGTACGACGATTGTCGATGCGGGACCGATCTACCTGCCCAACCGCTACGCGCCGAATAATCCGGAGCTGGCTCAGGAGTTTGTGAGCTGGAATCATAAGCTGGGCATCGTCCACGGCGCGATCAACGTGGTCGAGGCTCTCGCCTTGTCGAACGACATCTTCTTCTACATCATCGGCGGCGGGTATCCGCCTACGCAGTTCCAGGGGTTGGGGCAGGCTAAGTTGTCGGAATGGACCGCCCGGTTCGGCTATGGCGAGTCGACAGGCGTTGACCTGCCGGGCGAGGTGAGCGCTATTGTGCCCAACGATCAGTGGAAACGCCAATTGTATGCTGAGAGTTGGACGACGGGCGACAGCTACAATATGGCAATTGGGCAGGGGTATGTGCTGGCAACGCCGCTCCAAGTGTTGGTGAGCACCGCTGCGGTGGCGAACGGCGGTACGATCTACAAGCCGCAGATCGTGCGCCAGATCGTGGATGCGTCGGGCGGATTGCAGCGGGATTTTGAGCCGATTGCCGTGCGCGAGGTCGGCGTTGACGCCGATCTGATGGAATTGGTGCGCCAGGGGATGTGGGCTGCGGTGAATGCGCCCGGCGGCACCGCCTATGGGGTCAAACTTGACGATGTGATCGTGGCGGGCAAGACGGGCACCGCCGAGTTTTGCGAGTACATCCCGGAGGAGGAGGACTGCCGTCGCGACGAGAAAGGTTTTTTGCCTTTCCATGCCTGGTTCGTGACTTTCGCGCCGTATGATGATCCTGAGATCGCGTTGGTGGTCTTCCTGTATGACGGCGGCGAAGGTTCTGAGGCCGCTGTGCCCGTGGCTAGAGGGATCTTGGAGTACTATTTTGACGAGATCAGCCCCCGGTAGCCTGGGCGCTTGAGACGGCTGCGACTTTTTGGCAAGATGCGGTGCAGCGGCGATGCCCCAGACGCACCCGGCGCTGCGGGCGCTTGTGAGATCGAGGCCATTCACGCATAATAAGCCAGGAAGTCCCTTTGTTCAGTCGAGCGATCGAACAGGGGGTGCGCCCAATGCCGCCATCGGTTAGGAAGCGGAAGGCTGTGCAAGAGAGCCGGACAGGCGCTGTCGATCCACATTCTGTCAAGACGAGAGCGTCCGAACAGTTGGACAATGCTACGGTGATGGAAGAAGGAACCGAGCAAGAGGCGATCAATTCCGCTGCCGAACTCCACAATGGGGCTGACCAGTCGCATGGGGAGAAGCCGGCGGATGCGGCGCGCGCAGAGTTCGGCGCGGAGTCCGGCGCGGACGAAGCGACGTCTCTGACTGCGGTGAAGATCCGCGGACGTCCGGGCGGCGTCTCCATCGAGATGGGCGAGGGCGATTGGGACGATCTGATCAAGGCGCTGGACGAGCGTCTGAGCGCGGCGGAGGGGTTTTTCCGCGGCGGGCGCGCCGTGTTGGAGCTTGGCCCGCGTGAGGCGAGCGAAGAGCGGCTGCGGCAGGTGCGCGTGATCTTGGTGCGTCATGATATGACGTTGGGCATAGTCAAGTCGACGGCGCGGCGGACGCTGCAGGCCGCGCTAATGTTGGGGCTGTCGACCAGCAGCGAGGCAGAGGAGCCTGTACCCGCAGAGCCGGCGATGGCTCCGGTGGTGGCGATCACGCAGCCGCAATCGCCCTATTTCGTGCATAACGGCACGCTGCGTTCTGGGCAGGTATTGCGCAAAGCGGAAAGCGTCGTCGTGCTGGGCGATGTCAACCCGGGCGCGCAGGTGATCAGCGCCGGCGATGTGATGGTGTGGGGCAGGTTGCGCGGGATGG
>Ga0334887_1004887_pt1 | contig 11627 bp, 8 predicted proteins | sample GraSluR1_MG_10_FD_207217 | JGI IMG/M metagenome (GOLD analysis project Ga0334887, IMG submission 207217) | Sludge microbial communities from methane-producing bioreactor in Wageningen University, Netherlands - Granular Sludge_18_07-R1 | ecosystem: Engineered > Bioreactor > Anaerobic >...
AAACGAATCGCCCGCCGTTGGAGCTGTTTTTTTGCTGCACACCTTTCGCTGCTCACGCTGGTGGGCTGCGCCTCGGGTGGCGCCGGAGGCGGTGCGGGCGGAGGCGGCGGAGCCATCGGTGAGCACGCGGTCACCGTCTCGGTGACGCCGGCGGGCGCCGGGCAGGTTGCCCTGAACCCGGACCGCACCGGCTATGCGACCGGGGAGACGTTGATCCTCACCGCCACGGCCGCCCCGGGTTTCGTGTTCGACCGTTGGGCCGGCGGCGCCGGCGGCGCCGCCAACCCCCTGACCGTAACCGTCACCGGCGACCTGGCAATCGAAGCCGTGTTTGCCGAAGCCGAGGTGGAGCCGGAACTGCACGACTCGACGGTCGTCCTCGATGACACCGCGCAACTGGAAGAGTTGGGCGAGAACCGCTTTCGCCTCTCCGGAGACGGCCAGACGACGTTGTTTCCGGGCGCGGTGCTCGTCAGCGCCGTGGACGGATTCCGGCCCGTGCGCGTGCTGGCGGTCGAAGCCGTAGACGGGGTGTACGAAATCGACACCGAGCCCGCCGGCCTGACCGACCTGATCCGCCGCTGCCGCCTGTATCTGGCCGGACAACTCGATCTGAGCCAGGCCGGGATCGATGTCAACCTGAAATCGCACCGGGCCGGGCGGATTACCGTGGAAGACGGCGTCCTCGTCATTTCCGACGTGGAGCTGGAGTTCCCGGACAAGGTCACCCTCACCCTGGACGGCCGGTTTGCGTTCCATCCCGACTTCGACCTCGTTTTGGACGTGGAGGACGGGCGAATCCAGCGTTTTCGCTGCGTAGCCGCCGGCCGGGTCAGCGCCGGTCTGGACGCCGAGATCGAGATCACCGCCCTGACCGATTATCTGAGCAAGAAGGTCCCGCTGGTGGAGCTGAAATGGCCCAGGCCGGCCGGCGTGATCACGCTGGGTTCGGTGCCGGTGGTGTACCAGTTCTTCCTGACCGTCAACCTGGGCGCCGAGGTGGCCGCGGGAGAACTGGGGACGGTCTCCGCCGGGCTGGGCCTGAATGCGGGTCTGGAGCTCGGTGCGGAATACCTCCAGTCCGACGGTGTCGGAAAGTGGAACCGCGTCGCGGGCCTGACCTTCGACGCGGACGCCGATGTCCCTGACGTGTCGCTTTCGCCGGTCCGGGCCAAGGTGTATCTCGAGCCGGAGTTCGGCGTGAAGTTCTATGCCGTGGCGGGGCCGTCGATCTCGTATGAGGAATCGCTCGAGCTGGTCGCCGGCGCGAAGTACGGCGAGCTGGGCGTGGAGCTCCGAAACGGCCACACGCTGGACCTCAACTTCACGTTCGACATCCTCGACCGGGTGAAGTTCCAGTACACGCACAACCTGTACGATGCCACGGACGTTCTCCTGGCCCGCCTGGCGTTCGGGGCCGATCCGCCGGAACTGGGCACGGTGGGCCATGCCCCGGGCGGGTTGGTCGGGTTCTATTGGCACACGGAGTCCGTCAACGTCTGGGGCGACCCGACGTCCGGCTACGAGCTGGCGGGCTTCAGCGTCCGTCACCTGCTGTCGAACCGAAGTCGCGTCGAGAAGGCGGCGGAGTTGCAGGACGAGCCGGCCGACGCTTCGAAGCTGATCACCGCCCACTTCGTGCCGGAGGGCGAAGGCGACGACTGGAGCGGCTCCGGCGTCACCGGCATGGAAGGCCGGCATGTTCTGACCGTCGAGGTGTTTCCTCCCGGGGCCGGCCGGGTGATTCTCTTCCCGACGCTGGAGAAATACCGCTCCGGGGATCAGCCGCTGGTGCAGGCCGTGGCGAACGACGGATTCGTCTTCCATCATTGGGAAAAGGCGGTCAGCGGCACGGAGCCGGTGACCCGGTTCACCGTGTCCGGCTCGGACACGCTGCGAGCGGTGTTTGCCTCCAGCCCGCCGCGGCACCTGCGGGTCCCCGGCGACTACGCAACGCTGCAGGACGCGCTGGACGCCGCAACGTACAACGACGTGATCGACCTGGGCCCTGGCACGTTCACCGGCGACGGGTTCCGCGATTTGGAGACGCGAGGTCGCTATCTCGGCGGCGTCACCATTCGCGGCGAGGGCTGCGACGTCACCGTGATCGACCTCCAGGCCCACGCCGAAGACTGCCACCGGCTCGTGTTTTTCGACCGCGTGGAAGGCGTGCTCCGGATCGAGTCCCTCACCATTCGCAACGGCTACGCCGGATACGCCGGCCCGGCCGACTTCTCGGACGGCGGGGCGATCCACGTGGCCACCGGCTATGGTCTCTACGGGGCCGGCCGGGCCTCTCTGGAACTGGAGTCCTGCTGCTTCGAGGACTGTGGCGCGGACAACCACGGCAGCGCCGTCTTCTTCGGCGATCCCGGGGCCGACCAGCACCTGACGCTCTCGAACTGCCGGTTCACGAATTGTGGCGGCCGCAGCGTGGTGCATGCGGAAAGCGGGCGCGAAACACTGGCCGTCACCGTCGAGGGTTGCACATTCAGCGCGAATCCCGGCGGAGGACTGAAGCTGATCCACTTCATCGGCCGATGTGCGGTCCGGAACAGCCGGTTCGAGAACAACACGGCCACGCCTCTCGTGCTGCTGAACGCCGCCGACGTGCTCGTCTGTGACAGCACGTTTGTCGGCAACCGGAACGCCGGCAACGGCGGCGCCATGCAGAGTGAGCAATCGGTCCTGCTTGTGGAGACGAGCACATTTGAAGGGAACCAGGCCGAGGGGCAGGCATACGCCGGCGCCGTCTGGACGCGCGACGCCGCCACCTTTGAAGATTGCACCTTCACCGGCAACCGCGCGCACATCGGCGGCGCGGCGAGCCTCGATACGGGCGGCGTGCTGCGGCGCTGCGTGTTCAGCGGGAACCAGGCCACGGCCAACGGCGGCGGGGCCTACCTGGCCGGCCAGGCCTTTGACTGCACGTTCACGGAGAACACGGCGAGGGTGGACGGCGGCGCCGTGTTCCTGTACGCGGGTACGCTGGAAGCCTGCATCATGACCGGCAACGAGGCCGGACTCTGGGGCGGGGCGGTGTCGATCGCGTCGACCGGTTCGGTTGTGTCCGCCTGCGTGATCGAGCGGAACCGCGCCGGAGGTGGTGGCGGCATCGAAGCCGACAGCGCGGTCATCCGCAACTGCCTGGTTCGCGACAACGAGGCCACGGAACACGAAGGGGGCGGGATTACCGCGGACGATTCGTCGATCTACGCCTGCACGGTTTCCGGCAACCGCGCAACCGCGGGCCGGGCGGGCGGAGTGGCCGCCTTCAAATGCCTGGTGTCCGGATGCACGATCGACAACAACACGGCGGGAGACGCGGGCGGCGGCATCACCCTGTACGAATCGACGCTTTCCTATTGCACGATTCAGGGTAACTCCGCCGCCGAAGCCGGCGGCGTGCTGTGCTGGGGCGCCGAATCGAACCTCTACGCGAACACGCTGACCGCCAATCAGCCCGACGACGACAAGGACTGCTCATCGGGTGAAGCAACAGGGAGCGGCGTGAACTGACCGCACTTTCCGATTCTATCCCGGGGGCGGGCGGTTCACTCACGAGGCGACATGCGTCGATCCGTGCCCCCGACGTCCGAGGCGGTCGGGTGGCGCGTCATGTGGCTCGCGTCTGCGGATGGCTGAGGCACCGTAATCGTAATGCGGGTGCCCCGACCCGGTTCGCTGTCCAGCGTTACCTGGCCGGTCATGACGTTGACGGCATGCCGCACAATGGCCAGGCCCAGCCCGGTCCCGCGAGCGGGGCCGGAGCGGGCGCGCTGCACCTGGTAGAAGCGTTCAAACACCCGCTCGTGCTCTTCCGGCGGGATGCCGAAGCCGTCATCCGCCACGGTGATGGCCACGGCGTCCGGCTGTCGACGACAGGTCACCGTGACGTGGCCCCCCTCCTCTGTGAATTTGACGGCGTTATGCACCAGATTATCGAGAATGAGGGACAACAGATGGCGGCTCCCGAAGATCGTTTCGCAGCCGGGCCCCAGGTCAACCCGCCAATCCAACCCGCGGGCGAACAGCTTGTCGCGAAAGCGGTCGTGCAGGTCCTGGAGAAACGCCGGCAGCGGAACGGCCGCGGCGTGGAACTCGGCGTCCGGAGACTCCAGTCGGGACAGGTCGAGCAGATCGGTGACCATCGCCTCCAGCCGGCCGCTGTGCCGATCAATGATTTTCAACAGCTTCGGCTCGGCGTCTGAGGCGTCGCAGTCGGACATGCTGATCAACGTCTCCACGGCCGCCCGGATGGCCGACAGCGGCGTGCGAAGCTCGTGCGAGGCATTCGCGACAAAATCCGTCTTGATTTGCAGGGCGTGCGTCAGTTCGGTCACGTCCGTCAGCACCAGCAGCCGTCCCTGGAGACGCAGGCCGGGTGATTCACCGGGGGATCGGCGGGTGTCGGGCCTCACGTCGCTGACGCCGGGCAGCACGATGTCGGACGCGCGGGCCAGCAGGGTCATCGCCCGCCCGCCATGCTGGACGGTCAGGCGATACTCCTCGATGGGTGGCTGGCCGTCGCGGGCCTCTGTGTCCGCGCCGGCATCGACCCGCAGCATGCGTTGCAGCTCACCGCGCGGGATGCACTCTTCGATGGGGCGGCCTTCCGGCAACGACACGTTGCCGACGGCCCGCACATCGAGCAGCCGGCGGGCGGCGGGGTTCATCAGCAGCACTTGGCCGTTCGGCCCCGCGACAATCACGCCCTCATGGAGCTGAGCCAGCAGGAATTCCAGGGTCCGGCTGTGGCGGTCAATCGTCTCCATCTGCCGGGCCAGATGGTCGCGCATCTGATTCAGACTTCGGGCCAGCAGCGACACCTCGTCCGTGCCCGAGACCTGCACTCGCGCGGACAGATCGCCCGTCGAGATGCTGCGGGCCGCCGCGGTGATCCGGGCGATGGGGCTGCTCCAGATTCGAGCCAGCGCCAGCGCCAGCATCACGGCACCCGCCAGCACCACCGCCGCGGACAGGATCACGATGTTCCGCGCCGTCTGCGTGCGCGACTCGATGCTCCGGACTCCCATCGAGGCGCGAACCACGCCTTTTGGAGCGTCAGCCGGTCCCACCCGCGCCGCCACGTAGCGCATGTCGCAGGACAGGGTGTCCGACCAGCGGTCGGCCACGCCCCAGCCGCTGCGAAGCGCTTCCAGAATCTCCGGTCGGTCAGAATGCGACTCCATGTGCGCGGGGTCCGCTTCCGAATCGCCCATTACCGTTCCGTCGGCGGTCACAAACGTGATGCGGATACCGCGGGAACCGGCGGACCCCACTCCCTTGGCCAGTCGGTCCAGATTGCCCGCATCCTCCGCGAGCGAACGATCCCCCGCGACCTGGCGCAGGGCCTCGGCGACGGCGCGCAGGTTGTCCGTCAGTTCCGCGGCGTAAATGGCCTGGTATCGGGCGTGGATGATCCAGACGCTGGCGCCGACGACGACCGCCAGAAGCGCGGCGTTGCTCAGGAACAACTTCCAGAAGAACTTGCCGGGGGCAAACTTCATGAGGGCTCGGCGTTCGGTTCCTGCGGCTCGCGGAAGGTGTAGCCCACGCCCCGGACGGTCTGAATCCACCCGGCAGAGGCGCCCAGCTTCTTTCTCAGGGCCGTAATGTGTACGTCCACCGTGCGGTCGGTGATGGCGACCCCCACGCCGAACGCGGTGTCGATCAACTGGTCGCGGTTACGCACCCGGCCCCGGGCGGCCATCAGGGCCTTGAGAAGCCGGAACTCGGTGGCCGTCAACTGGACGGGTTGCCCGTCCACCGTCAGTTCGTGCCGGCTGGGCGTCAGTTCGAACGGTCCCGTGCGGAGCGTATCCAGGTCGGTCTCCATCAGCATCGCGCGTCGGAAGATGGACCGCACGCGAGCCAGCAGCACCTTCATGGAGAACGGCTTGGTCACGTAGTCATCAGCGCCGAGGGCGAACCCGACCAGTTCGTCAGACTCCTCCACCTTGGCCGTAAGCATGATGATGGGAATGTTGGCCGTCGCCGGGTCGCGGCGCATGATGGAGGCTACCTCATCCCCGCTCAGCCCGGGCAGCATCCGGTCCAGCAGCACCAGCGAAGGCGCCTGTTGCCGCGCCTCGGCCAGCGCCTCGTCGCCCGCGCATGCCACCCGGCAGGAATACCCCTCCCGCTCCAGGTTGAGCCGGAGCAGTTCGGCCAAATCGGCCTCGTCCTCGACAATCAGGATGGTCTTGTCCGGTATCCGTCTTGTCGTTTCGGCCATGGTTCGCGCATTCCGTGTGGTCACACCCGAGGAAGGACCGCGGCCGGGCCGCGCAGAGACAGCGAGCACGCATAGAGTATAGCAGGCGCGGAATCGCTCCGCAGCGCGCCCGGAGAGGGGCTTAACGAAAACTTCACGAAACGGGCCGCGAACGGCGGACTTGCGCGGTACGGGCCGGCGGATGGTCCGGGGTCCGGAAAGCGAGTATGCTGCCCCGCCTGAACAGGAGTGCTTGTGCATGGCCCGGGTGAAGGTCCTCGTACTGCGGACGGCCGGAATCAACTGTGACCAGGAGACGGTTTTCGCCTGGCAGCAGGCGGGGGCGCAAGTCGAGCTCGTGCATGTGGATCGGCTCATCGAATCGCCTGCTCGGCTGAAGGACGTTCAGGTTCTGAACCTTCCCGGCGGGTTCAGCTACGGCGATGACGTGGCGGCCGGCCGAATTCTGGGCAACCAGCTCGCCCTGCACCTGCTCGAGCCGCTTCAGGCGTTTCTGGACGCGGGCAGGCTGATTCTGGGCATCTGCAACGGGTTCCAGGTGCTGGTCAAGGCGGGGCTGCTGCCGGGGCCGCTCGGCGGCGAGCCCACGGTGACACTGGCCTTCAACGACTCCTCCCGCTTCGAGGCCCGCTGGGTACACCTGCACGTCTGCACGGACCGCTGTGCCTTTCTGCCAGCCGGTGCGACCCTGCGATTGCCCGTTGCCCACGCCGAAGGCAAGGTCGTCGTGTCCGACGATGACGCACTGGCCGACCTCCGCCACCGAGGGCAGGTGGCCCTGCGCTACATAGACGCCAACGGCGGCCCGGCCGACTACCCGGCCAACCCCAACGGCAGCGTGGACGGCATCGCCGGCCTGACCGACGCCACCGGACAGATCCTCGGCCTCATGCCCCACCCGGAACGCTTCGTCGACCCCACCCACGACCCGCTGTGGACCCGCGGCGGACCGAGCGAACCGGACGGCCGGATTCCCTTCCGCTCCGCGGTCGCCCGCTTCCGCTAGTCGCGGTGCGAGCATCAGAAAACCCGCTCACGGCGAGCATCTCTTGCCGACGGGCGGCAGGTCTTGCGCGTTTGCCGGATCGCCGGAGCCAATCGCAGAAGCGGGCCGGCGCAATTCTCGATCGTTTCTAACTCACTGGCCTGAAACCGGTTAGCGAAAGGCTATCGGCCGATCCAACGCCGATCCGCCCGGCTCTGGCACGGGCGTTGTCATAGAGCGGGCGGGTCAGTGGCTCCGCGCTCGCCGGCGGGGCCACACCCGGAAAGGACTCGTGATGAACCACGATCGTCTCAAGCGACTGGATGGCAGCGGCCCCGCCGACCTCGGCGATCTGGGCCAGGCCATCATCGACCTGGCCGTGGAGTTGGTGGACGCCATCGGCCAGGACCCGGAGTCGGTGGCCGTCGCTCTTCTTCTGATGGGCGGTTCCACCAAGCACCAGACTCGGTTTGACGCGAGTGTGAACTGATGGACTACGGGATGTGGCTGTCCGCAGCCGGCATGCAGGTGAACGAGTATCGCCAGGCGTTGGTCTCCAACAACATGGCGAACGTCAACACCACCGGTTTCAAGCATGACCTGGCCGTGATCCACGAACGACAGGTGGAGAGCCGGACGAACCCGGAGGGCTTCCTCTATCGCAACCCGCTGCTGGACGCCATGACGGGCGGGCCGTGGGTGCGTCCGACGTATCACGCCTTCGTGCAGGGGCCACTGGAGAAGGGCGGCTCGTTCGACGTGGCCATCGAAGGGGAGGGCTTCTTCACGGTCCACGACGGCAACGACGTGCGTTTCACGCGCGACGGGCGGATGGCGCTGAACGACGAGGGCGAGCTGGTCAGCGTGACGGGAGAGGGCCGGATCCGGTTCCTCGACGATTCGGGCAACCCCATCACGGTGGACAAGTCCCAGCCGGTGGAGATCAGCGCCGACGGCATCGTGGAGCAGGGGGGCGTGCCGGTGGCGACGCTCGGCGTGGTGGATGTCGACGACACACAGAAGCTCCGCAAGGTGGGCGTGAATCTGTTCCGCGGAGACGGCGTTCGGACGCAGCCCACCACCTCGCGGCTGTGCCCGGGGTTTTACGAGGGCTCCACGGTGAACCCGGTCGACGCCCTGACCGGCATGATCGAGGTTTCGCGGGCCTACGAACTGAACGCCCGCATGGTCCAGATGCAGGACACGGTGAACGGCGACGCGGTGAACCGCGTGGGTCGCATTGGATAAGGACAAGAGCTGATGGGAATCATCGCGCTGCACTCGGCCGCGACGGGCATGAAGGCCCTGGACACGAAGCTGGACGTGACGGCCAACAACCTGGCCAACGTGAACACGGTCGGCTTCAAGTCCTCGCGGGTCAACTTCGAGGACCTGCTCTACCTCGTCAAGCGGGAGCCGGGCATTCCGAACGCGGACGACGAGCCCATTCCGCACGGCATCCAGGTGGGCCTGGGCACGCAGGTTTCGGGCACGCAGCTCAACTTCCAGCCCGGCTCGGTGGATCCCACGGACGTGCCGCTTGACATTCGGATTGACGGCGCGGGCTTCTTTCAGGTGCGGGCCATCAACGAAGGGGACGAGATCATCGCCTACACGCGGGCCGGCAACTTCACCATCAACTCCGAGGGCACGCTGGTGCTGAGCAACACGCTGGGTACGCCCATGGAGCCGCCCATCACCATTCCGCAGGATGCCCTGCAGATCACCATCGGAGCCAACGGGGAAGTACGGGTGCGGCAACCCGGTGCGGCCACGCTCAACACCGTCGGGCAGATTCAACTGGCCCGCTTCGTGAACCCCGAGGGTCTGCTGCAGATCGGCAACAACCTGTACGCGGAATCCGATGCGTCGGGTCCTCCCGTGGTGGGCGATCCCCAGTCGGACGGCCTGGGGGCGATCTTCCAGGGCCAGTTGGAGCTCAGCAACGTGGAGCCCGTGCGGGAGTTGATCGCGCTGATCACCACCCAGCGGGCGTTTGAGTTGAACAGCCAGTCCATCCAGGCGGCGGACCAGTCGCTGCAGGTGGTCAGCAACCTGAGGCGGTTCTAGTCGAGCGGAGTAAGCGAAGCATAGCGTAAACCTCACGCGGCAGGATGCGAAGATGAACGGCAAGGAGTGCATGACATCGTTTCTTTTCTCGCGGCCGGTGCAGCGGGCGGCCATCGCGGCCCTGTGCCTCTGGGCGCTGGCCTGTGCGGCGGCCCGGGCGGAATCGGTGCGGGCCTGGCCCACCGCGGTGATCGTGGACGACCACGTTCGGATCGGCGACGTGTGCGACCTGGAGGGGTTTGACGCCGACACGTACGAGCGCGTGCGGGACATCGCGATTACCGACGCCCCGCAGCCCGGCGGATCGGTGCAGATCACCCTGGATCACGTCCGCGCCGCGCTGGCCCGCGAAGGCGTCAACCTGGCCACCGTGGTGGTCAAAGGCGCCACGCGGTGCGCCGTGACGCGACCGGAAGGCCGCGTGGCGCCCCCTGCCGCGGATGCCGGCCCGAAGGCTGCGGCCGCCCCGACCGCGCGCACGCTGCGACGGGTCGTGCAGGACTTCTTCCAGCAGGAACTCGCCGAGACCGACGGCCGGGTGAACGTGCAGTTCGGACGAACGGCCGAGCCCGTGCTCGATCTGAGCGAGCCGGAGTTTGAGTTCGTGGTGACCCGGCGATCGGCCAGGTCGCTGGGCCTGGTGAGCCTGGACGTGGCCGTGCGTCGCGCGGGCCAGACGGTGCAGGTGGTACCCATGGCGGTCACCGTGAGCCTGACGCGTCCGGTGGTCGTGGCGCGGCGGGCGATCAACGCCCAGGCGCCGATCCGAGCGGAGGACCTGCACGTGGTGGAGATGACGTTTACGCAGGTCGGACAGGCCGGTCTGGCGGAGGCGCAGCGGGCGATCGGGCAGCGTGCGAAGCGGTTCATCGCTGCCGGGGAGACCCTGCACCTGCGCATGCTGGAGCCGGTGCCGCTGGTGCATCGCGGGCAGATCGTGGAGGTGCATACGCTGGCCGGCGGCGTCCGGCTCGTGACGGCGGCCAAGGCCATGCAGAGCGGGGCGTTCGGCGACCTGATCGAGCTGCGCAGCCACGACGGAGCCAAGCGGAGGCTTACCGCGGTGGTCACGGGGCCGCGGCGCGCGGAAGTGAGGCCCGGCGGCGCGCGAACGGACGACGAGAAGACCCTGCTGGCGGAGGCGAACCGATGACACGAAACGGACTGCTTCTGGCCCTGTGTTGGACGATGGCCTGGGTCTCGACCAGCTCGGCCCAGACCACGTCTCTGCGCAAGCGGCACGCCACCACGCAGCCGGCGGACGCCCGCTCGCGTGAAGCCACGGCGTACGAGGGAAACAAGACGCTCGAGAGCAACTCCCTCATTGCCGTGCCCGTGCCGCCGCCCAAAGGTTTCCAGGTGAACGACCTCATCACCATCATTGTGCGGCACCAGCGGTCGTTCGAATCCGACGCGGACATGGAAAGCAAGAAGAAGTTCCAGATCCAGAGTGAGCTGGACGCGTTTCTGAAGTTCACCGACGGCGGATGGGGCGCCACGAACTTCCGGCGCGGCAAGCCGAACGTGGACTACAAGTTCGACTCCAAGGTGACCAACGAGGCCGGCACCAGCCGGGACGACCGGCTGACCACCCGCATCACGGCGGAGATCGTCGACGTGAAGCCCAACGGCACCATCGTGCTGCAGGCGCGCAACGAAGTGAAGTTCGAGGACGAAACCAGCGTGATGACCCTCACCGGCATCTGCCGCAAGGAGGACGTGACGCCCGACAACTCCGTGCTCAGCACGCAACTGGCGGACCTGCGCATTGACGTGCAGAACAGCGGCGCCGTCCGGGACGGCTCCCGCCGCGGCTGGCTGACCACGCTGCTGGACGTTCTGAGGCCCGTTTGAAAGAGGTTCCGGTGACGCTACGACATGCAATCCTGCTGCCGGCGACGTTTGCACTGCTCGCGGTCTGCGCCCGGGCTGCCGAGGTGACCTGTCTCATCGGCGACGTGACGTACCTGAAGGGCCAGCGCGTCAACCGCCTGATCGGTATGGGGCTGGTCGCCGGCCTGAACGGCACGGGGGACGGCGACCAGTATGCGCCCACGATGCGAGCCCTGGCGGAGGGGCTCAAGCATCTGGCCGTGCCCGTCGTGTCCCTCGACGAGCTCCAGGACACCCGCAACGTGGCGCTGGTCTTGGTCGAGGCGACGCTGCCGGAAAACGGCGTGCGAGAGGGCGATCGGGTGGACGTGCACGTGTCGGCGTTCGGCGCCGCCAAGAGCCTGGCCGGCGGACGCCTGCTGCCGACGCCGCTGGTTCACCACGACATGTCCGTCGGCACGGTGTTTGCCTTTGCCGGCGGTCCGCTGAAGCTGGTCAATC
>Ga0334887_1004888_pt1 | contig 11626 bp, 10 predicted proteins | sample GraSluR1_MG_10_FD_207217 | JGI IMG/M metagenome (GOLD analysis project Ga0334887, IMG submission 207217) | Sludge microbial communities from methane-producing bioreactor in Wageningen University, Netherlands - Granular Sludge_18_07-R1 | ecosystem: Engineered > Bioreactor > Anaerobic >...
CGGGGTGCGTGATTGGTCAGAAGATCTGACTGCCTTGATGGATGAGATGGAAATTGGCGCCGCGCATTTTGTGGGATGGTCGCTGGGTGCTGCACCCATTTACCGGCTGATGCTGGAAGTGCCAGAGCGAATCAAGTCTGTCACTTTGGTGGCGCCGGTTTCGCCTTATGGTTTTGGCGGCACCAAGGGACTGGATGGCGAGCCCGTGTTCGATGATTTTGCGGGATGCGGCGGCGGGCTGGTAAATCCCGATTTTGTGAAGCGCATTTCCGAGGGAGACCGCAGCGCAGAGGATCCGAATTCACCGCGCAATATTATCAACACATTCTACTGGGCGGAGGGTTTTGTCGCTGAGGATATTGAAGATTATCTGACTGCCAGCCTGATGGAGAAAATTGGCGAGGATAAGTATCCCGGAGATGCTGCGCCCTCTGAGAATTGGCCGATGGCCGCCCCTGGAAAATGGGGGCCGATCAACGCCGGTTCTCCGAAGTATATGCTGGATGATATTCCTGAACTGTTAAACCTCGAGAAAAAGCCGCCCGTGTTGTGGGCACGCGGTGATAAGGATCAAATTGTCAGCGATGCCTCCTTCTTTGATATTCCTGTATTGGGTAAATTAGGCTTTGTGCCTGGCTACCCTGGCGAGGAAGTATTCCCTGCACAGCCGATGATCGGACAGACAAGAGCTTTCTTCGAAAAATATGCCAGCAAGGGAGGCACTTTTGAAGAGCGCGTGATTGATAATGCGGGGCATGGCTGCTTTATTGAGAAACCGGAAGAATTCAACGCTTTCTTCCATGCGTTCCTGAAATCAAACTGAGACAAGAGGAAGAAATTGATGAGTGTGAGAAAATTAGGACGAGGTGTGGCGGTGGTAGGTGCCGGAATGAGCAAGTTTGGTGCATTTCCCGGCAAATCCTCGCGAGACCTGTTTGTAGATGCCTTTCAGGAGATGCGGACTTCGGTGGACAAAGGGCTTGATCCGAAGGATATTGAGGCATTCTATCTGGGCAATTTCAGCGGCGACCTGTTTGAAGGACAGGCACATCTGGCACCGATTTTAGCAAACTGGGTGGGCTTGTCGCCTATCCCGGCTGTGCGGCTGGAAGGGGCGTGTGCCAGCAGCAGTGTCGCCCTGCGTGACGCAATCATGGCGATTGCTTCGGGCATGTATGATATGGTGCTGGTGGCCGGCGTGGAAAAAATGTCGGATCTGCCGATCGAAAAAGTGACCGATACATTGGCGACAGCAGCAGATGTGACCTATGAAGTCGCGGCAGGCTTCACCTTTCCGGGCTTTTATGCTTCCATGGCTACAGCATACATGGATCAATATGGAGCCACCCCGGAAACCTTCATGCGGGTTGGTTACAAGAACCATGAAAATGGGGCGTTGAACGAGAAGGCGCAGTTTGGTGCGCGCATTGCGGATATCATGGTTAGCAAGCAGCGCCGGGCCGAAAAGAAGGGTCGTCCGATCCCGACCTGGGAAACGGAAATGGATTTTCTGAAGGATGATAGGGCGAATCCAATGATCGCCTGGCCGATGCGTTTGTTTGACTGCTCGCCGGTGTCTGATGGTGCGGTGAGTCTGCTGCTGGTGAGTGAGGAGATTGCCAAACAGTTTACCGATGAGCCGTTGTATATCATCGGCAGCGGCGCGGCCAGCGACGGTGCATTGCATAGCCGCGCCACTTTCACCTCCATTCCGGCGGCGAAACTTGCGGCAAACAAGGCCTATGAAATGGCTGGCGTTACCCCGCAGGATATCAAGCTGGCCGAGGTGCATGATTGCTTCACTGTGGCGGAAGTGCTGGCGACAGAAGATCTGGGCTTTTTTGCTCCCGGGCAAGGCGGGGCAGCAGCCGAGGAAGGGGCCACGGCGCGCAATGGGGTGCGGCCAATCAATACGTCCGGCGGTTTGAAGTCGAAAGGTCATCCCGTGGGGGCTTCCGGCGCGGGCCAGGTAGTTGAAATCTGGAAACAACTGCGCGGGCAGGCCGGCGAACGGCAGCTTGCTGGCGACGTCAATCTGGGATTAACCCATAATGTGGGCGGTACAGGGCAGACCTGTCTGGTGCACATTTTTGAGCGGAGGTAGGAATGGAAATGGTTGACCTGACAGCAGTTGGATTTTATGATGCCCTGAAAGGGAAGAATTTGATTGCTTCGCGCTGCGCGGATTGCGGGGACGTACAGTGCCCGCCGCGCACCATCTGCCCCAATTGCTGGAGCGACAAGGTGGACGGCATTGAAATGTCTGGCAAGGGTGTGCTGCGTACGTTTACAATTGTTCATATCGGCCTGACACAGATGATTGAGGCGGGGTATGATCGTTTTAAACCATATTGTGCCGGATTGGTGGAGCTGGAAGAAGGGCCGGTGGTCAGCGCGCAGATTCTGGGTGTGGATGTTTCACAGCCCGAGTCGATCCAGATCGGCACGCCAGTACGGGCGGTATTTGTGGAACGCGGCAAGGATGATGCCGTCAAGACCTTCCTGGGGTTTGAGCCCTGCTAGCTCGCAGTTTTTGCGAAAGGCGAAATTGAATGCCAAAAGCTGTTGTTAATGGAATTGAAATGTATTATGAATTGCATGGCCCGGAGGAGGCAGAAGTTGTTGTGCTTTCGAACGGTGTGCTGATGAGTACCGCCAGTTGGGCATTTCAGACCGCTGCTTTGGCAAACAAGTTTCGGGTTTTGCTTTATGACTGCCGAGGTATGTGGCAGTCTGACCATCCTGAGGGACCCTATAGCATGGAGATGCACGCGGCTGATCTGGCCGGATTGCTGGATGCCCTTGCGGTTGAGCAGGCTCATATTGCGGGTATCTCCTACGGTTCTGAAGTCAGTATGGCATTTGCGATCAAATACCCGCAGCGCGTCCGGTCTTTGGTGCTGGCGGACGGCGTCAGCCAGATTGATGCGCTGCTGAAAGCGCAGTGTGAGAGCTGGGTGACGGCGGCAAAAGCAAAAGATGCTGATCTATTGTTTGAGGTGACGTATCCGCTGAATTTTTCAGGTGAGTGGATTGCGAAGCACCGCCCGGCATTGGCCGCAGCACGCGAACGTTATCACCAACTGGATTTTGAGGCCTTCCTGCGGCTGATGGACAGTTTTTTGGGTTTCCATATCACCCCGGAGCTGCATCAGATCACAGCTCCCACGCTGGTGATTGTGGCCGAGAATGATCTATTGAAATCGCGCAAGTACAGCGAAATGATGGTCTCGGAAATTCCGAATGCGGAATTTGTTATTATTCCTTATGGCGGGCACGCAGTTTGTCTGGAGCAGCCGGACATTTTTAACACCCTGCTGCTGGGGTTCTTTACCAAGCACAGTGAGGAAGCGTAATGGTTACGCCAATGCCTGCCATCCAGGTGGGGCAGCGTGCAAAGCTGTCGAAGACAATCACTGAAGCGGATGTGGTGTTGTATGCGGGGGTGGTTGGTGATTTCAGCCCGCTGCATGTTAACGAAGAGTATGCCAGCAAGACCCGGATGGGTACACGGACGGCATCGCCCATGCTGGCAGGAGGTCTGGTTTCGGCTGTTTTGGGCAATCAATTACCTGGGCCGGCATTTGTTTTTCTGCGTCAGCAGTTTGAATTTTTGGCGCCAATTTTCATTGGCGATACGGTGACGGCTTCGGTGGAAGTGGTTTCTGTGGAGACTGAGAAACGTATCGTGTGTCTGCGAACCGACTGCTATAACCAGGCGAATAAACAGTTATTGACCGGCGAAGCGGTTTTGATGGTATTGGAGAAAATCTCATCGTAACAGGTGATTCACACATACTGAAATCCACCCGTTTTGAGAGGAGGTGTATCGGCAGCGAGTATATTCAGAATAGATGATCCGTCTTGATCGGTGATGGTAGTTGTTACCATCAAAGGTAAAAAACATAAAGGAGTATGTCCAAATGAAGAAGAGTTATTCGATTTTTGCGATTTTGCTTGTGCTTTCTTTGGTGTTGAGCGCATGTGTTACTGCTGCGCCTGCCCCTGAAGAACCTGTGGTTGAAGAGCCTGTGGCTGTTGAAGAACCGGTGGTTGAAGAACCTGTTGCTGAGGAAGCACCTGTAACCGAAGAAGAGCCGATGGGTGAAGTATTGAAGATCGGTCAACTGGGTATGCTTTCGGGTGCGATGGCCTTGTATGGTGAACAGCAGGTACGCGGTTTTGAACTGGGCCTGGAATATGCCTCTGGCGGCAAGCAGGATGAAGAAGGCCGCTGGGTGATTGCTGGCCGCCCGGTTGAGGTGATTGGCCGTGATACCGAAGGCAACCCTGAAAAGGGTGTTCAACTGGCGTTGGAACTGATTGAAAAAGAAGGCGTTGAATTGATCCAGGGCCCCGTTTCCTCGGCTGTTGCAGCGGCATTGACCACAGTTGCCAAAGAAAACGAGATTATCCTGATGGTTGATCCGGCTGCTTCTGCTTTCACCACCGGCGAATATTTTAATCCATACGTGTTCCGCACCGCGCGCACGAACTATGACGATACACTTGTGATCGCAAAGTATCTGGTTGAGAATGTTGGCCCGACATTTGCACATATCGGGATCGACAATGCTTTTGGTCAGGGCAGCGGCGCCGCTTTGAAGTATTCTGTTGAGAAATTTGGCGGTGAAGTGGTTGCTGACATTTACGCGCCTTTCGACACCACCGATTTCACTCCCTATATCCAGCAGGCGATGGACTCAGGCGCTGAAAACCTGTTCCTGACCTGGGCAGGCACCGGCTATGTGACTCTCTTCCAGGCCTTGAATGACCTGGGCGCTTTGGAACAAATGACAGTGGGTACCGGCTATGGCGATAACGCTTCTTTCGCGGCTGTTTACGGCGCTGCAATGGGTCAAATTGGTTTGAACGTTTACCATTACACCGTGCCTGAAAATGAAGTGAACGACTGGCTGGTGGAGCGCCACCTGGAAGAATATGGCGAGTATCCTGATCTGTTTACTGCTGGCGGTATGGCTTCTGCGCTGGCACTTGCCAGCGCGTTGGAAACCACTGGCGGTGACGCAGCAGCTGACAAGATGATCCCCGCATTGGAAGGCCTGAAATTTGACGGCCCGAAGGGCACCTACTACATTCGCCCTGAAGATCACGTTTGCGAACAGCCGATGAACATTCTGCGTCTGGTCAACCTGACCCCCGATGTAGATGGTGACGGCATCAACGAATATGAATTCTTCGAGACCGTGTACGTCAGTGCCTACGACGAGCTGGGCGTGCCTTGCACGCTGGTTGGGGAGTATGCGGATCGCTGCGGCGATTTGCCAACCCCCTAGTTCCTGGATATCGTTTTTTGCAGGGGCAGACCGCTAAACGGGTCTGTCCCTGCACATCGTATTTAATTCAAAATTATTCGTAGAGAGGTTTTTGCCCATGAATTCGGAACAGGGAATTATTCTCGAAGCAAAAAACCTGCGAAAAGCATTCGGCGGCCTGGTGGCGGTGGACGATGCCAGCATTCAAGTGCAGGCAAAGACTCTGCATTCGATCATAGGACCGAATGGGGCAGGGAAGACGACGTTGTTTAATCTGTTGAGTGGGGTAATGCCTCCTACCAGCGGCAAAGTTTTTTTCAAAGAACAGGATATTACCAACACAGCGCCGCATCGCATTGCACTTTTGGGGATGGGCAGGTCTTTCCAGATCACCAATATTTTTCCCAATCTGGATGTGATTGAAAATATCCGCCTGGCCGCTCAGGCAATGGGCAAAGAGAATTATAAATTATTGCACCGTGCGGCAAACATGCAGGCTTACCTTGATAAAACGCATGCTGTTATCTCGCAGGTGGGCTTGCAGGGGCGTGAGACTGTGCTTGCTAAAAACCTGCCCCATGGCGACAAGCGCAAACTGGAATTAGGCATTATGCTGGCAAGCGACCCTGAAGTGCTGCTGCTGGATGAACCCACGGCCGGCATGTCTTCAGATCAGGTGCCGGTATTATTGGAAATCGTTCGTTCGATCATGGATTTGGGGGATAAGACGATTGTATTGGTTGAGCACCGTATGGATATGGTCATGCGCATTTCTGACAAGATCACTGTGATGAACCAGGGACAGGTACTGGCAGAGGGTGATCCACGTGAGATTGCAGGCAACCAGATTGTGCAGAAAGCATACCTGGGTGATCTTTACGGCGACTTGATGTCGCTGCAGGAGGGTTAGTGTGGAAAACACCCTTGAGGTAAAAAATATTCACACCTTTATTGGGCAATTTCATATTCTTGAAGGTGTTTCGATTGCTGTGCAGCCGGGGACGATCACTGTTCTTCTGGGGCGCAACGGTGCGGGAAAAACGACAACCTTGAAGTCCATCCTTGGGCTTACCCCGCCCCGAGAGGGGACAGTAGTGTATCAGGGGAAGGAAATTCAGGGAAAGCGGGCTTACGACATTGCGAGTATGGGAATTGGGTATGTGCCCGAACATCGCGCGGTGTTCCGTGATCTGTCGGTAGGCGAAAATCTGAAAATTGCCGAACGAAAAAAAGGTGATCTGGAAAGTAAAGCAGATTTCATCTTTTCCTTGTTCCCTGACTTGAAACGGTTATACAAATTACCCGGCAACCATCTTTCGGGCGGGCAGCAGCAGATGCTGGCTGTAGCACGTGCGCTGGTGCCGGACAACAAATTGCTATTAATTGATGAACCCAGCGAAGGGCTGGCCCCGATTCTGATTCAAGAGATGATGGAGGCGATTCGTATATTAAGTGCCACTTCTACGGTTTTGCTGGTTGAACAGAATTTTCTGATGGCGAGCCAATTAGCGAAATATTTCTATATTATTGATGATGGCAAGTCGGTGCATGAAGGATTAATGAAAGACCTGGTAGGCGATGAAGAATTGATCTATCAGTATTTAGGGACATCAATGGGTTCCACAGGAGGCAAGAAATGAGGCTTAAGGAACTCTGGCGGGATAACCGCATGTTGATCATTTTGACCGTAATGGTAATTGTGCTGACGATCCTTGGGTTGACGGGAATGGGCACACAGTCTTTCGTGCGCACGGCGCTTTCGGGTTTGACCTTAGGCTCCCTGTTTTTCATGGTGGCGGCCGGGTTGACACTCATCTTTGGTTTGATGGATGTGCTGAATTTCGCACACGGTTCCATGTTTATGCTGGGGGCGTACATGGGGTGGCAGTTTTACACCAATCCTACTTTTTTGTTCGGGATTGTGCCGCTGATTGCGGCGTTCATTACGGGAATGTCGCTGCTCCTGGTATTGCAACCGCTGGTTGTCCGGTGGAAACTTTCGGAGGAGAGGCAGAAGCAGCTGCCCCGCTTGCTGAATGTCGTGGCAGTGGTGTTGAGCTTCATTGCGGTGCGCGGCGTGGACTTTCTCGGTCTGGCGGATACGGCGATGGTTTCTATTGCCGTATCTGCCACGGATCCGCTGGCGGAAATCTCTGCTCAGGAACCGCTGGGGTTATTCTGGTTCCGCCCGCTTCTGTTGATGCTTGCAGGCGGCCTGATTGCGCTGGCGTCTGCCCGCCCCGGGGATAAAACCCATTCGGTGGACAAGTCTGCTGTTCGGAAGGGATGGATTGGCTTTGGGTTATTGCTTGTCTTGACCATCGTGCTGGTGCTGGTACGCGAATCTGGGCCGGTGGCGGTCTTGTTAATGAATGGAAACCTGCGCTTTTTATTGTCTTTGGTGGTAGGCACTTTGTCGGGCTTTGGGCTGGGTGTGGCAGTGGAGCGCGTGCTGGTGCGCACATTGTATGTACGGCCTTTCTTTATTGTGTTGATGACGCTGGGATTGTCGTTTGTGATCCGTGAGGTTGTGCAGCTGTTGTGGGACCCGTTGGCCTATCAAATGAGCCGGCCGCCGGCTTTTTCTCAGCCGGGAAAAGCGCCAAATTTGCTGGCGTGGTTCAGCGGGAATAATACGACGGTGGACATTATGGGGGTTACTTTTCCCAGTTATCGCATTTTCATCATCTTTTTGGGGGTGATCATGTTTATTGGGTTGATCCTGTTGATGCAGCGCACGCGGATTGGAATGATTATTCGCGCCGGTGTGCAGGATCGTGAGATGGTGGAAGCCTTGGGTATTAATGTACAGCGGGTTTTTCTGCTGGTATTTGCCCTGGGAACGGCAATGGCGGCATTAGGCGGGATTGGCGCTGCGCCGTTTATTCCGGTGAAGCCGGAAATGGGGGATGCCTTTCAAATGCAGGGGTTTATCACGGTGGTGATTGGCGGGATGGGCAGCTATGTGGGCGCATTCATTGGTGCGCTTTTGCTGGGCATGGCGCGCGCGTTTGGTGATTATTTCGCGCTCAAATTATCGCTTTCTCCGGCGGTTGCAGAGGCTTCAACGGTGATCATCATGGTGATTGTTTTGCTTGTAAAACCATCCGGCTTGTTTGGGAAGAAGGAGTAACGCAGATGAAAAACACACAACAGACTGCGGAAAAACAAAGCTGGCTGAAGGAGAACCTGGCAGGTTCCCTGATTGTTCTGGCGTTTGTTCTGTTTCCTTTTGTCTTTAGTCTGATCAGCGGTGTACCGGTTGACAGGGGAGTCTCCAAGTTCTGGCAGGGTCAGTTGATCGCTTTCTTTATTATGGCGGTATATGCGATGAGTTATGACTTGTTGATTGGCTATACGGGCATCCTGACTTTTGGACACGCGGCATTTTTTGGCGGCGGGGCGTATGCGATGGCCTTGTTCCTGACCCATGTCGGCCCGAAGATCAGTGATAAATTCCTGGTCACTTTGCCCGGCGGGGTGGATATCACTTCGGTGGTGATTTTTATTCTGGCGGTCGTTTTGGTGGTGATTGTATCGATCCTGTTGGGCTTGCTCTTCAGTGCGACATCCATTCGCCTGAAAGGGGCGTATTTTGCCATGTTGACTCTGGCGATTGGCAATGCCTTTCATATCCTTTCGAAGGCAACTGATTTTGTTGAATGGACGGGAGCCGATGAGGGACTGCACGGTGTGCTGGTGCCCGAATGGTTGAATCCGACCCAACACCGGCTGACCATGTATTTTGTGTCGCTGGGCTTTTTGGTGGTGATGTATCTGTTTGTCAAGCGGGTGACTGAATCGCCGACCGGGCGGGTGTTCATTGCTTTGCGTGAGAATGAAAGCCGGGTGCGGATGATAGGTTTTAATCCGGCAGTTTATCGCACCTATGCTTTTTGTGTATCCGCGATGGTGGCCGGACTGGCGGGCGGGTTGTGGTCGATCTGGAATATGAGCGCTACGCCGGGGATGACTTCTGCGGCCACCACGGTTAACGCTTTGATTATGACCATTCTGGGGGGGATTGGTACGCTGGTAGGGCCAATTCTGGGAGCGGGTTTGATGCAGATTGTCGGACAGTTCTTTTATACCTGGTTTGGCCCGCGCTGGCCGCTGGTATTCGGGTTGTTGTTCATTTTGATCGTGATTTTTCTGCCGAATGGTTTGGTGGGCACCTGGCGGCAGAACGCGCCTGGTGTAAAAGCAGGCTGGAAGCGGCTGATGAAGATGCTGGATACCAAGGAGGAGTAAATTAGATATTCTGCTATCCTTTGCCGTAATTTCCTAAAAAACCTTCGCCAGTCGTTTCAATATAACTGGCGAAGGTTTTATTTTCATCCAAAAATCAGATGTGTTTGACGGGGACTAGAATAATGATTCGTGGGGGTGTTTTTCGTCCAGTTTGGACAGTGCATAGGAAGCAATTGCTCCAAAAGCGAAGAGCGCTGCACAGACTGCGATGGTCCAGCCGCTGACGCCGCGGGGGATGATCGCTGCGGTAGAGCCCACCACAATGCCGAGGATGAGATGATACATCAAGGCATAGGCTTTCTTGAACAGCCACGAGAATAGTTTGGCGAAGGTGAAAATGCAGATGACGACGCCCAGCATGATGGGCAGGATGACGCCCAGATCAAGCTGGCGGATGCCGCTCGCCATCGGCTGGTAAAGCCCCAGGTAGATCAGGAAATTGGAAGGGCTCATCCCGGGGACGACCAATCCCAACCCCATCAATATGCCGCTTAACAACCAGCCCCAGATATTGGGTGCCATGGTGACGTTCTGGATGGTTTCCATCCAGCGCATGTAGAAAAAGGTAAGGATAACCATTCCTGCCAGGAGCAGCCAATGCCAGGATTTACGCCCTTCTTTTCCGGATACCTTGACCAAAGAAGGAAAGGTGCCGGCAATGAAGCCGATGAAGAGCCAGGTGAATTGGGCCGGGTAGGAGCTGAAGGCATAATCCACAACTGCGGAGAAGGCCACCACGCCAATCACACCGCCGATACCCACAGGCAGGAAGTAGCGGACATTTTTCCAGAACTTGACGCGCATGTTTCCCAGAAAGCGAATCATGGGTTCATAGATGCCAAAAACTACCGCAAGTACGCCACCCGAAAAGCCCGGGACGATTGCGCCAATGCCTACCATAGCGCCTTTCGCCCATCTGATCAGCCAGTCTACAACCGGGCTGCTCTGCGATGCCGGTGCTGAGTCGATTGAATTCGAAACTGGTTCTGTATGATTTGTATTATTGCTCATATTTCCTCTCAGAATGCTTGTATTCAGATATTGACAGTGTATTATAACCCGTGTTTTGGATGACAAAAGATGATTATGTGTCCAATAATCGTACAATCAAAGAGGAAGTCCATCCCCCGATGGAACGTTTTTTACTCAAACAGGGTTTTGATTTTCCGGCACAGTTCAGGGTTTTCAAGCAGATCCGTGCTGTTGGCAAATTGATTGAGGCTGCCGTGCAGGGCGGTCTGTTGAAGTTGTTTGTTTTCTATGTGCTTGCAAGGTATGGGCGAAGCGGACGGCGTCAAGCACGCGATTGGACATTGTGCGCCACTATGCAAGAAAAGTCAATGGGTTTCGTATTGCTTTTTAACCGAAAGATAATCGGGCGACGGGGATGAGGGCTTTCTGGTCGGGAATGCGGGTCTGGTGATACATTGACCAGTGGGCCGGGACGCCAAACGCCCGGGAAGCGAGGTGAATATTTGCCATGAAGATACCGGCATCATAAAGGGCATACATGAGCTTGCTGCCGGCGGTGAGCACGATGGGGTAAGCTGCCGGGTTGGTGAAAAGCTGGAATTCGCCGTTAATGGGCAGCAGCCGCCAGGGTTGGGCGTTGGTGGCAGACGGTGCCCAGCGTCCAGCTTCGAGGATAGCTTTCCATTGTTCAGGAAGGTGCATGCTTTGGGCAGTTGGTTCGATAAAGAGACTCTCGACAGGTTTTCGCTTGCGGCTGCCGATCAGGGCACGGTAGGATTGGTTGAGGTTCTTTTGCCGTTGGGACTCTGCTGGTTGACCGTAGATGAGTACCGCAGCGATGTGTGCGGTGTCCGGGAGGCCAAATTCCTGCTGCAATTTGCGCACGCGGCTGTGGGCGCCGACATAGCAGCTGCCGAGGTCGAGTTCTTCGAGTTTGATGACAGCCTGCTGGCTTTGAAAGCCAAGTTCAATCAGGGAGTTCGAAGATTTTTTGGTGTAGGGGATCAACAGATGGGGAGATACGATGAAGCGGCCGTAGGCGCCCTGAGCTGCGGCAAGCTGGCTTTTCTCCGGTTCATTTAATGTGAGGAAATCAACCGGACTGTCTGCCTTAATGGGGGTTACAG
>Ga0334887_1004889_pt1 | contig 11625 bp, 8 predicted proteins | sample GraSluR1_MG_10_FD_207217 | JGI IMG/M metagenome (GOLD analysis project Ga0334887, IMG submission 207217) | Sludge microbial communities from methane-producing bioreactor in Wageningen University, Netherlands - Granular Sludge_18_07-R1 | ecosystem: Engineered > Bioreactor > Anaerobic >...
GCCGGACGCGGCGACGGAGCCCATGCTGACCACCAGCGGTTTCTCGTCATCCAGCTCGCGCAGGGCCTTCCAGATGGCGTCGGAGGCGTGGCCGGAGCCGCCGGGCGAATCGACGTGCAGCACCACCGCCTTGATGGATTTGTTCTTCTTCAGCTCGTCGATGGTTTTGACCATGTCGTCCCGGCAGATGATGGACGAGGAGAGGGCCGCCCCGAGGCTGATGTCGATGATCGGGCCGCGGGCGTGGAGCACGGCGATCTTGGGACCGACGGCCTTTCGGGCCTCCTCCGCCTTGCGGAGCTCGCGGTTGAAGACCTCCATGAGGTCCTGGATGGAGTTGACGCCGGCGAGCCCGTCCTCCGCCTCCTGGTACCGCCTCATTCGGTTCTGCCGCAGCAGGCGGTCGCGGTACTCGTCGTAATAGGCGATGACGTCGATAAGCCCGCGCTGCTGGGCTTGCGGGGCGTCGAACAGCGCGATGTCCACGATCTCGCTGACGGCCTCATCGCTGAGCTTGCGGCTGGCGGCGATGATCTGCTTGTAGTCCCGGAACCAACTGTCGAACAGGGCGTTGAACTCCTCGGAGAACCAGCGGTCGGGCTCGCGGCGGTTGACGAAGCCGGGGTACTTGTACTTGCCGGCCGTGATGACCTCGAACTCCAGGCCCTGCATCTGGTAATGGCCCTTCATGAACGGGAAGAGCCGGCCAATGCCCGGCAGCGCAATGGAGCCGGTCGGCGCCGTGGCGATTTCGTCCGCGGCGCAGGCCAGCAGGTAGGCGTTGTCGCCGCCGGCCTGGAGAAAGGCCATGACCTTTTTGTCCTTCTTTCGGAGCCGGTCGATGCCGGATCGCAGTTCCTGGACTTCCGGCAGCGACAGGCCGACCCCGCCGACGTTCAACAACACCGCGCCGATGCGGTCGTCCTGTCCCCATTGGTCGAGTTGCTCGACCACCTCCTGGAGGGTCCGGGTGCGCCCGGGGATCGGCAGGTTGATCGCACGAGCCGCAATGACGGTCTCGTCAATCCGCAGCTCGGCCAGGCGCGGGATGGGGCTGGGCTTGATCTCGCCTTCGGCGAGCGACTTGGCGCCCGGGGTCTCGCCCGCGGCCTTCTCCTCCGGCTCGTCTGCCCGGACGGGCGAGAAAAGAAGGCCCAGGACCAACATACAGGTGAGTGCCCACGGTTTCATGAGAGGTTCTCCTTCTTGCGGCTCGTGATGAGAGCGGCGCCGTATGCCCGCGACCGGCGGGGGCGCCGGCGCGATGGTTATCCTGTTTTCTCCTCGGGTTGCGAGGTCGCCGCGTCGGCCGACTTCTCGACGCGGTGAATCTCCCCGTTTTCGTCAATGAACAGTTTGTCCAGGTGCTCGAAGGTGCCCGGGGCAAAGCCCAGGCGCCACGATTCGCGGCCCCACTCGATCACGTAGATGCTGTCGTCGATGTCGCTGAACACGTCGTCATCATCCTCCGCGTCGTCCGGCTCGTCCGGTGCGCCGAAACCGAACAGGTTGCGGCCGAAGGCACGCCACGCCTGTTTGGAGGACTGCTCAACCCGCAGCAGGTGCGGATTGCCCGCGAAATCCACGTATCCGTCCAGCTCGCGCACCTCCGCCGGCCAGCGTCCGACGTCGTTGCGGAACAGCCTGGCGTGGTGGTGGAGCACCTTCAGCTTGCGTGCCGCGTTGCGCTCGCGGGCCAGGTCCGACCGGCCGGACCCTTCCATGGTGGATGCCACCGCCAGGGCCGGCACCACCAGAATGCCCGCGGGGACGGGCCCCTCGTGCCGGACGGCCATCCCGGCGTACTGCATCTGGGCCGTGATCATGCCGTCTGTCAGGCGCGCGCTGACATCGTCGGTGTCGGGCAGCAGGTCGCTTCGACTCACCTCGCTGATGGCGAAATTCAGGTACGGCGTGACGTGCCGGTACACCTGCCGCCAGTTCACCCACGCCTGCCCTCGCGTACCGCTTTCGGCCGGCAGGAACCGGCGGGCCTGGTGCCGGGGGAAGTTCACCCAGCGTCTGACGAGGCCGTCCGGCGATGTACTCGTGGAGCCGATGACGAGAATGTCGCGCTCCCGGCCGCCGGCGTCGATCTCTTTCGTAAGGAACAGGACGGTTCGCATGGTGAACGCCATGCCCCCACCCAGGCCGCGACGCGGGTCTTTCCAGAAGAAGACCCGGCCGTCGACGGTTTCCTCATGCCAGGGCGGCTTCTCCTCGCGGTCTCGGAAGCGCCGGTTCTCCTGTTGGATCGCCTCCCGGACGGATTTGAGGAACGATTCGGCGGACGAACGGAGCCGGGCCTGGTACACCATGTCCGGCACAGGGAAGAACCCCGTGCCCGGCAGAACGGTGATGCACACTTCAGAACGCACCCCTTCCGCCACGGGCCCGGGCTCGAACGGGGATTCGCCGGACACGCCGGCGGTCTGCTGGAGAATGCCGCTGGAGAGCAGGGAGTTCGCCACCACGCTGCCGAACGCTTCATCCGGGACGAAGAACGTCTGCCGCACCCGGTCAAAGATCGACTTGGCGCCCAGACCGGTGATGGGCGGCCAGTTGACGTGGACGGTCTCGATCCACGCGCCGGTTTCGTCCACTCGTCCGGCATACACCACGTCGGTCACGAAGCTGATGGAGGAGAAGAACGTGGCCCCGCTGTCCCGCTCCGTCTGCGCGAGGTTCATCCGGCAGACCAGCAGAGGTGTGCCGTCTTCGTGGGTTGCTGCGGTGCCGATGAAGGCCGGGTCGGGGAATTCCACGTCGTCGAAGGTCGTCAGCAGGGAGGTGGATTCTCCGGCGGGCAGCATGTAGGCCAGCGTGGAGTCCGGAAGCGCGATGGTGTACCCCTCCCCCGGGCCGCTGGTGATCGTGACGTCCTTGAGGAGGATCTGTGCGGACTCGGACTCCAGCACGGCCGCCACTCGATCTCGCAAGTCCTTCGCGGGCCATTGGATGCGGGCGGCCCAGCGTGGACGGCCGTCGCGACTCGGGGCGTACAGTGCCACGTCAATGGCCGTATCGGGCCAGCCCTCCGCGTGGCGGAACATCTGGATGGCCTCATCCACGTCAACATCCTTCGATGCGCGCCGACCGGCCTCCAGGAGGACGTTGCTGACGGTTTGCAGCAGAAACCCGGCGTTGGACCGGCGAGTCTCGTGGATCAGGTGTTGGAAGGACGGCAGGTGCAGCTCGAAACGGGGTTGCAGCTCGGGCGCGGGCGCTGGGGCCGGTGCGGAGGTGGCCGGGGCAGGCGCGACCGGCTCAGGCTCGGCCGGCTGTGTGGCGGGCGGCAGAGTGCTCTCGTCCGGCTCGGCTGGCTTATCGGTCGTTGGATGAAATGGCACCCACGCAGGACGGGGTTGCCCTGTGGCCAAGCTTTGGGCCAGACAGAAGCTGACGAGAGCGACGCATGGAACCAGCCGGTGAGCGAGCGAGGGTTGCCCGAGGGGCCTGGTCCGGGCCGATCGTGTGTTCGTCATCATGAACTAAAACCGCCTTCCGGGGTCCCGGGTTGCACGGTTCATCGCGAGCATCTGCATCCTTCCACCCAACCAGATACACCATGGGTTTCGGTCGGCCCAGGAGAATCCCGAGTGCGATTTGGAACGGGTCGACCAAATCCGACACGTGCGGGTGCCGGCATCCTGTGCCGGGTGCTGCATTCGCAGGTTTTCGTCCCCAGGGTGCGCCGCGCGGAAGCCGAGCTTCGCGACGGGCCCTGACCACCGCAACCTCATCATACGTGTTTTCGGTCAACAAGGGGTGTTTTTTCTTGTCAAAGAGGGTGCGGGTGTCTGGATGGGGAGGCGATGGCGGATGGTCAGCCGTGTCGGGCGATGTCGAATTCAATCCCTCTGCCAGTGCTGCAAAGCGGCAAGCGATTGTTCCAGCGCGGGCCGTCCGCCCGCGGGGAGGAACCGTTTGGGGGTGACTTCGAGGATGACGGTGCCGTCGAACCCCGTGTCGGCCAGGTCTGCCAGTTGGCGTTGCCAGGGGACGTTGCCGTGGATGAGCGGCTCATGGTCCTCTTCGTTCACGTCGTGGCAGTGGACGTGTGCGACCCGCGGGAGGAAGGCGGGCGGCGGGTCGAGCGGCCAGCCGAATCGCCGCGCATTCATGAAGGCGTGTCCCAGGTCCCAGCAGATACCGACGCCGGCGCTGCAGGCCACGTGGAGCAACTCGTCGTACTGTGCCCCGATCCTCTGCATGACGCCGCTTGCGTCGTGGATTTGCAGTTCCGCGACCACGCGGACGGCCGGTGCGTTACGGACGCACCAATCGGCGGCCCAGCGGAAGAACTCGATGGAACGATCCACGAGGTCGGCGCGACGGGCGTCGGCGCTGCCGCCGGCGGAATGGATGTTGATGATCGTGCGGCCCGCCTGCTGTGCGGCCGCGTCGGCGGCCCACTGGAGGAACCGTTCGTGCATCCGGCGGCAGGGATTCTCCGGGTCGTCGTGAAAGAGGCCGGGGTTGAATGGCGTGCCTTCCGTGTACGGATGCAGGGACAGCCGCAGTCCGGCCTCCACGCAGCGCCGGATGTGGGCGGCGAGGCGTGCGGCTTCCGTGTCCGGCTCCACCGGTGATTCCACCGCCCGGACGCCCCGGTCGCGCAGGAAGGCGCAGATCTCGGCTCCGCCAAACAGCCGGCGATAATCCGGGTGCTCGTCAAAGCCGATGTCCAGTTTGATTCCGACACGCATGTGGGTCCCTCCGGTCGCCGCCCCGCGGGCGCGGGGCCGTCCGTCCATCCGTGCCATTTCTCACGTGGCGGGGGCACGATCCGGCATTTTCGCTAGTATACGGGGACGGCCGGCCTGAGACGACCGTGCGGGTCACGGCGGGCGTCGGGCTTGTCCGGCCGGGGGACCGCCGCCCTCTGATGAGGTAGAATGACTGCGTGAGCGACGATCTTTCACGCATCCTGCGGGAGTGGCCCTGGGACCCGGAAAACAACGTCCGGCTCGTGACGTGCGAGGACGGACGCAAGCGGGTCCAGATCCGCGTCTGCGTCCACGGATATCACGGGATTCTCCAGTTCGACTGCGACGGCCGGCCGGACGGCATGCGACCGTACGGCCGCCCGTTTGCCCTCGACCACTTCGAATCGCTGGCGTCGGCAGACCCGGCGTTTCGGCTGGACCCGGCGCAGGCCCAGGAGTTGTTTGACGAGGGCACCATGGTGTACCAGCGGTACGTGGTGCTGTACCAGCTCGGTGATTATGGACGCGTGGTGGCGGACACGGAGCGGAACATGCGGCTGTTTCGGTTCGTGCATCGCGTGGCAGCGCGGGAGGAGGACCGCAACCATCTGGAGCGCTGGTGGCCGTACATTCTGCGGATGCACGGGGCGGCCCAGGCGATGTCGAAGCTGGCGGCGAGTGACTCGGAGGGCGCGTTGGCCTGCCTGGATCGTGCGATCGCGGCGGTGGAGTCGCTGGAGCACATGGACGACGAGACGTTTCAATACGAGCGCGGTCGGTCGATCACGGTGTTGACGGATTTGCGGCGGCAGATCGAGTCCCGCCGCCCGATGGGAGAGCTGGAGGTCCTGGAAGGCATGCTGCAGCGAGCCGTCCGGACGGAGAAGTACGAGCTGGCGGCCCGCCTGCGGGATCAGATTGATGAGCTGAAGCAAGGCGGCGGCCGGGGCCCTTCGGCCGGCGCCTGACACCCGCGGCGGGCCGTTCGGCCCCGGGCCGGATTGACCCTGTGCGCGGGGGGGGCTACTCTAGCCTGTTGTTGGCCTGGTACGCGGCGATCAGAGAGGCGATCCATGCATACACGCTGGAGTCGGGTCGGTTGGTGCGGGTTCCTGCTGGCGACGGTGGTCATGGCGGCGGGTTGCCGGGAGCGCACGCCAGCGGACCGATACCCGTCGAACCTCGGCACGGATGAGCGGCCGCTGCTGCCTACGCCCTTCGGGGCGTACCGAGGCCGGACGCCGGACGGCTCGGCGAAAATCGTGGCCTACGAGCCGGGGGCGCCCGCGGATGCCTGGGAAGAGGATTCGGCGGCGGAAGCGCCGGTCGATCCGCCGCCTTCGTCGGAGGAGGCGGAACCGGGCGAAATGGAGCCGCCGCAGGTTACGGATGTGGCAGGCGCAGCGCCGTCGGCAGAGGACGAAGCGGCCATCCGAGAGCTTTGTCAGGCGGTTACGGACGGGGGACCGGGGCAGTTGGATCGTTTCGTGGTGTCCGACCAGCAAGCACGGGTGCGAACCATTATCGGACCGATGCAGGATCTGGTGGACGCGTTGGAGGAGATCAGCAACCTCGCGGATTCCGCTCCCCAATCGGCGGCGGTGGCGAAGGCGGTGCAGGAGCGCATTGTGGGCGGTTTCGTCGGATCGGCGGAATCGGTGACCGACATTCGCATGTTGGACGCGGACCGGGCGACGGCCAAGCGCGGCGGGCAAGACGTCTTCTTCGAGCGGGCGGGGGATCGGTGGCTGGTGCGGGTCCCGGATCTGCCGGAAGAGGACAAGACGACGGAGTTCGCCAACGCCCTGCGGGACCTGGTTGATGCATTCGAAGGTGTGGCCGACGGCCTCGACAGTGGTGATCTGGCGGACGCGGCGGCGGTGGAGCGGATGACCGCTGCGGCACAGCAATTCGCCATGCAAATGATGGGCGCGAACCCGTAGGGCCGTTCTTCCGGGCCGCGGACCCGTGTCCGGATGCGGCGGGACATTTCGGATCGTGCGTGGAATGACTTCTGACCCGTTGCCGGCGCACAGTCTGGCGGAAGCGTACATGTACCTGATGGCCACGCCCTGCCCGAATTGCGGGAAGGGCCCGCTGCACGGGGACGACGCGCGGCCTACGCCGGAGACGAACCGGGTCCTCCTGACCGTTCCCACCCAGTGCGGCGCGTGCAGCCACTGGCAGGATTTCGTCTTCTCCGTGGAAGGGGACCTGCTGAGCGTGCAGGCCCAGCAGGCGGCCGGCATCGGGGTGCGCGTGAACGCTTCGCATCATGCCTCGCGGATCATTGACGTGGCCCAGTGGATCCTGCTGTTCCGGATGATCAGCGAGGCGGCCGCACGCGTGGAGGACAAGCAGGACACGCGGCTTCTAGGCTATGAGGCGGCGCAATGCCTGGAAGAAGCGCTCAAGTTTTACGGGGCGGACAACGATCTTCCCCCGGACAGGGCGTTGTTTCACGAATCGTCCCGACAGCGCCGACGCGATTATCCCCAGGAGTTCTCGCGCGAGCGGCTGATCGAATTGAGGGCCAAGCTGCCCACCCTGGAAGTCATGGAAGCCAGTCGGTTCGTCTCCCGCAAAGAGAAGAAACGATGGTGGGCGCCATGGCGATGATCTCCCGGCGTGGAATCGCACGCGGCGCCGGGACGGCACTGGTCTTCGCGGTGTTCGCCTCCGGCCCGGCCCGTGCCGAGGAGCTTGACCCGGCACTGCTCCGCCTGATGCGCGAAGTCACCGCGGTCGGGCAGCACCTGGAGCGCCTTGCCGACCCCGACGACGTTCTCGACTCTCTGCACTTCGGCTGGTCGGACGAGCCGTACGGCCGGGCCACGTTGGCCTGTGCAGCCAAGACCGTGCGGGTCCTGGAGCGAGAGATATCGCTTCGCCGCGCGGGGGGCGCCGCCCTGCGTGATGCGCAGGTCCGTGAAGTGCTGGACTGGCTGCGGGCGGCGCCGGCCCGGGCGCAGAACGGCCCGCGTCGCAGCGGGTTCCTCCCGCATCGGCAGGAAGTACGTCTGGACGCGACCTCGTCCGGCCCGGCGCCGGCGTTGTTCGGGTTCGTGGATCGGTCCACGATGACCCGGCTGGATGACTGGTACGCGGATGCCGATCTGCTGGCCGCCTGTGGGTTCAAAGTGATTGCGCGGGCGGATCGGCCGTATCTGTCGGCGGAGGCGTGGCGGTCGCTGGCTGACCGTGCAAAGGCGTTGCGGCTGGTTGTGGTTCGCGTCGGCGACGCGGACGAGCCCGAGAACCAGAGTTCCGCCTCGGCGGATGTTCGCTGCCTGCGGCCGTGCACGCTGCGCGAGTGGTTGAGTGGGGAGGGCCGGACCGCAGAGAGCGTGCTGATCGACCCGCCGCACGGCGAAACATGGGGGGAGTCGCTCGCCCGGCGCGGCCTGTATCGCGGTGCAACCGGTGGGCGCGGTCCGTGGGTCAGCGGATGGGCCGTGCCGGAGGCGCGGTCCAACGCGTCGGCTGCAGCCGAGCAGGTTCGGGCGGCGATGTGGGTACACGCCCTGGACGGGCAGCGGTTGGGTTTGCTGGAAGGCTGGCGCGATCTGCGCGACGGGTCGGTCAGCCCGTACGCAAGCCTGGCGGCGGCGCCGGCCGTGGTGGAGGCCGTCGCCCATACGGCGCTGGACCTGCTGTACTTTGATCCGATCGTCCGTGCGTTCTCCGCAGAGTGCCCGCTTGCGCTGGTCGTCGATGAGGACGTGCCGGACTCGGCCGATCCGAACCGCTGGTCGCCGACATTCGGGCGATTGGCGCAAGAGCTCTTTGACGCGAACGTGCGGTTTGACGTGCTGCCGCGCACGGCGCCCCCGGAGCGAACGGCGCGGTACGCGCTGGCCTGCGAAGTGGCGCTGCCGGCGGATGGGGCGCCTCGCCTGGAAAGGGTCCTTCGTTTCGGCCGGGCGCAGGCCGAGCCGCTGCTCGAGCAGGAGTCGGTGGCCGAGTGTCTGGGACGGCTTACGGCCGGCCTGCCGGATCCGCCGCCGGTGCGCCTGACGGGTCCCAGCGAGGGCGTCTTCTGCCGATCCGGGCGATCGGCGGACGGCCCGGTCTGGGTGGCCCTGGTGAACGCGAAGCCCCAGGCTCGCCGGGTCAGCCTTGTGGCATCGGGCGGTGTGCGGATGCAGGAGGCCGTGGACTACATTGACGGGTCGACGGTGAAAGACCTCGCGAACGGCGTAGACGTGGCCGCGTGGCAGGTGCGGCTGCTGGCGTTGAGGCCGTAGTACGGGCCTGCGGCGCTGGGGCGGGGCTCTGCGGTCGTTCCATTCCGCGCTGGGGCGTTCGGGGGAGCATTACCGTCCTCTGTGATGGGGCGCGGATTGACCGGTTGGGCGGGGTAACCTACACTGCTTCCTGGAACAGACAACCTCCTGGCTTGTGAGTTTTGATTTGCCCGCAGTGACGCTAGCGGAACTTTCCGGTTTTCTTCGTGACAAGGGCCTTTCGAACCGTGTCGAAGGCGACCACGCGACGAGCGTCCGCGCCGTCAACACGCTGGATGACGCCGGTCCCGGCGAGCTGACGTTTCTGACCAACCCGAAATACCGGGACATGGCGTCCAAGACCCGGGCGTCGGCCATGATTGTCGGCCCGGAAATGGCGGGCCCCGGCGCGGTGCCGACGCTGGTGTGCGACGACGCCTATGCCGCCCTGACGCTGTCGATCGTGCGCATCCACGGCTATCGCGTGCATCCGCAGTGGGGGATCAGTCCGAAGGCGGTGGTGGCGGACGGCGCCCACATCGGCGAAAACGCCAACATCGGGCCGGGCGCGATGATCGGCGCGGACGCGGTGATCGGCGACAACGCGACGATCTATCCGGGCTGCTACGTGGCGGACCGCGCGGTCCTCGGCCGCGACGTGGTGCTTTATCCGAACGTGGTCATCTACGACGGGTGCCGGCTGGGCGATCGTGTGACCATTCACGCCGGCTCGGTCATCGGCGAAGACGGCCTGGGATACGCCCCCCTGAACGGCAAGTGGGCGAAGATTCCCCAGGTGGGCATCGTCGAGATCGACAACGACGTCGAAATCGGCGCCGCCTGCACCATCGACCGCGCCACGGTGGGGGTGACCCGCATCGGGTCCGGCACGAAGTTCAGCAACCTGATTGCCATCGGGCACGGCAGCAAGATCGGCGAAGACTGCATGTTTGTGGCGCAGGTGGGGCTGGCGGGCTCGGTGACGGTGGGACGGCACGTGACCATCGCCGGGCAGGCGGGCGTGGTGGGGCATATCCACATTGGTGACAACGCGCGGATCGGGGCCAAGGCCGGGGTGACGGTCTCCGTGCCGCCCGGGCAGGAAGTGCTTGGTGCGCCCGCCCGGCCTATCCAGGAAACGCGGCGGGTGCTGGCGCTGATGGGTCGCCTGCCGGAAATGCGCGAGCGGCTTCGCGAGCTGGAGGCCGAGGTGCAGCGGCTGCGCGAGCGGTTGGACAGCGGCGAGTAGCCGCCGCCGTGACACGCTCCGGCGGCAGGTCAGGGCCCGGATGATTTCAGAACCATGTCGGCAGATCGTCCCACGATCGCAGTGATAGCCGGGGCCACGCGGTTTCCCGTGATGGTGGCCGAGCGGGCGCGCGAGGCGGGCTGTCGCGTGGTGGTGGCCGGCCTGCGGGGCCTGGCCGATCCGGCCCTGCGGGACCGGGCGGACGTGTTCCGCTGGGTGGGCGTGGTACGGATCGGCGGGTGGGTCCGGTTTCTGCGGCGGCAGGGCGTGCAGCGGGCGATCCTGGCGGGCTCGGTGCGTAAGTCGGACATGTACGGACGGTTCCGGCTGATCCGGTATTGGCCGGACTGGACGGCCATTCGCCTCTGGTTCTTCCGGGCGGCCGACAAGCGGAACGACACGTTGCTGTGTGCGCTGGCGGATCATCTTCAGTCGAAAGGCATCACCTTGGAAAACAGCGTGCAGTTCAACGCGGCGGACATGATGCCCGAGGGCGTGCTGACCTCCGCTCGGCCCACCGCGGCGCAAGAGAGCGACATCGAGTTCGGCTGGGGGATCGCCAAGGAGATGGGGCGGCTGGACGTGGGGCAGTCCATTGCGGTGAAGGAGCGGGAGGTCATCGCGGTGGAGGCGATCGAGGGGACGGACCGCATGATCGAGCGGGCGGGGGAGCTTTGCAGGCACGGCGGCTGGACGCTGATCAAGGTGGCCAAGCCGAACCAGGACATGCGGTTTGACGTGCCGACCGTCGGCCCGGACACCGTGGAGAACCTGAAGCGCAACGGCGGGCGGGTGCTCGTGGTGGAGGCCGGCCGGACGTTTGTCGTGGACCGCGACAAGATGGTCGCGGCCGCGGAGCGCCTGGGCGTGGTGATCGTGGGACGGCAGGAAACGCAGGGGCAGGCACGCAGGCATCCCGGCGCGCCGGGACACGCAGGCACGAAGGTTTGAGCCGCGGGGAGGGCGGCACGTCGTCCTGGGCTGTTGTTCACCTGGGATCGGCCGTGGGCCGGAGTGAGGACGGTGCGGCCTCTGGTGTGGGACCGGCTTTCTCTTTGTGGGACCGGCTTTCCAGCCGGTCTGGTCTTCCTTTCCTTCCAGTTTCCAGTCTCGCGTTTCCAGTTCTCCAGTGTTTGTGGGACCGGCTTTCTCGCCATCCCGGCGCGCCGGGACCTGCGGAGACCAGTCGGTCTGAGCTTCCTGCCTATCTTGGTCCGCACGGCGGACCCTACTTGTGGGACCGGCTTTCCAGCCGGTCCGGTCAATTGCGCTTCAGAGTCTCCTGCGCGCGGCGTCTGCTCGGGTGACATCCTCCGCCCCCGTTCGGGGCGGGAGTTGGGTGAGCAGGTCTCGTCCCACGGGTTCCGCTGCGATCTGCATCGTAGCTCCACCCGTGGCGATCTGCCTCGACCCCGCCGGGGTCGGATGCTCCACGCCGAGG
>Ga0334887_1004902_pt1 | contig 11598 bp, 10 predicted proteins | sample GraSluR1_MG_10_FD_207217 | JGI IMG/M metagenome (GOLD analysis project Ga0334887, IMG submission 207217) | Sludge microbial communities from methane-producing bioreactor in Wageningen University, Netherlands - Granular Sludge_18_07-R1 | ecosystem: Engineered > Bioreactor > Anaerobic >...
CCCTGCAGACTATCTGCCAGAGTCTGCACTTCCTCCACCTGAACCGGCTTGCCTTGTTTTAAACTTTCAGCCATGGCTGCTCCCCGGTCCATGGATACTCCAATGACTTTGCAGTCAGGGTTGATAGATTTTACTGCAATGGCTATTCCACTGATTAATCCTCCTCCGCTAAGGGGAACCAGAATTGAATCAACTTCCGGTAAAACATTCATAATCTCCAGGCCAATCGTCCCCTGGCCTGCAATAATATAAAGGTCATCAAAAGGAGGAACTACTGAATAACCTTCCTGCTCTCTAAGTTCTAATGCCCTGCATTCTGCTTCATCCTGATTTTTACCATATACAATCAATTCCCCACCTGCTTTTTCAATCTCTTTTCTTTTATTATCAGGAACATTATTGGAAAGGCAAACCCTGGCCTTAGAACCAATTCTATCTGCTATATAAGCAGTTGCTCTTCCATGATTACCGGTGGAATAGGTGACTACTCCTCTTTTCTGTTTTGCAGAATCAAGATTAAGAAGGAAGTTTGCAGCTCCGCGAACTTTAAAGCTGCCGGTATCCTGTAGAAATTCCAATTTATAAAAGACATTCTTTCCGGTTTTTATAGACAGATCAATTGATTTTTTCAGTGGTGTCTTACGCACCACAGAAGATATTATTCTTTGAGCCTTAAAAATATCAACAGGCTTAATTTTATGAGCAGTCATTGAATCTCTCTTTTCTTATAACTTTTTTTCTTAAAAAAAATGTTTTCATTTTACACCGCTGCGATAACATCAATTTCAACATTCAGTCCGGCATCAATCTCTTTCACAGCAACAGTAATTCTAGCAGGTGGATTCTCAGTAAAAAACCTCTTATATACTTCCTCAAATTCCCTTTTATGATCAAGGGATGACAAAAAAACAGTGCATTTTAAGACTTTACTCATTTCCGAACCGGCTGCTTCAAGAATGGATTTAATATTGTTCAAGATATGTTCAGTCTGTTCTGTTATACTGCCATAAATTGGTTTGCCGGTAATAATATCATCAGCTGTCTGTCCCGAAACATATATTAAATTTCCAAACTTAATAGCCTGGGAATAATTTCCCGGTTTTGGAGCATTTTCCGTATAGATTATTTCTTTTTTCATTTTGTTTCCTCCCGTCACATCTTACAATTCTATAATTCAACTCATAGAAATCAATAAATATTATTGTTATACATACACCCTATTTCACATAAAATTATCTTTAATTCCTTAAAACGGGTTTTTCTTTCAGTAATTTTTTTCGACTCAAGAGTTTTCTTTTAAAATTTTCCAATAATTAATTGTGATAAACATTGAAAAGTTACTTTTGCAAACAAGCAGTGAAGCCTAAAGCAAAGAAAATTACCGACTATAGGCTTCACTATAATTCAACAGTTAATTTTTTATTAGCAAAACAAATGGTCTATTTCTGAGCAGCTTCAATATCTTCAAGCAATGCATCAAGGATTTCCTGGGCACCGGCTCCGCCTATATTCAGATATGCCTCTACCGGGCCACCGCCTTCCTGCCAGGCTAATTCTTTGAAAGGCATCACTTCTTCTTCGGTTAATTCATACAGGGTGATTGATGGTTTTGCTTCTTTTATCTCCTCACCAATCTTCTTATTATTCTCGAAAGACCAATTGGTCATCGGTTCAATAAGCTCTAAACAGGAATCCACGAGAATTTCCTGGATATCTTCAGGTAAACTCTCATAAAGATCAAGATTAACGACCGGTGTAACCATAAATAATTCATTCCATAAGTTGGTTATATAATCCTGAACTTCGTAAAAACCCATACTTAAATGTGCATACATTGGCTGAACCTGAGAGTCCAGGAGATTAGTTTGCAGGGCTCCATAGATCTCTCCATAATCCAAACTCTGAGTATTAAATCCATAGGCGTTGTAAGAAGCTACCAGGATAGGATTAGCCATGACCCTGTGCTTCAGTCCACTAACATCTTCCAGAGTATTAATAGGAACAGTTGAGGTCACTCTCTGCCAGCCTGAACTCCATACTCCTAACAAATGAAATCCTCTTTGTCTGAAGCCATCTTCCAGTAGTTGCATTGCTTTACCATTCTCACAAACCTCATGTACAACCCTGGCAGTATCTCTCATTGGCCAGAGGTATTGCAAAGCCAGGACCTGGGATTGAGGTACAAAACCTCCCAGCCAGCCATAATCAGCACTGCCTAATTCTATTTCTCCCATCTGGACGAGTTCAACTAAATCCCTTTCTCCGCCAAGAGTACCATAAGGGTAGACTTCGATTTCAATTCTCCCTCCTGATTTTTCCTTGACAAGTTCAGCATATCGATGAGCAAAGACAGTCATTGGGTCTCCCTCAACTTCTGCTGAGACCATTTTCCAATTATATTCAACTTGTGCCTGAGCAGGTAATACCAAAAACAGCAAACCAACTATAAGTCCTAAAATTAGACTTAACCTAATATTTCTCATAATTACTCTCCTTCACATATTAAATTAAACTTCAATCTATACAATTGCATTTATAGTTCTTTACTATATAAGCACCATCTCCTTTCTTTTTGTTTGTTGATAATAGATCGCAAAAAGTAACTTTATTCATATTAGTAAAAATTAATTTTAAACCCCCATTGCAGTTCTTGGTATAAACAGAGCCATTTCCGGGAAAATAATAACCAATGCTACTCCTAACAGCAATATAAGAATAAAAGGCCAGGTCATCCTGATGACTTCAAGATAAGGTCTTTTGAAAATAACCATGGCTGTAAATATATCACATCCACAGGGAGGTGTAGCTGACCCAATCGCTGCCTGCATTGTAACAAGTACTCCCAGAAAAACCTTATCAATACCTGTTTGAGCTACATAGGGAGCAAAAAGCGGGCTTAATATGTAAATAGCAACAATAGGATCAACAAACATACAGGCAATAAAATAAGCAATATTAATTATTATAATAACTTTCAAGGCAGATGGTTCCGGACCAAACAGTGGGGGTAAAATTAATTTGGCAATTCCCGAATAACTCAAAAACCAGGCGATCGCCTGTCCGGCTCCAACCAAAATAAACACAACGGCAGTAACCACAGCTGTTGACAAGGCAATATCAATAAGTTTCTTAAAATTTAAAGATCTGTAGATAAATCCTTCTAAGACAATAGCATACAAAACTGCAGCTGCCGCTGCCTCGGTAGGACTGAAAATTCCACCATAAATCCCTCCCAGTATTAAGACCGGAAAACCAATCAGCAAAATGCCTTCCCTGGTAACACGAATCCGTTCTTTCCAGGATGCTTTTGGATAGAGACCGATTCCATAGCGTTTGGAATAGAAATAGGAAAAAATAGAAAATAAAATACAAATCAATATACCTGGAATAATCCCTGCAAGAAAAAGTTTTCCTACAGAAGTCTGGGTAGCTACTCCGTATACTATAAAACCTATGCTGGGTGGAATTAAAAATGCAATATCACTGGAATTTATAATCAAACCCAGGGTAAAAGAGCTGGAATATCCCGCATCTAGAAGCATTGGCCGCATTGTTCCTCCAATAGCTGAAACTGTAGCCTGGGTAGAACCCGATACAGCTCCAAATAAAGTGCAGGCTACATTGGTAACAATAGGCAGGCCACCAAAAAAATGCCCAAGATAAGCTCTCACCATACTGATCATTCTTCTGGCCGACTGTCCGGAAGTAATAATATTACCTGCCAGTATAAACATGGGAACACAGACCAGCGATAGTGGTTTAATCCCCCCCAGAATCTGCTGTACCAGGATATTCATATTCAGGTTGGGAAGAAAGAAAAAACTAGTAATGATAAAGGTTGCTAGAAGCACAACCATAAAAGGAAAACCGAATAGAAGTAATGAAAATGCTACAAACCCCATTAACGGTAACATAAAATATACCTCCTCTGTACCGTATCCTTCCTGTTATTTCACTATTCGTACTCACTTTTTTGCTGTGGAGATACCCAGACCTCGTCTTTTATCCGGATATTTTTAATAATAGTCATCACATAATGTATACCAGCCAGGAAAAAACCCACTGGAACAATGAAAACACCAATCCAGTAGGGAATTCCCAGGGCGGGGAGCATTTGCTGCCAGCGAAATGTGGTATAGACATAATTATAGGAAAGATAGGTCATATAAAACATAAAAATTGCACTGATTGCAGAGATGACATACATCATAAACTTTTGTATTTTTGTCGAAGACAGGTCAAATATGGCAGCCATTCGAATATGTCTTCCCTTTCTGGCAGCATAGCTTAAACCGATAAAAGTAATCCAGATAACCAATAACATAGCCAATTCATCGATAAAGTATATTGAAGTTCCAGACTTTCTTGCAATTACATTAACAATTAAAATAATAGCCAGGATAGCAATACCAAAACAAAGGAAAACTTCTTCAATTTTTTCAATTACTAAATTTACCTTTGTTAATAATTGTGTCAGTTTCGTAATCAATCACCTCATTTAACAAATAGTTTTCTTGGAAAATTAACAAATGTTTCATAACCGGTTTCGGTAACTCGAAAAGGTTCACTATTTTCGAACCCAAATTTATCCGACCAGATGCCCGGCATAAAATGAAAAGTCATATTTGGTTTTAAAACAGTCTTGTCACCTGGGCGCAAGCTAGCTGTATGTTCACCCCAGTCAGGGGGATAATTTAAACCATATGAATAACCTACCCGAGATTCTTTCACAACTTTGCTTCCGGAGATAGATTTTCTCCATCGGTCTTCAATCTCTTCACAGGTTATACCCGGTTTAATAAAATCCAGTGTTCTATTAAGCCCGTCAATGACAACTTCGGCAGTTTCTTCCAGTTCCCTGGATGGTTCTCCTATAGTAAGCGTCCTGGATAATGGTGCATGATATTTATGCCTGCTGCCTGCCAGCTCTAAAAAAACAATGTCTCCCTTTTCATATCGGCGATCAGTCCAGGTTAAGTGGGCAGTGGATGTCCGTTCCGCAGAAGGCATAATAGGAGCAATAGCAGTATAATCACCCGTAAACTCATCAGTACCTCTGATCTGGGAATAGTAAACCTTTGCAGCTGCATCACCTTCCCGAACACCTTCATCAATGGCATCGATTGCAGTCTGCATTGCATTTTCCACAATCCTGGCTGCCTGTTTCATATAATAAATTTCCTGTTCAGATTTAATTTGCCGAATCATTGGCACTAAGAGTGTGGCATCTTTTATTGTGGAATTTGGAAGATCATTCTGTAATTGCTCAAAACATTTTGCGGTGAAATAATAATTATCCATTTCGACTCCGATATGGATATGGCGGAGATTTTTAACTCTTTTTTTCAGAATATTTGCTGCAAAACTTATCGGATGTTTGGTAGTGGATTGGACATAATCATCCGGGTAGCCATAAATATTTTTCTCTTCAAGCCAGGTTGTTAAACGGGCTCCATTACTGTCCTGTTCCCGGCCGAACCAGATTGGCTCTTCTTCATCTATCAGAATTAATAATCCCTGGTGGGTATAGAATGACCAGCCATCATAGCCAGACAGGTAATTCAAATTAGCCGGATGAGTAGCAATTAAAACATTAATCCCTTCATTTTCCATTCTCTCTCTCGTCTTTTGCAATCTTTCTTTATATTCAGATAATTCAAAAAACATATCATTCCTTTCCTGTTCTTTAATATAGAACCATTTTTCATTGCCATATTAAAGTACTGTTTTAAGAAATCAATATCTTTGTTATAAAGAACATAAGTACGATGATTAGAATAAAAAGTTTACTATATCCATCCCCTGGCTTGCATTGCTCTTCCTATCTTGTTTAAAGCATTTATCCAGGCAGCATTCCTTAGAGATGTTTTCTTTTCTTCAGCAGTTTTTATTGTTTCATGATAGGCTTTTAAAATACGTTCTTTCAGTTTATTGTTCACTGTTTCTAAATCCCAGTAGGTATCAGTTAAACCCTGGGTACGTTCAAAACCACAGACAATCGCACTTCCGGAATTTGTCAGAACATCAGGTATCATAGTTACACCCTTTTTCTCAAGGATTTTTTCTGCCTCTGTGGTTATCGGACCATTGGCACATTCCATAATTAATTTTGCTTTCACCTGTTTGGCATTCTCCTCATGAATAACACTCTGGACTGCAGCAGGTACTAATATGTCACAATCCGATTCCAATAAATCCTCACTGGTTATGGGCGTAGCTCCGGGGAAATCTACGACAAAACCTGTTTTCTTAACATGTCCAAATAAATCTTCAATATTCAAGCCGTCTTTAGCATATATTGATCCTTTAATATCACCCACTGCTATAATCTTGTAACCCTGTTTGTAGAGTAATTCAGTAATAGTGCTTCCTACATCTCCAAAACCCTGTACTACAACTCTTGCCTCAGTGGAAATATTGTACCTTTTTACTGCCTCCATGGTGACAAAGAAAGCACCTGTTCCCGTTGCTTCACGACTTCCCAGTGTTCCGTTAACTTCAACCGGTTTGTCATTAATTGCTGCCGGACTGTGAAATCCCATAATCTCTTCATATTCATCCAGCATCCAGGCTTGGGTTCTCCCACTGGTACCGATATCAGCTCCCGGAACATCTACCCATGCTCCCTTCATTGGAAGCTTCCTAATAAAACTCCTTACTAAAGTTTCATATTCCCTGTCACTTAATTGCCCCGGATCGACCCGAACTCCACCTTTTCCACCACCTGCAGGCACACCAGCAATGGCATGTTTGATAGTCATCCAAAACCCTAATGCTTTTACAGTGTCCAAATCCAAATCAGGAACAAACCTGGTACCATCCTTAATCTGCCCTAATGCATCATTATAATGCACCCTGAAGGCTTGAAATATTTGAAGTTCGCCATTATCCATCTTCATTGGTATTGAAAACTGAAAAATTCGTTTTGGCTGACTGAGTATTTTTATGATATCCGGATTAATTTGTCCGATTTCTCCGGCAAATTTAAGAGTATCTAATGCGGTCTGGAAAGGGTTTTTATTCATTTTTATCCCTCCATATTTCTATATTACCCTGCAGAAGAGATACAAATGCCAAATGTTAAATTTAATGTATAGGCATTTGTATCTCTCTTTTATTAATTTACGCAATCACCGGTAAAACTAAATCTGATGGCCCTTTTTTCGATAAGATCATATTTGGAGCATGTTTGGCCATTATTTCCTGGAATATTGCAGCTTCCTTCACTTTTTCCCGCATAAACTCTGCATGCCAGCTCTCCTGGACCCAGGGTTTGTACATATCAGCCTGACAAGTTCCTGGTTCAATTTTAAAGTAACAGGGAGAAGTTACCCGTGCAACTTCCGGTGCATCATATATCCTGTACATTCCACCCTCTGCATCGGTAATATACATATAGATGTCAATTGGAATATCAACGGCTTTACGCATTCCGGCAAGGATAGCCAAAGATACATCAGAGGTAGGATTCATGGAATTAGCTCCCATGTTTTCAACTACTTTAGCACCTGCTGCACTGCAATAGCCGCCAAAGGCGGACCATTTAAATACTGTCTCCTTGGGAATAAAGCCTTCCTCTCGCATCCGGTTAACAATCATAAGCAGACCTTCATCCAATACTAAAAAACCTCTTAACCCGGCATCTAAATTTCTCATCAGGTCAGCTAACCAATACGAAATATTATCTGATCCTCTCATGCGAAAACCAACTGCAGAACCTTCACTAAAACCCTGTGCTCTTGCCCCTACATCCCATGCTTTTCTGGGTCCCATGGTGGCAATAACTTCAATTTTCTCATCATGTGCCATTTGGGTTATCGTTTTCAATTCTTCAAAATCCACCAGGGTTGAACCCTGAACAGTAATAATAGCTCTATGGATAATGACATTCCTCTTATTTGCCTCTTTTATCATAGCTTCCATTGTAGATGCCCGTTCAACTCCTGAAATCTCGATTCTCCAATGAGCTCCATCGGGAAATACTTTTTCAGAGGAAGGTAGCTCATGAAGATCTCTCCCCGGAATATCCATCTTTTCCATAAAATCTCTTATGTCTGTTAATGTTTTTGACATGATTCCCTCCATATTGGAAATACATTCCACTAATATTTTTTACTATTTATTATTCAAACTCTTTCAGCATTTCATAAAACTCATCTTCTGCTCCCTTTTTAATATGATAACAATGGTCATCAGTCGGGAACTCTCCATTTTTAACTTCCTTTACATATTCTTTAAAGGCATTTGTCTCAATCTCGGCTACATTGGCATACTTTTTGACAAATTTGGGAGTGAAGGCCTGGAACAAGCCTAACATGTCCCCACAGATCAAAAGCTGTCCGTCACAGGGTCCGCCGGCACCGATAGAGTAAACCGGAATGGTAAGTTTTTTGGCTAAGAAGGTTGTCAGCTCCGGTGGGACTGCCTCTAAGAGGATGGCATAAGCTCCGGCTTTCTGTATTGCCAGGGCATCATTAATTAAGTCCCGGGCACTGGCTGCATCCCTGCCCTGGGCCTTAAATCCACCCAGCTGACCGGAACTTTGGGGTGTAAGACCGATATGTCCCATTACTAAAATACCGGCATCGGCAATAGCTTTAATCTGGGGACAGACTCTGATGCCTCCTTCTAACTTTACCGCATCCATATCTGCCTCTTTTAAAAAGCGTCCGGCATTTTTAACCGCTTCTTCACAGGATACCTGATAGGATAAAAAAGGTAAATCTCCAATGCAGAAGGTATTGGGGGCTCCGCGGCGAACTGCTTTACAATGAGAGATACAGTCTTCCATGGTAACCGGTATTGTACCCTGGTACCCTAATACCACCATGCCAAGGGAATCTCCCACTAAAATCATGTCCATGCCAGCCTGCTCAACAAAAGATGCCATGGGAAAATCATAAGCAGTAACCCATGCTACCTGTTCTCCTTTCTTTTTCATTTCCATAAAATCCAAGCGACTCTTTTTTTTAGCCATTTTTGGCCCTCCTATTTATTATTATGATTCATAAAAAGATTTTGAGATCTCTTTTGATATACTAAACAGCTGTTCCTTTGTATTTTCCATCTTGTCCAGTGTAAAACGTGATGCTGGTCCTGTAATGCTAATAGCTGCTATGGCTTCTCGGTTCATATTAAAAATAGGAACTCCTATACAATTAATACCAATTATTGATTCTTCTACATCTAGAGCATATCCCTGCTTCTGAACTATTCTTAATTCCTTTTTCAGTTCTTCCAGAGAGGAAATGGATTGAGGAGTAATTGAAATGATATTCTCATCACTACCATATAATTGTTCAAAATCAATATCTTCAAGACAAGCTAATAATGTTTTGCCTAAAGCTGTACAATGAGCTGGTGTTCTGCTGCCTTGAATGATTTCTGTACGCAATGTCTCTGAACTTTCTATGGTATCAAGGTAAACAACTTCTTTATCCTCTAAAATCGCCAGATTGGCTGTTTCATTGGTCATTTTTGATAATTTTCTGAGGTAAGGCCTTATGGTTTTGATGAGGTTTTTAGTACCCTGGACTTCACAACCTAATTCAAATAACTTCATTCCCAGTCTATACTTTGCTGTTTTCTGATTCTGGAGGACATATCTACGACATTTTAAAATATTAAGGATTCTATGAACGGTACTGAGTCCCATATTCATCTTTTTGCTAATTTCAACAATACCTATTTCGTTTCCATTTTTGGAGAGAAATTCTAATAAGTTGAGGGCTTTATCAATGGACTTAGTCGTTTCCTTCTTTTTTGGTTTAATTTCCATTATATAGAAACACCTTTCCATTTTTTAATTTTATTTTACAATACCTTTTTTCTAATTGCAAATTTTTTTTAATAATTAGAAACTAAGAAAAAACCATTGAAATTATATTGTAGAAATTTAAATTATGAATGAAAATAAAGAAAATATCTTATGAATTATGTAAGATCTAATTAATAGTAACCAATTTTTAAAAGATTAAAAGGGGTTATTCTGTGATAAAAAAGAAATTAACTTTATTCAGGTTAATTTCCCGGTACTATTTTATTGTGAAAAGGGAATCTGAATCACTGAATAGATATAAATTAATTTATCGTAATAATAATTTTGTTATTTAAGTTTTTTTATCAGCCCACTCCTCAGATAATAGACTCCCTTTTATAGCTGTTATAATAATTTAAAGAAGGCTTTTCACTTTGCTATTTTTTAAGATTCTTCTCAATGACTTTGCCTAATCTTTTTACTCCTTCCTTGATATCTTCTATGCTTGGATAACAGAAGGACAATCTCATTGTGTTTTTCCCTTTACCGTTGGCAAAAAATGAAGACCCGCTTACATAGGCAACTTTTTCTTCAATAGCTTCATACAGCATCTCATCAGCATCAATGTTTTCAGGCAAGGTTACAAAAACAAAGAAGCCGCCTGCAGGCTTATTCCAAACAGCACCTTCGGGGAAATGCTTTTCCAAAGATTCCAACATAACATCACGTTTTTCCCTGTAAACAGAAATATTTGAATCAATATTTTTATCAATATAGTCTTTTGCGCAATACTCGTAGCCAATCATCTGGTTCAGTATAGGAGTACACAGATCTGTCGCTTGTTTTAAAATTACAACCTTTTCTATTATTTCCTTATTCCCCGAAATCCACGCTAATCTTAAGCCGGGACAAAGTATTTTAGAAAAAGTACCCAGATTTATCACTCGACCTTCCTGGTCAAAAGACTGAATAGGCGGTAATGGTTCCCCTTCAAAACGAAGTTTGTCGTAAGGATTATCTTCCAGAATAAAAAGATTATACTTTGAAGCAATTTCTAAAATCTCTTTTCTTCTCGGCAATGACATGGTAACACCTGCGGGATTTTGGAAGTTTGAAATTGTGTATATAAATTTAATCTTTTTCTCTTTATTGGTAATTTCCTGAAGTGTACTTTCTAATGAGTCCATTTGCATGCCATTTTCATCCATCGGGATCCCTACTACCTCTGCCCCGTAACTTTTGAAAGCATTCAGTGCTGCCAGATAACTGGGCAATTCTGCGATAACAATATCTCCAGGATCTACCAGTGCTTTACTTACCAAATCTAATCCCTGCTGTGATCCAGAGCTGATCATGATGTTTTCTGTTTTGTATCCTTTTTTATCCAGTCCCAACCACTTTAGCAGGTATTCTCTTAACTGTAGCAACCCTTCTGTGCTGCTGTACTGTAAAGCGCGGGCACTATTACTGGATAAAATATCAGCACATATAACTCTTAAATCTTCTACAGGGAATGTTATTGGATCGGGCATCCCTCCTGCCAGGGACACTACATCAGAACTTTGAATAATCTTTAAAATCTCTCTGATGGCTGAAGCTTTACTTTGTTCTGCCAATTTTGAGAACAACTTTTCACTTTGAATAAATGGCATCATTAACCTCCTATAATTTCCATACTTTATTTAATAATAGAATAATAATGAATTATTATCAATATTATTTGACTTTTTTAAAACTGCAAAAAAATTAATTATCTCAATTGGGTTAATCTTTTCTCAAAAAAGTGTGCTTAAATATTTGAACATTATGGGATTATGAATAAATAAAAGGCACTATTTTTT
>Ga0334887_1004905_pt1 | contig 11595 bp, 9 predicted proteins | sample GraSluR1_MG_10_FD_207217 | JGI IMG/M metagenome (GOLD analysis project Ga0334887, IMG submission 207217) | Sludge microbial communities from methane-producing bioreactor in Wageningen University, Netherlands - Granular Sludge_18_07-R1 | ecosystem: Engineered > Bioreactor > Anaerobic >...
GACGCCCGCTCTGCGCGGCCTGGAACTGGACCCGGTGGATCGTTTCCTGAAAGAGATGGGCATCAACAGCATCGAGACACAGGCGATGCTGCGCGTCGCGCCTGGGGCGTTGCCGGAGCAGACGCAGGTTGTGCTGCTCGACTACCAGCACTAGAGCGTGTTATGCACTTTTCAACCCCTATCCCCCGGCCCCTTTCCCCGCAAGCAGGGAAAGGGGAGCCTCCTCGCCAGCGGGGAGGGATTTGAATTGCGGCGCGCGCTCGACCGTTTGTTGCAGGAGCCTCCCCGCCAGCGGGGAGGGATTACAGGGTGGGGTCAGGGCGTTACCCATGCGCCGTGCCCTGCACGCTACGCCGAGCGTGCGGAGTTCATACCACGCTCTAGCGAAGAAAGCGCGCCACGCGGTGCAGTTCAGGTGTGAGTCCTGACCTGTGACTCAAGGCTCCAGACTCATCACCCACCAGAGAAACGGACGCGAGGATGATCAAACTGCTGCTCACATGGGACATCAAGCCAGGCCGCGATCAGGAGTACTTCGAGTTCATGGTGCGCGAGTTTGCGCCGGGCGTGCAGCGCCTGGGCATCACGCCGACCGAAGCCTGGTTCGCGGTGTATGGTGACTGTCCGCAGATCATGATGGAGGGCGTGGCTGAAGACATCCCCACCATGCAGCAGATTCTGGCCAGCAGCGAGTGGGCCGCGCTGCACGAGCAATTGCTCGACTACGTGGACAATTACAGGCAGAAGCTCGTGCGCGCCAACACCGGCTTCCAGATTTGAGCGCCTGCGCGCCCAGGCCCAACGCAGAGAAATGAAGAGCGACCCCGACGGGTCGCTCGTTGTGTGTTACGCGGTGCTGGCCTGTCTCAGTCAGCCGTCAGTCGCTCTTGTCCGCGTCGGAGCCAGACGGAGCCGAGGCCGATGGTGTGTCGGGCTTCGCCTCGTTCTTGGTTTCGCCCGTGCCATTCTCGCGCTTGGGCGGGGTGGCCAGGGTGCTGGCCCCTTTGCTGTCTTTGGCGTACCAGCCCGATCCCTTGAAGACGATTCCGACTGGCTGCGGCACGCGGTGGATGTGCCCGCCACATTCTGGGCACTCGGTCAGCGGAGGATCGCTGAAGCGCTGGCGCTGGTCAAAGCGCACGCCGCACACAGCGCATTCGTAGGTATAGATTGGCATTGCTTACCCTCGTCATCTCACGCCAACAGTATAGTATAATCCATCTCACAGGCGGTCACAAGGGACAGCGCGTAAGAAATCCAGAAAATCGCGCGGCCGTCCGCGCGATCTGGCTGGCTCTGCGGCAGGGATACGGTGTTCCCTGAGCGCCGGTTTGATGCTTCCGCTCGCGATCTCACCCCTGGTCCCCTCTCGGCTGCCGGAACGAGGGACGTTGAGCGAAGCGGGGGTGAGGTGAATTGCTGGCGCGGATGCGGCATTTGGAGGGAGGCTGGCGATGCGTCTGACCGATCGCACCGATGTCGTGCTGGGCATTGATGTCGGCACGCAAAGCGCCAAGTGCGTCGTGCTCGACGCTACGGGCGAGCTACGCGGCGTCGGCCAGGAACCCTACGACATTCTCACCCCGCGCCCGCAATGGATCGAGCAGGACCCGCACGCCTGGTGGGCTGCGGTAGTCAGCGCCGTGCGCCAGGCCATGCGCGAAGCCGAGATGACGGCGGGGCGCGTGCGCGGCATCGGCGTCACCGGCCAGATGCACGGCGCGGTGCTCATCGGCGAAGACCTGGAGCCGCTGCGCCCGGCGATCATCTGGATGGACCGGCGCAGCGCTAACCTGTGCGAGCTGATCCTCAAGCGCGTCCCGCCCGACGTGGTGCTTCAAGAGGCGGGCAACCGCCTGTCGCCGGGCTTCGCCGGGGCCAGCGCCGCCTGGCTGCGCGAGGTCGAGCCGGAGACGCTCGACCGGACGCGGGCCATCATCCAGCCCAAAGACTACATCGTGCTGTGCCTCACCGGTGAGATCAGCAGCGAGCCGAGCGACGCCTCGGCCACGTGGCTCTACGACATCCGCCAGCGCCGCTGGTCGGAGACGCTGGCGAGCGCCTGCGGCGTGCCCTTTCAGGCGCTGCCGACTCCCCTGGCCTCGACGACGGTCGTCGGCGGGCTGCGCCCCACCCCCGCCTTCGACCTCGGCCTCCGCCCAGACATTCCGGTGGTCGCCGGGGCGGGCGACCAGGCCGCGCTGCTGCTGGGCACCGGCGTCGTTGAGCCGGGGCGCGGCTCGATCACCGTCGGAACGGGCGGGCAGATGACTGTCGTCTCGACGCGGCCCATGATTGACCCGCAGCTTCGCCTGAACACGTTCTGCCACGCTGTGCCGGGTCGCTGGTACACGATGGGGGCCATCCTCAACGCGGGCGTGGCGCTGCGCTGGTGGCGCGATGTGCTCGGCGGGCGGGGCGCGACGAGCTACCACGCGCTGCTGGCCGAAGCGGCCCAGGTGCCAGCGGGCGCGGAGGGGCTGCTCTTCCTGCCCTACCTGGAAGGGGAGCGCACGCCGTACATGAATCCCAACGCGACCGGGGCCTTCGTCGGACTGACGCTGCGTCACAGCCAGGCGCACATGACCCGCGCCGTGCTGGAGGGTGTGGCCTTCGCCTTCAAGGACTGCCTGCTGACGCTGCGCGAGGCGGGGCCGGTGCCCGACCATTTTCTGGTGGGCGGGGGCGGCGCGCAGGGCGGGCTGTGGCGGCAGATTCTGTCGGGCACGCTCGGCGTGTCGCTGCAAACGGTCGAAGGGGCCGAGCACACGGCGACCGGCGCGGCAATGCTGGCCGGGCTGGGCGCGCGCGTCTTCTACGACCTGGCGCAGGCAGTCGCCAGCGTCGTGCGCTACGGCGCGACCGAGACGCCCGACCCGGCAGATCACGCGCTCTACACCGCGCAACACGCCCGCTACCAAGCGCTCTATCCGGCGCTCAATCCCGCGCCGTGAGGTGGTTGTTGGTTGTTGGTGGTTGGTGATTAGTTATTGGTAAGAACAAGTTGATCTGGCATCCGTTCTACCGGCGACCAGCTACCAAAAACCAACAACCAAAAACCAACGACTCCCCGTTCACGCATCGGGCGGGGACGCACTTCGCCCCGACCAGCGTCGCCAAGCCCACCAGCCCGCCAGGACGATGACGATCAGCGCCGCCAGCCGGATGGCCAGCCGTAGCGGGTCGGTATCCGCCACCAGCACAACGAGCAGCGCCAGCCCCACCAGCGCGATCAGGCCCACCAGCAGGCGCTCGCGCTCGCCTTGCAGCAAGGCGACGCGCGTGTTGAGCGTGCGCAGCGTCAGGTCCATGCGGCGCAGCGTGCTGTCAATGTAGTAGATGTCCGCCTGAACCTGCACGTGCAGCATTTCCAGCCGGCTGACCTGCGCCTCCCAGACGGTCGGTGCGGCGTCCCACAGACCGCTGCGCATCAGCGCCAGCCGGTATTCGAGGGCCAGCGTGTGGAGTTCCTGGGCCACAGCGTGCGTCTCCGTCAGGTCGGCCAGCACCGCGCCATAGGTGGCTTCGAGCGTGTCCAGCCCGGCCTGCAGCGGCGCGAGCGCGCGCACGCCCGCCAACTGACCCGGCGGCCCCCATGCCTGCGCCGCCTGCATCACCTTCTCCAGCGCGGCCTGCTGCTGGCGCGCGGCGCGCGAGGCGTGGTCGGTGTACGCCTGCAGGCGATGGCGGGCCTGGACGGTGTACCAGTCAAGCTGCGGAGCCTGCGCGCGCAGGAACAGGTCGGCCCGCGTCTGCGTGCGCGCGTCGGGATAGACCAGCATGTGCGGCTGGTCGGCGCTGCCCAGGCAGAGCACGCCGAAGTGCGTCTTGATCGCTTGCAGGCGCTCCTGTTCGAGGTCCTCGGGCGGGCGCGGGGCGATGCCGCACCAATAGCGGGTCATGTTCAGCCACGTCGGGGTATTGGACGGGCGGTTGAGCACCTGGTCGAGCATGGCCCACATGCTTTGGTCGTGCTCTCCGACGCGCATGACCGCCAGGCGCAGCACGAGCATGTTGCGCAGCGCGTAGGTGGCGAGCACAGCGGTTGCGTTGGTCAGCCCCTGGAGTGGGGTGGCGGCGGCCAGCGGCTGCGGCTCGTCCGGGGGGCCGCCCTGCCAGGCGGGGATCGCGGGCAGCGCCGGGGCGGGCAGCGCCAGCCAGCCGGCCAGCGCCTCCAACTGGCGGCGGGCATCAGTCACGAAGGCGTCGTGCCGGTCGCGGCGGCGGGCGTCGGTGTCGCCCGGCGCTTCGCGCAGGTAGAAGTGTGTGGCCTGAACCATCGGCTCGCGGATGAGCATGGGAAGTCCCCTTTTCGAAATCGGCGCTAGGTGGGTGATCGGTGATTCAGTGATCAGTTGTCAGTTTTCAGTGGACGTCACAGGTGTGCTTGATGGCCTACTCCCGTGGGAGCGTATGGCAATACGCCCCTACGGACCCCCGCCGTTCAGAGCGTTCCTGTAGGGGTGGGTTTGTAAACCCACCCCTACAAGGGCGCCGCTCTGCTGCGCCCCTACGTTCCGCGCATGGTTTCTGTGCCAATTCGTTATCCCGCATCAATCCGCCCCTGGCACTCGCCGACTGTCGACTGATAACTGAAAACCGACAACTGATTCCTTCTCACTGCTCGCCCTCCGGCAGAATCCGGTACACGTGCATGCGGTGCTGCGGTAGCTCGGCGACGCGGGCCAGGCGCGGGTGCGACGCTTCGCCCCGGTCAATGGCCGTGATCGCGTCGCGAGGGACGGGCGCGAGAAGGTGCGTCACACCGTAGCGATCGGCCACCTCCAGGATCACGTCGAGTGGCTCGTTGGGCACCATGACGGCCCGGTAGCCGGTGATCAGATTGACCGACCAGGGATCGCGGGTCATGACGATGATCTCGCGCGCCTCGTCCGCCTGCAGACGGTCCAGCACTTGCCCCACATCCTGATATATGGCCCGCTGCGCGTTGTTCAGCTTGAAGTCGGCACGGGTCAGCTCGACGGCACTGGCCAGCAGCAGGGCCAGCGTCAGCGCCACCGCCGTCAGGAACGCCGCGCGCGGGCGCACGTAACGCTCGACTGTCTGCGCGCCGAAGATCAGCAGAAAGGGCACCATCGCCAGGTACGCCTTCTTGAAGCTTCCCCCCTGGCTCAGGTAGGGTATCAGCATGCCGTAGATCGCCCAGGTGAGCAGGACGAAGAGCAGCGCCGGGACAAAGGGGGCCAGGTCGCGCCGCGACGCACTCCGCCGCGTCGCCCAGGCGTCGGCGAAACCGCCCAGGATGGCTACCGGGAAGATCAGCTCGACCAGGGTGATCATCAGCTTGACGCTGGCCGCCAGCTCGAAAGCGATCTTGCCCAGGATGACTCGCAGCCCCTGGTCGAGATACGTGTTCAAGCTGATCTCTTTGGCGTAGGCGTAGAAGTCCTCGTGCTCGGTGACGAAGAAGGCGTCCGCTGTGCTGCGCGGCCAGACGGTGCCCAGTTCGGATAGGTTGCGCGCCACCCAGGGCAGCAGCACGACTGCCAGCGCGACGCCCGCGCCCAGCACGTGCCGGGCCTGGGGATACGCGCCGCGCCGCCAGGCCAGCCACAGCCCGCCGAGCACCCCCGCCGCGATCAGCGCCGGGCCATCGTTGCGGGTGAGCATGGCCAGCCCGGCCAGCGCGCCCGCCGCCCACAGCCAACGCCCGTCCTCGCGGACACCCAGGTAGACCACCGCCAGCGCGCCGAAGGCCCACACGCCGAAGGGCGTCGTCGTGTCCGTGTGTAGCGACGAGAGGAACAGCCAGGGCGTCCAGGCGGTCGCCAGCGCGGCGAAGACAGCTACAGCGCGGCCCCCCCCGATGCGCAGCGCAAATCCGTAGGCCAGCAGGCTTTGCAGCGCGCCGAGCAGCACGAAGGGCAGCAGGGCCGCCTGCACCGAGACGCCGAACAGGGCGAAGCCGCCCGCCGCCAGCACGCCCGGCAGCGGCAGCCAGTGATCGAGCGGGTGCGTGACCGTCGCTGGGTCGTTGGCGAAGCTCCAGATGTAGTCCAGGGTGAAGCCCCGGCCTTTGTGCAGGCTCAGCGCCAGGTTGTAGTATTCGCTGGGGTCCCACAGCCCCGGATGCTCGCTGATCGCCCAGAAGACCAGGCGCGGGGCCAGGGCCAGGAGGACGATCACCAGCGGCCAGAAGCCGCGCCGCCGGCTGAGGGCCAGCCAGCGCGCCTGGGCGGAGGGGGGTGCGTCTCCGTCGGGGGCAACGTGCCCGCCGCTGGCGAACAGCCTCACCCCCAGCCTCGCCCCACTCGGCTTGCCCCCTCTCCACGTCGTGGAAAGGGGGCGGCGAGGCGCGTCAGCGCCGAGCGGGGGTGAGGCTGGCGAGCGCGGCCAGATCGCCTGACGGACTCTGCTCACACCCTGCACAAAGGCCATGTTTGCCTGCCTTCTCGTGTGGCGGTATAAACAGCGCGCTCAGCACGCACTGATCGGCGGCTATTATACCGTGAGACCCCTCGCCCAAGCCCGTCACTTTCCCGGCGCGCACCCGGCGCTGACTCTGTTCCTGCTGGCGCTGGCTCTGCGCCTGGCCTTCGTGCTGATCCTCGAGCCATCGCCGGTCTTTGAGGGCGGCGACACCAACTGGTACATGCAGAACGGGCGCGATCTGGTGACGACCGGCAAGACCGCCGGACCGCTGCAAACCGCGCCGCTCTACCTGCTGCTGACCGGCGTCGCCCAGGTGATCGTCCCCGGCGGGCCGACCGAGGGCCGTGCCTACAACGACGGGGAGATGCAGCTTCTCCGCGTGACGCAGGCGATTCTGGCGGCGGCGCTGGTGGCGTCCGTCTACGGGCTGGCGGCGCGGCTGTTCTCGGCGCGAGCAGGCTGGCTGGCCGGGCTGGTCGCCGCGTTCAGCCCCTCGCTGATCATCGAGGCGGGCAATCTGATCACTGAGGGCGTCTTCCTCTGCTTCATCTTCGGCGGGCTGGCGCTCTACGTCCGCGCGCTGGGCGGGGAGCGCGCCGCTCCTTACGCGGCGGCGGGCGCGCTGTTTGCCCTGGCGACGCTGACCCGCGCCGTCTTCCTCCTCTTCCCGCTGGGGATCGCGGCGCACCTGTGGCTGTTGCGCCGCCGGGCGTGGGCGCGACCCGCGCTGGCCCTGCTGATCGCTTACGTCGCCCTGCTCGCCCCCTGGACGGTCTACAACCTGGCGGTGTGGGATCGGCTGGTGATCGCTGGCGATGGGCTGCTCGGCTTCGTGCACCAGGGCGCGACGGGAAAAGCGTCGCCCCAGGACGTGGACGAAGACCTGGGCCTGACCCCCGGCGACCCCAGCGGCGACCGTCAGGAGGCGCTGCGCACGCGCATCCGCGAGAGCATCCTCGACGACCCGGCGGGCTGGGCGGCGCACCGCGTCCAAGAACTGGGCGGGGCCATTCTCCAGCCGCACAACACCGTGCACTTTCCCGGCGAGAGCATCCGCGACGCGGCGGCGGACTGGCTGCGCGAGGATCGCACGGCGGGCGGCCTGCGCGACCTGACGCGCATCGAGGCGTTCTGGCCCAAGCTGGCGCTGTACGTCTTCCACTACGCGGGGCTGCTGCTGGGCGCGGCGGGTATGGTTTGGGCGCGGCGGCGCTGGCGCGCGCTGCTGCCGCTGTATGGGGTCGTCGCTTACTTCCTGGGGATTCACCTGGTGCTGCTGGCCCTGCCGCGCTACCTGTTCCCGCTCTACCCGGTGCTGTGGATATTCGCGGCGGCGTGGCTGGTCGAGGTCGTAGTCCCGCGTCGGGCTGGCTCCCGCAGCCTATGACCGCCCACCGATCACTCTCCACTCCCCGCTTCCTGTTCCCCTGTTTCCTCATGCGCCTGCAGGCGCGCGGTAAGCTGGATCGTCGTGTTGCCGAAGATCGCCGGGAACTCGACGCCGTGATCAGCCAGGTCGAGCGGCGAGGTTGCGACGGCCCACATATCCCCGCCGACAAGCTGCGCGCGCACGTCCATCGCGTGCGGATGGGTGACGTTGTGCACGTCTAGCTCGCCATCCAGGGCGAAGACGACTTCCTCCTCTGTGACCGGCACCAGGCCGCGCGACGTAGCGGCGTAGAAGGCGATGGGGTAGTCGCCGGTGGCCATCGCCGCGCGCAACACCTGGCTGATGGCCGGATTGGCCGTCTCCACGTTGTCTACGTCAATTTCCAACGCGACCAGCACGCGCAGTGCCTCGCCCACTGGCTCCAGCGTGATCGTGCCGCGCTCCACCGGAAAGATGCCCGCCAGCGGCACGCCGCGCACCGACGCCGTGAACTCGACGCGCGACTCGTCCGCCGCGACCGCGAAGACGCGCGCGCCGCGCGCGGCCAGCGTCGGCGTGACCAGGCCGGTGGTGCGGTCGTTCTTGCTGCCTGGGTCGAGCCAGGTCGTCAGGGCGAGCAAGGCGAGCAGCGCCGCCGCGAGCACAATTGCCGCGATGAGCGTGAGTCGCCGGAGCCGGAGGGGTCGTCGGGGCATGGGCAGGTCTCCTGGGCGGTGTGTGGAGCGTTCAGACGCATTGGAACGGGGCAAGCATAGAGCCTAACGGGGTTTTCGGCGATGGTCGCGGGCCAGCAGGACCAGCAGCCGCCCGGCGAAGAAGGCGCTGCCTCCCCCGGCCACCAACAGCACAGCGAGCAGCACGGTGAAGAGCCGGCCAGCGCGCTGCGCGTCTGGCAGCAGCATTCCCCCCGACACCGGCTGAACCGGCGGCGCCAGCGTGATCGTCACCGGCTCGGAGATGCGGATCAGCCCGTCCAGGCCGGGCGCAGAGGCGACGAGGGTCAGCGGCCCGGCACGCGCCACGCTGAACTGCGCCGTCCACGCGCCTTCCGCCGACGCCTGGGTGACGGCCAGCGCCGCGCCGGTGGGCTGCTCGCGCACAACAACGGTCGCGCCCGGCGCGGCCACGCCACGCGCCACAAGCGGGCCGGGCGCGCGCACCTCGCCGGAAGCAGGCGCGTCAATGCGCGGCCCCGTCTCGCCCGGCGACTGCCCGGCCTGCGCTGGCGGAGCGGACTCGGCGGCGGCCCCGCCAACCGGCGTGCGCGTCGGCGGGACAGGGCTGGGCGTCAGCGTATCCGTTGGGGGCGGCGTCTCCGTCGGCGCGGGCGTGAAGGTCGCTGTGTCGGTCGGAAGCGGCGTCTCCGTCGGCGCGAGCGTGAAGGTCGCTGTGCTCGTCGGGAGCAAGGCCACTTCCTGCGGCGTGCGCGTCGGCGTGGGCGTGAAGGTTGTCGTGTCGGTCGGGCGCGGCGTCTCCGTCGGCGCGGGGGTGAAGGTTGCTGTGTCGGTCGGGAGTGGCGTCTCCGTCGGCGCGAGCGTGAAGATCGCCGTGTCAGTCGGGAGCAAGGCCACTTCCTGCGGCGTGCGCGTCGGCGAAGGCGTGCGGCTGACGGTGGCCGTTGGCGACGCGGTGACTGTCGGCGAATGGGTTGGCGTCGGGCTGAAGGTAGCTGTCGGCGTCAGGGTAGCGGTCAGCGTCGGCGTGCGGGTCACTGTGGCGCTCGGCGTCGTGCTTGGCGTGGGCGAGGGCGTCGCCGTGAAGGTGGCGCTCGGCGTGGGTGTCAGCGTGACGGTGGGCGTGTCCGTCCAGCTTTGCGCGGTCTCCGTCATGCGAACAGCCAGCAGCGCCTCGACGGTCGCATCCAGATCGGGCGTTGCCGAGGGGATGGACGTCAGCGTCGGCGTATCTGTCGGGGGTGGTGTGGCGGTCGCAGTGAGCGTGGCCGTCGGCGCAGGCGTATCGGTCGCCGAAGCGGTGGGGGAGGGCGTCCAGGTGAGCGTGGCCGTTGGCGGCAATTCCACCGCGAAGCCGACCGGCACGCGCTGGCTGACCGCGCCATCTTCAGCGACGGCGACCACGGCCAGGGCGTGCTTGCCTTCCAACAGCCCGCCGGACAGTTCCGCCTCCCACGCGCCATCCTCTCTGGCTACGGCGATGGCGATCAGTTCCTCGCCGTCGTACACCTGAAGGATGTCGCCCGGCCCGGCCTGCCCGCTCAACAGCAACGGCGCGCCCGCGTAGGTGCCCGCCAGGGCCAGCGGCTCGACCACCGGCGGAGCGACCGGCGCGCGCTCGCCCACCTCTGCCGGAGACGCAGTGGGGGTCGGTGCGGCGTCTGCCGGGGACTCAGCCTGGCTTTCGCCGCCGTTGTAGAAGCGCAGCGCGAAGAGCAGTCCTGCCGCGCCCGAAGTCAGCAGCAGTCCAGCCAGCAGCAGGGCGTCGAGACGGCGCACGACGCGCCGCCGCACATCGAGGCTCACGGCGCGCGCTCATCCTTCTCACTCGGAGCCACGCGCGCCGCCGCCTGCCGAATCCAGCTTTCGGCGTCAATGGCGCGCAGCCGCCACTTCGGTTCGTCGAGCAGTCGGTAAAGCTCATCGGGCGTCATGCTGGCAAGCTGGGCGAACGTCTGGATGCCCGCCTCGTAGAGCCGCCCGGCATAGACCGGCCCGATGCCTCTGATCTCGGTCAGGCGATCCTGGCCGGGGCGTAGCGGCACCGCGCCAAGCTGCGTGACCATCTCCACAAGCTGCCCGATCTGCCTCAGGGCGCGGTCGAGCAGGCCCGCCTGCTGGCGGTGCTCCGTTGCGGCGGTGAGGAGCATGGTCGTGTGCTCGGCGACGCGCTCATCCAGCCGGGTGATGGTCTGTGCCTGGGCTGCCAACTCACGGTCTAGCTCGGCCAGGATGCGCGCGTGCTCGGCGATCTGGGCGTGATCGCGGGCGCGCACGGCCACCCATTCGTCGAGGCGGTTGCTGATGTCCACCAGGCGCGCCACCTGCTCCTGAATCGGCGCTGCTGCCGCCGTCTCTGCGCCCGGCGCGGGCAGCGCGCGCTGCACCGCACCCTCCAACTGGCCCAGGCGCGCCTCCTGGCGGTCGAGCCGCAGGTCGAGGCGATCCAGTCGCTCGCCCTGAGCGGCCAGCAGACGGTTGGTCGCCGCGACGGTCTCGTGCTGCGCGTCGAGCATGTCGCGCAGCCCGGCGAAGACATCGCCGCCGCCCGCACCCGTCGCCTCTTCCAGCCGGGCGGTGTGCTGCGCCAGCGCCTTGTTGAGCGCCCCCACAGCGGCCCGCTGTTCGAGCAGTTCCTCGCGCAGCGATTCGTCGAGCAGGCCCGTGTTGGCCAACGACACCGGTTCCAGCAGACGCGGGCGCACGGTGAAGACGTAGAAGATGGCCGTGACCAGCACGGTCACGAACGCGCCGAGCGACAGAATGGCCAGGGCCTGTACGGGGTCCATCAGCACGCTCCCCTATCGGGTTACGGTTGTCCCTATTATAGGGTAAGCGGGCGTGTTAGAGGAAGAGGCCTGGCGAAAAGGGTCGCTCCAAGACATGAAGGCGCCCCCAGGTTGGAGGATGGGGGCGAGAACCAGGTTCGGTTGTGCAGCTATGGGTCATGCCTGATCCGGCAACGATGGCTCCCGTGAAGCCCCTTTTTCTGGCTGCCGAAACAGCCCACGTGTACAACTAGGTTTCTCTCCGAACAGATCGGATGGATAATAGCAGCAGCAAAAAGGAGAGGAACTCATGACCGCCGAAGAGAAGCTGGCCCGCCAACGGTTGAGTGTGCTGGAACTAGCCGAGGCG
>Ga0334887_1004908_pt1 | contig 11585 bp, 8 predicted proteins | sample GraSluR1_MG_10_FD_207217 | JGI IMG/M metagenome (GOLD analysis project Ga0334887, IMG submission 207217) | Sludge microbial communities from methane-producing bioreactor in Wageningen University, Netherlands - Granular Sludge_18_07-R1 | ecosystem: Engineered > Bioreactor > Anaerobic >...
ACCCGATCGCTGCGGACTGAAATTATTTATTATCCGACGCAGATTACCGTTGCTGAAATCATTTGCCTCAAAAGCAGAATAGGGATATGCAGAGTTGACACCCGAAAATTGTACCATAAATCGTGCAACCCTCCTCTGAATATCCTCAAGAGGAATCTTCGCATCTTCTATCAGAATCCTGTTAAGGAAGATCTGCTTTTCTGAATACCCTTTAACCCAGTTACCTTCACCATAAACGGCATTGAGGTAACTTCTCAGCAGCTGAAGCGCCTGATTCTGCCTGAAATAACCTGATGGTATCCTGTTGCTTTCAAGAACTGTCGGTGTTTCGGAAATCCCGTGCGCAGCCGTCAGGTAAACAAGGACATTCCGCTTACCGATATTTTCATTGAGATAGTTTAGCAGTAGTTCTATCTGATGGTCAAGCCTCAGTATGGCATCCGCCATCTCGACCGACGAGGGGCCGAACCTGTGACCGATATATTCGGTCGACGAGTAGCAGATAGAGAGGTAGTCGGGCGTATCGTCCCTTCCGAGTCCTTCCTTATCAATCAGCTTAATGGCAAAATCGGTGGTGTAGGAATCTGCAAAAGGAGTTTCCCGCAACAGCGAGTAATCTATTCTCGACCCTCTGGTTTTCCCCGAGCTTATCTTCTTCAGGTCGTACGGGAAATAGTTCTGTCCCGAAAAACCTGCCTCATGAATGTTTGTATCAGGCAGACAGTCGGCATAGTAACTCCCGGGCCGGTAAAGAAGCCATGATGAGTTGAGATATGTTTCTGCACCCTTCATCCCGTTGAACTCTTCCGCCCAGAAAGGAAGGTTATTCATATAATAAGTGCACGACATCCATGTGCCCGTTGTATTGTCGTACCAGAAAGCACCGTCGGCAGAGTGTCCTGCAGCCAGAATCGAAGCGTACTCCTTCATACCTATCGCAAATACTTTTGACTTTCCTTTTGATGCCATCCTCAGTTCATCAGAGAATGTTGAAGCCATAAGATTGACCGGTGAATGGAGCCCCGCCTCAAAACTTCCTCCTACAGGATTTACCGATATATCCTTCGTGCAGAAGATAAGTTCATTCTTCAACGGCACATACCAGTTATCCGAGGTGATACCATGAAATGCAGGTTCAGTACCGGTAGATATGGTCGCAAAACCCGGTGCACCCTGTGTAAGTATATACTGAAAAGAGGCGTTCCTGAAATAAGTGCCTTCATTGATAAGCCTCTTAATACCATTGTCCGAGAGCCTGTCCCTGAATTTTTCAAGCAGATCGTACCTGAACTGTTCAACAACTATCCCGATAACCAGCCTGGGTTTGTCAGGAGGCAGGTAAGCACCCTGACCTGCCAGCCTTAATGCCATACAAAGTGCAAATACAATTGTAAAATATCCCTTTTTTATCATCTCTTAATCTCAAAATAATTACCAACCAGTGCCGAAGAGATTCATAGTCTCCTCCCTCCTGCAACAAAGGGGCAAATGTAGCTTTTTTAAGATCAGCTGCAACAGGTAAACACAAAAACCGTTCATCAGTGCCGCACTGCCACAACAAACCGTCCCGTTGATATAAAACCCGTGACCCGGTTCCTGAACCGGACCAAATAGATTCCCGGTGGCATAGCCGTTATATCAATAATGACCGGACTCCCGTCATTTGCCTCAATGTCGTAATCTCTTATCCTTACCCCCGCTATATCATATATCGCTATATTGAGGTTCCCTCGCAGGTCCTCTGGTATAACTGCGTTAATACAGGATGCAGCCGGGTTCGGATATAATAACGGCAAGGAATGAGTGGTAGTATCCACAGGATCCGGAATACGTTCCATCTGAACCATCAGGTCGTACCTTTGCCTTGAACCGGCAACAACGCCGGTCACGACTGTGTCCCTGTAACCATCTGCACTGAAGGTCAGGCTCCACGAGCCGGAACCGATAAGTCTGATGAATCTTCCTGATAAAGTGTCAGAATATATATGCGAACTATCCCCGTCGTGCCCCTCAATAAAGATTCTGGCAGGGACCGGGTCACCACTTCTGCTGTCAGTTACTTTCCCGTGAATTCCATATAATGCATTTTCAAGATAACCGGTCAGCGCTTCCCTGTTATATTCCCACAGATCATCCAGCCTCCCCGGCGGTGTAACATAGTCCCTGTCAAGTTCGATGGTTACCTCCCTGCCCTGCAATTCATACACTATGTAGTCCTGCCTTCCGCCATATATCTGATACCACTCGTAACCGTTGGTAATGCCGTTATTGAACATTGTCATATAATCAGCTTCCGAGTAATTATGCACCGTGTCGGCGTAAGCTTCAGAGATATCGTAGAACCAGCTGTTATCGGCATGGTATCTTTGCCATCTGTCCCAGGGATAATTCACAACCTCGGCACCCGAATGAAAGTTGGCTGACAGAACAAAGCGATGTTTTGAAAGGAATTTCATCATATCGAGAGTCTCCTTCTGCCTTGGCGGATTAACTCCGGCAGGATCCGGAAAATTCCTGTTAAGGTCATACCCGTTTGCGTTGAATCTTACGGGAGAAGTGATTGTATCGCTTATGTTATAAGTTCCATCGGGATTTGCCAGAGGATTAATCCATATCTGAAGGTTATCCATAAGGTTCCTGATCGTGCCTCCGGCGCTGTAACCTGTGAGCAGATAATCAGCCAAACGGAGCATCAGGACAAATCCACCGGTCTCATCACCATGTATTGTTGAAGAGAAGAAAACATCCGGCTCATCCTCCTCGTCCTCAGCAGCATTATCAGATATCTTAAGGGCATATACTATTCTGCCGTTTATGCTGGTCCCGATTGTGTCGAGCCTGCACAGACCGGGGAAGCTGTCAGCGTAATAATTCATTATCGAATCATACTGCTGCCATGTAGGGTAGGTGTTCCACTCCATGGCTTCAGCTTTGTTGCGGGCACTTGTTCTTCCCTTGTGTTCCTCCGGAACCTTTATTTCATACCGGTACTGCTGATTGGTAAACCAGGCAGCGGTAATACGGGAAAGTATGATATGAACCCGGCCACCAATTACTTTACTTATGGAGACATTACGGGTAAGCAGGTCGAAAGCTTTCTGTCCCGGGTAACCAATAATCACTTCAGCCTGGCCCCTTTCACTTATTATTTCCAGCAGATCCTGATCCTGATGGTTTGGCTGAGAATAGGACGGATGAAAACAGAAAGGAAATATTAAGATTGATATGATCAGCCACCTTGTCATCCGGGGTTTAGACGTTAAACCTGATATGCAGTAAATCTCCGTCTTCAACGATATAATTCCTGCCCTCTATCAACAATCTGCCGGCCTCTCTGCAGGCATGTTCCGAATGGAGTTCCATGAAATCGTTGTATTTTATTACCTCGGCCCTGATAAAGCCCTTTTCGAGATCGCTGTGTATAACACCTGCTGCCTGTGAGGCAGTCATACCTTTTTTTATGGTCCAGGCCCTTATTTCCTTTGGCCCGATGGTAAAAAAAGTCTGAAGATTCAGCAATCTGTATGCAGCTCTTACCAGTTTATCAACTCCCGGCTCATCAAGTCCTGCGTCTCTGAGGAAAGCCATTCTGTCTTCATTATTATCAAGCTCGGCTATTTCAGCCTCAAGTGCGCCGGCAATCACCAGTATTTCCGATCCGCTTCCCTTCATATGAACTCTTACACTATCAACATAACGGTTGCCACTTAAAGCCGATTGTTCATCAACATTGCACACATATATAACGGGTTTCATCGTGAGCAGGAAGAGGTCGTCGATATATTTACGGTCTTCATTCTTAATCTCCAGTGTCCGGGCGTTATTCATATTACCGATATGGTCCCTGAACTTATAAAGCACCTCACATCCCTGTTTTGCATCCTTTTCTCCTGCCCTTACAGCCTTTTCAAGCTTTTGTATCTTTTTCTCCACAGATTCAAGGTCCCTGGCCTGAAGCTCGAAATCGATTGTCTCAAGGTCCCTCACCGGATCGACAGATCCGTCTATATGCTGAAGGGTATCGCTGTCGAAACACCTGAGAACATGCATTATCGCATCGGTGTTCCTGATATCTCCCAGAAACCTGTTCCCGACACCTTCTCCATGACTTGAGCCCCGGGCAAGACCGGGAACATCAACGATCTCCATTGTGGTATGAACGATTTTTTCAGTTACCTGGTATTTTGCCAGCTCATAAAGTCGTGGGTCGGGAACCTGAACGATTCCCATGTTTGATTTAGTGGCGCTGAAAGCGTATGAGCTCACCTCTCCCCTGGTCCCCGATATACAATTGAAGATCGTTGTCTTACCAACATTTGTGACTCCCGTAATGCCGCACTGCAATGCCATCAGTTCGTCATTTTAAGATTGTTCGCGGCAAAAAGGTCCAGTTCATTCAGTGTCATTCTGATCTGCTCACCTGTCTCCATTACCTTTACAGTCACTTCATTATTACGGATCTCTTCCTCTCCGGCAAGAACTACAAAGGGTATCCTGTTGGAGTCGGCGTAAGACATCTGCTTCCTGATCTTCACGGGGTCGGGATATATTTCTGAGCTTATATTCCTGTTTTTAAGCAGGTCCGATAATCTGAGTGCATAAGCTGTCTCTTCTTCACCAAAATTAAGGATCAGAACCCTTGTTGCAGATGAACTGATTTCCCCGAAAAGGTTCAGATGCATCATGACATCATAAATCCGGTCGGCCCCGAACGAGATACCGACACCGGAGACACCTTCCATCCCAAAGACTCCTGTCAGGTTATCGTACCTGCCTCCTCCTGCTATGCTGCCAATTGCCATATCCTTTGCCTTCACCTCAATTATTGCTCCGGTATAATAATTCAGGCCCCTTGCCAGAGTAAGATCAAATTCCAGCTCCGAAACCAGCCGGGCCGGTTCCAGAAGGTCAAATAGGGTTCTCAGTTCCTTAACACCATTCATGGCTGTCTCGTTTCCGGCCACTATACTCTCCAGTTTCTTTAGTTTTGATGCAGTGTCGCCTTTCAGATTCAGAACCGGTTCCAGTTTCCCTATTGCAAAATCGGGGATCCCCTTGCTTCTGAGTTCTTCCTTAACCGACTCAATGCCTGTCTTGTCCATCTTGTCAATGGCAACGGTTATGTCAATGATCCTGTCTGCCTCACCGATATAAGCCGCAAGTCCTGCAAGTACTTTTCTGTTGTTAATCTTTATACCAGCGGCTATACCAAGCCTCTTAAAGATATCATCTGTAATCCTGATGAGTTCATATTCATTTAGTAACGAATCACTTCCTATAATATCCGCATCGCACTGAAAAAATTCCCTGTACCTCCCTTTCTGCGGCCTGTCAGCCCTCCACACAGGCTGTATCTGGTACCTCCTGAATGGAAAGACTATCTCGTTCCGATGCTGAACGACATACCTGGCAAACGGCACGGTCAGATCATAACGTAACCCTTTCCCGCACATCTTCAGTGAGAGCCTGTTAAGATCCCTTCCTGCCAGCTCATCATCACCTATCTCCGAAAGGAAATCCCCGGAGTCAAGTATTCTGAAAATAAGCCTGTCGCCCTCATCACCATACTTGCCGAGAAGTGTGGTAAGATTCTCCATTGCGGGGGTTTCGATCGGCTTGTAACCATAAAGCCTGAAAATCTGTCTGATCGTATCGAAAATATAATCCCTTCCCAGCATCTCTCCTGCCGAGAAATCCCTCGTTCCCTTTGGTATGGATGGTTTGGACATAGATTAAAGATAAAAGACAAAAGTAAAAAGATAAAAGTAAAATGGTAAAAGTAAGATACCGGTCAAAGGTATTAAAGATAGGGGGAAATAAAAAGTGGTGAGTGGTGAGTGGTGAGTGGTGAGTGGTGAGTGGTGAGTGGTGAGTGGTGAGTGGTGAGTGGTGAGTAGTCTCTACTGGATGAAGGGGATGGAGATCGGATACCTGTATTCTTCACCCTTTGAAGCCCTGATGCTTGCAATGATTATGCATATTATCTCAAGCACCCCCAGGAAGATGATAATAGGTATACCTATAATAATAATGGAGAGAGGGGCAGCCAGGATCATATACAGGAGTATCGAAAGCTGGAAATTCAGTGAAGCTTTTCCGTTCTGGTTTACCCACTGCGATTCATCTTTCCTGGATAACCAGCAGATCAGGGGGCCTATCACTCCCCCGAAAGGGAAGAAGTAGCCTGCAAAAGCGGAGAGATGGCACAGCATTGCCCAGTTCCGTTCCGGTTCCGATAATTCCCTTATTTCTCTCATGACAATCTTGTGTTTACAAAAAGACGGTAAAATTCGTTAAATGATGCATGGTCAGAATCTTGACAGGCGCTTCAGATCTGAAGGCAGCAGGCCCCCGGGATTATTTCTGTCGATCCTGTGCTGGTTATAGTAATACATCTCTGAATCGTCTGTCCCTATCAGCATCTTGAAACAGTATCCTGCATTTCTCCCCTCCGGTGGACCAACCATATGAAGAATAACGGTGTTGGGAGACTTATCACTGACTGCCTTTATTATCTCTTCTTCCGTAACAATCTCAATCTTACTGCTGTAGAAAGATTTTATACTCTCTGCAGTGTTTATGGCGGGAGAGAGGTCCTCCTGAACGACCAGGATCGTTTTTTCTGCAACCCGGGGTATATTCTTGTTATAGTATGTCAGAAACCGTCTGCCTGATACTGATGGCTCGGCAGAGATGAGCCTGGCATGGTTTTGCATGAACATCAGGATCGCACCGAGCTTGTACCCGTATTCAAGGTCCTCCTCACCGGCAAATGCGAGCGGAACGGCGCAAATCTCAGGCATCTCATTCAGCTGCCTGACCTTCTTCCCCTGAAGAAGATTGATAAAGTAAAAGCTTGAATTCGATTTATCCCTGTCGAAACTTGTTTCTGTTACAAGAATAAACGACCATGACGGATCGGCACGACGCGCTTCAAACTCCTCCTCACCTATGAATTCGTAAGGCGTAATGGTCCAGAAATCATCCATAGCCTGCCTTATGTAAAGATTAAAGGGCGAGAAAGGATCACTATCAGAGACAACGCACGTTGTTGACTCTGTAAACTGCCTTATCTCACTGCTGCCCGGAAAAGGAGCCTGCCCATTTGTTGCCGCAACAATGCACAACAATACAATGAATGCCGGAATTCTTTTCATCAGATAAAAAGCTAGTGTTAATTACAGGAGACAAAACTAATGTTTTATATCAGTTTGCGGGAAGAAACAGAGGATTCTTTTCGTTAAACCTTCTGATAAATACGAACAACTGCTCTCTCTTTTTCTTTCTTGAGAGTCTCATATATTCATCGTGCAGCTCGCCATCCTTCATGAGCAGCATCTCTGCATTCTTGATGTCATACTCCAGTATCCTGCCTGATTCAAATTCAATAAGATACTGTCTTGCTTCATTTCTGACGACATTCTGCCGGTACGGAGAATACATTGATCTGTATGGTGAATAGTAACCTCCGTAGTAAGATGGCGAGTAGTAAGATGAATAAGGAGAATAGTAAGGGGAATAGTAAGGATCGTAATAACCATAAGGTGAATTGTAGTTGCGGTTATCATAATAAGAGACATCCGCGACAAAATGACTGATGCTGCCAACATAGGTAATCCTGTTGAAAATTCCCTGAACCTGAATATAAAGGACGCCGTTCCGGGAATAACCCCAGATACTATTGGTCTCAATCTCCTGCCTCAGCCCCATGCCATCGTAAAAATAGACCTTCTCGGTTGAGAGTACCTTTTTGAAGAAATCTTTATCGTTGTAATCAGCAGATGTCAGAATCTTGGCCTTGGGTATGGGATTGTTAAGCTTAACCTGTTCGAAATTCATATAAATACCCTCCTTAAACCTGAAATCGGGAGTGAATCTAACCAGATCCTCACCATCCTGACCATTGATAATCAAGGGACAAGCTATAGAAAACAGAAACAGTGCCAGAATATGTTTCAAATAAACCCTCCTCATGATTTGCCGTTATTTAATAATTAAGGAACAAATTTTATACCATTTTTGCTCCAATTTTGTCAAAAATACTCATTTTCATGCTAAGTTAGTTAATCATGAAATGTGTTAATTACAATATATTTTATATTTTTACGATACTGCAAACAGATGTCGATGATTGATAATCCGGGAAAAAACAGGAAAACAGATGATATAAATCAGCTCTCAGACCGGTTATTCTCCGGAAGGATGAAAAACCTTGAGATCTATTCGGTAGCAGGAATTATATGCCTGATTCTTGCTGTTATTCTCATCTCCTTCGGACAAAGGCTGATTGCGGGCTCTCTTGTGATAGGGGGAGCTGCGATGATTGTCGTTGTGATGAAGAAAGCCTCAGTCATGATCAGGAACCTGAAGGAATCGCTTAATGAAGCTGCTGAGGAAAATGAGAAACAGGGCAATGTAATATCTGTTTTCTCACACAAGATACGGGAGCCTCTCAATAACCTTGTCATTATCATCGACCTGCTTATGGCATCGGATCTCCAGAAGAAACAGAGGGAGCTTCTCGACACCTTTGTTGCCTCCACCAACAATATGGTGAATACAGTCAATGAGCTGACCATGAAATCGGCGGCCGGGATTAAGTATGAACCAAGAAAGAATATTAAATTCAGCATAATACCCACTCTCAGGAATACTATTGAGCTTTTTAACCTGAAGGAGGATGCCAATATTGATTTCATCCTGAACAAGAAAGAGTTCTCCGACATGGAATTCACCGGAGATCCGGTGGTAATGAAGCAGATATTCCTCGACATTTTCAATAACATTGAGGCTTCAGCTTCCGCTGACCGGCCGGTAAAGGTCACAATAAGTCTTAAGCAGGAGAAAGAAGTGAGAAATGAAATATTTATCGGATTCAGGATCCAGGCTGACAGAAAAATCGTTCTTACTAATGAAAATGGTTTAATCAACCTGAATGCAGTAAAGCTGATATCATCAATAAATGGCAGTTTCAGTCAGGAGTCGGGCAGCAACTATACTGTAATCAATATTATCCTTCCATTCAGTAATCCCCGGGCCGAGCCGGATATCCCGATGCCGAAGGCTGAGGCTGTCGTAAAGAGAGCAAGGGTAAAAAAGGAGCTGAAAGATGTAAGGCTTCTGCTGGTGGAAGATAACCTGATCAATCAGAAGATCACTCATCTGACGCTTAAGCCTCTGGTCAACAGCATCGACACGGCCTCTAACGGAAGGGAGGCCATAGAGAAATTCAAGCCTTCCAGATATGACCTTATACTGATGGATATCCAGATGCCGGTGATGAACGGACTTGTGGCAGCAGAAAAGATAAGGGAACTGGAAGCCGGCACAGATTCACATGTTCCCATTATAGCCATTACAGCCAATGCGATGCTTGGTGATAAGGAAAGATGCATTTCAGCCGGCATCGATGACTATATCAGTAAACCCTACCAGCCGGCATTGCTAATCGACAAGATCAAGAACATCCTCTGAGATAAAGTCGCGCCCCCTGCGGTGCAGCTTTTTGTAACGGAGCGATGGAGAAGGATAGAAATCTTCAAAGCCCATAAAACCCCACTTATTATTTATACTGTCTATGGTATCTGTATCGGAGCATACTACATTGGGCCATTTCCGGGAAAACCCGTCCCTGCGGTAATACTTGATGGTCCCGTCGACAAGGAGAGTCGCGGGGTTGATATAGAAATGATCTCTCACAGGATCGGAGTTTCCCAGCACCTGCCATGCTACCATATAAAGGTCATTCACATCAACCGTGTGATCAACGGCAATTATCAGTCCTGCGGCCTTTTCGCCTGCCGTCTTCCTGATCTCTTCAGCCACCCTCTCAACAATACCCGGGGACTGTGACGGATTGACGGAAATAACCACAACGGGAATGCCATCAGTAAGCAGCCCGGTATTATGATCGTCTGTCAAATTCCGGTCTGCAAGTGTTTTTATCCATTCACAGTCAATGGCTTCATCACCGGGAATCAATACATTGCGGCCTCTTCCTTCCCTTTCCTCGGGCAGCTTGATTGTAGCGTCGATTCCCGCCTTTCCCCCGTAAGAGAAGCTGTCGGACGAATGATCGAGCACATCGAGAGGTCCCCTGGTGAAAAGGATGTCACGTTCGAAACAGGTGTTAATAAAAATATTATATAACAGTTCCCTGTAATTCCTGATATCTACATCACCGCTTACCACAGCCAGGTATTTGGTAAACATCATCTGGCCTGCTCCCAGGAGAGAGCTTATTACTTTCATTCCCTGACCGGGATAACTCTTGTTGATCTTAACAATAACAAGGTTATGCGCCACTCCCGGTTCGGGCATATGAAGATCTGTCAGTTCAGGCAGGAATGCTATTTTCATCGGGGTCAGAAATATCTGTTCAGTTGCCTTTGCTAACCACGCATCCTCCTGCGGCGGTATCCCTACCACTGTGGCGGGATAAATGGCATTATGGCTGTGCGTGATACATGTAACATTAAAGACGGGATAGGTATCAGCGAGCGAATAGAAACCAGTGTGGTCTCCGAAAGGGCCCTCGGTGACTGTACCGGCTGCCGGGTCAATAAATCCCTCAATGACAATGTCGGCGTCATCCGGCACATAAAGGTCGCAGGTTATGCATTTTACAAGGTTCACTCTTCTCTTTCTGAGAAAGCCGGCAAGGATGTATTCGTCGATGTTTTCGGGGAGAGGTGCCGTGGCAGCAAAGGTATAGACCGGATCACCTCCGAGAGCGACGGCCACAGGCATTATTTTTCCGCTTCTTTCCCATTCCCCGAAATGAGCCGCGCCTGTTTTATGCCTCTGCCAGTGCATTGCGGTGCTGTTCTTTCCAAGTATCTGCATCCTGTACATCCCCACATTGGTCTTGCCCGTTTCGGGGTGCCGGGTATGGACCATAGGCAGTGTTACAAATCGCCCGCCATCGTAGGGCCAGCACTGAAGTACAGGTAGTATGCCAAGGTCGGGATTTTTCACAATCACCTGCTGGCATAAGCCTCTCCTTCGAAGCTTTACAGGCATATAGCCGGCTGTTTTGCCAAGCTTAAGCAACTTAAGGATTTTTCCGGCGATCCCTCCGCTTGTGTCAGACAGTGAATCGATGATATCCAGTATCTCGCTGCCTGCCTGGCCCGGATCTTCCCTGCCCAGTGCCATTGCCATCCGTTTTTTTGATCCGAAGGCATTCATCAGTACCGGAAAATCCGTTCCGTTGTTTTCAAACAGAAGTGCCTTCCCCCGGTTTTTGGCAATACGGTCGGCAATCTCTGCCATTTCAAGTACCGGATCAGCGAAAGTATTAATCCGGTGAATCTCCCCGGCCTTTTCAAGGGCATTTACAAATTCAGATAATCCGGTCCAGGACATAAGAAAGCATTAATGAGTCATAAAGATATTCAATAAACCTGTTCCAGCTCATCAAACAGGAATAAACAGGAGGGTGTATAAACGGGTAATGCAGGTATATAAAAACAGTAATGGGAACTATTCCTTGGATTAGTTCCCATTCACCTTGTGCAACCGAAGCCGCACAGGGCGTCAGGTTACTGTTATTTTGACCGGTTGCATTTCACGACCGAAATCAC
>Ga0334887_1004909_pt1 | contig 11584 bp, 3 predicted proteins | sample GraSluR1_MG_10_FD_207217 | JGI IMG/M metagenome (GOLD analysis project Ga0334887, IMG submission 207217) | Sludge microbial communities from methane-producing bioreactor in Wageningen University, Netherlands - Granular Sludge_18_07-R1 | ecosystem: Engineered > Bioreactor > Anaerobic >...
AGTTGTTACACCATTCGTGCGGGTCGGAACTTACCCGACAAGGAATTTCGCTACCTTAGGACCGTTATAGTTACGGCCGCCGTTCACCGGGGCTTCAGTTCAAAGCTTCGCTTGCGCTAACCTCTCCCTTTAACCTTCCGGCACTGGGCAGGTGTCAGCCCCTATACATCACCTTACGGTTTTGCAGAGACCTGTGGTTTTGTTAACCAGTCCCTAGAGCCATTTCACTGCGACCCTCCAACGCTCAAGTAAACTTTTACGTCAAAGGGCACCTCTTATCCCGAAGTTACGAGGCTAAATTGCCGAGTTCCTTAACGAAGGTTCTCCCGTTCACCTTGGTATACTCTACCCGTCTACCAGTGTCGGATTGCGGTACGGGTACTTAAGAGTCAACACTTAGAAGCTTTTCTTGGCACTAAGGGTCAGCTCACTTATGTCTTATAGACTCGCAACCATGTCTCAACTCAGCCCACGGATTTACCTATGGGCCTCATCGTCTGACACATGGTTCACCTGAACTTCCAATCTCAGGCTGGCTTACCTCTATGCGTCCCTCCATCGCTCGTCTTAAGTAGTACCGGAATGTTGACCGGTTATCCATCGCCTACGCCTCTCGGCCTCGGCTAAGGCCCCGACTAACCCGACGCGGAACGACCTGGCGTCGGAAACCTTAGACATACGGTGAACACGGTTCTCACGTGTTTTACGCTACTCATGCCTGCATTCTCACTTCCGTCCGCTCCAGCTGTCCTTACGGTCAACCTTCACTGCTGACGGAACGCTCCCCTACCGCTCTAGATAAATCTAGAACCCATGGCTTCGGTACCAAGCTTAGCCCCGTTACATTTTCCGCGCAAGATCACTCGACCAGTGAGCTATTACGCACTCTTTAAAGGATAGCTGCTTCTAAGCTAACCTCCTGGTTGTTTCAGTAACCTCACATCGTTTCCCACTTAGCTTGAATTTGGGGACCTTAGCCGATGGTCTGGGCTCTTTCCCTTTCGACCCCGAAACTCATCTCCCGGAGTCCGACTGCCATACTTAGAATAACGGCATTCGGAGTTTGATTGGGTTTGGTAAGCAGTGAGCCCCCTAGCCCATTCAGTGCTCTACCTCCGTTATTTAACATATGACGCTAGCCCTAAAGCTATTTCGGGGAGAACAAGCTATCTCCAAGTTCGTTTGGCATATCACCTCTAACCACAGCTCATCCCCTAATTTTGCAACATTAGTGGGTTCGGTCCTCCACGGGCGGTTAGACCCGCTTCAACCTGGCCATGGTTAGCTCACTTGGTTTCGTGTCTAATCCCTGCGACTGTCGCCCTATTCAGACTCGCTTTCGCTCCGGCTCCGGGTGTTACTCCCTTAACCTTGCCACAGAGATTAACTCGCAGGCTCATTCTCCAAAAGGCACGCCGTCAGGCATAATAGTGCGCACAGGCTTTCACCATAGCACCAACCTATCATAGCCCTTCGACTGCTTGTAAGCTTACGGTTTCAGGTTCTTTTCACTCCCCTAACAGGGGTACTTTTCACCTTTCCCTCACGGTACTTGTTCACTATCGGTCGCTGAGTGTATTTAGCCTTAGAGAGTGGACTCCCTTGCTTCCTACCGGATTAGCGTGCCCGGTAGTACTCAGGTATCCAGCGAGAGTTGTTTGGCTTTCGTATACAGGACTTTCACCTTCTCTGGTTGGCTATTCCATACCATTTTACTAACCGCACATTTTGTAACTCTCATATGCCGGACCCTACAACCCCGACACAGTAAACTGCGTCGGTTTGGGCTAATCCCCGTTCGCTCGCCACTACTAGGGGAATCATTTCTTTTCCTCTGGGTACTAAGATGTTTCAGTTCCCCAGGTTCCCTTCACTATGCCTATATATTCAGCATAGGATGCTGTTGGTTCGCAACAGCTGGTTTCCCAATTCGGAAATCCCCGGATCATCGCTTGTTCACAGCTTCCCGAGGCTTATCGCAGTGTCCCACGTCCTTCATCGGCACTTAGCGCCAAGGCATCCACCGTAAGCTCTTAGTAGCTTCACACGTGATGCGGAGAAATCGATGCTCTTTCAATTGCATCTCTTCTTGCATACACTTGCTAATTGATTATTGAAATCTTGAAAAAGATTTCGGCCTACAATTTGATGTCATTACTATTCGATTGGTAAAGTGCAATTGGCTTTTCAGCCAAGACGCCGGTTGACCGGCGATGGTTGCCGCTTATGACGGACTGCCTAAGGCAGTGACTGCATTTCGCAGCATCCATCTCATGTCAACCGACACGATCCTGCTTCTGGGTGAGAAGCCCAGTAGATGGAGATGATGGGACTCGAACCCACGACCTCCGCCTTGCAAAGGCGGCGCTCTCCCAACTAAGCTACATCCCCAGTTGGATGTACCCTGCTTTGCGGGCACAATGGGCCATTCTGGACTCGAACCAGAGACCTCGCCCTTATCAGAGGCGCGCTCTAACCAACTGAGCTAATAGCCCGAGAGGGTCTAACCTCAACCCCTGAAGAGTGACAGGAAAATTTCCACCTACGTGCAATGCATGTCTCCTACCGCTAAGAGACACCTTTGGTTTGGAGTGACGTCCATACCCGTAGGCATGTCCGTATGTTCTCCATAGAAAGGAGGTGATCCAGGCGCACCTTCCGGTACACCTACCTTGTTACGACTTCGTCCCAGTCACCGACCCCGCCTTAGACAGCTCCTTCCCGTAAGGGTTAGGATACTGGCTTCAGGCGTTGCCAGCTTCCATGACGTGACGGGCGGTGTGTACAAGACCCGGGAACGTATTCACCGCAGTATTGCTGACCTGCGGTTACTAGCAACTCCGGCTTCATGCAGTCGGGTTGCAGACTGCAATCTGAACTGAGGCCTGCTTTCAGGATTGGCTCCGCCTCGCGGCTTGGCTACCCATTGTACAGACCATTGTAGCGTGTGTGTAGCCCTGGATATAAAGGTCATGCTGACTTGACATCATCCCCACCTTCCTCCGGCTTTTTACCGGCAGTCCCGTATGACACGTATAACATACGGCGAGGGTTGCGCTCGTTAGCGGACTTAACCGAACATCTCACGACACGAGCTGACGACAGCCATGCAACACCTGTATAGGCTCCCCGAAGGGTCGGTCCCTTTTCAGTTCCCTACAACCTATATGTCAAACCCAGGTAAGGTTCTTCGTGTAGCAACGAATTAAACCACACGCTCCGCTGCTTGTGCGGGTCCCCGTCAATTCCTTTGAGTTTTAACCTTGCGGCCGTAGTCCTCAGGCGGTGAACTTATCGCGTTAGCTTCGACACCGATGGATTTAATCCCACCGACGCCAAGTTCACATCGTTTACGGCTAGGACTACCGGGGTCTCTAATCCCGTTTGCTACCCTAGCTTTCGCGTCTGAGCGTCAGGAATGGTCCAGGAGGCCGCCTTCGCCACTGGTGTTCCTCCGGATATCTGCGCATTTCACCACTACACCCGGAATTCCACCTCCCTCTACCATCCTCAAGTTTGACAGTATTGAACGACCTCTCCCAGTTGAGCCGGGAGCTTTCACGCCCAACTTATCATACCGCCTGCACGCGCTTTACGCCCAATAAATCCGGATAACGTTAGCCTCCTACGTGTTACCGCGGCTGCTGGCACGTAGTTAGCCGAGACTTATTCCGGGAGTACAGTCCTTCCTCTTCCTCCCGAAAAGTGCTTTACAACCCGAAGGCCTTCTTCGCACACGCGGCGTTGCTGGTTCCCGCTTTCGCAGATTACCAATATTCCCTACTGCTGCCACCCGTAGGTGTATGGACCGTGTTTCAGTTCCATTGTGGGGGGCCACCCTCTCAGGTCCCCTACCCGTCATAGCCTTGGTAGGCCATTACCCTACCAACTAGCTGATGGGACGCAGGCCCCTCCCAAAGCGGAGCAAGCTCCTTTCATCATATGTTTCTAAACCATATGATCACATGAGGTATTAGCAGTCCTTTCGAACTGTTATTCCTCTCTTTGGGGCAGGTCACCAACGCGTTACTCACCCGTTCGCCACTAAGAGTATTCCAGGTATTGCTACTCGGAACTCTTCGTTCGACTTGCATGTATTAGGCACGCCGCCAACGTTCATCCTGAGCCAGGATCAAACTCTCCGCAAAAACATCACCTAAAAAGGTGTTTGTGTCTTTCTTAATGTGCGGAATGCTTTGATCTGATTCGATCATTTATTTCATTGACGAGGTTTGTCATCTTCCTATCACTCTTCAGTTGTTAAGGTTCTATCTCTCAAAGCGAGAGCTTGATTCTACCCAGCCTCGCGAACCCTGTCAAGAAGCAATCTCAAGGCTATTTTTCAGACAAAAGCGCCGATGTCTTCTTTTCAACACCGGCCGCCTGATCGTTGTGCCTTTATGCAACTCGCTGGAGTTTTCGCTCGCGCTCTGCGTCTTCTGTTTTCAAGGATCTGTCTGTTTCCAGGCAAGATCATTTGCCCCATTCAAGGGGACTATTATCTTACTATACTCACCCCATGATGTCAAGCAGATTTCGAAGGTTTTATACTTCTCATATATTTGACCCAACCGGGGCGCATCAAAGACGCTGGGTAGTATTCTTTTGTAAAGGATCCGCCTGTGTTCAGGCAAGATCTGTGCTTCAAGCACGAAGAAGGATTATACCGAATCCTAACCACCTGTCAAGGGATTAAACCTTAAGAAATGCCTTATTCCTGCAGGTTCTCCAGGGCGGCATCCATATCACATTCCGCCAACCATGACTGCATCGTGAGGTGGGTCAAATCAAGCTGGATAGGCGTGATTGATATAAAGCCCGCCGACAGCGCGCCATAGTCGGTCCCCGGTTCCTCAACCCCTGTTGGTGCGTCACCACCGATCCAGTAATACGGTTTGCCGCGCGGATCCAGCCTGCGCACCAATTCATCCCGGTAGATCCGCAACCCCTGCCGAGTCAGACGAAAACCCTTCATCTCCTCCAGCGGGCCGTAAGGTACATTGACATTCAAAACGGTATCTTCGGGCAAACCCTTCTGCACCCAAAGCCAGGCAATAATCCTGCGGGCGGCTTCTGCTGCATGCTGATATTCAACCGGCCCTGTCAGATCCTCCGGCCGGTCAATGGATACGGCAATCCCAGGGATTCCCCAGATCGCGGCCTCCATCGCCGCCGTGACCGTTCCCGAATAGGTCACATCATGGCCGATATTGGCATTGGGGTTGATGCCCGAGACGACCATGTCAATCTTCTCCGGGATAAAACCCAGTTGCGCCAAGGCCACGCAATCGGAGGGCGCACCATCACTCTGCCAGGCGGAGGTGCCATCTGCCAGCTCGGTTTCCGAGACACGCAAGGGCCGGTGCAGGGTCTTCACATGCCCTGACGCGGACCAGTTCCGGTCAGGCGCAAGGACCGTGACCTTATCAGTAAGTTTTCTGACAGCCTGGGTCAGCGCAAGCAGACCCGGTGCATGCACCCCGTCATCGTTGGTCACTAAGATATGCATATTTTTTCCTCTTTGTTCTGATCAGTGCCGCTTACGGCTTTTCTTTTTCTGATGCTTCTGCCCATCACCCGAATCCAATTGGGCAGCATTTTGAGCCGCTTCCTGGAGCTTCTTCAGGTCTTCACCGCTCACCAGGCGCGCCTTGAACATCTGGCTGATCACACCAGCACGGATATCCGACAGCAACTCCGAGAACATCTCGCTCGCCCGGCCTTTATATTGCACAAGCGGATCCCGCTGACCATAGGCCTCCATCCTGACAGAGACTCGCAGCGCTTCTACCTGGGTGAGATATTCCACCCAGAGCTCCGAAATCTTTGACAGCAGCAATTCCCGGTAGAGCCGGTTCTGAGCAGCCTGGCCCAGGATTTCAATCACCTGATCACGATCATCCTGGGATAACTGCTGCAAAGGGACCCCTTTGATCTGAGCAACCCGGTCTTCACCCAGCCCATTCTTAATCCGCTGCAGTTGGCTAGTGGGGAGTGCACCCAGGGTCTGCCCGGCTTGCTCAAGCCGCGCCAGCTCTGCCCCACCCCAGATCGTGCAGAACTTATCCTGCGCTTCCTCCAGATGATGCAGGACATCTTTCTGAATATCTTCCACCGTTCGCTCTTCAAGTAGCTGGGCAGCGCTAAAGACATAGGTCAGCCTCCGGACAGTCTTCCTCATCCGGCGGTGTGACTTTTCATCAAAGGTGATCACCTGCCCCTGCGTGATCATTACCAGGATTCGCATCAATGCGCCAGGATCATCAACAGCCGCTGTCAGCATTTCCTGGTTGGCATCCAGATCGCGCGCAATCTCACCACTTTCACCCAGGATATGCTCAGCCCGACGCTGCAAAGTTTCATCCACCTTGCTCATCAGGATTTCTCGAATGCGGTCCCAGGTTTCATCCATCAAATCTGATGCCTTGAGGTTCCAGTTATCACCAAGCCGCTGTTCAAAGGTCAGGATCAGGCGGCGGATAAATATCTGCTTCAGCGTCCCACTGATCTGAGCTTTAACATCGTCAACGGCATGCCGGGAGCCTTCAACCAATCCCGTCAGGACTTGATCCGACAACCGGAGAGGCACATGCACCAGGCTGGACAATTCCGTAGGGATGTCTCTGGTCTGGACTGGTTCTTCATACCCCAACCCCTCCACGAAGGTATCCAGTGCATCCAACCGCTCAGCAAATTGAGTTTCAAACCCCATCTCCGACCGCTGGACCAACACCTCCGCCCAACCCCGCAGGTGATCGTGCCAGGCATCCAGCGCGTTCCCAGCAAGTCTGAGGAGTTTCGCTTTAAGGTCCTCGGTATTGGTCAGCTCACCCAGCGAATCCATCACCAGCTTCAAGGTGTATGAGGGATGGGAAACGCCTTCCCGATCTATGGGCGGCTGCGTATCTTCCAGATAGGCCAGCAGTTTCCACGGACCTTCCTCGTCCTGCAATCCTTCCTCAACCCGCTTTCCAATTTCCATTCGCAGCATATCGGTGACATCTTCGCGTAGGTCTTCTTTGTCAAAGACCCTGTCCCGCTGTTCGTAGATCCTTTCGCGCTGGGAATTGAGGACATCGTCATATTCCAGAAGGTGCTCCCGGACGTCGAAATTAGCACCTTCCACCCGTGTCTGGGAGGATTCGACCAGCCGACCGATGAGGCCGCTTTCAATGGGGACGTCCTCATCAATGTTCAACCTGGAAAGCAACGCTTCCACCTGGCCGCCGCCAAAAAGGCGCATCAGGTCATCTTCCAGCGAGAGGTAGAATCGCGAGGACCCCGGATCGCCCTGGCGGGCAGCGCGGCCGCGCAACTGGTTGTCAATCCGGCGGGCTTCATGCCGCTCCGAACCAATCACATGCAGCCCCCCTAATTCACGGACGCGTTTCATTTCTTCCATATAGGTGAAGAAAGCCGCAACATCTTCGGCATGTTCCCCATAGGCATCTTCCGGGATTTCCTTTAATAACTGCAGCCGGTCCTCCATGCGCAGATTATAGGGGTCCTCCACGCCTGCCTCCGCCAGAATGAGGTTAATATTAGCCAGTCTCTCCTCAGGAAGTTCACCGCCGAGCTTGATATCCACACCCCGGCCAGCCATATTGGTCGCAATTGTGACCGCGCCGAATGCGCCAGCATCCGCAATGATCTTCGATTCCTCGGTATGCTTCCGGGCATTCAACACCTGATGCGGTACGCCGGATTTGATCACGCCATCAAGCCTGTCCCAATCTACAGGATCCAGGTTGAAGACCTCCAATAAACCTTGGCGGTTTTCCTCGTCAAGCGGGCTCAGAGACGTCAACCCAAACTCGCGCCCCAAACGGCGCAGTTCTACGCTCCGGAGCTGGTCCAAAGGCTGGTGGAGCTGGTTCAGTTCCGGTATGGACATCAGATCGCGGTCTTCAAGATGATGATGCTTTATGTAGGCATATCGCACCAGATAGACCTCAGCCAGCCGGCGCACATTGGACGCATTCAAACGTTCAGACAAAAGCTCCGAGTTTTCGACCGATGAGGTGCCGACCAGCTGCGGCCGGCCAAGCACATGATAGGTCATAATTTCCTTGACAATCGCCCTGAGTTTGGCTTCCTCTGACCGGTAAACAACATCGGGATAATCTTTCCTGTTCCAGAAAACGGGCTGTCTGTCCTCATCTTCAGGCTCATAATAATAAGTGTACTTATAGCCATACTCGTCCCGATCCTCAGCCTTATTCAAATCCGGCTGCCCCCCCATCACGCGGTATTCGAGGTGCGTGGGGATCGGCAGGACATCCAGTGTGTAGATCTTGAAGAATTCTTCCGCTTCCGTCAGTGCAGTGCCTGTCATCCCGGCCAGCTTCTGATACATCCGGAAATAATTCTGGATGGTGATGGTGGCATAGGTCACATTTTCAGCTTGAACTTTGACGTTCTCTTTGGCTTCCACAGCCTGGTGCAGGCCATCCGACCAGCGGCGGCCCGGCATCAGCCGCCCGGTGAACTCGTCTACGATGACAACTTCGTTATTCTGGACGATGTAATCCTTGTTACGGTGGAAGAGGAATTGCGCCCGCAGCGCTTGCTCAAGGAAACCCAGCAAACGTGCCTGTTCCGGTGTGATATCCTCCGGACGTTCAGGGTCCCGCAGCGGCTGTCCCAGCAGCTCCTCCACGTGCGCCAGGCCGATCTCGGAGAGCGTGACCGTGCGGTCCTTTTCGCTCACCTCGTAATCTTCCGGCAGGAGTTGTTTGACGATCTGGGCCATGCGGATGTACCATTCCGAATCCTCATGCGAGGGGCCGGAGATAATCAGCGGCGTCCGGGCTTCATCAATCAGAATATTATCAACCTCATCAATAATCGCGTAATGATGTCCCCGCTGGACTTTAGCTTCCTTTTGCCGGGCGAGGTTGTCCCTTAGATAATCAAAGCCAAATTCGTTATTGGTGCCATAGGTGATATCCGCCTGATAGGCAAGATTGCGGTCAACTGTTTTTAGCTGGTCCTGCTCTTCAATTGGGGATCGCTCGGAAGGATCATAAAGGAACGCCTTGCGGCCGTGTTCCGTCCGGGCAGCCATCTGCAGGATTCCGACCGACAAACCCAGGAAGCGATAGATCTTCCCCATCCAACGTCCATCCCGGCGGGCCAGATAATCGTTGACGGTCACGAGGTGCGCGCCTTTGCCTTCCAACGCATTCAAATACAGCGGCAGTGTGGCGGCAAGGGTCTTGCCCTCCCCCGTCTTCATCTCGGCAATTTCCCCGCGATGGAGCGTGATCCCCGTGATCAACTGGACGTCATAATGGCGCTGGCTCAGGGTGCGTTTGCTGACTTCGCGTACAGTTGCAAACGCCTCAACCAGCAGATCATCGAGGGTTTCTCCCGCTCCCAGCCGCCGTTTGAATTCGGCCGTCTTGGCAGCCAAAGCCTGATCGCTCAGCGCTTCATACTCGCCTTCAAGGGCATTGATCTGGTCAACGATCTCACTCAAGGATTCAATTTTTCGCTGGTGGGGGTCGCCACCAAAAATCTGCCCGATCTTTTTAAACATAAATCAACTCACCTTGCTCAGAAAACTGGCTATTCATTTTAGGACTATCGCAAAGTCATTCGTTTTAGTTAATAATTTTTACTCTTTGGAATCTACCCTTCCTACCCTGCGGGTATGGGGTTTGATGATTCACGATCAACTTCAGATTAGTCTTTCATTCAACTTTACGATTGCTCTGCTATTCCTTCTCACTGACCTGTGATTATAGCATACCGGTCAGATGCCGATTCCTGATTATATTGGCTAAAAGTGGCTTAATCATACCTGGAGGAGGTTTGATTTATATTAACCTTCCCCCTCCTCAGGGTTCCATCCAGGATCGAAGGTTCCACAAAAAAATCCCGGAGGATGATTCTCCGGGATTGAGGTGACAAAGAGGGTGTTTAAGGAATTGGACAGCCTTCCAGCATATTGAACGTGATTGCGCACCACCAGGAAGCCGGCATAAACCAGAGCGTTATTGCGATTACGCAGGCAAGGACCACAATTGCAATGATCAGAATGATCAGCCACGCTGGAAAACCTTTCTTTTTCGGCGCTGGTGCAGGCTGGCGCAGAGAAGGTTCAACCGGCGGCTGGTAGGGCTGCTGGTAAGCGGCCGGTTCAGGCGTACGCTGATAACTCGGAGGGGAGGGCTGGGGGCGGGGTGCCGGTTGTTCGGTGAAGGCAGCCTGAGAAGCAACCACCGTAGCGTCCGGGTCGTAGCTTGACTTCTCAAACACCAGCACGATATTCTCACCGAAGGTGATCACATCGCCCGGTCGAAGCTGTTGAGGGCTGGCGATCCGCTGGCCATTAAGAAATGTGCCGTTTGTCGAACCCAGATCCTCCAAAAGGACAGCATCCTCCTGCATGATAAAGCGCGCATGCCGGCGAGAAATTTCGGGGTCGCTGATGGAAATATCATTTGCAAGGTCACGCCCCAGAAGCATTTCCTGATTCTCCAGAAAAAATGTCTTGCCGGGATTTGGCCCTGACCGTATCGTTAATTTAAAAACCGGGGCTGCCATTGAACCTCCTTCAAAATATCTGATGATGTCACATTAAGTTCTATCCTTAGTTTAATGAGTTTTAGGGGGGATGTCAAACAATTCCCCCAATTCGAAATACGCAAGCTTTCAGGGTAATTTTCAAGCCTGGCAACCGAAGTCCCAATTTTCTGACAATTTATTTCCCACTGGATCAAACTTCGAATATTGCTGCTTAATGGCGTTATCCCACCTCATTGACGCGTTAATTTCTAAATCTGGTTTCTCCAAACAAATCCCGCCGAACCTTGTCATTCGGGGCCGGCTCAGGATAGGCCTGCATATAAATGTCGTTATAGCCCCCGAACAGCCGGGTGACCAGCCCCCTGAAGCCTTTGAACATCTGCGCACCCCCCTGGCTGGCATGGCACGCCGCAGCTCTTGCCTTAACCATCCTTACTTCGCGATAATTGACCTCTACATGGGTCGGAAAGTCAACATCAGTAATTGACACCAAATCAATATCCTTGTTCCGCCCAAATTGGCGGGGGTCCTGGCCGATCAGGCGCAGCACCGCCGCCGTGATCTTCAGGAAAGTCCGGTTCATAATGTGGAAATAGAGGTAATCCGGCTGGAAGGGGTTCAGGCCTTCATGGTCCTCAAATCTCTCATCCGCCGCCATCGCGAAGCCCTGCACGGTTGCTTTCTGGATGGCAATATGATCCGGGTGGCGGTAGCCGCCAATCGGGTCGAAGGTCAGGACGACATCGGGACGGATTTCCCGGATCAGGTGGGCAACTTCCGCCGCCACCTTGTCCAACGGCTGGGCAGCCAGCGCCTGGGGATGAGAATTGGCCTCCGAGCCTGGCATCCCCGAATCCCGGTAGTTCAGGAAATGAAGCTGGCTGATCCCCAGCACGTCAGCCGCACACCGCAGTTCCTGGGTGCGCAGACAGGCTGCACTTTTGATCGTCTCCTTATATTCCGGGTCAACCTCCCCCAGTTCGCCGCGGGTGGCGCAGATCAGATGAACATCCACGCCCCGCCGGGCATACAGCGCAAGCGTACCGCCCAT
>Ga0334887_1004912_pt1 | contig 11577 bp, 12 predicted proteins | sample GraSluR1_MG_10_FD_207217 | JGI IMG/M metagenome (GOLD analysis project Ga0334887, IMG submission 207217) | Sludge microbial communities from methane-producing bioreactor in Wageningen University, Netherlands - Granular Sludge_18_07-R1 | ecosystem: Engineered > Bioreactor > Anaerobic >...
CCATGGCGGCGAGGGTTGCGGCGATGGGCCCTTCGGTGTGCGCCAGCTTTTGGGCGGCGACCAGTTCCGGGTTAGAAGCCGGGCGGTCAAGCAGGTCGCGCAGGGCCAGATAGCGTACGCCGGGCGTGTCCGGCTCTAGCAGCCAGGAAAGCGAATCGCCGCGTAACTGATCTCGCCAGGGCATGTCGACCTCCTTTTCTATCGAAGGCGATAATCACTCACTATTGGTTGACGCCCGGCTAAACAGAATCGACACCCCCCGGTCATGGTTGTATGGTCGGCTGCACTGACTGGATCAAGTAGATGCTATTCCGCAGCCAGTCGTTGACTAGCTTTTCTACATCCTGACCCGTCTGTTCGGCTAGTTGCCGCATGACTTGTTCCACATCTGCATCAAGATATACCGGGATGCTGAGCACGGCATCCCGATTGTAGAATCTCCCGCGCTCGCCCTTACTGAAGTCATATTCCGCTTTCATGGATATCTCTCACCTAAACTCTGCGTACTGCTGAGCTTCGCGCCGCGTTGCTCTCCTCGCCGAGATCAATCGAATAGTCACATCGCCATTGGGATTCATGCGGAACGTATGCACCACGACAAGAGGAGTCCCCCCTGCATCCATACCTAATGTAACCCAACGGTCTTCATCACTGCTATGTTCCTCGTCATAAATGGAGATCTGGCTCGGATCCTGAAAGATGGTTGCTGCCCTCTCGAAGCGAATACCGTGTCTACGTTGGTTCGTAATAGCCTTAGCCGGATCCCATTCAAAGAGATAGTGCACTTGCCCTGCTCCGAGACTGCATGTGAACGAGCTTCATGATGGATATACGCTCATTATCCGCTGAAGGACCAAACGCAGCAAGGTCGCTATTTGCGCGCCAATCATGCTTGGAAAGCGGGCCGGTTATCTCAATACGGACGCGTATCTGGCAAGTCCCGGTAGGTCTATCTATCACCCCCCGCGCAGGTCGAAGCTCACGTCCAGGGCGGCGACGGAGTGCGTCAGCTTGCCGACCGAGATGTAGTCCACCCCCGTCTCGGCGATAGCGCGCACCGTCTCCAGCGAGACATTGCCCGACGCCTCCAGCGGCACGGCGCCGTCGACCAGCGCCACGGCCGCGGCCATCTCGTCCAGGCTCATGTTGTCCAGCATGATCTGGTCGACGTCTAGCGCCAACGCCTCGCGCAACTGCTCCAGGCTCGTCACTTCCACCTCGATGGGCCGGCCGCGATGGTCGGCGGCGCGCACGCGCGCCACCGCCGCGCCGATGCCGCCGGCGGCTACGATGTGGTTGTCCTTGATCAGCGCCATGTCATACAGGCCGATACGGTGGTTCACCCCGCCGCCCAGCGTCACCGCCCACTTGTCCAGTAGGCGCAGGCCGGGCACGGTCTTGCGCGTGTCCAGGATGCGGGCGCGCGTGCCGGCTACGGCGTCGACATACCGGCGGGTGAGGCTGGCGATGCCCGACATGCGCTGCAAAAAGTTGAGCGCCACCCGCTCCGCCGTGAGCAGCGAACGGCCCGGCCCCTCCGCTTCGGCCACGATGTCGCCCGGCTGCACGGCGCTGCCGTCAGCCACATGGACGGTGAAGCGGATACGTTCGTCCACCTGTGCGAAGGTCTGCCGCACCGCTTCCAACCCGGCGATAACGCCCGTCGCCTTCACCAGGAAGACGCCCGCATAGCGCAGGTCCGCGGGGATGGTGGCTCCGGACGTGATATCGCCGTCCCCGATGTCCTCTTGCAACGCGCGCCCGATAATTTCGGGCAGATACTCGGATACGGTTTCCCAGCCAAACGGGGTCAGGCTCTTCACGGGCGGCTCCTTGCGCTTCGCTAGTGTCAACAATACACTTACCGGTGTGCGCATCATACCCCGTTGCGTGCAAAACCCCAAATGGCTCCGGTATTCCGCCGCCTACGCGCGGCGCGACGCGGAACCACAGACGCGTTTTCGGCCATTTGCAGGAACGCGCGCAATCAGGCATAATGCGCACATATGTTCGGGATCAGGACAGGGAGAAGTCGCTATGATCATCAGCGCCAGCCGGCGCACCGATATCCCCGCCTTCTATGCCGAATGGTTCATGCAGCGCATACGCGCCGGCTATTGCACCGTGCCCAATCCGTTCAACCGCGGCCAGGTCAGTACGATCTCGCTGGCGCCGGAGGACGTAGACGCCATCGTCTTTTGGACGCGTTTCCCGCGCCCGCTTCTGCTGCACCTGGACGAACTCGACCGCCGCGGCTATCGCTACTACTTCCAGTTCACGCTGCTGGACTACCCGCGCAGCCTGGAGACGCACAGACCGGACGTGAAACAGGCGGTCGCCACCTTTCGCACCCTAGCCGAGCGCATCGGCCCTGAGCGCGTCATCTGGCGCTATGACCCGATCCTGCTGAGCGAGGAATTTGACGCCGCCTACCACCGCCGCCAGTACGCGACGCTCGCCGATGCCCTGTCCGGCAGTACGCAGCGCTCGGTAATCAGCCTCGTCGACCTCTACGCCAAAGCGCGCCGTCGCCTGGAGCAGCCGGGCCAGCCGCCGCTCGTCGATAAGCAGACATGGGCGGGCGAACCCGCGTTTGAGAACCTCATGCGCTTCCTGGCGGATACGGCGCGCAGCTGCGGCATGGAGATTACAAGCTGCGCCGAGACGATTGACCTGCTGCCTTACGGCATCCGGCCCGGCAAGTGCGTCGACGACGATCTGCTGCGCCGCCTGTTCGGCATCGACGTGCCGGCCAAGAAGGACCCCAGCCAGCGCCCGCAGTGCGGCTGCGCGGTCAGCAGGGACATCGGCGCCTACAATACATGTCTGTTCGGCTGCCAGTATTGCTACGCCACAGCCGGCTTCGAGGCCGCGCGGCGGCGCTACGCGCGCCACGACCCGTCGGCGGCATATCTCGGCGCCGAACGCGAGCGTTCCGGCATCGCTGAGACCGCCACAATCTAAGGGCGAACCATGATCGAAATCCGCATCCCCGGCTACGGCGATCTAGCCATCGCGCATCTGGTCTGCGACTACAACGGCACGCTGGCGGAGGACGGCGCGCCGATCCTCGGCGTGGCGGAGCGGCTGAACGTCCTTGCCCGCAGCGTGCGCCTGCATGTGGTCACGGCTGATACTTTCGGCGGCGTGCGGCAAGCGCTGGCAGGCGTGAACTGCACGCTGCATACGCTTCCCGCAGGCGATCAACGGCAGGCCAAGCTGGTCTACGTGCAGAAGCTTGGCCCGGCGCAAACTGTGGCGATTGGCAACGGGCGCAACGACGCCGCCATGTTGGCAGCGGCCGCGGTCGGCATCGCCGTGATCAACGCCGAAGGCGCGGCAGGTGAGGCGTTGGCGGCTGCCGACGTGGTTTGCCGAGGCATCCACGACGCCCTGACTCTGCTGTTGGAACCTAAACGCCTGATCGCTACGTTGCGGGCGTGACCGAAAGAGCAGTTAATTCGGAAGGTCCAGCCTTGCCGCGGCGGACACCGCTTTGCGCAGTCTGTAGGTGTGGTCTCGGCATGGGAAGTACGCAGGCGGCACAGACACAGGCGCCGTTCATTGAGCCTGCACGAGTTAAGCACAAGGAGCAGCGATGAGCGACACTGGTCAGACTCAATCTGGTTTTCCGTCCATGCGGTGGGTCGCGGCGGGCGAGGATCGCTTTGGCGAGTATCGTGGACTCGGCATCAGCAGGATCGACTTTAAGCTGTCCGCTCAGGACAGCGACGGCAGCCTTCTGATTCTAGAGAACTCCTTCCGCGAAAAGGGCGGCCCTGCCCGCCACTTGCACTACGAGCAGGAAGAATGGTTCTACGCGGTGGAAGGCGAGTTCATCATCGAGGTAGGTCAGCAGCGCTCCCGGCTCAAGCCGGGCGATTCCCTGCTTGCCCCGCGCGGGGTTCCTCACGTCTGGGCGTTTGCCGGCGGCGGGCTCGGCAGAATCCTGATCGCATTTACCCCTGCGGGCAAGATGGAGGCGTTTTTTCGCGAGGTGACGAAGGCCAATGCCATGCCGCCGCAAGACCCTGAGCTATGGCGCATGCACGGCATGGAGTTGCTTGGACCACCCTTATCTGTCGACTAACTAGAGGGAGCAAGGAATGGCATACCCGGATCTGGTAGGCATGGTCGTACGCGATATGGCTGCGAGTTTGCGTTTCTATCGTCTGCTCGGCCTCGACATCCCCCCGGAGGCCGACGAGGATACCCACGTAGAGGTCACCGCTGCAGGCGGCTTCCGCATCGCCTGGGACACGCTCGACCTGATGCGCCGGATCGACCCGGAGTGGCCGGAGCCGAGCGGGCACCGCATGGGCTTAGCTTTTAAGTGCGATAGCCCGGCAGAGGTGGACGCACTCTACATTAAGGTTACAGAGGCGGGCTATAAGAGCCATAGGCCGCCCTGGGACGCCTTCTGGGCACAGCGTTACGCTCAAGTTCTCGACCCGGACGGCGCCGTAGTGGATCTCTTCGCGGATCAGTAGAGGAAAACGGCTTCCGGCAGCGTGCCACACAGCGAACATATCCAACCGCGATGGTCACGTAAGGAGGCTGCATTGTGACCCAGCCTAGCCCTGCCGCCTTGCGCCAAGCCGCCGCTGCGTTCGGCATCGACGCGGCGCGCCTAACCTTTGTGCGCGACTCCGTGAACGTGATCTACGAGTTCGCGCGGGCGGACCAATCCTACATGCTGCGTCTGAGCGCAGGCGCCTTGCGCGACCGCCGTCTGATCTTGGGCGAGATGGAATGGATGGCCTATCTGGCCGCGCACGGAGGCCGCGTCTCCCAGCCGGTGCGGTCAGCCCGCGGCGCCCTGGTCGAAACGGTGGAGGATGGCGGCGAGACGTTCCATGCCGCCGTCTTCCACAAAGCGCCCGGCGTGCATCCCGAAGGCGATCTGCTGGATGCGACTCTTCTGCACCAGATGGGCCAAGCGCTGGGACAGATGCACCGGCTGGGCCGCGGCTTCCGCCTCGCCTCTCCCCAAGTGCGCCGGCTACACTGGTACGAACTGGAGGTGTTTGACCTGCCGGCCCGTGTTCCGCCCGGCGAGACGCTGGTGCGTCGCGAGTGCGAGAGGATGCTGGAGACGTTGCGCGCCTTACCCGTCGATGAAGACGGCTACGGCCTGATCCACGCCGACCCTGAGCCGTGGAATATGCTGCTGTACGAGGGGACGCTCACGTTCATCGACTTTGACGAGGCGTGTTACTGCTGGTATGCCTTCGACCTGGCCGTTGCGCTGCTGTATGCTGTCTTGGCCGCAGAACCGGCTGACGCCCATTCCTTTGCCCACAGCGCGTGGCGCTCGCTCTATGCCGGCTATGCTACTGAGCACCCCCTCGCTCCGGTCTGGCTGGAGCGCATGCCGCTCTTTCTGCGCCTGCGCATGATGGAGGACTATGCCTTTCACGCCAGTCAGTGGCAAGGGGTTGATCTAGAAGAGCGGGAGAAGGGTTGGCTCTCCTATTTGCGCCGGCCGATTGTAACAGGCGAATTCGTGTTGGGGATGCGCCCGGAGGACTTCACAACGTCATGAGTCAGGCATCAAGCGTCAATCATATCGCATGACGCCTGACTCATGACGATCAGCCTACTTGCCCTGCTCTTTGCGCCAGGCTTCGTACTCGGCTTGCGCTTCGGCGGAGAGCGGGTAGTACTTGCGCAACTCGCCGCCCTGGGCCAGCCGCATGCGCGTGAACTCCTCCCAGCCGGCTTTCTCGCCGGCCTTCTTGGCGAGCTCGGGCGCCAGCGTAATGGGCACGACCACCACGCCGTCGTCGTCGGCTACGATGATGTCGCCCGGCATCACCAGTACATTGTTGCAGGCGATCGGCACGTTAACCGCAAACGGGAATACGTCGGTCTGTGTGTGGTAATTGGGGGTGACGCCCCTCAGCCATAGGCCGATGCCCAGGTCCTTAGCGTGCGGGTAATCGCGGATACAGCCGTCAATGACGACGCCTGCGCCGCCCTTGCCCATGAAGTAGGTGAGCATCATCTCCCCGAAGACGCCGCTGCTCATGCTGCCCCTTGCATCGACCACCACCACGTCGCCGGTTTGGGTGTGATAGAGGACATGGCGGTGCAGTTGCGTTTCCGGGTCTACGTATTCGCCGCCCTTATAGATGTCTTCGCGCTTGGGCATGAACTGGAGCGTCAACGCCGGGCCAACCACGCTCTTGCCGGGTGTGTGGGGCAGCGGGCCGCGCATCTGCGGGTCGCGGATGCCGAGTTTGCTGAGTTCGCCGCTGGCGGTGGCGCTTCCGATGCCAGTCAACGCTTCGATCAGTTCTTTTGGCGGGCGTGTGATGTCGGGCGTCTGAATCATCTTGTCATTCCTCCATTGAATCGTATAACGGGCATTGACGTCTGAATCTTGGCGGCGCATCCGGCGGACCGCGCAGATCGCAGGTGAATCTGTGCAAAAGCCTTGCGTTTGTCCAGGCAAGTCTGCGATTTGTAAGTCTCTATCGAGTCCGCGACGGATGTTCCAAATATACTTCAGGACGAACGGGCCGGCAACGTGGCATTGCGTCGCGCTCAGCCCAGCGGCGGCCGTCCGTCCGGGCAACTGCGGTACAATGCATACATAGGCAGGCAAGCGAGCCGGCTTATCCGCTTCTCCCTGATCGTACCAACGCCCAAATAGGAGCCTATACGCCATGACCAGAGAGATTCGCACCGCCTTGATCGGCCTGGGCAATGTGGGCCGCAGTTTCCTCAAGATTATAGAGAGCAAGCAGGAGCGTCTACGCGCGCAGTACGGCCTGGCCTTTCGCATCGTCTGCGTGGCCGACAGCAGCGGCGTCGCCGTCAACCCGTCCGGCTATGAGCCGGGCGCCACGCGCCGCGCCAAGGCGAACGGCGTGCCGGTGCGGCGGATGGAGGGGTACTGGCCCAGCGTTACGCCGGGCGACGCCCTCGCCGCGGACCTGGAGTGCGACCTGGTGTTGGAGGCGTCTCCCGTGAACCTCAAGACCGGCGAGCCGGGGCTGAGCGCGGTGCGAATGGCCTTGATGCGCGGCGTGAGCGTCGTGCTCGCCAACAAAGGACCGCTGGTATTGGCCTTCCCCGAACTGAAGCGGCTGGCGCGGGATAACGGCGCGGGCTTGGCCTACAGCGCCACGGTGTGCGGCGCCCTGCCCGTGGTCAACGTCGGTACGCGCGACCTCGTCGCCGCGGACATCCATTCGCTGCGCGGCATCTTCAACAGCACGTCCAACTTCATTCTGGGCGAGATGGCCGCAGGTAAGCCCTATGCCGACGCCTTGGCCGAGGCGCAGCGCCGCGGCCTCGCCGAGACCGATCCTTCACTGGACGTGGAGGGGTGGGACACGGCCAATAAACTGGTGATCATCGCCAACACCTTCTTAGGCGTAGAGGCGACATTGGCCGATGTGGCGGTGCAGGGCATTACCGGGCTGGCCGCGGCAGACTTGCAGGCGGCGCAGGTCCGCGGCCGCACCGTCAAGCTAGTGGCTACGGCGACGCGCGCCGGGGACGGCTACGCGCTCTCCGTCGCGCCCACGGAACTGGACGGCGACGAATTCCTGGCACGCTGCGCCGGCTGGGAAATGGGCATCGAGATCCACAGCGACCTCTACGGGTCGATGTACCTCAAAGACCTGGAGGGCGATCCGTTGCCCACTGCTGCGGCCATGCTGCGCGACGCGGTGAATCTGTTTACGTGACAACCGTCCCTATTTTCCGGGGTCATTTGTCCATTGACTTGGCGCAGTCGCGCCTCTACACTGGCGCTATACACTTCGCAACGCCCCTGCACGGCGCCGCTTGCGGTGAACGCGTGGCAGGGTATTGGCTTTTTCCTATGTTGCTGCCATGCCATGCGGTCATCATCCCATCCGCCGGCAGCCAACCCGGATTATTGCGTCATACAGAGAGGGAGGTCCTTGTGCCCAACGGTTTTCACAACAAGATTCTGCGCGTCGACCTAACCAGCGGCGACATTTCGGTCGAGGAGCCGGGCGAGCCGTTCTTCCGCGCCTACTTCGGCGGTTGGAACATGATTGCGCATTATCTGCTCAAAGAAACGGAGCCAGGCATCGATCCGCTGGGGCCGGACAATCTGCTGATCTTCGCGCCCGGCATCCTCACCGGCGTGCCGCTGGGCGGCGGCGGGCGCAATGCTGTCGGCGGCAAGTCCCCGCTCACGGGCGGCTTCGGCGCCGGTGAAGTCGGCGGCGTCTGGGGAGCGGAACTGCGCCGCGCCGGCTGGGACGGCATCGTTATCAAAGGCCAATCCGAAAAGCCGGTCTATCTGTGGATCGAAGACGACAAGGTGGAACTGCGCGATGCTTCGCACTTGTGGGGCAAAGATACGGCCGTCGTCGACGAGACAATCAAAGAGGAACTGGGCGACAAGCGCATCTGCATCACCCAGGTGGGTCTGGCCGGCGAAAACCTGGTGCGTTTCGCCGCGGTGATGAACGACGTCACCCGCGCCGCCGGACGCACGGGCATGGGCGCGGTGATGGGCTCCAAGAAGCTCAAGGCCGTGGCTGTGCGCGGCAAAGGCCGCGTGCCGCTGGCGGACGCCAAACGCGTCAATGCCCAGGCGCGCTGGCTGGCCGATAACTTCATGACCACGTCCGGCGGCATGTATGAACACGGCACCGACGGCGGGCTGGAATACCTCGACGCTTCCGGCGGGCTGCCCACACGCAACTTCCAGGAAGGGTCGTTCGAGCACGCCAAGGCCATCACCGGCGCAACGATGACCAACACCATCCTGGTGGGCCGCGACAACTGCTATGCCTGCCCCATCTACTGCAAGCGCGTGGTCGAGGTCTCCAACCGCTACAAGGTAGACCGCGCCTATGGCGGCCCTGAATATGAGACGGTCGGCTCGCTCGGTTCCGTCTGCGGTATCGGCGATCTGGAAGCCATCGCCTATGCCAACCAGCTTTGCAACGCCTATGGGTTGGATACCATCTCGGCGGGCATGACCATTGCCTGGGCGATGGAGTGCTTCGAGCGCGGGCTGATCGGCCCCGAGGACACAGGCGGGCTGGAGGTGCGTTTCGGCAACGCCGAGGCGATGATCGAGCTGCTGGAGCAGATCGCGCACCGCCGCGGCTTCGGCAAGTTGCTGGCGGAGGGCAGCCTGCGCGCTGCCCGCGCCATCGGTCGCGATACGGAGCGCTATGCCATGCAGGTCAAGGGCCAAGAACTGCCCATGCACGAGCCGCGCATCAAGTTCGCGCTCAACTTGGGTTATGCGACTTCGCCCACCGGCGCCGACCACTGCCACAACATCCACGACACGGGTTACGAAACGCCGGCGGGCATCAAGGACATGGCGCCGCTGGGTCAGTTCGACCCGCTGCCCGCTGACTACCTGGGGCCGGAGAAGGTGCGCCTCGCCAAATACACCATCGACTGGCAGGTGCTGTACAACTGCGTCGGCCTGTGCATGTTCATGCCCTACAGCAAGGAACAGATGCAGGACATCGTTCAGGGCGTCACCGGTTGGCCTGTATCGCTCTTCGATCTGCTGAAAGCGGGCGAGCGCGCTCTGGCGATGGCGCGTGTCTTTAACCGCCGCGAGGGCTTCGCCGCCGCGGACGACAAGCCGCTGTGGCGCATCTCCACCAAGTTTGAGTCCGGCCCCGCAAAGGGCGTCGAGGTGCCGATGGAGGACATGATCCGGGCGCTCGACCTGTATTACGAGATGAACGGGTATGACAAGGAGACCGGCGCGCCGACCGCGGGAAAGCTGGTCGAGCTAGGCGTCGGTTGGCTAGCGGAGGAGAAAGCCGCAGCCGTGGCGTAGTCAGGCTTACGGCAAAGGGCGCAGAGTGCACAGAGGATAGAGAGAGCGGCCGGCGGAATCACTGCCGGCCGCTTACATCTCAGTGGGCGGCTAGGCCGGACTGACCTCCGAAATGCAGCCCAGCAAACGCAGTGGAGCAGAAAGCCGATGGCTATTATTCTCGAATCGACGCTCACGTGCCCCCATTGCGGTTTTCAGGAGACTCTGACCATGCCGGTCGACGCGTGCCAGTTCTTTCATGTCTGTGCCAACTGCGGTGAACGGCTGCGGCCCAAACCAGGAGACTGCTGCGTCTTCTGCTCGTATGGCAGCGTCCCTTGCCCGCCGGTGCAGGAGCAAAGGTCCTGCTGCCGGTAACCGGCTCATCTCGCTCGTGATCGGTCCCGCCTAGACCAGACGGACAGCCTATGCCTATCATCGAACCGGATTTCCTAGAGTTGACGCGTGATCTGGATCTGGACGCCTTCTGGGCGGAGAACGATCGCTGCATGGCCTTCACCACGGCCAAGCCGCGCTGTCCCGTTTCCTTCTCGCCCGACGACCACTGGATCTTCGAGTTCATGGCTGTCCCCTCTACGGTGCGCTATTACTGCGACAAGCCTTATCGTGACGACTTGCACCGCGAGGTCAATCGCATCACTCTGGCGTATGTGGGCCGGGCGTACTTCGACGAAGACACCTTTGCGCACACCCCCAAGCGCATCGAGAACCTGTTCGGCTGTGAATTCACCTACCACGAAGGCGGCACGCCCTGGCTCACGCCCGTGACCGAGGACCCGGACGAGTTCGCCCGCGTCCTCGACCGGGCCGAGGAAACCGATCTGGAAACCTGGGCGCTGCCGGACGCCTTCCGCCAGGAATGGGCAATTCGCGCCGCAGCCGGTAAGCCCCTGCCCAAACTGGGGACCGGCAGCCGCGGCCCCGCCACCATCATGACCTCGGTGCTGCGCCCGGAGATCGCCTTCTACTGGACGGTGGACCACCCCGGCCTCATGCGCCGCTTCCGCGACATCTTGGCCGAGAAGATGGTGGCGTTCAATCGCATCCTGCGCGCCTTCAGCGGCAACGAGGAGCCGGGCTGGTGGATCACCGACGACAACTGCGCGCTTTTCAGCCCGTCGCTCTATGCCGAGTACTGCGCACCTGTGCTGCGCCGCGTGCTGGACGCGTTCGCGCCCGCCGGCGCCAACCGCTACCAACACTCCGACAGCGCCATGGGCCACCTGCTCGACCAGCAGTACGCCCTGGGCATCCGCGAGGTGAACTACGGGCCTACTGTCGACGCCGGCCTGATCCGCGCCAAGATGCCGTATGCGTGGATCCGGGGGCAGATGCCGCCTTTCCTCCTGCGCAACGGCAGCCCGGATGAAATCCGGGCGCGCGTGGCGGCGGATTTCCGCAAGGCCGGGCAGGGTGGCGGGCTGGAGGTCACCACCGCCGGTTCGTTGGCGGCAGGTACGGGCGTAGGGCGTATGCGCTTCTTCATGCAGACAGTGCAGGAACTCTGCCGCTACGACCGCAGAACCGCATAAGCAGACTCGGATTGGCCTATGCACTGCGCGCAAAATGCAGCGGAGCGCTTGATCTGCGCGCAGAAACAGTGAAAAACGGTCAATATGCAGGCAATACGCGTTAATTTTATAGATTTCAGCGCGAGGGTGCAAGCAGGAGTTGTCAGGAAGGCAGCGTCCGCCGCTGATAGGTGCGGTGCGGTGGTTTGCGTAGTGACAGGGTCTCGAGCCAACGGTCGCTTTTGAGACGGGCGCGCAGTTTGG
>Ga0334887_1004914_pt1 | contig 11573 bp, 14 predicted proteins | sample GraSluR1_MG_10_FD_207217 | JGI IMG/M metagenome (GOLD analysis project Ga0334887, IMG submission 207217) | Sludge microbial communities from methane-producing bioreactor in Wageningen University, Netherlands - Granular Sludge_18_07-R1 | ecosystem: Engineered > Bioreactor > Anaerobic >...
AACCGTCAGCTTCCATATCTAAGCGATTAATTTCACCTGAATCCTCTTTTCTTCGTAATCCGACATCAACTGGTAAATCAAGCAAAATTGTTAAATTTGGGTAAATGTTATCTGTTGATAGATCGTTGAGTTGTTCTATCAAATCTTTCCCGAAACCTCTCACAATTCCTTGATAGACGACGCTACTGTCACGTGAGCGATCCATAATTACTACTTTTCCAGCCTTTAAAGATGGAATAACAATTTCTCGATAAATCTGAGCCCTGGCCGCTTGAAATAATAAAACTTCAGTAGTGAAAGCCATGCTAGTATTCCCCTGAGACAAAACCACCTTTCTGATCTGCTCACTGATCACTGTCCCGCCTGGCTCCCTAAGCACTATTACATCCCTCCCAGCCTTACTGAGCCTATTGCGCAGTCTAACAGACTGGGTGGTTTTACCACCTCCTTCCCCGCCTTCAAATGTGATTAAATACCCTGGGTATGTTTTTTGTTTCATGGTGTTGGTATCGTGGTATGTGGTATTTAGTATTTGGTATAGCCAAGTGGTTTTTAAATTTCTAGTTTCCTTCCTCTAACCCTCTCCTTTCGCCTATCCAGTTGAGCCAAATCCGCCTCGGTCTTGAGTTTCAAAAAACTTCAGTTCCTTTAGAACTACCCTTCTTCTGGGCAGAATAATCATTTGCACTAATCTTTCGCCTTTTTTAATCCTTACCTCCTGTTTAGTAAAATTAAACAAAGCAGCTTGATATTCGTCGCTATCTCCTCTGTAATCGTAATCACCAACCCCGATCCCATTAGCCAACATTAAACCCTTTTTATATAGGCTGCTGCGAGCAGACATTAAAACCCAATAATCTGGCGGCAGCTGCAGCGCGATATTAAGCGGAACCAATTTAACAGCACCAGGCTTGATGACCCCATCTTGACGAGAATACAGATCTAACGCTGCCGCCCCTTTTGTTTGATACTTAGGCAAAGGCAAAGATTTATCAAAACGCTTGATTTTAACCCGTATATTTTCTGCTTGAGAGTTTTTATTTTGATTCACAGTCATATTCTAACAACAATGTTCCTTTTTCATTTAGCTGTTTACTGGAAATTAAGCTTAATTTCTGGTTTATAGGCTGATTGAACAATTTAATGCCATTGCCAAATATAATCGGCTCAACAGTTAAAAACAACTTATCCACTAATTTAGCCTGCATGAATTGGGTGTAAATTGAGCTGCCTCCGCAAATTGCCACTTGCTCAAAGCCCTCTTGTGTCAATTGAGAGATTAAGTCTTTGGGGTCAAGCACGGTGGTTCTTAAAACTTCATCCCTTAGCTGATTTTGGTCTAAGTTCATTCTGGATGCCAACTCTTCCCGAGACTCAGTTGTGTAGATAATATTTAACCTTTGGGGCAAGGCAAAGCTAATAGTGTCGAAAGTCGTCTTGCCCATGACAATCACACCAGCCTGTTGAGTCTTTTTGTGAAAATGGTCTTTATCTTCTTGACTAGTCCACTTGGTTGAAGGCTGATCTGTGTGCTGAGCAATAAAACCATCCAACGTAATGGCTGCGATTAAAAATACTTGCATGGAGAATAGTATACAACAAGTTTTATGAAAAAAAGTTAAGCTAATACAACATTAGCAAACTCACTCTTTATTGTTGCCATGATGATTATCACCAGAGCCATTACTCTTAACAAAACTTTCCCACTCCTCAGGATAGCGTTTTTTATACTCCGCTATAGCTGCTTGACAAGCTTGCCACTCTAAAAAGGCTCTCAAAGGAAACTCTAACGCCAATCTTCTACAAACATCATCCTCATCATTACAAAACTGCCCATTGCCATTATTTTCTCGACTACTTTTAGCTTGATCATTTAACAATTCTCGAAAACGACACTCAATTCTCAAGATGTCTCTTGGAGTCACTGGAGCGGATGATTCTATTTCTGGATTTCTCATTTTTTCACTAACTAATTACTAATTAATTAATAATAAAATTAGTTTTTAAATTTTAGGTTTTAGCCTTAAAAACACAAAGTCAAATTTTACAACACTTGAGTTTTTTTTCAAGAGTATGTTTTTATTACACACAATACTACATATAATAAATAAAAGTCTCGTAGTTTCTCACTTCTTGAACCATCTAAAAAACCACGCTATAGTAATAGCTCACTTAATAAAAATGACAACAAGTAATCAAAAATGACTCAAGCTATGAAAAAAAGATCTCCTCTGGTTTTGCCTATTATTATTGCAATCATTATTGGTCTTGCCGGCGGATTATTTATCGCTAATCACCAATCCCAAATACCACTACTTAATAAGTTGTTCCAGCAAGAACAAGAACCAGCGAATAAATATCTAGGATTTTTACAGGAAGTGAGAGAGGTTATTATTGAAAATTATTGGGACACTATTAATGAACCTCAATTTGTAACTTTGCATGTGGCAGCCATCGAAAATCTAACCGCGCAACCTCTTGGGGGACAAATCCAAACTTATAAAGATTTAGATAATAAAATCTTAGAGTTACTAGATCAATATCCTGACGAGGAAATTAAGGAAGAGTTTGCAGTACAACTAGCTGATTTGGTACTAGCCAACCTTGAACCTTTTGGCCGCAGTCGTTTGTATTCACAACAGCTGGAGCAAGAATTAGTAGAGAGAGTAAGTAATATTGATCCTGAAGCCGATCACTATGCAGCCCTAGAAGTCGATCCAGAAGCCTCCCAAGAAGAAATAGCTCAAGCTTATGAACAACAGGCTCAAGCCCTAGTAGATGATGAGAGCCCTGAAGCTCAAGAGCGATTGGCTCAAATAGAAGCTGCTCATCAAACCCTAGCTGATGAGACTACTCGCAGCCGTTATGATGAGGCTGGAGTTAATCCCACCATGCAATGGCACCTACTAACTCCACAAATTTTCTATTTAAGAATTAAGCAATTCTCTCCTACAACTGTCCAGGAATTAGCAGAAGTAACTGAAAAGGTTGATGATCGCGGTGAAGAGCTTGATACTCTTATCTTAGATTTAAGAGGTAATATTGGCGGAGCCATTGACGGTCTGCCCTACTTTTTAGGACCTTTTATTGGCAATAACCAATATGCTTATCAGTTTATTCAACAAGGAAAAGTTAGCGATTTTAAAACCCGCACCGGCTGGCTACCTAGCCTGGTACGTTATAAAAAAGTGGTAGTGTTGATTGACGAGAACACTCAATCCACTGGCGAAGTTATGGCTAGTGTTATCAAAAAATACAATGTCGGGGTTTTGGTAGGTACAACTACCATGGGCTGGGGCACAATTGAACGGGTTTTTCCCTTAGAAAGACAGATCAGCGACAGCGAAGAATACTCCATCTTCTTAGTTCACCACCTAACCCTGCGTGAAGATGGTACTCCAATTGAAGGAAGTGGAGTTGAGCCCCTAATAAGCGTGCAAGATCCAAACTGGCAAACACAACTGAACAGATATTTCAATGATTCTGAGTTAATTTCACAAGTAGCCCAGTTATTTACTTCTGAGCAATAATCTCTTATACTGATACTTAGTGAATATAAATAACTCTATAAAGTACAAACTCCAACTATGAAAAAAGTCTCATTTTTTATTATTCCTTGTTTATTGTTTGCTACAATTTCTCCGGCACTGGCTGTTGAAGAGCCTGGCCAGATTAGAACCAGTCGGCCAGAAACAGCTCAGGCTGAAGATGTTGTTCAAGACACTGGTCAGGAGCAAAGAACAGTCCCCTTGCCTGACGAGGCTGATAACCAAGCCAGAATTCAAATTCAACAAATTGACGATCCAGGTTCACAGCCAACTGAGCAAAGAGTTCAAGCCCAACAGCGAGTTACTGCTATTCATGCCAACCGTCTACAAAGACGCTTTAATTTTTACTATCAACGCTTAACAAAAATTGCAGACAAAATTGAAGCTAGATTTGATCTACTTGAAGCTGAAGGCGTTGATATGACAGAAGCTAGGGATGGTTTTAGCAATGCGATGCTATTGCTAGAAGAAGCCATAGAAAAAGCCAATGGTGCAGTGGCTAAATTTGAAGAGGTTGATCCTGAGCAGTATCAGGCACAAAGACAAATTGCCCTAGCAGCCAGAGACGAAGCCCTGCAAGCTAGACAACAGTTTCAGCAAGTTGTGCTAGAAATGACAACAGCAGTCCGGTCTGCCATAAGTCAGACTGAGTAGCAGTAAATTATTAAATAACAATTACTAACCACATCTACTCTTATGAAAAACAATCTTTTATTTATCTTAGTTTTGGTTGCTCTTTTTGCGACAGCCTTAGGGGCATTATATTATCAATATCGTTTTGGTGACTTTGGTCAAGAAATAACAGAAGAAGCAGTAGTTGAAGACCAAGATATATTGCTAGAAACTGAGGTTGCTACCCCTGCTGGAGAGTTGGCTGAAGACGAGGAGTTACAAGCTATGCCTGAGGTTAGTGAGAGTGATGAGCTTGATGTTATCTTGCAAGAACTTGAGGAAACTGTAATTTTGGAAGAAGATTTTGCAGATCTATAAGATAACTGCAGTATTTGAAATTCAGCTTTGCTAAGCAGTAAAATTAATTATTACTTTTCTTTTTCACCCAAGGAACACTTTGTAAAAATGGTTGATACATATCGTCTTCAATTGCTATTTTTAGTGATTGAAGCTCCTGTTTTGAAGGTTCACGGTCCTGAAACTCTATGTGCTTAATCTCCTCTACTAATGCCAGCGGTGTTTGCTCTGCTACCTCTCCCATCTCTAAAACCGCAGCAGAAGCGATTGCTTCAGCAATATTTAACTGGACCATTTTAATTTCCCTGCCGAACAAATCCTTTTTACCCCTAAAATCAGCTAATTGCTTGAAGCCGCAGTGAGCCAAACAGGTGCCAACTACACCCCAGCGCAACGGCCAAGTGCGACTATCTGTGGCAATTACACCCACCTGCTTTACCTGATAATGATTTCTTATAAACTTCCAAATCTCATTTAACTCCTGCTGCAAATTCTCAGGCCATAAAACATAATGGCCATCAGCATTTGACTCGTCAATGCCAGCATTGGCATTAAAATGTCCGTCTTTAATAGCCAGCATGATATCGTATTGAGAATGACTGCTAGGTAAATAGGCATCAGCCTCCTTTTTCACTAGCTCATGTTTTTCTTCCCTGGTGCCAGCCTCAATCGGAACCAATCTATTCTGGCTATAACTAATAATTTTAGAGGTGATTACTAATACACTTTTCTCCGGAACTTGCTTTACATTTTGGACAATTAACTGTAGCAGGTTGTCGTTTTGTTTAACAATAGGAGTCTTAATAGCTGTAATTTTCATAACCTTTAGATAAATTCGCAAATTAATATTAGTAATAGATATGAGCTCATTTCTGAGGGGTTTCACCCCTCAGCATTTTGTCTTGCTTTGCAAGAACAAAGCCTGCTCCCCTGTCGCTTTAAGGGGCATTAGACCCTTAAAGCTCCACTAAGGGGGAATCCCCCTAGAACCCCCATTCTGATTTGTTCCTCCCGCTAAGCAGGACAAGCTAGCGGGGAATATAATCAGAATTAATTAGATATAATAGATCGCTAATTATAACCCGAAATTATTGTTTTTATCATTTACTCACCATTTATGCCGATCAAACCCAGTCCAAAATTAATAGAAAAAATTTTGGAGCAATACCAACTTTCAGAAAAAATAAAGCAAATTCCTGCTTTTGAATCTGGATACCGCAATACAGTTGTGCCTTTAGAGTTAAATTCAGGAGAAAAATTGGGGTTAATTTTTTACAAATCAGAGCCTGGTATTGTCAAAAAAATTAAAGCTGCCAATCAGGTCTCAGATTATTTAGCAAAAAAAGACTGGCCCACCCGTCACTCCATTAAAAAAAATAGTCAAGCGATCATAAAAATTTCACTCAATCAAAAAAAATACTACTGTTGTTTATACAATTATTTGCCCGGAATAACCATTAATTGGGAAGACTACTCAATGAAGCATATTAAATTGTTAGGTCAAGTTTTGGGTTCTCTACATCACCAACTTTCAAATTTTGATATAAAAACTCAAAATTTATATGATAGTGAAACACGTATGTTAGAGAGAAAAACAAAAGAAATGATCAATTATTTTAATCAAAAAAATGTTTTGAAAGCAGTTGAACAAAAACTGAAGCTTTCTATTGAAAAAAAAGCTTTTGTACAATTTGAACAATTATTAACTAAGCTAAAAAAACATCCAAGTAATCAAATATTACATTTGGACTTTGTGCGCAGCAATATTTTATTCAATTTTATGCCAAGCAGCTATTTTCAAACAAATCCTAATCAAAAAAAATTCGCCCTTGATGTCCATCAAACAAAAAATCAAAATTTTCTTACGATTACCGGAATTCTAGATTTTGAAAAAGTCAGCCTTGGACCTCCTATCATTGACCTAGCCCGCACACTAGCCTTTTTATTAATAGACTGCAAATATAAAGCTGCCCAAAAAATAAGAAAGTATTTCCTCTACTCTGGCTATCACAAACGAGGAGGACAAGAACTTCCTGATACTAAGCTACTTAACCAGCTTGTTGATTTTTTTCTTTTTTATGATTTTTATAAATTCCTGCAGCACAATCCCTATGAATTTTTGTCACAAAATGACCACTATTTAAGAACAAAAAAATACTTAATTCAGCGCAACTTGGTTTCATTGACAATAAAATAATAATTACGCTGGCAATGCTTAAAAAAGAATGGTAACTTAATCCTATTGAGATTTTAATTTTAAAATTTAAGCCACATAACGCAATAGAAATACAAAAAAAATGAAATTCAATTGGAAGCAAAGGCTGATTAAACCTAGCCAACTAGCCCAAGTGGGTGAAGTTGTGCGCTCTAAAAATAAAACCATTGTCTACACTGCTGGTGCCTGGGATATGCTGCATGTGGGCCAAGTCCGCTATCTGCATGAGGCAAAAAAATTAGCAGACGTACTTGTAGTTGGTATTAGCAGCAACCAAACAGTTAGTTCCCTAAAAGGGCCTAATCGTCCAATCCTTGATGAACTAATCAGGGCTGAAATGCTCAGCTATATTCGCTTTGTTGATCTTATCACCATCATCCCCCAAATGAGCAACCAGCCAACTATTGAAGCCCTTAAGCCAGATGTTTTTGTGACTGTTAAAGAAAGCTGGAATGATGGCTACCAAACCTCAGCAGAATATAAAACAGTCATTGATTATGGCGGACGTGTAGAACTAGTTGAGAGACAATCTCCCTTTATTTCCACTACCCAAATTTTAAAAAAGGGAGTCAGTGCCCAGCTCAACGAGGTTCTTAAAGATTTTTTAGATAATGGTAAAAATCCACTAAGAGACAAATAGTTTTATCCAATCTACTGACAACAATGTCAAACACTACTCAAGAACAAGATCAAGAATATAAAAAAAATGCCCGTGTTAATGGAGAATACGACAAAATCTGGCAAAATACCGGCAAATGCGTTTTTTGTGATCTAAAAAATAAATACATCTTAATTGAAGAAAATGAAATCGCGCTAACAGTTAATCTTTATCCATATATTGATGGCCAGCTGATGGCTGTTCCCAAACAACACATTAGATCACCTAAGGAGTTAAGTTCCCAACAATGGGAAACCATCCGTAAGTTTACCTACCTAGCAAAAAAAATAATAAAAAAAGTTCACGGCTACAAAGGTATGTGGACTGTTATTAGAGAGGGAGGCCCAGAAGCTCAAATGAGTGTTACTGATCATTTACACGTCCAGTTCATCCCCTTTGACAAAGCTGACTTGTGTGAATGGCATTATCGTAAACTGCAATACACCCCGCTTGAAAATACCGATCTATACAAAAAAGAAGCAAAAAAAATTAAAAAACTTTTTAAAAAGTTTGAACAAAAATATCAGGCATGACACTTTATAAATGGTCTGAAATCAAGGCCTCTGACCTTAAGCAATTCACCCAAAAAAAGCCAATTTTTATCCTTGGACCTCGCGAAATTTCTGCCAAACGCATCATTCAGCTTTCAAAAAAAATTGTCACTAAAAAACCTATTGTTTGGGGCTGCGTGACTGAAAAATATATTGCCGGCCTAGAAAACTCACCCCAATTTAAAACCCTTAGCTTAAAAAGATTAAAAGAAGCTTTAAAAAAATTACCTAAAAACACACAAAAATCTATCTTTATCCTTACCTACCCCCAAAAAAAGGCAGTTAAGATCCTTAAACAAGGCAACTGGAGCGCCGTCATAGGCATTAATGGTTCGTGGCACAGGGCTTTTCATTACCGAGATGAATACCAGACAATCACTGAAAAAAAAACCTTATACAAGTTGGTAAGCTCCTTTACTAACAAAGCTGAGGCCTTGAATTATTTTCAAAAAATTAAACCCACACTGCCGAAAGTAGAAGCTGAGGCCGGAAAAAAATATACTGATCAAAAATTAATAGAGTTCGCCCGACAAGCCAGCCTGCGTTCTTTTGATTATACTTTCCAAACTGGAGCTGTTTTAGCCAAAGACAATAAATTTTTACTAGCCACTCACAACAAGGTTGTCCCTTATGAAACCTATATGCTGCACAAAGGGGCAACTAAAGAAAAAAACTTAACTGGTTTTCAAGAACCAGGCCACTATGACACCAGTCATGCTGAGCAAGAAATGCTAATTCAAATACATGAACAAGGAATCGATTTGGATGGCTGCTCACTTTATATCAACCTGATGCCCTGCCCCGCCTGCGCACGCTTGCTAAGCAGTACTCCCCTCAAGGAAGTGGTATATCAACACGAACATTCAGATGGTTATGCCAAGGAGTTGCTGGAAAAAGCAGGGAAGGTAATCCGTAGTATTTAGTATTTAGTATTTGGTATGGCGGAGTGGCGGAATAAGAGCAACTGATTTTTATTCCTTTAAAATTTTAATTGCTCTGCCCTCGATTAAGGCTGTTGAGATTTTTTGATAAGCAGAGGCAAGAATCCTTTGAAAAGTACTTTGAGAAGTATGCATTTTTTTGGCACACTCAACTTGAGACAAATTTTGAATATTTTTTAATCTTAAAGCCTCAACTTCCTCTAAAGTTAACTCAACTATTTTTAAGTAGCTCATTGGCACACCCCTAGGTTTAAAATACACTACTTCGGGGTCAAATCTAATTCTTCTGCAGAGTCTTGGTCGTGGCATGGTGGTATTTGGTATCCAGTATTTAGTATCTAGTATTTGGTATTTGGTATGGCCCGGTGGTTAATTAAGGGCGACCATATTAAATAATAGCACAGCGGGAAAATTGAAGTTGACTCCTATTTTCCCCTCTGTGCTATCGATCAGACTTATTCCAAGGCAGAAAGCTCTTCATCAATTGCAGACAGTTCCTCGTCAATCATCTCTTTTTCCTCTTGCAGTAGGGCTTTCTCTTCCTCTAACATAGCCTTTTGGTTGCGAGGAGCGTAAAATCCACGCATTCCAAAACAACCTCTGCCAAAACCCATACCTAATCCTCTACCCATTCCCATACCCATACCATAACCGCCCAAACCCATTCCTGGTCTGCAGATACCTAAACCTCTGCCTGTTCTTGGTCCTTGTCCTCTAGGACCTGTTTTATCTAATCCTGGCATATTGCCTCCTTTTTTAAAATAATTAATAATCTAATTATGAATATATACCCATAATAAATACTTGTCAAGGGGAAACACTGGATACAAAATCACAACCCCGCTATACTAAAAAACATGCAACAATATCTCAACGCTCTCAACCATGTTTTAGAAAATGGAAAAACCAAAAAAACCAGAGGTATTCATGACATTAAAAGTACTTTTGGTTATCAAATGCGTTTTGATTTACGACGCGGTTTTCCAATCATAACTACCAAAAAAATGCCATTTAAAATTATGGCCAATGAACTGTTGTGGTTTATCTCTGGCAACACAAATATCAAGGCCTTGCAAGAAAAAAAAATTCACTATTGGGATGATTTTGCAGATGAAAAAGGCGAATTGGGTCCTGTTTATGGTTATCAATGGCGCAAATGGCCTGACTATAAAGGTGGCCACATAGACCAACTTAAAAACGTTATTGAAGAAATCAAAACCCAACCTGATTCCAAAGCTATGCTGGTTTCAGCTTGGAATCCGGCTCAACTCTCTGAGATGCGCTTACCCCCTTGCCACACATTTTTTCAATTTAATGTCACCAAAAAAAAGCTGAGAATGCAACTTTATCAGCGTAGTGCTGATGCTTTTTTAGGCTTACCATTTAATATTAGCCAATATTCTTTGCTACTAATGATGGTGGCTCAAGTTACTGGTTTAGAAGCCAGAGAATTTGTGCATACAATTGGAGACCTGCATCTATATAAAAATCATATTAAGCAGGCTAAAGAGCAGATAAAACGAAAGCCAAAAAGATTACCGCTGTTAAAAATCAATCCAAAAATTAAGGATATTGATCAGTATACGATTGATGATTTCCGGCTAGTAAATTATGAAGCCCATCCACACATTAAGGCAGAGCTGGTGGTGATTTAGGGTATCTGGTATTTGGTATTTGGTATAGCCCGGTGGTGGGTTGTGCCGGTTTAGTTTTTAATTTCAAACAGGCTTGTTAGTTTTAAAATGCCCAACAGAGCTATGTAGTTTTCAGCTTTTGATAAACCTCCTCATACCCTTGGTACATTTTTTCTAATGAAAAATTATCTTCAAGATACTTTCTGCAGTTAGTTCGATCTATAGTTTTAATTTTTTTAACATTATCAACTAACCGACTGACATTTTCCTGAAAATTTTGATCTAATTTTAATTGAGCCCAACTCTGGTCAACCTTTTTTCCATTTTTATTAATTTTTTTCTCAGGCATATAATCAGCCAACCAACCACTCTGCCCCACCTTTACGATTTCAGAAACTCCACCCTGGTTGAACCCAACCACCGGGGTTCCACAAGCCATAGCTTCCAAAACTACCATGCCAAATGGCTCCTGCCAAATTGATGGCATTAATAAGGTAGTGGCGTTTCCTAATAGTTCCTGTTTTTCTTCATCAGTTTTAATAAAACCTACATACTCTATAAACTCTCCATCAATTTCAGGCTCTATAAATTTTTGCCAATATTCATCCTTACTGTGGCCAGCATAATGTTTACCTGCAATTTTAAGTTTGGTTCCCAACTCCTTAGCACAAGCAATTGCATAATGAACGCCTTTTGGCTGAATAATCCGACCCATATAAACCAAATAGTCTTCAGGCTGTTGATTAAACTTAAATCTATCTAAATTTATGCCATGATAAACATTGCCCACCCAATTAACATTCTCAAGTGAAACTCTATTAAAAGTTTCTCTTTGCGCCAGTGATAATGAAATCCAGTTTAAATGAGGATATTTAGGAAAAATCGATCGATAGCGTGTTAGAAAATTAAACGGCTCATGGTGATTAAAAACTACCGGCTTTTGGCAGAGCTGTTCATTAACTAAAGCCAGCTCCTCTTCATTACACCAAACATGAACTAAATCAAATTCATCTTGATTTGCCAGTTGATAAGCCTGAGCTGTTATCTCAGCTTGGAC
>Ga0334887_1004916_pt1 | contig 11569 bp, 9 predicted proteins | sample GraSluR1_MG_10_FD_207217 | JGI IMG/M metagenome (GOLD analysis project Ga0334887, IMG submission 207217) | Sludge microbial communities from methane-producing bioreactor in Wageningen University, Netherlands - Granular Sludge_18_07-R1 | ecosystem: Engineered > Bioreactor > Anaerobic >...
TTTCTCCAATCTTCGGGAAGAGGACATCCATAGCGCGAACGGTTTTATCATCATCGTTCTGCTTCATGTAAAAAGCTTTTATCTCCTTGGGATAATTGGTAAGAATCACCGGTTTTTTAAAATGCTTTTCAACCAAATAGCGTTCGTGTTCGCTCTGCAGGTCAGCACCCCAAAAAACGGGAAATTCCCATTTCACATCGGCTTTTTCGAGTATACCGATGGCTTCGGTGTAGGTTAATCGCATAAACTCATTTTCGGCAACAAACTTCAACCTTTCGAGAAGTTCCTTGTCCCACATCTTGTTGAGGAATTCCAAATCATCCTTACAATACTCTAGGGCATAGCGAATTAGATACTTCAGGAAATCCTCAGCCAAATCCATGTTGTCATTTATATCGTAAAATGCCATCTCTGGTTCGATCATCCAAAATTCTGCAAGATGGCGAGGGGTGTTAGAGTTTTCTGCTCTGAATGTGGGCCCAAAGGTGTAAATTTCCGAAAGGGCAAGAGCTGCCAACTCGCCCTCTAGCTGTCCTGACACAGTCAGTTTTGCCTCCTTGCCAAAGAAATCCTCGGTATAATTGACCTTTCCGTTTGGATTGCGGGGTGGATTGTTTATGTCAAGCGTGGTAACCTTAAATAGCGCACCGGCACCCTCAGCATCGGAGCCAGTTATTATTGGAGTATGTATGTAATAAAAACCTTTGTCGTTAAAGTACTTATGAATGGCGTAAGCCATAGCATGACGAATCCGCAAAACTGCACCAAAGGTATTGGTACGAGGGCGTAAGTGTGCTATCTCCCGAAGAAACTCAAGACTATGCCCTTTTTTCTGCAAGGGATATGTTGTAGGATCGGCTTTCCCGTATATTTCAATTGTTTTTGCCTGTATCTCAACGGGCTGTTCTGAACCCAATGATTCAACCAGTATCCCCTCAACGCTTATGCAAGCGCCTGTGCCAACATCCTTTAAAAAGTCTTCACCAAAAGCAGCAACATCGGCAACAACCTGTATATTGTGTATGGTAGACCCATCGTTTAAGGCGATAAACGCAATATTCTTATTCCCTCTGCGAGTTCTTACCCATCCTTTGACAAGCACCGGGGTCCCAACAATACCACTTTTCAGCAGTTCAACAATTTTTGTTCGTTTACTAGGTGTCATTATTTAAAAAAAGTTATAAAAAAATTAAGGGTTGCAACTTGACAAACATAGCAACACACAAAAGTAATAATTTTTGAGAAAAAACGCCTTTGGGGCTGGATGTTTTGATTGAGTAGGTATGATTTTTGTTGGTGCAACTACTTTTTCGAAAAAACGAAAAAATCAGGAACCGTAATAAGTGGAAAGTTTTTTCTTGAATACCTTATCATTGGCTTCGTTTATAGCATCGATCAACGCTTCTATCATTTCTATTCTATGATCCTGTTCCTCAACGGTAATTCGGTCAAAATCTTTAAAAACAACATAGTCAATTTTATATCCCGTTTTATCAAGCGTCATGGCAACAGCCGCGTTGTAGTCATCGAAAATGATCACAGAAGGTAAGTTGCTAATGCTGTAAAGCATAACAGCTGAGGAAACGCGGTTCTGGATAAAGTTGATCTGATCAACTCCAAGATACTTAGCCCCAAGTAATAGTCTAACCAAGTCTATTTGAGCCAATGGCACCCTTTTTCCTTCCATCCTAAGCTGGTCGTACTGCTTTTGCGAAGTGTTCAGGAATAATTCAATAAATCTATCGGGAACTCCTTGCAGATCCTTCAAATCATTTTCCTTAGAGCGCCTTTTATACTCCTTTATGGCCAACTTCTGATCATATGGGATGTAATACTCCCAACCTTTTGTCCTCTTATATGTTTGCGTCATTGGCTTGGGCTTCCAGTCAGTAACCGGACGCTTCATTATGGGATCGGCAAGGTAGAGCTGATTGGATTCGATGGAGTAAACCAGGCAGTTAATGAAATGGATATACCCTCCTCCCAGCGTTCTGTGAAGAGCCGACCATAAAGTTTTTGGCTGTTCTTTCGCCGAAGAGTCAACGGCTAACTGCCTGTCAAGCTCTAGCTTTCTGTGCTTAATGTAGTTGATAAACTCCTCATCAAAGCTAACCGGATAGTAGGTGGCATTCTCGTTCTCGGGATCAAATATCTGATCACCTGTATGGTAAAGCCCTCTCACGTCCATCACATAGTTGCTATCGTTCGAGAGCTTTATATGCAAATTGTAATCGCGCCCCCACTTCATCTCCCTAATTGATGGCATTGGCGTCTGTCCCGAAGTAAAAAAGGGAAAAACCATCGAAACCAAAATCACAGGAAACCAAACAGTTCTGCTTTTCATACGCCTTTTTTTTATCTCCTTAAATGTATGAAAAATCTTTGGGGTACGAAACAGAACTATTCTTTTTTCAAGTTTATTCAGAAATTCGAATAAATGAAAAAAGTCCATCAAATAAGTTCTGGAAGACTTTGCACAGATACTTTACTCTTGAAAAAAGTATATCTCTGCCAAATTCCTAACCGAGAAATCGGCATAGAACGACGATGGATGGTAAAGTCTGAAATGTCCTCTTTTCGATTCAACTGGAGGAACTGAAAGGATGGGTTCAACCTGATCAACCCGATTAAATAATTCACTAACGCTGAACACGTTGCGAAAACCATCCTTGCCCACCACAAAAACAAGCCCATTTCGCATCCAAATTGTAGCATTGGGCTCAAAATGTTTCTCAACCAATGGGCGTAATATTGGCCCCTCAAAATATGGAGTGTCGTGATAGCCCATTCCCATGCCGTAGAATACGGAGGTGTACTTAATATGTGGAAGATGTTCGACGTTGGCATCAACAACACCTTTAAGCTCATCGTTAAAAACAAGGTTTACAGTAGGGCTGTAAGGATCCTCAGGTTTTCTGTTAATGGGGTAATGCTTCTTATCGAACGATTTTATGTAAATTTTTGTTGGATTCTCCAGCTCGCGGTAGGCAAACATATCGGTTGCTACAACAACCTTCCAAACGCTTCCCTTTTGGTAGTTCACCTCTCGTTTATATGGCTCAATGCTAGCCTGTTCGGTGGCAATAATCACCTGATGCATGGTATTGCTCAGAAAAATCTCGGCCCACGAGAAGGCAACCCTGTCGCCCTTGTCGTTCTCAATGATGATGTACACATCGGTTGTGGGCACAAACTCCTCGGCATTCTTCTTCTCCACGAAGAATGGATTAAGCAGGTCGAACAGGGAGTAGCCCCGGTACCGGTATGCCCCAAAAAAATCGACTCTTCCCGAGTCGTTTTGGGTAGCCTGCTTGTGGATTACTTCTCGCTTTCCATACTTTTTGTAGCTTACCTTACCAGGCTTTTTCACCTCGCCCTCAACAAAGAGCTCCCCAGGCTTCAGCTTTGACTCCTCGGTTCTGTGGTAAAAGCTTATGCCATCGGCATCGTACCCTTTTGTTGCCCCCGAAATGGCATCGGGTATAAGCTTGCAGGAAGAAAAAATAGCCAAGCAATTAATAATTATTAATACACTTTTTGATTTCATATACACTTTTTTTTATTTATGAATTTCGATTAACGATTGAAGATTTATGAATTGACCGTTAAATCTTAGCTCGTAAATCGTTGTTCCTTGTTCTTCAATCACAGAGATTTAAGATTGTCGATTAACGATTGAAGATTTATGAATTGACCGTTAAATCTTAGATCGTAAATCGTTGTTCCTTGTTCTTCAATCACAGAGATTTAAGATTGTCGATTAACGATTGAAGATTTTTGAAGTGACCGTTAAATCTTAGCTCGTAAATCGTTGTTCCTTGTTCTTCAATCCTATATCTTCACTCTTACCTCAAGCATAATAAACCGTCCTGGGCCAACGGAAAGGCTACTCTCATATATTTTTTTATCCAGAATATTCTGAATGTTTAGCGATATATCAACATGGTTGAAAAACTCCCTCGACAGCTTTAGATCAATGGTAAAAGCTGCGGGAAGCTGATTGCTCAGAACCCAATCGTCGTATGCATTCTGATCGTTGATGTACATTTTACCGGTGTATCGTGATGTAAGCCCCGCATTGACAAACTTTGTTTGCACAAATGCCCCCGCATTAAACGAGTGCATAGGTACATCGGTGAGGTACTTGCCCGTTAGATCAAAATCGCCATCTGCCAATGGCTGATAGCCAGTAATTTTGGATGATGCAAAGGCATAACCGCCAAACAGGGTGAGGTATCGGATTGGTGATGCTGTGAAATCGGTTTCAAAGCCAATAATTTCAACCTCAGAAATATTGGAACGGATCATGATTGGCCTAGGGCCAAATCCCATGTCGATACTATCACCAGTTGAAACGTAGTAAAGGAAATCCTTCCCCTTTGAGTAGAATGCGCTGGCAGCAATTTTGAGCCATTGATTAGGTTTGATGTCTCCGCCAATCTCGAAATTATCCAGGTACTCGGGAGTAAGGTTTGGGTTTGCCACCTTGAAACCGCCCCTCACCCGTCCCGAACGGCACAGGTCATCGAGAACCGAGGGACGAAAACCACGGCTGTAGCTAGCGTAAACCCTGAAAAGCCCGTTGGGCTTATACTGTACCGATAAGCGTGGGCTGAATGCGCCCCAGCTAACATCATCCTGATTGGAGAATTGGTACTGGTTCATAAAGTTGGTTTCAGCAGAGGGAGTGTGGATAACAAACTCACCATCGTAGAAACGAGCTAAATCGTACCGCAAGCCGGCAATTACCTTAACGGCATTCTCGAAAAAGCTTATTTCATCCTGAAAGTAAAGCCCATAGAAATCCATTTTCCCCCGATTATCTACCTGATCGGTGGATGTGTAGTAAACATCGGAAGCATCCACTTCGCCAAGACGAACATCGACACCTGCGGTAAAAGTATGATTTTTAAGAGTATAGTTTGCGCTTGTAAGCACGCCATAATCGCTACGTAGCGAGAGCACATCGTACCAGGTGTAATCGTCTTTTATCCATTCGCTAACACGCTTGTAGTATTCTCTTTGGAAAAAAGTTGATGCAGTCCAACTTACTGCTCCTGCTTTCCCTTTGAATATTGAACGGATCTGATACGTATCGTACTCCCGGGTATTCCCAAGCGGTTGATAGACTTGCTCACCGGTTTTTCGCACATCATCGAAAAGGGTTAGATCTACCTCGGCCGAGAATTTCTCGCCACCATCATATCCTGTTTTCATGTGCAGCACCTTCTCCTCGAAGGTTGATTCGGTGATATATGGATTCGACTGCTGATCGGCAATGGATTGGGTGATATACCCATCGCTATTGCGGAATAAGCCGTTGGCTGCCCAGTAAAATCCATTGTTCAACTTTCCAGCCAGCTTTGCGTTAACACCCTTGGTGTTATAGGTTCCGTAGGTAGCCGAAACGCTTCCCTCCAGTATTTCGGTGGGTTTCTTGCTAACCACATTGATGATTCCGCCCATGGCGTTCCCGCCATAGAGAGCTGAGCCAGGTCCCTTGATTACCTCAATGCGTTCTATCTCGCCGGTGGATATGAGGTTCCAGTTTACCGAACCGCCATCGGCTTTATTCACCGGAGCTCCATTAAGCAATACAAGAGTTCGCGCTTGTTCCTTTCCGCTGACACCACGCATTGAAACCGTTGAGCGGAATGAGAATAGTCCGAATGAGCGGGCTGTATGTACTCCGGGTAGTAACGACAATAACTCGTCAACGCTTTGGTAGGATGTGAGCGAAATCCTTTCGGGAGAAATTACCTCCACCCTTCCGGGTATATCGCCAATTCGACTTTCGGCTCGGGTGGCAGATACAACAACCTCATTAAGAAAGATATCTTCTTCTACAAGTTGAATTTCAATTTTTTCCGTTTTTCCCTCGACAGCTGTAATCCCAACCTCGAATTTCGCAAATCCAACGGCAGAAACTATCAATTTATGGTTGCCTTTAGCAATATTTTCTATCAGAAATTCGCCGTAAGTATTGGTTGCTTGAACGGTTCTTCCAATTGAAACATGTGCACCAGCAATAGCTTTACCCGATGATTTTTCAATTACAACCCCTTCTATTCTTTCTTGCGAAAATGCTTTTAAGAACGTTATACCTAGAAGTGCAAGAAGTATAATAGAAGTCTTAACTGTTTTTATCTTCATAAATCAAAAATCGTTGATTGATATTCGACATTCATTTTCCCTACTCCTGTACCTTTACCTCTAACTCCATGTACCCTTCTGGTACTTGATCGGCATGGATTACCCTAATCATCCCGTACTTACCATCTTCGGTTCTAAAGGGAACAATCTTGCCGGTAAAACAATACTTACAATTTCCACTGGCACTCTGAGGATTGAATGAAACCACAAGAAGGCTATCGTTGGTTGCGTTATCAAAATCCTGATGATTGACCAAATCGTTATCCACCGCATTGTAATCGTATAAGGTAGAATTGCGAACAGACCATCCACCAACAATTGGGTAATGCCCCGGAACAGATGTGTACTGAGGACAGCTAAGAGTTGGCGACATAATACCACCTGTGAGGTACACAAATCCTAGAACATCTATTATGGCCTCATTTCCTGCCACGCTTTCGTTTGTGTAGAGATCTCCAGTATTTACATCAAGGAAATGGGGAAATTCCGAATTATTCTGCATGCCAATCTTAAGCGATTCAAAGTGCTTAATAGGACCGTAGGCTGAGCCCTCCCCAAGATATACGGTTCGGGTTAAAATGGCTGAATCGCGGTTAGCATTCATCACCATAAAGTGCCAAATCTCCTGGTCCGCTCCCAATTTTACTGCATTTACATCGTAATCAAGTCCACCCTCGGCGATGTATAACCCTCTGTCGATTTCTGTAATGGTAACGCCATCGGCAATTCGCTGCACCCTCAGATTGGTAATTGGAGAACCACCACCGCTGGCTGCAATGCCAAAAACTAACTTGCCCCCAGCTGGAATATAATCACCATCGTTGGTGTATTCGCCTAACTTAAAGTTGATAAGAGGAGGCGTTTTAGACTCCTCCTCTTTTTTACATCCAGTAACTATAAAAATTACAATGGTAAAAATTGCAAGAATTCTATTCATCTACTTCAACTTATACTCAAACTCAACGTATCCGGCTTCCCCCTGCTCAACGCTTGTAACCTTGAGAATACCAAATGTACTGCTCGCAGTTTTGAATGTCCATATATCGTTCACCTTCATATCTTTGGCTTTGCGATTTCCGCTTGTTTGCTCTGCATTGAAGTAGGTTTCAATGATTGCATCGCCATCCTTTAATGCATCAAAATCTGCCACAGTAATCTCTGCTGTCGGTAGGGTGAAGTATGTTTGGTTTTTGGTTGTCCAGTTTTCGGGAGAGCTGTCGCCTATAAAAATATCTGAAATTCCAGTTCCAGGAGCAGCAAGAGCTATGTTATTTCCACCCTCTGCCTCGTAAAAACAAAGAATATCAATTTGATCCTGAATTAAGAAAGCCTGCTCTTGTGTGTAAACCTTTTTCTCCGAAACCGAAAGGAATCCACCGAAGGAGGTGTTTATTTGTGCTCCCAATTTGGCAATGTTTTTGGTTGGTTCTGGGTCGTCCTTCTTGCATCCGGCAAAAGAAACTGAAAAAAACAAGGCAATTGCTGCTAAACTCAAAAATTTTGTTTTCATTGTGGTTTAAGTTTTTAAAAGAATTATCGTTATGTTACATGTTGCATATCGGTTGCAAAAGTATATTTTTTCTAATTTGCACCAAATAAACCGAACAAATCTTTTAAAAAATTCGGTTCTACTGCACTTTTAGTGGAAAGAAATACGAGTTACATTGATTCAATTGATATTGACAGAAGACCGGAGACTGAAGACCGAAGTGGATTCTCTTCTGTCTTCCGTCTTCCGTCTACGGACGAAATACATCTAATTTATTATCAAAACATAGTCTAGTCCACGAAATTAGTAGTACCAAAAATTCTTAATAGATAATTTAACTATAAATAGAAGCCACAAACTATTACCTTTGCACACAACACATTGTCATGATGAATCCAAAAAAAAGAGTAGTTGTAGCGATAACCGGAGCATCCGGATCAATTTATGCAGAAAGGTTGCTTCAAAAACTTTTCTCCTTTTCTGCTCAAATTGAGGAAATTGCGCTGATAGTTTCTGAAACTGGCAGGCAGGTTTGGGACTACGAATTAGAAACGGATCTTCCACAATCCGAGCTAATTCATCAATACGAAAACAACAGTTTTTTTGCTCCGCCCGCATCGGGAAGTGCTGGATACGATTCCATGGTGGTAATCCCTTGCACTGCCGGAACGCTTGGTCGCATTGCCAACGGCACCAGCAACGACCTTATTGCGCGAAGCGCAGATGTGATGCTGAAGGAGCGTAGGCCGTTGATTCTGGTTCTCCGTGAATCGCCTTACAATCTTATCCACATTGAGAATATGCGAAACGTAACCCTTGCCGGAGGCATTATCTTTCCTGCTAGTCCATCGTTCTACAGCAAGCCCGCTGATATTAACGAACTGGTTGATACGGTTGTGGATAGGGTAATTAGTATGATGGGTTTTGAGGTAGGGGGATACAAATGGGGCGTTTCTTAATTCGATGCGTAAGCTAATGCAGCAACGCTAACCCTGCATCCATCAACCTCAAGCAATTTCTCTGCGCAAGCTTCCAGCGTTGCCCCTGTGGTGATTACATCGTCAATCAGCAGAAGATGTTTTCCTTTAATCTCAACTGAACGTCCAATGGCAAAAGCTTCCGAAACGTTCTTCACCCGTTCGGCACGAGTTTTACGGGTTTGTGTCTCGGTGAATTCTGTCCTTATTAAATGGGTAGTTGACACGGAAATACCCATCCCCTTTGCTACTCCCTCAGCAATTGCTTCGGATTGATTGTATCCTCTTTTGCGCAACTTTTTGGGATGAAGGGGAACGGGAACGACATAATCGATATCTTGATAATGTTTTGATTGGCTAAGTGCCATTCCAAAATGCAATCCTAATTCAACTCCTATCTCTCTTTGTCCTTTGTATTTTAACTTATGTAGGAGTGGACGATACTTGCTCCCCTTGGCAAAAAGAAAGTATGCACAGGCATTTTCAACATTAACCCTACCCCAAAATATTTGGGCAACAGCGTTTTCCTTATCATCCCAAAAACGGGTAAGTGGAATCTTGTAAAGGCATGCTATACAAATGGCCTCCTCTCCCTGAACAAGGTCGACACCACAAACGGCACAAACCTTAGGGTAAAAAAGCCTGAAAAAACCAGAAAAAAGTTTTTTTATCAGCTGCACTACTTATCGCGGGTCCATACTACTTCGCGGCCAATAAACGAGAAGCCAATATAGCCCTTAACGGAAAGTTTATTGGGATCATCGTCAAACCACATCAAGCACTTATAGGTTTTGCCTTCTTTAGGGTCGTAAATGGTGCCATCAACCCACTCGTTGTTCTTCTGATTGTAGACAAATCCCTCAAGCAATCTTAACCCCATAATTGGGCGAGTATGCATTTTTTTGTCTGGATTTTTGTCGTCAACCTTGGGTTTACCATCCTTTAGCGGATCTTTAAGCCAGGTTATTTGCCCATTGTATTTGCCCTTCGAATCCTTTGAAATGGTTACCTTACTGTCACCATCCTGGGTGAGCCAAACGCCAACAACCTTGTTGGCATCTTGGGCAAAAAGTGCAGTTCCCATAAGAACCATAAATGCTATGCCAAGAATCTTTTTCATAATATCCGATTGGTTTAAATTTTCTGCAATATAGCTTTATTTCGATTTACAATATACAGACTACATAAAAAAAACATATTATCATAAATTCCTACCAATTAAAAATTTTATGCTTTCCCAAAAAGATGTCGAACTAATTCCTCAACCTTGCCAACTTTTACGATCTGTATTCCCTTAACTGGCTTAAGATCTTCCCTTATGCTATATTTTGAAACATACATTTTTTCAAAGCCTAACTTGGCTGCTTCTGCAATGCGCTGATCAATTCTACTCACCTGCCTGATCTCACCCGAGAGGCCCACTTCTGCTGCAAAGCAGCAATATCCAGGAATGTTTAAATCGAAGTTTGACGAAAGGATGGAAGCAATAACCGCCAGATCCATTGCTGGATCGTTCATCTTTAAACCCCCAGCAAGGTTAAGAAAAACATCCTTGGTGGCAAGCCTAAACCCTGCCCGTTTCTCCAGAACGGCTAGGAGCATATTTAACCTACGTGCATCGTAACCTGTTGATGAACGCTGAGGCATGCCGTAAGCAGCAGTGCTAACCAAGGCCTGGGTCTCGATAAGAAATGGGCGGGCACCATCCATTGCCGCAGCTATTGCTACACCGCTTAATCCCTCATCCCGGTGAGAAAGCAATATTTCAGATGGATTAGGAACTTCGATCAATCCTGATGACTGCATTTCAAAAATTCCCAATTCGGATGTAGACCCAAAGCGATTCTTAATGGACCTTAAAATTCGATAAAGGTAGTTGCTATCTCCCTCAAACTGTAATACTACATCAACAATATGCTCCAACACTTTAGGTCCAGCAATACTCCCATCCTTGGTGATATGACCAATAAGGACAACGGGAACTCCTGTAGTTTTTGCGTACCGCAAAAGGGCAACCGCACATTCACGAACCTGTGAAACTGAGCCTGGTGACGATTCAATGGAATCAGTGTAAAGGGTTTGAATGGAATCGATAACTACCAAATCGGGTTCGATATTCTGGGTTTGCGTAAGAATATTTTCAAACAATGTTTCATTCAGGATTAGGCATTCCTGATTGCCATTGGTAAGCCTATCGGCTCTTAACTTTACCTGCCTTGCACTCTCCTCTCCCGAGACATATAAAACTTTAAGCTGATCGAGCCTAAGTGCCATTTGAAGTGCTAGGGTTGACTTCCCAATACCCGGCTCTCCGCCAAGCAGAACCAGCGAACCAGGAACCAAGCCACCACCGAGGATACGATTCAACTCGTTGATCCCTGTATCAAGTCGTTTTTCGTTGCTCGATTCGATATCCTTGAGAGGTTTTGGCACAGCACTTCTTGATACATCAACCAAGCCCTTGGGTGATTTTCCCTGGCTAACCCGTTCCTCAACGTAGGTATTCCACTCACCACACGATGGGCATCGCCCAACCCATTTAACCGATTCGGCACCACAATTCTGACAAACGTAACTAGTTTTTACCTTAGCCATGCAAATTATACTTACTCTTCAGTGCTCCCTTCGGTGCTAATAGGTTCAGAAAGGGTTTTCTCTGTATCAACCTCCACGTACTCACCACCCCAGTCGATAACACCCTGTAAAACCTTCTTTTCTTCCTCTGAAGCATTTTTACAAAATGCTGTAAAATCTGGTCGGACCATATCAACTAATTCAAATAATGTACCCTCCTCAACAACACAAATGCCAGAAACCATCAATTGCGAAGCAAGAATATATGCACGGTTAAATTGATTGTAAATCGGCCTTCCCTCGCCCTTCTGATTTTTTACCAATTTATCAGAACGAATAGCTACCAGCAAAACATCGCCATGGTTTGCCGCTTGTA
>Ga0334887_1004917_pt1 | contig 11567 bp, 8 predicted proteins | sample GraSluR1_MG_10_FD_207217 | JGI IMG/M metagenome (GOLD analysis project Ga0334887, IMG submission 207217) | Sludge microbial communities from methane-producing bioreactor in Wageningen University, Netherlands - Granular Sludge_18_07-R1 | ecosystem: Engineered > Bioreactor > Anaerobic >...
GGCTGGGCGGCTTTTTCAACACGATCTGGATCGCGCTCGCGCTCTGGCTGGTCTTCAACTTCCTCCTTTCAAGAACGCGGCTCGGGCGGCATATCTATGCCACCGGGAGCAACAAGGAGGCGGCGCGGCTCTCGGGCGTCGACGTCGTCGCGTCGACGACGGCCGCGTACATGGTCAGCGCGTTCTGCTCCTGCGTCGTGGGACTGATCGTCTGCGCCACCAGCGGCATGGGAACGATGGACGCGGGTAATATGTACGAGCTGTACGCGGTGGCCGCGTCGGTCATCGGCGGCGTGAGCACGCTCGGAGGACAGGGGCTGCTGCTCGGAACGGTGATGGGCGCCTCGATCTGGGGCGTGCTGCAGAACGGACTCCAGTTCGCGGGGGCCCCCGTGGCGATCCGCAACATCGTCATCGGCGTGATCGTGGTCGTCTCGGTCCTTCTCGACGTCGTCGTCAGAAGCGAGAAGCGGCGCAGAAAGAAAGAACGGAAAGAAGAGGCGAAGGACTGATGCTCTTTCCCGGAGAGCCGGAGCTTCCGTGGAGGTGCGGAGATCTCCGCTTCTTTCGATACAACGGCTTCACATCATATCTTCAAGGGGGAACGGACGAATGAAAAAAGCGGTAGCGGTGTTTCTGGGATGCGTTTTGCTGGCGGGACTTTTTGTCGGCGCAGCGGCGGCGGCGGAGAAACACAAGGTGTATCTCATCACAATGGACCAGATGGACCAGCACTGGGTGACGGTGAACGCCGGGGCTGAAAAGGCGGTGGCGGAACTCGGGAATATCGATTTCAAGTGGCTTGCTCCCGATGTGAAGGACGACGCCAAGCAGATCGAAGCGGTCAACAACGCCGTTGCCGGCGGAGCGAAGGTGCTCCTCGTGGCGGCCAACGGACCGACGGCGATCAGCGCGGCGCTGAAAGAGGCTTCCGAAGCGGGCGTCAAGATCGTCTACGTCGACTCTCCGGCGGACTTCCCCGCGATCCAGACGCTGGCGACGGACAACGAGGCCGCCGGAGTCACCGCGGGCAAAGAGATGCTGAAGGCGCTTGAAGCGGCCGGAGTCGCCGAGGGCAAGATCGGCATCGTCAACGTCAACGCGGCCACCGCGTCGACGGTCGCCCGCGAGAAAGGCTTCCGCGCGGCGTTCGAGGGAACGAAGTTCGAACTGCTCGAGACGCAGTACTGCGACGGCGACGCGGCACGGGCGAAGGACATCGCCTCCAACTACATCACTCAGGGGTGCGTCGGTATCTTCGGAGCCAACGAGGGCTCGACCGTCGGAACCGGCAACGCGATTCAGGAAGCGGGCGGCAACGTGGTCGGCGTGGGCTTCGACAAGTCGAACATGATCCTCAGCCTGATCAAGAACGGCTTCCTCGTCGCCACCATGGCGCAGAACCCCGACGTCATGGGGTACGAAGGCGTGAAGACGGCGGCCAGGGCGCTCGCCGGAGAACCCACGGGCGCGGAGTACGTGGACACCGGCGTCTCCGTTCTGACGAAGAACGACCTGTAGAAGGAGCGTACCGGAGTATGAAGAAAGCCCCCGTCCCCTCAGGGCGGGGGCTTTCTTGCAGTAGGAGCGACCTTGCGGAAGTTCCTGTGAGTGCGGAGGGATGGAAATGTACGCGATAGGCGTCGATATCGGAGGAACGAAGTGCGCCGTATGTCTCGGGAAGGGCAGGGGCGATACGCTGCGCATCGTGCACAAGTGCGAACCCAGGAAGACCTCGGAGTACTCGCCTGCGGAGATGCTCGACGCGCTGCTCGCCGATGTTCGGGAGTGCGGAGCGCGGATTCCGGCGAGAGAAACGGTCATCGGCACAGGGATCAGTTGCGGCAATCCCCTCGACAGCAGGGCCGGGTTGATCTTGTCGCCCCCGAACCTGCCCGGATGGAACCGTATACAAGTCGTCGATTGGTTCCGGAGCGGAACGGGACTTCCCGCGTGGCTCTGCAACGACGCCAACGCGGGCGCGCTCGCGGAGTGGCGGTACGGGGCCGGGAGAGGGTGCGAACACATGATCTTTCTGACCTTCGGCACCGGGTTCGGCGCGGGGCTGATCCTCAACGGCAGGCTCTACGCCGGGGCGTGCGACGCCGCGGGAGAGACTGGGCACGTCCGCATCGCGGCGCACGGTCCCGTCGGGTACGGAAAAATAGGATCGTACGAGGCGTTCTGCAGCGGAGGAGGTATCGCTCAGATCGCACGGACCTTTGCGCTGCGGGATATCCAGAACGGAAAGCCGTCCGCGTTGTGCCCCGACGTCGTCGGCCTTGAGGCTCTGACCGCGGCGTCGTCGGCCAGGGCGGCGCGCGAGGGGGACCCGACGGCGAAAGAGGTGTTCGAACTCTCGGGAGCCCAGCTCGGACGCGCTCTGGCGATGCTCATCGACCTCTTCAACCCCGAACGCATCGTCGTCGGAGGCATCTTCTCGCGATGCCGCGATCTCATCTGGCCGGCCGCCGAGCGGGTGATCGAAGAGGAGGCGCTTCCCGATTCCCGGAAAGCCTGCACGGTGCTTCCCTGCGAGCTGTCGGAATCCATCGGGGATATGGCGGCCCTGTCCGTCGCGGTGTATTATTGGGAGCAGGGAGGACGAGGAAAGCGATGAAGGAGCGTACATCGAAAATCGTCGCGGAGCTTTTCGCGCCGGACGACGCGCTGGAAGGCGTTCGCGAGAGCGCGCTCCGGGCGGGAGAGCTGATGAGGGACACTTTTGCCCGCGGCGGGAAGCTGCTGGTCTGCGGCAACGGTGGGAGCTGGGCGGACGGGGAGCACATCGTCGGCGAGCTGATGAAGGGGTTTCTGCTGAAGCGGCCTCTTTCGGACGATGTGAAGGAGGAACTTGTCCGCCTCTGGGGCGACGAAGGGCGCGGGATCGCCGCGGCGTTGCAGGGAGCGCTTCCGGCGATCTCCCTCGGGAGCCACGGAGCGCTGATGACCGCCTTCGCCAACGACGCCGACGGATGCTTCGCCTTCGCGCAGCAGGCGATGGGGTACGCGCGTCCCGGCGACGTCGCGCTGGGCATCAGCACGTCGGGGAACGCGGAGAACGTCCGTTTCGCCCTGATGGCGGCGAAGAGCCGCGGCGCCTCGACCATTGCGCTGACCGGGGCGGACGGGGGGCTGCTGGCGAAGTATGCCGACTGCTGCATCCGCGTCCCCGACAGGAGGACGTTCCGCGTCCAGGAGCACCACCTGAGGATCTATCATTTCCTCTGTGCGTTCGTCGAGTCGGAACTGTTCGATGAATAAGAACGCCGGGCGGCGTTCGTTCGCGGAGGAAAAGGGGGAAGAAGTATGAAGCCGTTTTCACTCGTTCCCGTCTTCAAGGACTATCTCTGGGGCGGGACGAAACTCAAGACGCTGTTCAACAAACGGACCGGCATATCCCCTCTCGCCGAGAGCTGGGAGCTTGCCGCGCATCCGGACGGAGACTGCCGCATCGCGGACGGCCCCTTCGCCGGATCCGCGCTGTCGGAGTTTCTGCGGAAGTTCCCGGAATCCATGGGGAGCTGCCGTGCTTCCGGAGGAGAGCTCCCCGTGTTGATCAAGCTGATCGACGCCCGCGAACCGCTGTCGGTACAGGTGCACCCGGACGACGAGTACGCGAAACGTACGGAGGGGGGCGCGGGGAAGACGGAGATGTGGTACGTCCTCGACCGCGAGCCGGGGGCGTTTCTCTACTGCGGTTTTGAACGTGAGGTGACGAGGCAGGAGCTGACGAGGCGCATAGCGGACGGCACGGTGACGGAGGTGCTGCACAAAGCGTCCGTGGAGCCCGGCGACGTGTTCTTTATGGAGGCTGGAACGGTCCACGCCATCGGCGCGGGGATAGTGATCGCGGAGATCCAGCAGAACTCGAACACGACGTACAGGGTCTTCGACTACGGCCGCCGCGGCCCGGATGGAAAAGAGCGGCCGCTGCATGTCGCGAAGGCGCTCGACGTCGCCCGCAGGGCTCCCGCTTGCTCCGTTCCTCCCGGCGGCCGGCCTCCCGTCTTCCTGCCCGGAAGCACGCTCCGCCGCCTCGCGAGGTGCGCGTACTTCTCCGTGGATCTTCTTGAGCTTTCGGAGCATTGCGAGTACCGGACGGACGAAACATCCTTTCTCTCTCTCCTCTGTATCGACGGCTCGGCGAGGCTGGCGGAGGAGGAGTGGAGACTCGATATCGCGAACGGAGACAGCGTCTTCGTCCCTGCGCGGGAAGGAACGCTCTTCCTGGAAGGGCGCGGCTCTTTTCTGCTGACGACCGTTCCGGAAGAAGAGCACTGAGCGGGAACGGGGGGAATTCGTTTCGCTCCCCGTTTCCTCTTGTGGAACAGCGAGGGGCTTTCTGGTAAGATACAACGGGGCATGAAAGGTGAACTTTCCTGCCCGGCTCTTTCTATATTTCAGGGGGAATGGACTTGTGAACAACATCGTCATACTTGATTGCGGCTCCCAGTTCACGCAGCTCATCGCGCGAAGAATCAGGGAACTGAAGGTGCACAGCGAGATTCTGCCGTGGGATGCTCCCATCGAGAGAGTGAAAAACTCGGCTCCGTCGGGGATCGTCATCTCCGGCGGGCCGATGAGCGTCTCCGACGAGGGCGCCCCGACAGTACCGGAGGAGCTGTTTCAGCTCGGCGTTCCGGTCCTCGGCGTCTGTTACGGGATGCAGCTCGCGACGAAGCTCTTCGGCGGCGTCGTCACGTCGGGTAGCTCCCGGGAGTACGGACGCACGGCGATCTCCGTCAAGGAGGAGTCGCCGCTTTTTTCCGGCACGTCCGCTTCGTTCGAAGTCTGGATGAGCCACGGCGATCACATCGACCGGCTTGCTCCCGGATTCCGCTGCGTCGCCGAAACCGCGAACGGCGTTCCGGCCGCGATGGAGAATCCGGAGAAGGGCGTCTGGGGACTTCAGTTCCACCCCGAGGTGGTGCACACGGCCTTCGGGACGGAGATCCTTTCGAACTTCCTCTTCTCTGTCTGCGGGTGCGAGCCCGACTGGGATCTCGGCAACTGGATCGACACCATGACGGAGGAAATTCGCCGGAAGGTCGGAACGGACAGGGTGATCTGCGGCCTCTCCGGCGGGGTCGACTCTTCCGTGGCGGCGGTGCTCACGGCGCGGGCCATCGGCGACCGGCTGGAGTGCATCTTCGTCAACAACGGGCTGCTTCGACTGAACGAGGCCGAACAGGTGCTCGAACAGTACAAGGCGCTCAACCTGAAGGTGCATTACGTCGACGCGACGGACGTCTTCCTCGGAGCGCTCGCCGGCGTCTCCGATCCCGAGCGGAAGCGGAAGATCATCGGCGAGCGTTTCGTCAGGGTCTTCGAAGCGGAGGCGGAGAAGATAGAGGGCGCCAAATGGCTGCTCCAGGGAACGCTCTACCCCGATGTCATCGAGAGCGGGCATAAGGGGAAGAACGCCTCCGTCATCAAGAGCCATCACAACGTCGGCGGCCTGCCGGAGGATATGAAGCTCCTCGTGCTGGAGCCTCTCCGCGATCTTTTCAAGGACGAGGTCCGCTCCACCGGGCGCATGCTCGGCATTCCGGAGGAGATCGTGGCGCGCCAGCCCTTCCCCGGTCCCGGACTCGCCGTCCGCTGCCTCGGGGAGATCACGCGCGAGCGCCTGGACACGCTGCGCCGGGCCGACGCGATCTTCCGGGAGGAGCTTTCGAAGTGGGAAGGGGTTGCTTCCGTATGGCAGTCGTTCGTGGCGCTGCTTCCCGTCAGGACGGTCGGCGTGATGGGGGATTCGCGCACCTACTCGGAGGCGGCCGTGCTCCGTGCGGTGGAGTCGCACGACGGCATGACGGCGGACTGGGTGCGAATTCCGTGGGATATCCTCGACAGAACCTCGCGAAGAATTTGCAACGAGGTGCACGGGATCAACCGGGTCGCGCTCGACGTGACAAGCAAGCCGCCGGCAACCATCGAGTGGGAGTAGGCGACGGCGATGGGAGGGAAGGGCGTTTCGTCCGGAGAAGGACAGAAGACGCAGATGTCGAGAGGGTGGTTTCTCCCGTTTCTCTTCATCTTCCTTGCGCTTGCGTACCTCTCGTTCACGGTCTCGCTTCCTCTGCTCAAACCGCTGGCGTGGGCGGTGCTGCTTTCGTTCACCGTCTACCCCGTCTTCAAACGGATGCGGGACCGATTCTTTCCGCGAAGTATAACGGGGAATTGGGCCGCCACTATCGCAACAGGCCTTATCGTCCTGCTGCTTGTGATCCCCTCTCTTTTCACCGGGTTCGTTGCGGCGCGGGAGGGCGTCCGATTCTACGAAACCGTCGCCGATGTGATCGCCGGCATGGAGTCGTCGGGCGAAGGGGCTCTGGCCGCCTTCCTGCCCGAGCAGATCGTCGAGAGAATGCACCCGTGGATGGAGCGCTACCCGTTGCTGCGAACGGGATTGCAGCAGGCGGCGGGATGGGCGGCGACAACCGCCGTCGCCGCATCGCGCGCGGTTTTGGGAAGCACCTTCACCTTTCTCTACTATCTCGCCGTGATCATCGTGGTGAGCTTCTTTCTTATCAGGGACGGCCACCTTATCATCGAGTACCTCAAGGACATCATGCCGCTCCCGGCGAAAGAAAGCGCCGCCTTTTTCGTCCGCGCGAAGCAGGTGCTTCAGGCGGTGGTCTACGGCGTCATCGTGACCGCTCTGGCGCAAGGCTTGGCCGGAGCCGTCGGATGGCGGATCGTAGGTCTTCCGAGTCCGGTATTCTTCGGCGCTCTGATGGCGCTCTTCGCGATGATTCCTTTTCTCGGGACCGCTCTCGTTTGGGTTCCGGGGGCGCTCTATCTCTTCTACATGTCGGAGACGACGCAGGCACTTGTATTGCTGGCGTGGGGGGTGCTCGTGGTGAGCATGGTGGACAGTCTGCTGCGTCCGCTTTTCATCTCCGGGGGCGGAAAGGTACACCTCCTCATCGTCTTCATCGGCGTCATCGGCGGTCTTGCGGCGTGGGGGATTCTTGGTCTTTTCATGGGGCCTCTCGTGGTGACGCTGTTCGTCTTTTTGCTTGAGAGCTACCGGACGATGTGGAAAACTTTTTTCGTCTCGCGGTGACGCCGCCGGAACGTGCGCAATCATCAAGAAGGAGGAACGACGAGTGAATGGACATATCGAAGGAGCCGGGCCATGCCTCTCCTGATCGCAGTCTCCGGCTTCAAGGATTCGGGGAAGACGTCGCTTGCGCGCGCGCTTCTTGAAGAGCTTTCCGGACGGGGGCTCTCCCTCGCCTTCATGAAGCATACGGACAGGAACGTGCTCTCTCCGGCGGGTACGGATACCGGAGGCATCGAGTCCCGCGGGATACCGTGCGCCTACTGGGGGAACGACGGCCTCAGGATGGAGCTGCCCGCAACCGCTCCGAACAGGGACACGATCGCGGCGCTCTTTCCGGAAAAGGACATCGTCGTCGTCGAGGGGGCGAAGAGCATTCCCATGCCGCGGATCTGGGCGGGGGCCGCGGAAAGCGTGCCCTCCGAAGTGAAGGGCGTCTTTGCGTGTTTCGACAGGAAGGCCGGGAAGGGAGACGGGAAGTATCTCTATGTTCCGGGCGAAGAGCGCGCGCTGGCGGAGCGAATTGCGGCGTTTCACGAGCGATTTGCGAACGTGCGGCGCGTGAGGGTCGCCGTTCGCGGGAAGCGTCTCCCGCTCAAGCCCTTTGTCGCCGAGATGATTCGCGGAAGCATCGCGGGACTGCTTTTACCGTTGAAAGGGATGGATTCCCTGAAGGAAGGGGCTGATATTCATCTCGCAGGCAGTGAATGATGCTGTTTTCTAGAAATGAACCTTGTTTTTTACATTAAGGATTACTATAATGTCAGTTGTTGTATGCCGTCCCGAACTCGCCTCGCTGTTCGACGACCGGGCGGAAAAAAGATGGTTTTTTCATATTTTTTCTATTGGGAGGAGTCTGTGAAATGCTGCTTTTCTTGTTGACACTGCTTGTCGCGGTCACGGGAGCTCTTGCGTTGCTCTACGCCTACCTGACGTACAGCCAGAAGGTTTTGTTCGGATGCACCTGGTTCAAGGTTTCGGAAGCGCCCGAGGAGGCGTCCGAGGGAGAGATGGCGGAGAAGACCGCGCGGGTCCTTGAACTCTCCGAGATTATCCACAAGGGCGCAATGGCCTTCTTGTACAGGGAGTACAAATACCTCCTGCCGTTCCTTCTGGTGGTCGGCGTGCTCCTGATCTACTTCATCGGTTTCTCGGCGGGCTTCTCCTTCATCGTCGGCGGTCTGTGCAGCGCGGCCGCGGGGTATGCCGGAATGATCGTCGCCACGCGGACGAACGGCAAGACGGCTCTCGCCGCGACGCGCGGGATGAACGAAGCCCTGCTCACCGCCTTCAGAGGCGGCAGCGTGATGGGAATGTCGGTCGTCGGCATCGGCGTTCTCGGCATCGTCTTCTGCTACGCGATCTTCCGCGATCCTAACCTGATCACGGGATTCGGCATGGGGGCGAGCACGATCGCCCTTTTCGCCCGTGTCGGCGGCGGAATCTACACGAAAGCCGCGGACGTCGGAGCGGACCTCGTCGGCAAGGTCGAGGCGGGCATCCCCGAGGACGACCCGAGGAATCCGGCGGTCATCGCGGACAACGTCGGCGACAACGTCGGCGACATCGCTGGCATGGGCGCCGACCTCTTCGAGTCGTACGTCAACTCCATCATCGCGGCGATGGCGCTCGGACTTGCGCTCTTCGGCTGGAAGGGCGTCTCCTTCCCGATGGTCATGGCCGGCGTGGGCATTCTTGCGGCGATCGTCGGAACGCGTTTCGTCAAGGTGGAGGAGGGAGGCAACCCCGCCGTTGCCCTGCGTAAGGGAACTTTCGTCACGGGCGGCATTATGATCGTCGGCGCGTTCATCTTCTCGTTCCTTATGTTCGGCGCTCTTTCGCTCTTCTGGTCGGTGCTCTCCGGAGTGGCCGTGGGCGTTCTCATCGGTTTCGTCACCGAAATTTACACGTCGGGCGATTACGCCTCCGTGAAGCACATAGCGCATGCGTCGAAGACCGGTCCCGCGACGGTGATTCTGGAAGGCGTGGCGGTCGGCATGAAGTCGACGGTCGTTCCCGTTATTCTGATATGCGCCGCGACGCTTGTCAGCTACTTCTTTGCAGGCCTCTACGGCATTGCCTGCGCGGCTGTCGGTATGCTCTCGATCACAGGAATGGCCCTCAGCGTGGACGCCTACGGTCCCATCGCGGACAACGCGGGCGGCATCGCCGAAATGAGCCACCTCCCGCCGGAGGTCCGCAAGATCACCGATAAGCTCGACGCCATCGGCAACACCACTGCGGCGATGGGCAAAGGACTGGCGATCGGCTCCGCGGCGCTCACCGCGCTCGCGCTCTTCGCCGCGTACGCGCACTCCGTCAAGCTGACGGCCATCGACCTGAACGACCCGAAGGTCATGGTCGGCCTCTTCCTCGGCGGCATGCTTCCGTTCCTCTTCAGCGCGCTTTCGATCCAGGCGGTCGGCCGCGCCGCGGAAGCCATGATCGACGAGGTGCGGCGCCAGTTCCGCGAGATCCCCGGCATCATGGAGGGAACGGGACGCCCCGAATATGAGAAGTGCGTCGACATCTCCACCGCCGCCGCGCTCAAAGAGATGATCATCCCCGGCCTGCTCGCGGTTCTCTCCCCGCTGGCCGTCGGCTTCGGCCTCGGCGCTCAGGCGCTCGGCGGTCTGCTCGGCGGTTCCATCGTGACGGGCGTGATGCTCGCCATCTTCATGTCCAACGCCGGAGGCGCATGGGACAACGCGAAGAAGTACATCGAAGAGGGGAACTTCGGGGGCAAAGGAACGCCCGAGCACGCCGCCGCGGTCGTGGGCGACACGGTCGGCGACCCGTTCAAGGACACCGCGGGCCCGAGCCTCAACATCCTCATCAAGTTGATGTCGGTCGTGGCGCTCGTGCTGGCGCCGCTCTTCATCTAATCGGAAAAAGAGAGTACAATATCTGCGAGAGGGGGAGGGCGACCTCCCCCTTATTTTTTCTTCCGGAGGCGCCGCTCATGAGATCAGACGATGTTCGCCGCGTGAAAGACCGGCTCGATATAGTGGAGGTCATCGGCGATTACGTCCGTCTGAAGAAGGCGGGGAACAACTTTCTCGGGCTCTGCCCATTCCACGACGAGAAGACGCCGTCGTTCAACGTCTCTCCCTCGCGACAGACGTTCCACTGTTTCGGCTGCGGTCAGGGTGGGGATGTTTTCTCCTTCATCATGGAAAAAGAAAACCTCTCCTTTCGGGAGGCGCTCGAAACCCTCGCCGAAAGGGCCGGAGTGCAGCTCTCCTCCGAGGGCGCGCGTGCGGTCAGGGAGCGCAGTCTCTTCGACATCACGGAGAGGGCGTGCTCCCACTTCCGCTCCTTGCTGGAAAAGCCGGAAGGGGAGCACGCCGCGGCGTACCTCTCCCGGCGAAATCTCCAGCGCGATGCGTGGCGGACCTTCGAGCTCGGCTGGGCGTCCCCCTCCTGGGACGCTCTGTGGAAGGCGCTCTCCAACGAAGGCGTCTCCTTTCGCGAGGCTTTCGACGCGGGGCTCGTGCTGGAAGGGAGAAACGGGCCGTACGACCGGTTCCGCGGACGAATCATCTTCCCCGTCAGAGACATCTCCGGACGGCTCCTCGCTTTCGGAGGACGGCTGCTCGACGGCGAAGGGGCGAAGTACATCAACAGCCCCGAGGGGGTGCTCTACAGTAAGCGCCGCTCGCTCTACCTGCTCAACAGGGCGAAGGAGGCGGCGCGCTCGAAGGACAGGCTGATCCTCGTGGAGGGGTACATGGACGCCATACGCCTTCATCTGAACGGTTTCGAGGAGACAGCGGCGTCTCTGGGCACCTCCCTCACGGAGGAGCAGGCGCTGCTGATCCGCCGCCTCACCGACCGCTGCTACATCTGCTACGACTCGGACATCGCGGGGCAGGAGGCGTCCATCCGGGGAATGTACGTGCTGCAAAAGGCGGGGTTGGACGTCCGCGTCGTCGACATTCCGGAAGGAAAGGACCCGGACGATCTGCTTTCGCTTCCGGACGGCAAGGCGCTCTTTTCCAAGGCGCTCGAAGCCGCTCGGCCGCTGGTGCTCCACCACCTGCACCTCCGGAGGGAGATGCTCCGCACTCCCGAGAAGCGCCGAAAGGCGTCGGAGGATATTATCTCCGGAATCGCGATGCTCTCCCCCGTGGACGCCTCGCCCTATCTTCCGGCTGTCGAAGCGGCGCTCGGCGTGCTGCATCACGAATTCATCCCGATGCTGGAAGAGCAGCGAAGAAAACTCTCTTCGCAGGCACGGGAGCCTGCCCGCGACGCTCCTCCCGACGAGGAGGCCGGCGAAGAACAGCAGTCCCCGGATCTCGTCGAGGCGGCGCTGTGCGCGCTCCTGTGGAGGGACTGCGATCTCCGCCGGTCGGCCGATCCCGTGCGCATTGTGTCGATGCTCTCCGATGCGCGCCTGCAGACGCTCGCGTCCGCGCTGCTCTCCGCGTCTTCGGCGGAAGAGATGGAGCTCTACTGGCACGATATCGGCGACACGTTTCCGATGAAGGCGATC
>Ga0334887_1004922_pt1 | contig 11560 bp, 4 predicted proteins | sample GraSluR1_MG_10_FD_207217 | JGI IMG/M metagenome (GOLD analysis project Ga0334887, IMG submission 207217) | Sludge microbial communities from methane-producing bioreactor in Wageningen University, Netherlands - Granular Sludge_18_07-R1 | ecosystem: Engineered > Bioreactor > Anaerobic >...
TGGGACCGGGTCTACGACGTCTACGTGGCGGACAAGTACGATTTGGGCCTCAAAGAGTTCTTCGATGAGAACAATCCCTACGCCCGGCAGTCGATGACGGCGAGGATGCTGGAGGCGGCGAGGAAGGAGTACTGGAGCCCCTCCGGGGAGGTGAAGAGGGATCTCGCCGAGGAGTTCGCCGAATCGGAGGCCGAGTACGGCGTCGCCTGCTGCCACCACACCTGCGGAAATCTCCTGCTGCGGGAGTACATGGAGGGGATCCTCACAGGGACAGAGCCAATGGTGGCGCCGACGGTCACGGCGGGGAGGGGCGGTTCCTCCAGGCATCCGTACCCCCAGGAGTGGTCCACGTCCAGCGCCGCCAACGAGACCCGCCCCGGCGGCATAGGATCTGACTATTCGAGAGATCCGGAGGCTGCCACTGAACCGACGGAGCCGGGGACGGTGGCGGTGACGGGGATGGTGATGGAGAGCCTCCCGGAGGAAGGAGGAGCCCCCTCCATATCCGGGGCGCCCCTCATGGGGATCGTCCTCGTCCTCTTCATCCTTCTGGCCATCGGGGCGGGGTACAGGAGGAGGTAGGAGGACCTCCTCCCGACCTCAACCACCCCAGGGCCGTATCCGGTCGACCCCGCCGTGGGGTCCACCGGCAATTAGACAATATTGATTTAATTTGCGCAGCTTTTCTTGCGCAAACGTTATATCATGTCGAATTGACTTACATCCAATCAGGTTTGGTAGGTGTATACTTTGGATTTCACTTGGCTTGCCGCTTCTGGGATTCTGATCGGGATCATCGTCTTCGCGCTGAAGGTCAGCCTGATAACATTTAGATATTTCTACTATTTACGTCATCGAGTGACCACTTAAGACAAGAAAGTTTAATTACTATAAACTTAATTTGCTCAAATTAAGTTGATTTTAATCAATTAAATTTGGGTGATGGAGTTGAAGCTGAGGAGACAAGGGGCTGATGGAAGGTGCAGAAGAAGATTCGGCAAATCGATGAGCGGGAAGATCACCTCATATTGGGCGATCCCTTTTGAGGATTTGTCGGGCCCTGAGCTGAGAAAGGGAACGCTCCACCATAAGGATACGGTTTTGAGACTTCTGTTCTGGGGCCTCATCCTAATCCTCTTCTTTTCCGGAGCTGGAGCTTCTCAGGGCTTCCCCCTGGCGGGGGACGACCCTGTCATCCGAAACGCCGTCAGCTACCTTCTGTCTTGTCAGAAGGACGACGGCGGCTTCGGAAACTTACCGGACGCCGCGACTAGCAGCCTCCTGCCGACAGCCAACGCCGCCATGGCCCTGGCCCTAACCGGCGACCTAGACCGCGCAAGAGTGGCCGGGAAAACACCCCTCGACTACCTCGTCGCAAACCCGCCCGGCGAAGACGCATCCGGCGGGAGCCTCGGCAGGTACGTTATGGGGGTTGTGGCAGCGAGGGGAGATCCCCGGTATATAAACGGAGTCGACTATGCGGAGAGGCTGAAGGATCTCTCAAAGCCGCCCTACGGTCGGGAGAATCTATTCTCCGAGGCCTACATCCTCCTGGGGCTGGCAGCAGCGGGCGAGTCCGAATCGCCGGAGGCCCGGGCCTTCGTCTCCTACATTAAGAGCAAACAGCACTCCTCCGGAGGCTGGGGTTGGGGCGGCGCAGCTCCCGACCTCGACACCACAGGGATCGTCGCCTGTGCCCTCATGGCCGTGGGCGAGGACCCCGAAGGTCAGATGATCCTTGAGGCCCTGGGGTATATCAGAAGTCAGCAGAACGACGACGGCGGCTTTCCCTCCTCGGGGATGAGCCCCGACTCCAACGCCATCAGCGACTACTGGGCGATGATGGCCCTCAACGGAGCTGGCGTCGACCCCACCGAATGGCGGAAGGGGAGAGAGACTCCCGTCTCCCACCTTCTGAGCTGCCAGCAGGAGAGCGGCGTCTTCTGGTGGAAGCCCAACACCCAGGGAGGGACCGGATTTCTCGCCGAGGCGACCTCCTACAGCATCATCGCCCTGATGGGCAGAAGCCTCCCCATCCCCGCCGCAGAGCCGGTTGAGGTGGGGGAGGAGGTCAGTGTCACCGTCACCGTTCTGGGGGACGGATATCCCCTATTCAGCCGCGATCTACTCGTCGGGGCCGAGGGATTCGCGAGGGATGGGTTTGCGATCTCAAACCCCACCGTCCTCGGGGCGCTCCAGGGGACGGGGCTCTTCTACACCCTCGCCGATCCCGACGGTACGGGCAGGCCGACCGTCTCGGACCTGGGGGGTTATGGTGCTCCTATCTACTTCGTCGACGGGGCTCGGCAAGCAGACCCCATCGGCGAGTATGACCTGATCGGGGACGAATGCGTCGTGATAAGCGCTCCGGCCACCGTTCTGCCGCTACGGCTGACGGCGCCGGCGCAGGTCGTGGAAGGAGAGACGTTCACCATCGAGGTCGCCTCTGAAGACTTGGACGATCGGGGGCACGTAGTATCGGCTCCGGTGGAGGGGGCTACAATCACGGTCTCCTCCGGCTCCATCTCCACCGACTACACCACCGGAAAGGACGGAAGGACCCCGGAGATGACCTTGAGAGAGCCTGGGGAATACAGAATCGAGGCCAAAAAAGAGGGCTACATCGCCACCTATTACCTCAACTGCGGATATAAGATCATAAACTGTCGAAGCGGCGAGCCCGTCGACGTCACCATCCACGTCCTCGGTGGCGGCGCCCCCCTCTTCAGCGGGGAGGTAGAAGTCAAGCCTCTCGACTTTGAGAAGGACGGATACAAGATCGATAACCCGACGGCTCTGGGGGCTCTCGAGGCTGCTGGCGTCTCTTACACCCTCGGCGACCCCTGGGGGATGGGAAGCCCCGCAGTCACCGATCTTGCAGGATTTGGGATGCCGGTCTACTTCGTCAACGGAGGATCCCCGAACGTGGGGCTCGATCAGTATTTCCTGAGCGACGGAGATTGGATCACCGTCACCGCGCCTTATGACGTATATCCCCTCAAGATGACGGCTCCTGCCGAGGTCATCGCAGGCGAACGGTTCAAGATCAAGGTGGAGACTGAAGAGTACGATGACTCTTGGAACCCGGTTACGGTGCCCCAGGAAGGCGCCACCGTCACCATCGGGTCAAAGACTTACACCACCGGGGCCGACGGATATACGCCGGAGATCACTTTGACCAGGGCGGGCGAGTACAAGGTCCGGGCCGATAAGCCGGGGTACATCAGCACTTACTACCTGACCCCCGGAGGCTATCACATAATTACTTGCGAGGAGGGCGAGATCGCGACCGTCACTATTCACGTCCTCGGGAACGGATATCCTCTCTTCAGCGGGGAGGTTGACGTCGGCTCCGTCGGCTTTGAGAAGGGAGGATACGAGATAGATAACCCGACGGCTCTGGGGGCTCTCGAGGCTGCCGGCGTCTCTTACACCCTCGGCGACCCCTGGGGGATGGGAAGCCCCGCGGTCACCGATCTTGCAGGATTGGGGATGCCAGTCTACTTCGTGAACGGAGGATCCCCGAACGTGGGGCTCGATCAGTATTTCCTGAGCGACGGAGATTGGATTACCGTCACTGCGCCTTATGACGTATATCCCCTCAAGATGACGGCTCCTGCCGAGGTCATCGCAGGCGAACGGTTCAAGATCAAGGTGGAGTCTGAAGAGTACGACGCCTCTTGGAACCTGGTCACGGTACCCCAGGAAGACGCCACCGTCACCGTCGGGTCAAAGACTTACACCACCGGGGCCGACGGATATTCGCCGGAGATCACTTTGACCAGGGCGGGCGAGTACAAGGTCCGGGCCGATAAAGCCGGCTACATCGGGACTTACTATCTGACGCCCGGAGGCTACCAGATCATAAACTGCCTGGAGGCTGAAGGAGAGACGGTTACGATCCACGTCCTCGGTAACGGAAACCCCCTCTTCAGCCGAGAGGTATTCGTAAGCTCCGTCGGCTTTGAGAAGGGAGGATACGAGATAGATAACCCGACGGCTCTGGGGGCTCTCGAGGCTGCCGGCGTCTCTTACACCCTAGGCGATCCCTGGGGGATGGGAAGCCCTGCGGTCACCGACCTGGCAGGATTGGGGATGCCCGTCTATTACGTAGATGGGATTGCTCCAAGCGTTGGGCTCGATCAGTATTTCCTGAGCGACGGGGATTGGATCACAGTCAGCGCCCCATATACCGTATACTCGCTTAAGATGGCAGATTCGACGGACGCCACTCTTCCTCCTCCTAATAAGGTCGTAGTCGGCGACCCATTCAAGATCAAGGTGGTATCTGAAGAATACGACACCTCCTGGAACCTGGTCACAGTGCCCCAGCAAGGCGCCACCGTCACCGTTGGATCCAGGACTTACACCACGGGGGCCGACGGAAATACCTCGAATATCACTCTTACATGGGCGGGCGAGTACAAGGTCAAGGCAAGCAAGCCGGGTTACATCGGAACTTACTATCTGACGCCCGGAGGCTATCATATAATCACCGCCACCGGCGAGATCGAAAGCGACCTATTGGTGACGAAAGAGGCAGATAGTAGCTCTGCAGAGGTCGGAGATATCCTGAACTACACCATAACGATCTGCAACAACTATCCGTATGCTGTGACAGACGTTATAGTAACCGACGGCCTCCCGGAGGAATCGTCCTTCGAATATGCAGATCCCTGGCCCGACACAAGGGACGGTAATTATCTGGAATGGAATATCTCTGAGGAGATACCGCCAGGTGGATGCGAGGTGATCAACCTGAGGGTGAAGGTTGATTATACACCTCCCTCGGGCCGCCTTATAAACTGCGTCGAAGTCGTGGCCCGCGACGAAAACGATGGTCTGATCGGTGCTCGCGCCTGCAGTAGAGTCTCTGTGGGCGCCATCGACCCCCTCATGGTGACCAAGACCGCCGACAAGAAGTCAGTGGAGAGGGGAAAGAAGGTCAAGTACACGATAAAGGTCTGCAACCTCGACGACGCCGATATGACCGGCTTGGTGGTTGAAGATGCCTTCAGCCGGTATGTGGAGTTCGTCTCCGCAGAGCCAGCGCCCATCCAAAAATATGGCGAGGGAGATAGGTTTAGAGAGATCGTCTGGAGGGATGACTCGATCAAACCTGGCTGCAAGGATATCACCCTGGAGGTGATCGTCCCCAAGATGCAGGACTTCGAATTCGGGATGGAGCAGAGGGTGAAGGGCGTGGGTTTTGTCAACGTCGCAAACGACTACACGACGGCGCCCCCTGAGTACGGCCTCACAAATGTGGTCAATGTCACCGCAAAAAACAGCACGGATAGTCTCATCGATGCCTCGGCCAGCGCCACCGTCGGGGTGACCGACCCGGGAACCGAGCTCTCCACCCGCGAGCACGGGAGCGGCGGCTACGAGAGCGAGGATCTGGTGGTGGTGAAGACCGAGGACAAGTCGATCGAGATGGCGAAGGACGTCTCGGCGACCTACGCCACCACCGCCATTGGCCTCTATAACAACCGCTCCGTCACCTACTCCTCGAGATGGACCCAGACGGCCAGCGGGAAGAACCGGATCACTGGAACCGCCATGAGCGAGGCCTATAGGTATGCCACCTCCATCGACAGGGACTCGTACTTCAAGCTCGACGAGACGGGCACATCGATGAAGGTCGAGTCGGAGTTCGAGGGGATGGGAAGCTTCAGAGTATTCCAGAAGCCCTCTTCAGGCTCCGCACCCGACTTCGAATCCCAGGAGACCTACTCGGGGAGCTTCAGGGTATACCAGGTCGCCAACGGCTCCAGCATCAAGTACGAGAAGTCGGCCTCGGGTACCGGGACTGTCGCGGCGGATAGAAGGATCGGAGACAAGCAGAGGTCCTACGAGTCGGGGTCCGGCGCCTACGAATCCGACGAGATCATCGAGGCCGCGACCAACTACATCGCAAAGGATATCAGCCTCGCCTATCAGCCGACGAGCTTCGACCTCGGGGGCGATCTCGCCTTCAACGCCTCGGCGAAGTGGAAGGAGGGGATCTGGTCGAAGAACGCGAGCAAGAACAGCACCACCTTCATCGGCGAGGAGTTCTCAAGCCTCGACCGCCTCGATAAGGAGACTTTGGTCAGGGGACTGGGCGACGTGGCGACGGAGGCGGAGTTCTCCGGGACGGGACGGTTCAGGATCATCTCCGTTGACACCCGCATCAATAAGTCGGAGAATGGGTCCGTCGGCGGCTCCATGAATAGGCTGCGAGAGGCCGATATCGAGATCGACGACCTGTACTCTGGAGATTACTCCATCCAGAGGAGGGTGATCTTCGCTGGCGCCTTCGAATATGACGAGCCCCACCTATCGGCCGATAAGTCCGGCGAGATCTTCTACACGGATGACGCCATCCTCACTCGGTACAACATAACCCTCAAAAACGACGGCAACAGGGCCCTCGGACCCCTGGTGATAAGAGACCTCTTCCCGCCCGGTGCGGTCTTCATCAACTCCTCCGAGAGGACCTCAAGCCTCTCCGACGAGGGGGCGGAATGGACCTTCCTTAACCTGGGGCTCGGCGGGACCCTGAGCTTCGCCCTGTGGCTCGACGTCACCGACTGCCGCGGTGACGAGATCGTCAACAGGCTCGAAGCCTCGGCGGGCTTCAACGGAAACGTCACCACGGCCGCCGCCTTCTCCGCCCTCGAGACCGACTGGCTGAGCTGGCACGACGACGCAACGGTGACGGCGACTAAGTTCGGCGAGGTGGACGAGGACGACCCGAGGATCGTCACCTACACCCTCACCGTCCAGAACCTCGACGATAACACCAAGGTCGCCACGGTCGCCGACGTCCTCCCGGAGGGGATGAGGTTCCTCGACTCCTCGATGGAGCCATCGTCCGTTGACGGCAACGCCGTCTCCTGGACCCTTGTCGATATCGGACCCTACGAGGCTGAGACGATCGTCTACGGGGTTGAGGCCCTCTGGAGCGGGAGGTTCTTCAACCGGGCTTTGGTCGACGCCCGGTCCGTCGGCGGGTCCAGCACGCAGCCGGTCTACGCCAGCTCCATCGTCGATATCGCTGAGTTTGAGGGGGAGGTCGAGCTTTCCCTTCCGATCTGGCATCCCCCCGACTGGGAATTCGAGTACATGAACTATGAAAACAACCTCACCTGCGAGGAGATCTGCAATCTGAAAGCTCCTGAAGGCGCTTCAGGACGGGCCTCTGGTGGAGGGGCCATCGGCGGGGAACCCATCTTCGAATCTGCCGAAGACGGTCTAGAGGAGACGGATCTTAGCAGCCCAACGGATTCGTATCGATTCGATCAGCTCTCCGGAAACGTCGACCTGGCGGTGAGCTATCTCCTATTCTGCCAGAACAATGACGGAGGATTCGCGGCCAAGCCCGGAGCGGAGAGCAGCCTTGCCTACACCTCCCTTGCCACCATCGCTCTGGACGCTGCCGGGAGAGATCCTGCCGCCCAGGTCAAGGGCGAAAAGAGCCTTGTCGACTATCTGACCGAGAACGCAGCGGAGCTTGCCAGCTCTTCTAACGTCGAGGCTCATACCGGCAGGTACGTCGTGGCCCTCATCTCGGCGAGTCTCGATCCTCACGACGTCGGAGGTAGCGACTATGTCGAGCTCCTCAAGAGCTACTCGAAGCCCAGCGGCGAGATCGGAAAGGAGAACTACATCTGGGACGACGGCTGGGTGATCCTGGGTCTTGCGGCAGCGGGTGAGTCGGGATCGAAGGAGGTCAGAAGGGGCGCGATCTATCTGAAGGGCCTCCAGACCGAATCAGGTGGATGGGCATGGAACGGCGGCGCAGAGGGGGAGGATCCCGACACGACGGGCCTCATGGTCTGTGCTCTATCGGCCGCTGGCGAGGACGAAGGCTCGGAATCCATCGAAAAAGCCCTCGACTACTTCAGGTCAGAGCAGAACGATGACGGTGGGTTCTCGTCCCTTGGATCAAATTCCGCCACCGACAACTGGGTGATCATGGCCCTCAACGCCGCGGGCCAGCTTCCAGAAGACTGGCGGAGGGGATCAAACGACCCATTGAGCCACCTATCGAGCCTTCAGAAGGAGGACGGCTCCATCTGGTGGAAGGCTGAGAGCGAGGGCTCCTCCTTCGAGTGGACGGCCATGGGGGTCGTGGCGATGTCGGGAGAGACTATCCCTCCCGACCTCCTCCAATAAAGGGCGGAAGGTGACGGCCAAAATAGAGGCACGAAAAGGTGATAGAAAATGGTGTGTGAAAAATGGAAGAGATGGCAATCTGCCATCTCTTTCTCCATCTCAAGTTCGATCCTTCTTTTCAGTTTCTAATCCTTCTTCTTACTCCACCTCAAAGCGCTCTTCCAGTAGGACGAGCTTCCTCTCCGACGTCTTTTGGTCCTCGGTCAGGGCCAGGGTGTATATCCCCTCGTCGCCCAGCTCCAGGGTCTCCTCAATGCCTGAGGATACCAGGATCTTCAGCTCGCCCGAATAGGCTGCGACGTAATCGGTCACCTCTCGGCTATCGACGGCCTCGAAGAGGCGACCGCCCTCCTCCACCTCGGCCTTCTCGCCGCCGAGCCAGACCTTGCCCCCCTCGGGGAGGGTCAGATCGGCGGGCTCGGATGCCAGGTTAACAAACCGCAGCCAGGCGGTCTTGACCTCGGGGATTCCAACGGCGTCCTCGACCACGAGAGGTTCTGATAGGTCAGATAATAACAGGGTGGTCTTCGTCTCAGCCGCGAGGTCGAGTTCCAGGTCGAGAAGGGTGCTTTCATCCTCGGGGTCGATCACCTTCACCCTGGTGGCTCCTGGATCGACCTTCTGGTAAGGCGATGCTACTTCAAACTCCAGCTCGACGGCCAAAAGATCTTCGACGCCGAACTCCATCAGCGCTTTCTCGAAGGAAAGATGGACGGCCCTCACCATCGCAACCTGCCGATTGGCCTCTCCGGGCGTGGGAAGAGAGCTCAGGTTCCATTCTCCTCCGTCTGGGATCCTCGACAGGGAGACGTCGCCGCCGGGAGCCTTTTCGTAACTCTTCTCGTCGACGGTCCTTCCAGACGAGTCGTTCAGCTTTATGCCGTCGCCGCCATCACCCTGGAAGACCCCGCTTTCGATGGAGTAGACCACCAGAAAGCCGCAGGCCGGGATCGTCGTCCCTTGGGGGAAGGTGTAAAGTCCCGGAGACCTCCGATAAGACGCGTCGGTCAGGGTGTAGCCGCTGAGGTCAACCTCCTCGGTGCCGTAGTTATAGAGCTCAATGAACTCGTCGTTCATGTCCCCTATCTCGCCGTTCTCATACCAGTCTGACGCCGCGTGGGGCAGCATCTCGTTGATTACCACATCGGCGGACGCAATTCCGGACAAAGCCAAAGCCAGGATCAATATCGCATATTCTCTCAAGCTCAAAACCTCCACCTACTCCGATCTGTACTGATACATCCAGGTCCCCTCCAGCTCCATATCGAAGTACTTCTCGAAGATCTCCTTGTGGACCGCCTCCGGGTCCACGTCGGCGAAGAGCTGGGGGTGGAACCACTGAGCGAATTGGAGGTAGGTCACGATTTCGGTGAGGCCGCTGGCCATGCTAATGTCGAAGAGGTAAAGCCTACCGGCCCTGACGGCCGCAAGGTCTGAGAACCCCGGCTCTGAGAGGATCGTCTCCTCCACCGCCTCCTCATAATCCTCGGCCGTCGGGATCTCTCCGCTGGAGCCGACCCTCGAGTAGAGGATCACGTCCGGGTCCTCCTCCAGGACCCATTCCCGGCTGACGTATACCAGGGAGCCGGGGAGATCCCCTGCCACGTTCACCCCACCGGTATCGTTGATCCTCATGTGGCCTGCGGAATCTGCGCCTCCGGTCCAGTCGATGTGGCCCATGGACATGAAGTAGACCCGCGGCTTCTCCTCCTCGGATAGTGGCTCCACCCGCTCTCTTATGGTCTCGTAGTAGCCCTCTACGTATCCATTCAGCTCCTCGGCTTCGTCCTCTTTCTTCAGGATCATCCCCAGGTCCTCGATCATGGGAAAGAGGGTGCCCAGCTCAAGCGCCCGATACCTGAGCACGGGAACGCCGTTCATCTCGATCTGCTCCTCGATCTCCTGGGGGAAAAGGGCTCCGGTTCTGCCAATGACCAGGTCCGGGTTGAGGTCGAGGATCAGCTCGACGTTCACCCTATTCGATGCCGTGCCGACGCTCGGCTTTTCTCGAAGAGCCGGCGGCAAATCGCAGTCGTCTGTCCTTCCCACCATCCGATCCGACTCGTCCAGAGCGTATATCACCTCCGCAGCGGAGGGTACGAGACAGACTATCCTCTCAGGAGGATAGGGAACCTCCACCATTCTTCCCGCCTCATCGGTGACGGTCACCGTCTCCTCGGCGCCGACGACGAACGAGAGCGCGAGGACGGAAATGATCAATGTCAAAAGCAGTGCATATCGCTTATCCATTTCGGTCTCCTCCAATATTCTAAGTTAATCCGACGGCGATCCTCGCCGCGGCAAAAAAAAAATAATTTCAGGGCCAGATCACTCGACGAAGCGGTCGAGGACCTCGCGGGTATGCTCGACGTAGATCTTCGCGATCTCGTCGTTCTCGCCCATCCCCTTCAGGTAGACCTCGGTCTCGAAGCCCTCATCCTCGAACATAGTCTTCCAGGAGTCGGACTCATCGCCAGCCATGTCGTTGACGGCGTGATCTCCGGCGACGATCATGAAGGGCATCAGCCTCACCTTGGAGACTCCAGACGCCTTAACCTTCGCCAGGACGTCATCGAAGGCGGGATAGCCCTCGACGGTTCCGAGGAAGACGTTCTCATAATCCCTCTCCAGGATGCCGGCCATCTGAGAGTAGGCGCTGTTAGCGGGATGGTGGGTGCCGTGTCCCATCAGGACGACGGCGGTCTCGCGTGGATCCCTCGGGCTCTCCACCGCTGTTCTCTCCAGGCCTGAGGTCGTCTGATCAAACTGGGCTTCCAGGGCCGAAGAGGCGGCCTCGTAGTCCTCGACGCTTGTTAAAAGGGGCATTCCCAGGGCGAGGTTTCTGAAGGCGTAAGTCTTCCCGAGGCCGCTTAGGCAGCCGACTACATTTGCCGTGTCGTGGAACTCCTCGCCGGAGATCACGTGGAGGGACTGGACCGCCACGTCCCGATATCCCTCGTCGTTAAGATTAGCTAGAGCTGTTAGGGGGCTATCGATCTCGACGCCGTCCCTCTCCTTGATCTTGTTTCTTATGTAGTCCGAGGTGAAGGCGATTCTGACCTCTGCATCGGGGAACTCCTCCTCGTACATCCCCTGGACGTTTTCGAAGGCGGCCTGCGCCTCTGGATAGCTCGTGCCGAAGACCACAAGGAGTATGGCTGGATTCTCTTTGACGGGCCCAGACATCTGGGCTGAAGTCGGGGCGACTACGGCCAGAAGGACGAAGGCCGCGATTCCTGCAGCTATTTTAAACATCTTCATAATGTTACCTCAAGTATATTTGAGTTATATCAAGATATGTTTTGTTTGGCTAAATACTTTTCTGCTAAGTAAGTCTTTGAATTTGACGTATTTTGATCAAAATAATCAAAAAATGAGTCTTATTTTTAAATTTATG
>Ga0334887_1004931_pt1 | contig 11540 bp, 9 predicted proteins | sample GraSluR1_MG_10_FD_207217 | JGI IMG/M metagenome (GOLD analysis project Ga0334887, IMG submission 207217) | Sludge microbial communities from methane-producing bioreactor in Wageningen University, Netherlands - Granular Sludge_18_07-R1 | ecosystem: Engineered > Bioreactor > Anaerobic >...
AGGTCACCCTGGTCGCCGCCGAACTGGCCGCCCGCGGCCACGATGTCGTCCGCACCCGTGAACCCGGCGCCACGCGTGCCGGGACGGTGATCCGCGACCTGCTGCTGTCCCCGTCCACCGGGGATCTCGATCCGCGTGCCGAGGCCCTGCTCTACGCCGCCGACAAGGCCCAGCACGTCGCCGAGGTGATCCGACCGGCGCTGGATCGCGGCGCGATCGTCGTCTGCGACCGCTACGTCGACTCGCTGATCGCCTATCAGGGGGCCGGGCGGGTGCTGGCCGCCGAGGACGTCGCGCGGCTGGCACACTGGGCGACGGGCGGGCTGGAGCCGGACCTGACCGTCCTGCTCGACCTCGACCCGACCGTGGCGATGGCCGGATTGGAGAGCCCGGACCGGCTGGAGGACTCCGGCGAGGAGTTCCACCGCCGGGTGCGGGCGGGTTTCCGGGCCCTGGCCGCGACCGCCCCGGAGCAATACATGGTGCTGTACGCTCGCGGAGACCGCGACGAACTGCGGCGTCGGATTGTGGCGGCGATCGAGGAGCGGCTGCCGAAGGTGTCAGCCGGGGAGGGCACACTGGAGCGGTGAGCACACCCGTGGTTGATCCCACCGCCGAGGCCTCGCCGCTGACCGGGGTGTGGTCCGACCTGGTCGGCCAGTCCGCCGCCGTCGCCGTGCTGCAGCGCGCCGTCCGCGGCGACACCCACGCCATGTCCCATGCCTGGCTGATCACCGGCCCACCCGGATCGGGCCGTTCGAACGCCGCTCGCGCCTTCGCCGCGGCCCTGCAGTGCGACCAGGGTGGCTGCGGTCGGTGCCGTTCGTGCCGTATGGTCCTCGGCGGCAGCCATCCCGACGTGACCCTGGTCAGCACGGAGCAGTTGTCGATCGGGGTCAAGGAGGTCCGTGACCTCGCCCGCCGCTCGATGATGTCGCCCACCGTCGGCCGATGGCAGATCGTCGTCGTGGAGGATGCCGACCGGATCACCGAGGCCGGTGCGAACGCCCTGCTGAAGAGCATCGAGGAGCCGGCGCCGGCCACCGTGTGGCTGCTGTGCGCGCCGACCCCCGACGACGTCATCGTGACGATCCGCTCCCGGGCACGTTCCCTGACCCTGACCACTCCCGCGGTGAGCGAGGTGGCCGCGCTGCTCGTACGCCGGGACGGCATCGATCCGCAGACGGCCGAGCAGGCGGCACGAGCCGCCCAGGGACACATCGGGCGGGCGCGCCACCTGGCCCGCGACGAGAAGGCCCGCGCCCGACGCGACGACGTGCTGAGGATCCCGATGCGGCTCGCGACGGTGGCCGACTGCCTGCGGGCGGCCTCGGTGGTGATGGCCTCGGCGCAGGAGGAGGCGGCCGAACAGACCGCCGACATCGAGGTCCGCGAGCGGGCGGAGCTGGAGCAGGCGCTCGGCATGGGCACCCGCGGCGCGCGGCCCCGGCACACCGAGGCGGCGCTGAAGGATCTTGCCGCCGAGCAGAAGCTGCGGGTCAAGCGACTGGAACGCGACGCGATCGACCGGGCCCTGACCGAGCTGACGACGTGGTATCGGGACGTGCTGAGCGTGCAACTGCACTCCGGGGCGGAGCTGGTCAACATCGCGCTGGCCGACGGGATCGGGGTCGACGCGGCGCGTACCACCCCGGATCGAACCATCGCACGGATCGACGCCATCCTCGCCTGCCGGGAGGCACTCGCCGGCAATGTGGCGCCATTGCTGGCGGTGGAGGCGATGATGGTCATCCTCGGACGGCAGGGGACCGTTGCCTGAGCCGCGACACTCCCCGCCGCCCTGTGCCGTCGGAGCCGTTCGGGTGGGGACAATGGGCGTGGTACCCGCCGACTGTTAGGACCTCAGCCGTGACCTCTCGTGACAATGACGACGATGGTTCGCCGTCCCCGGCGACCGACCCCCTCGAGGAGTTCGGCGTCCAGGACGAGAACGAACCGACGATCATCCGCATCGACCGTGAGGAGGTGCGCTCGGTCGGCGCGCCGCGATCCGAACGGACGCCGTCGGCACCCGCCGCGTTCGGCGCCACCTCCCGGGCGGGGTCGACCCCGAGCAGCCCCGGCGCCGATGCCCCTGCGGAGGATGCGGCGAGCCAGCGGACTCCGACGGCGGCGCCGGCATCGGAGGACCGTGGTGCCGATGAGGTCGACGACGGGCCGCAGAGCCCGGCGGGGCCGGGTGTTCCCGAGCCCACCCCCCGGACCGCGGCCGATTGGGCCGCCGCGGAGCCGAACGAAGCCGATGTCGAGCCGGGCGGGGCGGTGACGGAGCCGCCACGTGAAGGCCCCGGGGCAGTCCCGGCGACGCCCCCCGAGCCTCTGCTGAGAACGGCCCATCCGACGGCGGTCACCCCGACGGCGGGGGACGGCGGGGCGGACTCCCCTGCCTCGGCGCCGGACTCGCACGAAGCCGCCGAGGAGTCCGCTGAGGAGGCTGCCGAGGAGGCTCCACCCGAGCCGGCCGCCGCGGCGGAGCCCGCCCCAGCGGAGCCGGCACCGGTGGAGCCCGCACCGACGGTCCCGCTGTCCCCGCGCCGGGTCGTCACCAGTGAGGAGGATGCCCAGCCCACCGGCGTACTTCCCACGACCGACGCCCAGCCGACCGAGGTGATCCCGGCCGCGGCCCCGCGCCGCGCCGCGCCGTTCGCCCCATCGGCGGCCGGGGTGAGCGACGCCGATTCGGCGGCCGATGCGGCCGAGTTGGAACGCCGGGCCGCCTGGCTCGCCGAACGTGAGGCCCGCGACCGGGCGCTGGGCCGGCGCCGCCCCGCGCCCGAACCCGAGGTGGCTCCCCAGCCGCCCTCCACCAGGCTCGATCGGACCACGGACCGGCCGGCGGGTGCCTTCGGTCTGTTCGCCCTGCGTCTGGTGGTGGCTGCCATCATGGGGATCCGCGGTGCACAGCAACTGCTCGACATGCCGACGACCATCCAGACCTTCTCGGCCACGGCGCTGCCCTACCCGGAGATTGCCGCATGGGTCACGGCCTGCGCCTCCGTCCTCATCGCGGTGGCGCTGGTCTTCGGGCTGCTCGTACGGGTGGCCGGCGTCGGGACCGTGGCCATCGCTGCGGGCGCGTTGACCTTCGTCTACTGGTGGAGGTCGCCGTTCGAGTCGGGAGTGGCCGGCTTCCACGGTGAACTGGAGCTGCTGCTCGCCGGCGTCGGCCTGCTCCTGTTGCTGATCGGCGGGGGATCGTGGGGTATTGACGCGGCCGTTCGCAAGAGCCGGCTGCAGCGCCGCCGCGCGAAGTGGGACCTTCAGCAGATCTGAGGGCGTCGCCGGGCCCCACCCCGCGACTCTTCTCCACGCTGGTCCTGGGGGCCGGGTCCTCTACCCTGGGATGGTGCAACAGGTCATGGCGGTCACCTTCGAGCGGTACGGCCAGCTCCACTATGTGGATCCGGCCGGACACCGGGTGGCGGTCGGCGACTGGGTGATGGTCGCCACCGACGAGGGCCCCGAGGTCGCCCAGTGCGTGTGGGCCCCGGAGCGGTCGCCGCGTGCGGACTGGGGGTCCTTGCCGGCGTGTCTGGGCCCGGCCACCGAGAAGGATCTGGCCCGGGACCGCGCCAACCGGCGCTTCCGGGCGGAGGCACGGATTGTCGCCCACCGACTCATCCGGCGCCACGAGCTGCCGATGAAGGTGATCGGCATCGACTATCTGGACCGGTCCGACGACTACGACCGGCTCGTGGTCGTCTACTTCACCGCGCCGCACCGCGTCGACTTCCGTCAACTCGTACGCGACCTGGCCAAGACCTTGCAGGCGCGGATCGACCTGCGTCAGATCGGCGACCGGGACGCCACCCGGATCACCGGGGGGATCGGGCAGTGCGGCCGCGAACTGTGCTGCGCGACCCACCTGACCCGGTTCGAGCCGATCGCCGTTCGGCTGGCCAAGGATCAGGACCTGCCGGCCAACCCGATGCGGATCCAGGGCGCCTGCGGGCGGCTGATGTGCTGCCTGAAGTACGAGCATCCGCTCTACCAGGAGTTCCTCAGGTCCGCCCCGAAGGTCGGCTCCCGGGTGCGGACGCCCGACGGCGACGGCAAGGTGGTGGGTCTGTCGGTCCCGTCGGAGTCGGTGGTGGTCCGGATGGATGCGACCGGCGAGGTGTCCCGCTGCCCACAGGCCGATGTCTGTCCGGCCCGCAAGGCGTACGAGGGGCGGCGTGATTGATCGTGACGGCAAGCGGTGGGCGCGGCCCGGTTGGCGCCCATCCGCTCGGCCGCTATAGTTGTCGCTTGTCTGTCGGGCTCCGCCCGCAGCGACAGGCCACCTTAGCTCAGTAGGTAGAGCGACGCTCTCGTAAAGCGTAGGTCACCGGTTCGATTCCGGTAGGTGGCTCCATGCTCACCGGGTGATCGGCCACGACGAGGCCGTCCTGACATCCGGCCCGGCGCCCAACCCCTGCCCTCCACCTACCCGGGCGCGTGCTTGAGGTGCGCCTGCGGTTCGTGCCCGCCGGACCGGGCCCGTTCCGGGGCCGTCCGAGCCGCCCGGGCGTCCACAGGGTCCATTGCCGGGGGGTGGGTCGCTTTCGCGGGGGTGAGGGCTCCTGGCTGTCTGTCGCCCCGCCTCCGTCGGTGCTCGGGCTTCGGGTTCTCCCCGAACGCAGCCGTGCCCGGGCCCCAGGGACGTGGGGCACGGGCACGGAGATCGGACTGTTCGTGCGCCTCAGCGCAACCCGAGCTTGCTGGAGCACGCCGGCCACGCGCCCCAGCCCTGTCCGGCCTGGACCTTCTGGGCGACCCGGATCTGCTCGGCGCGGGAGGCCTGGTTCGGCATCCCGCTACCGCCGTAGGCCCGCCAGGTCGACAGGGTGAACTGCAAGCCGCCGTAGAAGCCGTTGCCGGAGTTGATCGACCAGTTGCCACTGGACTCGCACTGGGCCAGCCTGTCCCAGACAGACGAGCCGGTGGACGAGCCCGAGGACGCCGAGGACGTGGACTTCTTGGCCGACGTGGACTTCTTGGTCGAGGACGTGGACTTCTTGGCCGAGGTGGTCGACTTCTGGGTCGCCCTCGTCGAGGACCGGGATGTCGAGGACTCCTCGGTGATGGCCCGCTTCGGCTTCGCCGCGGACGACTTCGCCGCGGACGACTTCGAGGTGCCCGACGACGCCGACGACGACGACGTCGAGCCCGTCGAGGTACGGGTGCCGTCGGAGGTGCCCCGGCGCAGCACCGTGCCGTTCGCGTCCCGCACCGTCACCCGGTCGCTCGATCGGTTCCAGGTCATCGAGCCGTGCTCGAAACGCTGCAGGATGCCGTACGAGGTGGTGATCTGGCCCGACGTCGGCAGCCCGAGCACCGAGGTACTGCGGCCGAGCACCCGATAGGTCGGGTAGAGGTGGTCGCGGACACCGTGGGCCCCGGTGCGCGGGGTGTAGTACATCCGCCCTTCGGAGAAGTTCTGGGCGATGATCCCGTCCTGGATCGTGTACTCCTCCGAGGTCGGCGTGCCGAGGGTCGACTTCGTGCCGCCGGCGGCGAGGTACGCCGCACCGATCCGGCCCTTGACGACGTGGTCGCCGATCGTGGTGGAGCTCGTGCGTCGGGCGGCGACCGGCTGGGCCGATCGGGTCTCCGGCGCGCTCGAGGCCGCGACGGGGGCGTGCGTGGAGGTGTCGGCGGCCCCGGTGGTGGGCGACTGCGGTCCCGCGGCCAGCGCCGGGGCCCCCACGGCGAGGGAGGCGAGGCTGAGCAGCGCTCCGAGGGCGCCGGCGCGGGCAACGTACGTGGTGGTCATGATCCTCCCGGTGATCCGGTGTCGGATGAACGAACGCCTGAGACTAACCACAGGATCACGGAACGATAAAGCTGAAGTCACGTTCGGATAACGGCGCCGGTGGGGGAGATGACGTGCGGATGCCCGCAGACACGGGGATCTGCGGGCATCGGTGTGATTCGAGTCACTTTTTCTGTGAGCCGGCTGGGTGGACCCTGTGGGGAGCCCCAGCGCGGGTCACCCGGCGTTCAGCCGGGCCTTCACCAGGGCGGCGACCTGGGAGCCGTCGAAGCGTCCGGCGATCTTCGCGTTGACCGCCTTCATGATGGCGCCCATGTCGCGCATCGAGGGGGTGTGGCCCGAGGCGGCGACCTTGGCGTACTCCTCCTCGACCAGGCCGACCACCTGGGTCTGCGTCAGTGGCTCGGGGAGGTACGCCTGGAGGATCTCGGCCTCGGCCAGTTCCTTGTCGACCAGGTCCTGGCGCCCCCCGTCGGCGTACGCGGCGGCGGAGTCCCTGCGCTGACGGACCTCGCGGGTGAGAATCTGCTGCTCCTCCTCGGCGCTGAGGGCGTGGGCGGTCCCCTCCACCTCGGCGTTGCCGATCGCGGCAAGGGCCATCCGGATGGCGCCCAGGCGGGCCTGGTCGTGGGCCTTCATGGCCTCCTTCATGTCGGCGCGCAGTCGATCCTTCACGTCTGCCATCTCATCCTCTTCCTGTCTGGCCGGATGTGCGACGTTCCATTCTGTCACGAAGCACCGACGCCACCCGCTGTTCACCGGCCTGTCTCCTGCCCTTCACCTCACCGCGGGGCGCCGGTTGACGGCCCTGAAACCGAGGGGATCCTGCGTTATCGTGGTCGAAGCAGCCGGCAGTCCCGAAACTCGGGCGGCAAGGCAGAGATTCCTCTGGAGGCGTTGTGAAAGTACTGGTTCTGGGCGGCGACGGCTTCTGCGGCTGGCCGACGGCCCTGCATCTGTCAAACCGCGGTGACGATGTCGTCATCGTCGACAACCTCTCCCGGCGGGCGATCGACGTCGAGCTCGGCGTCGAATCCCTGACGCCCATCACGACCATCGGTGAGCGGCTCACCGCCTGGCACGAGGTCACCGGCAAGGACATCCGTTTCCGCAACCAGGACCTCGCGCAGGATTACGCGGGTCTGTTGGCCATGCTGCGCCAGGAACGCCCGGACGCGGTGGTCCACTTCGCCGAGCAGCGCTCGGCCCCGTACTCGATGACCAACTCCGCGCACAAGCGCTACACGGTCGACAACAACGTCAATGCCACCCACAACCTGCTGGCCGCGGTGGTGGAGTCCGGGCTGGACATCCACATCGTCCATCTCGGCACGATGGGCGTCTACGGGTACGGCACCGCGGGGATGCGGATCCCCGAGGGCTACCTCAACATCCAGATCCCGCGTGACGGCGCCGATCCGGTGCCCGAGCAGATTCTCTACCCGACGAACCCGGGCTCGGTCTACCACATGACCAAGACGCTGGACCAACTGCTCTTCGCGTACTACGCCAAGAACGACCGGCTGCGGGTCACCGACCTGCACCAAGGCATCGTCTGGGGCACCAACACCGCCGAGTGTAAGCTCGACGATCGGCTCGTCAATCGGTTCGACTACGACGGCGATTACGGCACGGTGCTCAACCGTTTCCTCATGCAGGCCGCCGTTCGCTACCCGCTGACCGTCCACGGCACCGGCGGGCAGACCCGTGCCTTCATCCACATCCAGGACACCGCGAACTGCGTCGGGATGGCGCTGGACAATCCGCCGCAGTCCGGCGAACGGGTGAAGATCCTCAATCAGCAGGCCGAGACCCTGCGGGTGCGCGACCTCGCGCGCAAGATCGCCGGGATGACCGGCGCCGAGGTCGCCTTCGTCCCCGATCCCCGCAAGGAGGACCAGGAGAACGAGCTCTACGTCGCGCACGACACCTTCCTGTCGTACGGGTGGCGGCCGATCACCCTCGACGACGGGCTGATGATGGAGGTCACCGAGATCGCCGGGCGCTACGCCGACCGGTGTGACCTGTCACGGATCCCGGCCCGGTCCCTGTGGACCAAGGAACAGAAGCCGGGGATCCCCGCCGGCTACGAGGACGCCGCGGGCGCCCCCGCGGCGCCCGCCGAGCCGGCGGCACCACTCGCCGAGTCTGCCGGGAGGCCGGCCCGGGTGAACGGCAAGGACGCGGCGCGGGCCTGACCGCCGGCGCGACCCGGTAGCGTCACGCCGTGCGCATCGCTGTCTTCACCGAGGTTTTCCTGCCCAAGATCGACGGGGTGGTCACCCGGCTCATCCGCACCATCGAGCAGCTGGCCGCCCTCGACCAGGAGGTGGTGATCTTCGCGCCGGGGACCGAGCTGACCGAGTATGCGGGTTTCCCGGTGGTCCGGGTGCGGTCGGCCCGGCTCGAGCCGTGGTATCCCGAGCTCCACGTCGGGCTGCCGACGCCGCGGATCGCGCGCACCCTGGAGGAGTTCACCCCCGATGTCGTCCATGCCGTCAACCCGGTGGCCCTGGCGGCGTACGGGGTGCTGTCGGCGAAGCGGCGCAACGTCCCGCTGCTGGCGTCGTTCCACACCGACCTGCCCAAGTACACGGCGGCGATGGATCTGGGGTTCCTGCAGACCTTCTCCAAGCGCTACATCGCCGGGCTGCACAACCAGGCCGACATCAACCTGTGCACCTCGCCGCAGATGGTCGACGCGGCACGCGAGATCGGCATCAGGCGGGTCCGGCTGTGGCCGAAGGCGGTCGACACGGAGACGTACGACCCGGCGAAGCGATCCGCGGCGATGCGGGCCCGGCTCACCGACGGGCACCCGGAGGCCCCCCTGGTGGTCTACGTCGGGCGGCTCGCCCCCGAGAAGTGCCTCGATGTGCTGCGCCGGGCGATGGACCGGATGCCGGGCGTACGCCTGGCCCTCGTCGGGTCGGGGCCGGCCCGCGAGCAGTTGGAACGCGACTTCGCCGGCACGCCGACGGTCTTCACCGGCTACCTCGCCGGGGACGACCTCGCCGCGGCGTACGCCTCCGCGGACGTCTTCGCCTTCCCGTCCACTACCGAGACACTCGGGCTGGTGGCGCTGGAGTCGATGGCCAGCGGCGTCCCGGTCGTCGGCGCGCGGGCCGGGGGCATCCCCGATGTCATCTCCGACGGGGAGAACGGCTTCCTCTTCCGGCCCGACGACGCCGGCGAACTCGCCGACAAGGTGATGCTGCTGATCAACGACCCCGGCATGCGTGACGCCTTCGGTCGGGCGGCCCGGATCGAGACCCGCAAGTGGAGCTGGCGGGCGTCGACCGAACGGCTCCTGCAGTACTACCGGCACGCCGAGGAGATCCACTGGCGCGCGTGGTGGGCGCGACAGTTCACCGCGTGAGCCGGGTCGGCTATCGGGCGGAGACCACCGCGCTCGCTGCCCGGTCGAGCCAGGCCCGCGCTGAGACGTCGTCGGTGGAGTCGTTGACGACGAAGGCATAGACCACCGGCGCGTCCCCGGCGCCGACGGCGTAGCCGGCCAGAGCGCTCGTCCCGGACAGGGTGCCGGTCTTGGCGTGGACGGCACCCCGACCGGCGCTTGCCGCCGAGGCGCCGAACCGTTCGGCGAGGGTGCCGGTGGCGGCCCCGACCGGCAGCCCGGACAGCAGGGCCCGATAGCGGTCGTCGGTCACGGCCAGGGCGACCGCCCCGGCCAGCATCGTCGGCGTCACCCGATTCTCCCGGGACAGCCCCGACCCGTCCGACAGCACCGCGTGGTCGTCCCACAGGTCGTGTTCGGTCAGGACCTGCCGGACGCCGTCGGCGGCGCCCTCGAAGGAGCCGCCCGTGCCGGCCGCGACGCCAACCTGGTGGGCGAGGATCTCGGCGGCGTCGTTGTCGGAGTGGACCAGCAGGTTCTCGACGATCCCGCTGAGGGGCAACGAGTCCACCGCCGCCAGTTCCTCGGCGCCCTCGGGTGCCTCGGCCGGGTCGGTCAGCGATGCGTCGATCCCGGCCCCCTCCAGCGCGGCGACGAACGCCTCGGCGGCATCCCGGCCCGGCGTGGTGGTACGCCGCCCGGGGCTGGTGCCGTCGAGCCGGCCCTGGTCGACGACCAGCGCGCCGACCGGGGTGACCTGGTCGGCGTACGTGGTCGGCCAGTCGTCGTTCCACCCGGACTCGTCGAACAACGTGTTGTCCCAGGCCACCCGCACCTTCGTGGTCCCGGCGGCGTGCAGGGCCCCGGCGGTCCGCGCGGCGAGGTCGCTCACGCTCGCCCGGCCCGGCGCGCTCGCGGTCGGCTTCGAGGACAGGTACGGGTCCCCGCCCCCGACCAGCACGATCGTGTCGTCGGCGCCGGCCACGACGGCGGTCCGGAAGCGGTGCGCGGGGCCGAGCAGGTCCAGGGCGGCCAGGCAGGTCAGCAGCTTCATGGTCGAGGCGGGCAGCACGGCCTCATCGGCGCCGCTGTCCCAGAGCGCGTCACCGCTCACCGGGTCGACCACGACCCCGTACCGGTCCCCGGACAGGCCCGAGCCGGTGACGCCGTCCAGGGCGGCGGCGTACGGCCCGGGGTCCAGGGTGCCCGCCACCGGGGTTGCGACGGGGGTGGCGGGAGTCGCCTGGGGCAGCGGGACGGGCGACCACGATCCGATCGCGGGGGTCTGCCCGGCGGGCTGCGGGTCGGCGGCCACGGACCGCTCCACGGCTGCCCCGACCCCACCCTCCACGGCGACGGCGAGCAGACCGAGGGCGCAGGTGACCACCCCGCAGGCCAGCACGATCGAGCCCACGGCCGGGCGGTGGGTGGTCATCGGCTGCCTCCTGCGTCGCGTTGCGCCGGTCGGGACGACAGCACGACGGGCCCCGATCGAGGGTCCGGTTCGGTAGTGTCTGCCGTGACCGATCCGGACACATCATAGGAAGAGCCGAAGGTGACTGACGATTACCGCGTGTCGGGTGGTTCCGCCACCCAGCCCAGTGGGCTGGAGTTCTACGTGACCATCGAGATCCCCAAGGGGACCAAGAACAAGTACGAGATGGATCACCACACCGGCCGGATCGTGCTCGACCGCACCCTGTTCACCGCCACCCAATACCCTTCCGACTACGGCTTCATCGAGACCACCCTGGGCCAGGACGGCGATCCGCTGGACGCCATGGTGCTGGTGCCGGAGCCGACCTTCCCCGGCTGCCTGATCAAGTGCCGCGCAATCGGCATGTTCCGGATGCGCGACGAGGCCGGCGGCGACGACAAGGTGCTGTGCGTGCCGGTCGCCGACCACCGGCGTGACCACCTGCAGGACCTGGAGGACATTCCGGAGTTCCAGCTCCTGGAGATCGAGCACTTCTTCACGGTCTACAAGGACCTCGAGCCCGGCAAGTCGGTCGAGGGCGCCACCTGGGCCTCCCGCGACGACGCCGAGGCGGAGATCCGGGCGTCGATGGATCGGGCCAAGGGCACCGACTACGAGCAACTGCAGGTCAACCACTACTGATCGTCTCGACCGGCGTGGGATGATGCCGGGATGCGACTCCTGATGCTCGCCCGGCCCGGGGCGAATCGTGTCTATGCGGGCCAGGCGACGGCGCTGGCGGTGGCCGAGCTGGCGGTCTGTGCGCCGGGGGCCCGCGACGTGGCGCCGCGTACGGTGGCGGGGGTCGACTACGTGGGCTTCGAGTCGGACGCGCTGGACGGCGACGGGCCCGGGCGTGGCGCGGCGCTGCGGCGGATCGCCCGGCAGTCGACCTTCCTCGCGCTGTTCGAGGAGGATGCCGGCGGGTT
>Ga0334887_1004932_pt1 | contig 11538 bp, 9 predicted proteins | sample GraSluR1_MG_10_FD_207217 | JGI IMG/M metagenome (GOLD analysis project Ga0334887, IMG submission 207217) | Sludge microbial communities from methane-producing bioreactor in Wageningen University, Netherlands - Granular Sludge_18_07-R1 | ecosystem: Engineered > Bioreactor > Anaerobic >...
CACCCATCCGATCTTCGTCGGCGATCGTCTCGACACCGACATCGCCGGTGGCCGCGCCGCCGGGTTCGCCACCATGCTCGTGCTGACCGGCGCCCACGGCCCCGCCGACCTGTTCGCCGCACCACCGCCGGCGCGCCCCGACCACCTCGGGCGGGATCTGCGCGACCTGTTGACCCCACCCCGTCGGGCGGTCCGGACAGGCGACACCGTCGTCTGCGGAGACGCCGCGGTCGAACGGATCGCCCACTCCGGCGGCGACGCCGTCCGGATCGTCCGGGCCGGCGAGCCCCTGGACCTGATCCGGGCGACGGCCCGGCTGGCCTGGGACACGGCCGACCTCGGTGACTCCCTGGACTGCTCAGCCGTGCTCGACCGGGTCGGCCCGACACCGGCCCACTGACCGACCCGTGCGACTGGACCGGCTCGTCGTCGCCCGCGGCCTGGCGCGCTCGCGGTCCCACGCGCAGGAACTCATCCGCGCGGGCCGGGTCCGGGTCGGCGGTCGTGCCATCACCCGCCCGGGCGTCGACGTGCCCGACGACCTCAGCCCCGACGTCGAGACCGAACGATGGGTGGGTCGGGCGGCGCACAAGCTCCTCGGCGCCCTGGCCGACCTGCCGGTGCCGATCCCGGACCGCGCCCTCGACCTGGGCGCGTCCACCGGCGGCTTCACCCAGGTGCTGCTCGAACGCGGCTGCGGGTGTGTCTACGCCGTCGACGTCGGCCACGACCAGCTCGCTCCCGCTCTGCGCGCCGACCCGAGGGTCCGCAATCTCGAGGGCCATCACCTGCGCGACCTCACCCTGGACGACCTCGACCGGCAGCCGGTCCGGCTGGTCGTCGCCGACGTCTCGTTCATCTCGCTGCGGCTGGCGATGGCACCCCTCACCGCCGTGACCGAACCTGGGGCGTACGCTCTCCTCCTGGTCAAACCCCAATTCGAGGTCGGCCGCGAGGGTCTGGACCGGCGCGGCGTGGTGCGCGACGAGAGCGCCCGGCTCGCCGCCGTCGACGATGTCGCCCGCAGCGCCCGTGACCACGGCTGGGCGGTGACCGGGCAGGCCCGCAGCCGACTGCCCGGACCCGCGGGCAACGTGGAGTACTTCCTGAGGCTGGTGAGAGGAGCCGGATCACGCTGAATCCGTCCGAGGAGGGCATCCGGCGCGGCACACCCGAGTTCCGCCGCCTGCTGGCGGCGATGTTCTGCGCCGGGCTGGCGACCTTCGCGCAACTGTATTCCCCGCAGGCGGTGCTCCCGGCGATCAGTGCCGACCTGGCCGTCCCGCCCGCCCGGGCGGCTCTGCTGGTGTCCACCTCGACCGGCGGTCTGGCGCTGTCGGTCGTGCTGTGGTCGTGGGCCGCGGACCGGTGGGGACGGATCCGTACGATGATCGTCGCGCTCGCCCTGGCGTCCCTGTCCGGCCTGGGGGTGCCGCTGCTGGACGACTTCACCGCGATGGCGGCACTGCGGTTCGTCGAGGGCGCCTGCCTGGCCGGGGTCGCCGGCGTGGCGGTGGCCCACATCGCCGAGGAAACCCATCCGGCGGCCATGACCGCGGCCACCGGGCTCTACATCTCCGGCACCTCGATCGGTGGGCTGTCGGGTCGCCTGGTCTCCGGTCCGCTCACGGACCTCACCGGCTCGTGGCGGCTGGGGGTGGGCGCGGTGGTCGGGCTCAGCGCCCTGGCCGCCGTCGCGTTCGCCGTCCTCGTACCGCCGTCACGGCGTTTCGTCCCGGAACGTTCGTCCCTGGTCGAGGCAACCCGCCGGGCCGTCGGCCACCTGCGCAACCGGCGCCTGGTGATCGTCTTCGTCCAGGCGTTCTGCCTGATGGGGGCGTTCGTGACGGTCTACAACTACATCGGTTTCCACCTCGAGGCGCCACCGTTCGGACTGTCCCCGACGATCACCTCGCTGCTGTTCCTGTCCTATCTGGCCGGCACCTGGTCGGCGCAGACGGCCGGCCGGTTCGCCGTGCGGATCGGCCGCCGCCGGGTCCTGCTCGCCTCCACGGCACTGATGCCGGCCGGGCTCGTCCTCACCCTGGTGCCGACCGTGGCAACGGTGGTGATCGGCCTGGTGGTCCTGACCGCGGGGTTCTTCGCCGGGCACGCGGTCGCCTCGGCGCTCGGCGGCAGTCTGGCCACCGAGGGCCGGGTCCAGGCGACCGCCCTGTACAACCTGTTCTACTACCTGGGCTCCTCGATCCTGGGCTGGTCGGGCGGCTACGTGTACGAGTACGCCGGCTGGCCCGCCCTGGCCGCCTTCTGTGCGGTCTTCCTGGCCGCGGCGATGGTCTCCGCGGGGTCGGGCCTGCGCACGGCACCCGGGACGAGGCCTTAGTCTGTCGCCGTGAGTTCCCCGCAGACCGGTCCCGTCGTCACCGCCACCGACCCCTCGGTGGCCCGCGGGGAACGGCGGGTGGCCGTGATCACCAACACCTTCCGGCCCGAACCCATCCGGGCCGTCACCCAGTTCATCCACGGGGTCTCGGCCCGCCACATCACCTGCGTGTTGCCCGAGCCCGACGGCCGGGCCATGTCCGCCGAACTCGCTGCGGCCGGCCTGCGGACGGACCTCATCGACGAACCGGGCACGAACGGTTGTGAACTCGTCGTCGTCTTCGGCGGCGACGGCACCATCCTGCGGGCCGTCGAGTGGGCCCTCGGGGTCGACCTGCCCGTCCTCGGCGTCAACCTGGGCCACGTCGGTTTCCTCGCCGAGGCCGAGTCCAGCCAGATCGCCCAGGTCGTCGAGGCCGTGTCCAATCGCAGCTATGCCGTCGAGACCCGACTGGTGGCGGGCGTCCGCGTCCTGACCGCTCGGGGCGGCGAGCGCTGGCGCTCCTTCGCCGTCAACGAGGCCTCCCTGGAGAAGGCCTCGCGACAGCGGATGCTGGAGGCGGTCGTCGCCGTTGACGAACAACCGCTGTCCCGCTGGGCCTGTGACGGGGTCCTGATCTCCACCCCGACCGGCTCCACCGCGTACGCCTTCTCCGCCGGCGGCCCGGTGACCTGGCCCGGGGTCGAGGCGATGCTGATCGTGCCGTTGAGCGCACACGCGTTGTTCAACCGGCCCGTCGTCGTCCCCGCCGACTCGACGGTGACGGTCGAGGTTCTCGACGCCCCGACGAACAATGCCGTCGTGTGGCTCGACGGCCGCCGCTCCTACGACCTCGATCCCGGCGACGTGCTGGAGGTCACCCGGGATCACCACCGGCTGAAACTCGCTCGGATCGCGCCCGACGACTTCACCGGACGGCTGGTCCGCAAGTTCGGGTTGAGTGTGGAGGGCTGGCGCGGAGCCGCGGAGCGTCATCGGGCATGATCGGCGAGCTGCGGATCACCGACCTCGGGGTGATCGCCGAGGCCGCACTGGAACCGGCCCCCGGATTCACCGCGGTGACCGGCGAGACCGGCGCCGGCAAGACGATGATCGTCACCGGGCTGGGGTTGCTGCTGGGCAACCGCGGTGACAAGAGCCTGGTCCGCCGTGCCGAGGGGGAGACCGTCCGGAGCGCCCGGGTGGAGGGTCGTTTCGTCGGGTTCGACGAGGCCACCCACCGGCGCGTCGACGAGCTCGGCGGCACCCTCGACCCCGGTCCCGACAGCCCCGAACTCCTGCTCGCCCGCACCCTGTCGGCGCTCGGACGTTCGCATGCGTACGTGGGCGGGGCGCAGGTGCCGATCGGGGTGCTGGAGGCCGTGGCCTCCGACCTGGTCACCATCCACGGCCAGTCCGGACAGCTGAGACTGGCGCGACCCGAGGCGCAACGCGACATGCTGGACCGGTTCGGGGGCCCGGAGCTGCTCGCCGCCGGCCGGGAGTACGCCGAAACGTGGCAGCGCTGGCGGCACGCCGACTCCGATCTGGCCGAGCTGCGTTCGGTGTCGCGGGAACGCACCCGGGAGATCGAGTCACTGCGCCGCGACCTGGACGATATCGCGACGGTCGATCCGAAACACCACGAGGAACGTGACCTGGCGGCCGAGGCGAAGAGGCTCCAGTCGCTCGACGACATTCGTCGTGGCGCAGGCGAGGCGGCGATCGCCGTCAACGGCGATGAGGTCGACTTCGACACGAATCCCGGCGCGGCGGCCCTGCTCGGCGTGGCCCGCCACGCCCTCGCGCCGGTGTCGTCGGCCGACAGGACCATCGACGAACTCGCCCGGCGCACCGACGACCTCAGCTACCAGATCACCGAGCTGGGTGCCGACCTTGCCGGCTACCTGGCCTCCCTGGAGTCGGACCCGGCGCGGCTGGAGGAGATCGCCGCCCGCCGTGCGGCCCTGGCCGGCCTGTTCCGCAAGTACGGCGAGACCACCGACGAGGTGCTCGAATGGGCCGAGCACGCGCGGACCCGGCTCGACGGACTCGTCGGGGCCGACGACCGCATCGGCGAACTCGCGGCACAGACCGCCCGGCTGGCGACCCGTCTGGAGGGGCTGACCGAACGGCTCAGCACGCTGCGGGCCCGCGCCGCCCGCGACCTCGAGCGCTCCGTCGGGGCCGAGCTCGCGGGTCTGGCGATGCCGCATGCGCGCCTCGAGGTCGCACTGCACCCGGTCACGCCCGGCCCGCACGGGGCCGAGCAGGTCGAGTTCCTCTTCGCGGCCAATCCGGGTGCCCCGCCGGGACCGCTGTCGCGCGTCGCCTCGGGCGGGGAACTGTCGCGGGTCCGACTCGCCCTGGAAGTGACCGTCGGCGATCGGCCGGGACGGACCCTGGTCTTCGACGAGGTCGACGCCGGGGTCGGAGGTGCGGTCGCGGTGGAGATCGGCCGCCGGCTGGCGCGCCTGGCCGACCACCAGCAGGTGATCGTGGTGACCCACCTGGCGCAGGTGGCGGCCTTCGCCGACAAGCACTACGTCGTGGTGAAGTCCGACGACGGCCGGATCACGACCAGCGGCGTGCGCGAGGTCGCCGAGACCGACCGGGCCGGGGAACTCGCCCGGATGATGGCCGGGATCGGCACCTCCGAGACCGCCCTCGCCCACGCGGCCGAGCTCCTCGACGTGGCGCGCCGCTCCCGGTAGCCCGGGATTGCCCGGACGCGATAGGGTGGAGGTCCGTGGGCCACGCACATCTGAACCAGCAGACGATCGAGACCAAGCACATCTTCGTGACCGGGGGTGTCGCCTCCTCGCTCGGCAAGGGGCTCACCGCCTCGAGCCTGGGCAGCCTTCTGGTCGCCCGAGGTCTGCGGGTCACGATGCAGAAGCTGGATCCCTACATCAACGTCGACCCGGGCACGATGAACCCGTTCCAGCACGGAGAGGTGTTCGTCACCGAGGACGGCGCCGAGACCGACCTCGACATCGGCCACTACGAGCGCTTCCTCGACCGTGATCTCAACGCCGACGCCAACGTCACCACCGGCAAGGTCTACTCCTCGGTGATCGCCAAGGAGCGGCGCGGCGAGTACCTCGGCGACACCGTCCAGGTGATCCCGCACATCACCAACGAGATCAAGGACGAGATGCTGCGGATGGGCGGCGACGACGTCGACGTGGTCATCCACGAGATCGGCGGCACCGTCGGCGACATCGAGTCCCTGCCCTTCCTGGAGGCGGCCCGCCAGGTCCGCCGGGAGGTCGGCCGGGACAACTCCTTCTTCCTGCACGTCTCCCTGGTGCCGTATCTGCGGCCGTCCGGGGAGCTGAAGACCAAGCCCACCCAGCACTCGGTGGCGGCCCTGCGCGAGGGCGGCATCCAGCCCGACGCCATCGTCTGTCGCGCCGACCGTGAGATCCCCGCCGGGGTCAAGCACAAGATCGCGCTGTTCTGCGACGTGGAGGAGGAGGCGGTGATCTCCTGCGCCGACGCCCCCTCCATCTACGACATCCCCAAGGTCCTCTACGACGAGGGCCTGGACGTGTTTGTCGTCCGTCGCCTCGACCTGCCCTTCCGCGACGTGGACTGGTCGAAGTGGCACGACCTGCTCGACCGCGTCCACCGGCCGCGCGAGGAGGTCACCATCGCGCTGGTGGGCAAGTACATCGACCTGCCCGACGCCTACCTGTCGGTGTGCGAGGCGCTGCGGGCCGGGGGGTTCGCCAACTGGGCCACGGTGACGGTCCGCTGGGTCGCCTCGGACACCTGCGAGACCACGGAGGGCGCCGCCGAACAGCTCGGCGACGTCGACGGGATCTGCATTCCCGGCGGGTTCGGCATCCGCGGCGTGGAGGGCAAGATCGGCGCGGCCCGGTACGCCCGTGAGAACGGCATCCCGATCCTCGGACTGTGCCTGGGCCTGCAGGTGATGGTCATCGAGGTGGCCCGCCACCTGGCCGGCATCGCTGACGCCGACTCCTCGGAGTTCAACCCCGCCGGCACCCACCCGGTGATCGCCACGATGGCCGAACAGGAGGCGATCGTCGCCGGCGAGGGGGACCTGGGTGGATCGATGCGGCTCGGCGGCTATGAGGCCGAACTCGTCCGCGACTCCCTTGTCGCCCGCCTGTACGGCACCGTCCGGGTGGTCGAACGCCACCGGCACCGCTACGAGGTCAACAACGCCTTCCGGGACCGGCTCACCGCGGCCGGCCTGGTGATCAGCGGCACCTCGCCCGACGGGCACCTGGTCGAGTTCGTCGAGCTGCCCGCCGATCGGCACCCCTTCTTCGTCGCCACCCAGGCCCACCCCGAGTTCAAGTCCCGCCCGACCCGGCCGCACCCGCTGTTCGCCGGGTTGGTCCACGCCGCCCTGCAGCGCCGACACGCCGACCGGCTCCCCGTCGCCGACGAGCCGGCGGAGGCCTGAGGTGATCCCGGACCTCCCGCTCGTCACCGGAGCGGACCTCGTCGACACGCCTGCGGCCTGGCCGGTCACCGAGCGCAGCCTGGTCGGTGCCGGCGCGGTCTTCGACCTCATGCGGGACCGGGTGATCGACCCGACCGGCGCCTCGCTGCGCCGGGAGTGGATCCGCCACCCGGGCGCGGTCGGGATCATCGCCCTGGACCGCGCCGACCGGCTCGTGCTGGTGCGTCAATACCGTCACCCGGCCGGTTACCGGCTCGTCGAGCCGCCGGCGGGTCTGCTCGACGTCGACGGGGAAGAGTCACTGCCGGCCGCGCAGCGGGAACTCGCCGAGGAGGTCGGCCTGCAGGCGGCGGACTGGCGGGTGCTCGTTGACCAGTTCACCTCCCCGGGGGCGAGCCAGGAGAGCATCCGGATCTTCCTCGCGCGCGGCCTGTCCCCGGCCCCCCGGCCCGACGGCTTCGTCGCGGACGGGGAGGAGGCACAGATGGACGTCATCCTTGCGCCCCTCGCCGACGTCGTCGACGCGATCCTCGCCGGTCGGTTGCAGAACCCCGTCCTCATCGCCGGCGCCCTGGCGGCGTGGACCGTACGGACCCGCGGCGGGGAGGACACCCTGCGGCCGGCCGACGCGCCGTGGCCGGCCCGGCGGGAGCGGGTCGCGTTCCTGGGCCGCCGGATCGGCGCGGCGGACCGCGGGTGAGTGCCCTCGACTCCCTCGTCGCCGCATTCCTGGCGCACCTGGGGGTCGAACGTGGCCTGTCGGCGAACACGCTGGCCGGCTACCGGCGTGACCTCGACCGCTACCTGGCCTTCCTCACGGCCCGGGGGGTGGCCGCGCCGGCGGCCGTGACGCCGGCCCTGGTCGGGGAGTTCGCCGCACAGTTGTCGACCGGCGACGCCGACCACCGGCCGCTGGCGCCCAGTTCGGTCGCCCGTGCCGTCGTGGCGGTGCGCACCCTGCATCGCTTCGCCGCACGGGAGGGCATCACCCCGACCGACCCGGCCGCCGACATCCGCCCGCCCGCAACCGGCCGGCACCTGCCCAAGGCCCTGTCCATCGACCAGGTGGACCGGCTGCTCGCCGCGCCCGACCGCGACACGCCCGTCGGGATGCGTGACGCGGCCCTGCTGGAACTGCTCTACGGCACCGGGGCCCGCATCTCGGAGGTGGTCCGTCTCGACGTCGACGACCTGACCCGCGCGCTGCACCGATCCGACCCGACCGACCGCACGCTGCGGCTGCTCGGCAAGGGCGCCAAGGAGCGGCTGGTGCCACTGGGGTCCTACGCCGCCGATGCGGTGGAGGCGTGGCTGGTCCGTGGCCGGCCCGCCCTGGCCGGGCGCGGTACCGGCGATTCGGCTCTGCTGCTCAACACCCGCGGGCGCCGACTGTCCCGGCAAAGCGCATGGGAGGTCGTCCGGCACGCCGCCGACGCCGTCGACCTGGGTGTGGAGATCTCGCCGCACACGCTGCGCCACTCGTACGCGACCCACCTGCTGGACGGTGGCGCGGACGTCCGGGTGGTGCAGGAGTTGCTCGGCCACGCCTCGGTGACCACCACCCAGATCTACACCCTGGTCACCGTCGACCACCTGCGGGAGGTCTATCAGGAGGCCCATCCGCGGGCACGCGAGGGCTAGACTGGCGTTCTGCCGTGCGCCGTGCACCGAACCATCGATCAACTCAAGGGGGCCACGTGGACCAGTCGGCCGAGGATCGTACGTCGGGCGCCCTGTTCGAAGTGGACAGCCCTCGCCAGACGCACCGTGTCCACCCGCCGGAGACGTACGACGACGCCGAGGAGAAGCCCGGCGACATCGGTCCGACCGGCCGGCCGTGGCCCGACCTGCCGGAGCCGACCCCGCCCGGCCCCGGCCCCAGGCAGGCCACCATCATCGCCATGTGCAACCAGAAGGGCGGCGTCGGCAAGACCACCACGACGATCAACCTCGGCGCCGCCCTGGTCGAGACCGGGCGGTCGGTGCTACTGGTGGACCTCGATCCGCAGGGGTCGTTGTCGGTCGGGTTGGGGATCAACCCGCACACCCTCGAACGGAGCATCTACAACCTGCTGATGGGGTCCGACACCGACGTCGACGAGGTCATCGCGCCCTCCCCGGTGGAGGGGATGGACATCCTGCCGAGCAACATCGACCTGTCCGCCGCCGAGATCCAGCTCGTCGCCGAGGTGGCCCGGGAGATGACCCTCAGCCGGCTCCTGGAGCCGCTGCGCTCCCGCTACGACATCATCCTCGTCGACTGCGCCCCGTCGCTGGGGTTGCTCACCGTCAACGCGCTGACCGCGGCCGACCAGGTGCTCATCCCGTTGGAGTGCGAGTTCTTCGCCCTGCGCGGGGTGGCGCTGCTCACCGACACCATCGCCAAGATCCAGGACCGGCTCAATCCGCGGCTGGAGGTGCTCGGCCTGCTCGGCACGATGTACGACGGGCGCACGCTGCATGCCCGCGAGGTGCTGGCCACCGTTGTGGACGCCTTCGGCGAGCAGGTCTTCCACACCGTCATCCGGCGTACCGTGAAGTTCCCCGAGACCACCGTGGCCGGAGAGCCGATCACCACCTACGCGCCCGCGTCCCCGGGTGCCGCGGCCTACCGGTCCCTGGCCCGCGAGGTGCTGGCCCGGCTCGACGCCGGCTGACCACGCCAGTTCAGGAGTACTGTGTCCGACACCATGCCACCCGATTCCCTTCCGAACGACGCCTCCGGCGACGACGCCCGCCGCGGCGTCAGACTGCAGAAGGTGCTCGCCCAGGCCGGCATTGCCTCCCGGCGGGCCAGCGAGGAGCTGATCGCCGAGGGCCGCGTCGAGGTGAACGGTGAGCCCGTCACCGAGCAGGGTCGCCGGGTCGACCCCGAGCACGACGAGATCCGGGTGGACGGCTCCCGTATCCCGACGGCCCGGCGCCACGTCTACACGGTGTTGAACAAGCCGCGCGGCGTCGTGTCGACGATGGACGACCCGGAGGGCCGTGCCACTCTCACCGACTACATCGACCGGCGCAACGTCCGGCTGTTCCACGTGGGCCGGCTCGACACGGACTCCGAGGGGCTGATCATCCTCACCAACGACGGCGAGTTCGCGCACCGGCTGGCGCACCCGTCGTACGAGGTGCCGAAGACGTACGTCGCCGAGGTGCTGGGCCAGATCGACGCCCACACGCTCACCCGTATCCAGCGGGGCATCACCCTCGAGGACGGCCCGGTGCGACCCGACCGGGTGAAACTCGTCCAGACGCTGCCCGACGCGTCGCTGCTGCAGCTCACCCTGCACGAGGGCCGCAACCGGGTCGTCCGCCGCATGATGGAGGCCTTCGGCCATCCGGTCAACCGGCTCACCCGGACGGCCATCGGGCCGGTCCGGCTGGGACGGCTCGCCCCCGGCGAGATGCGTGACCTCACCCGCGACGAACTCGGTGACCTGCTCGACCTCGTGGGCCTGTGATGGCCGAAGGAGCCCGCACCAGCCGGATCTACGGGCTGGAGACGGAGTACGGGCTGACCAGCCAACCGCGCGGGTCGCGGCGGGTCAGCCCCGAGGAGGTCGCCCGGCTGATGTTCCGCGGGATGGTGGCCTGGGGGCGGTCGAGCAACGTCTTCCTCGGCAACGGGGCGCGGATCTATCTGGACGTCGGTTCCCATCCGGAGTATGCGACCGCCGAGTGCTCCGACCTGTACGACCTCGTCGCGCAGGATGCGGCCGGGGCGCGGCTCGTCGACGCGTTGCGCCGGCAGGCGGCCGAGCAGCTCGCCGCCGACGGCGTACCGGTCGAGATCTACCTGCTGAAGAACAACGTGGACGCGGCCGGCAACTCCTTCGGCTGCCACGAGAACTACCTCGTCGACCGCGCCGTCGACCTGCCCCGCTACTACCGGGTCCTGCTGCCGTTCCTGATCACCCGGCCGCTGATCGCCGGCGCCGGGCACCTGTCGCGGACCCGGCTGCACGAGCGGGCCGATCGCTCCTCCGACGGTCCGGTGACCTTCCAGCTCAGCCAGCGCGCCGATCAGGTCTGGGAGACCGTCTCGTCGGCCACCACCCGATCCCGGCCGATGATCAACACCCGGGACGAACCGCATGCCGACGCCGAACTGTTCCGCCGGCTGCACATCATCGTCGGCGACTCGTCGATGTCACAGACGACGACCCTGCTGAAGATCGGCGCCACCGATCTCGTCCTGCGGCTGGTCGAGGCCGGGGTGCCGCTACCCGACCTCTCCCCGGACAGCCCGACGCTGGCGATCCGGCTGGTCTCCCGCGATCCGACGGGGCGGGTGGCGATCGACCTGGCCAACGGCCGGACCATCACCGCGCTGGAGATCCAGCAGGCTCTTCTCGAGGCCGTGCACACCCATCGCGACATGCTCGGCCCATTTCCGCCGGCGCTGGAACAGGCGCTCGCCCTGTGGGAGCGGACCCTGACCGCGATCGAGCACGACGACCGGGACACCCTGGCGCGAGACATCGACTGGGCGATCAAGGAGCGGGTGATCCGGCGCTGGGCCGACCGGCACGGGGTCGGGCCGGACGATCCTCGACTCGCCCAGCTCGACGTCGCCTACCACGACATCACCCCCGGACGCGGGGTCTTCCGGCTGCTCGAGGAGGCGGGTGCGGTCAGCCGGGTGGTCGACGACGCGGCGGTGCAGGCGGCGATGACCACCCCGCCGCCGACCCGGGCCCGGTTGCGGGGTGCCTTCATCAACGCGGCCCGCGGTGCCAAGGTCGACTTCGTCGTCGACTGGATGCACCTGCGG
>Ga0334887_1004934_pt1 | contig 11536 bp, 11 predicted proteins | sample GraSluR1_MG_10_FD_207217 | JGI IMG/M metagenome (GOLD analysis project Ga0334887, IMG submission 207217) | Sludge microbial communities from methane-producing bioreactor in Wageningen University, Netherlands - Granular Sludge_18_07-R1 | ecosystem: Engineered > Bioreactor > Anaerobic >...
TGGCATGTTGATGTCCATGATGATGACATCGGGATCGATTTTGCTTGCTACAGAAAGCGCTTCTTTCCCATCTTTGGCAATTCCAGCGATTTCAATGTTCGAGTCAAATTGAAGAAGACGTCGAATATTTTCTCTTGTTTCATCAATATCGTCAACAATTAATACTCGTATGGTTTGACGAGGCGGCATAAATACTCCAAAATATCCTATCTGTTTTGCAGCTTATTTTTTATTTGCTTTCAGTGTGTCAAAGTTCAGTTGCAACGTTTATTATTGTACTGGAGCCGGTGCAGGAACAGGCGCATTTTGCCTTTCCATGGTGTCAAAGCCAAAATCATCGGCGGGTTTTTCCATTCCATAGGGCAGTTTGGTGGGATAGGGGATATTGTATTGGTCCATGATGAACTGTAATGTAACTGCCTGGGTATCCGCTTGCTGTTCATCTCCCGTGCTGCGCAGCGCAAGGCTTAGTTCTGCTTTGGACAGCATCAGGTAGTTCAAGGCGACGGCATCCTGCGGCAGCACAATCAGGGTAATATTGGCCGGTACGTTTGTATCCACCGGGGCGACAGCAGCAGGATCTTCAGCAGCTTCATCTGTTACAACAACGGGTGCGTCGCTGAAAATGTTGCCGTCCAACGGGAAGTCTCCTACCCACAGGACAATTGCGTCCTGAACGATGGATTGGGTTACCAGTCTGGGGCGTTGTGCTTCAGAAGGGATCACATACAATGGGCCGGTCTCGCCAAGTGCGGGGTCAATTTCAATGCGGCCTACAGGTGAACCTGCACCGGCAATATCGACGGTGATGGTGTTGGTCGTAATGGTAGTTTCATCGGTTTCACCAGTAGCGGTACGAGAAACTGCGCCAGGGGCATTGACCACGGTGTTGAGGTTTGGCAGAATGCTCTGATAGTCGGCATCCAGGTCAACGAGATTAAAAGATGCGATGATGTTAACGTGATCACCAGGCTGGAGGCCATAGGACACCGAGGTGAGTTTGCTGATCGGCATGGAAATGGCAACCATTCCGGCAGGGATTTGGGCCGAGGCGTAAGATCCCAATGGGATTTCGGTGAGGGAATTCATGGTTAAGGGCATACCATTGACCAGATCTGTTTTGGCAAATTTGCCGGCGACGTCCTGGCGGCTGGTGATGAAGAGGCCTTCGCGCATATCTTCCTTGGGGTAGGGGATCATTTCCAGCATATCATCAGAGATTGCATCCCCTCTGGTAACCGGTTGTGTTAACACAACGATGTCAACGGTTTCCTCTGGCTGCTGTACGAGAACGGGTTCTCCATTCGCTGTCTGGGGTGCTGGTGACAAGATACGATCTCTCATCAAGAATGCGACGACAGCAAGAATCAAAATCAGGACAAGCGCGAGAACGATGAATAACCGTCCGCTTTTTTTACGACCACCTTTTGCCATGTGGGCCTCCTCCAGTTCCTTTTGAACTATCCGTATTAATGGAAATTCTTTTCCATGTATTCTATTTTATTATACGGCAAAATGAAATCTATGGGGCAGATTGCACTTAATAAAATAGTAAGGTGAATTAAGAGTATTCTCATTTATTGTTGCAATAAACAGGCCAGCGGGCGGTGAATTGCATATTTCGGGAGGATATGAGTTGAAAAAGAAACAGCCCTGCAGTTTTTGCAGAGCTGTTTGCATGAAAATTTAGCTGGAAATTAGACTGCCATGACCACGTTGGAGAAGATCTTGCCGATGGCCGGCCCAAGCAGAGCCAGGATAACGATGACGACGACGGCAACCAACACGAGGATCAAAGCATATTCTACCAAACCTTGACCTTTTTCTTTCGGAGCGAATAACATGTGATTTTTCCTTTCAAATAAAAAGTGAAGCTAATAAAATTTGGATTTCCGAGTTTTTGATTTACGATTGAAACTAGACAGCCATAACGACGTTGGAGAAGATCTTGCCAATGGCCGGTCCAAGCAGAGCAAGGATCACGATGACAACAACTGCTACCAGGACGAGGATCAAAGCATATTCTACCAAACCTTGACCTTTTTCTTTGGGTGCAAATAACATGGGTAACCTCCTTTTAGAATGTAGTGAAATTTTGAAGTTCTTTATTGAACTATCCTTATTATAGGCAATCTACCGGAGATTTCAAGGGCTTCGGCATTACAAACACCTTACAGCCAGCGTAAAATTTATGTTAACGCGAAGGAGAACTGATGGCCTGCTTTAGTTGTTTCCTGCTTAAAACAAGCTATAATTATGATAACAAATCAATAAAGCGTGAATTTGACGAATGGATTAAGTGATCCCTTAAGGAGGCGTGATGAACGACTTGTTTGACCGAGTGACTTCGGAACAGGACATATTCAAAAAATTGTTGGGCAAGATACCCGGATTTAAAGGGTATATCGAGCGATCGAATCGCCGCGCATCGGATAAGCTGCTGCGCGATTTGATCGCGGATCGCTTTGAAGAGCAATGGAAAGCGATTTCAGCTTTGCAGCGTCAGGTGATCAGTGAAGGTGCAATTGAGTATGTGGATGATCTGGAGGGCGCAGCAATTAAATTGCGTCAGTTCATTGATCGGGTCCGGAATGCTGCTTATGGTTACGCGGCCTTCTTTGATGCTGTCAAGGTAAATGAAGAAGAACTGGCAGAGCTTTATCGATATGATCTTGGTTTGCTGGAAATGGTGGACGAAGTTAAGCGCAGTGTTGGCAATGTTGAGGCTTCGCTGGGCACTGACGGGCTGCCTGCTTCCATTCGGCATTTGACCAGTGTGGCAACCGATTGTGTGGAAGCCTTCAACCGCCGGTCAGAAGTTGTGTTGTCGGCGGCGGGTGAAGAAGACGGCAACGAGATTGTCGGGGCATGAGGGGAGATCCTCGGCAGCAAAATTGCTGGATCGTTTAGATAATTATTGAACGGGAGTGAAAAAAATGGCAAGAATTTTTGATGTTGTTGAATACGCCAGCGAGATGAAAGATGAGATCGTTCACCGGTTTCCTGAACAGGGTGTGGCAGATTTGCGCATCGGTTCTCAGGTGATCGTCCGGGAATCTCAGCGGGCGGTGTTTTTCCGTGATGGGAAGGCGCTGGATGTGTTTGGCCCCGGCCGGCACACGATTGCTACGGCGAATATTCCTTTGTTGGTTAATTTCGTTGGCAAGGCATTCGGAGATCGCACGCCGTTCACCGCTGAAGTGTATTATGTGTCTGTGAAGGAATTTGCTGATCGCAAGTGGGGTACCCCGCAGCCGATCATTGTCCGCAATCCAGGGATGGGGCTGGGTGTGGCTTTGCTGCAAGGTTTTGGCACGTACAGTTTTCAGGTGGCAGATCCGATTCAGTTCGTAGCCCAGCTTGTTGGGGCAACCGGTGTTTATCGGATGTCCGACATCGAGACCCGGCTGCGTACGATGATCCTCTCAAAGCTGCAGGACTTGCTGGGTGAGACTGCGGCAAACAAGAGCGTGGTTGAACTGATTGGATTGACTGAAGAGTTGGGCGCTGGTGTGCGCGCCAAATTGCAGGATGATTTTGCGGCGATTGGGTTGACTTTGAAATCATTCTATATTGGCAATCTGAAGCCTTCCGATAAGTCGGCGGAAGAACTGCGGGCGATGGGTATGCTGGATATGCAGACGTATACCCAGCTGCAGGCGGCAGATGCGATGCGGGACGCTGCCCAGAATCCGAGCGGCGGTGCTGGGCTGACAGCCGGCATTGGCGCAGGAATGGGGATTGGCAACGCATTGCAGCAGTCCATGTCCGGGATGAATAAATCATCCGAGGCCAGTAGTGGCGCTGCCTCAACAACCCCGACAGCCGGCGCAGTCATGACCCCGGCAGAGGCGGCAGCAGTCATGCGGGTTTCTGAGGAAGATGTGATTGCTGCGATTGCTGCTGGTGATTTGAAAGCGCGCAAAATTGGGGCTGCATACCGCATCAGCAAGGCTGCTCTGGATGAGTTTTTGGGCGGATAGTGAGATTTGTTTTTGGATGGTTTAAACAGGCCGGCGATGAACGCCGGCCTGTTTGTTGATATTGACGATTGCGGCTGTCGTTTGGGGAGGGAAGCCGTTTTCATATCTTTTTTACCGACTGGGAACAGGCCGCGTGTTATAATCTTTGTGCTGATCTGAAATTTCATCAGGAGTTAGAATGAGGCTTTACGAGTATCAATCGAAGCTGATACTTGCTAAATACGGAATACCCATTCCGCGGGGGAGAGTTACATCAACTGCAAGTGAAGCAAGGCAAATCGCAGATGAGCTTGGCGGAAAAGTAGTTGTTAAATCACAGGTTTTGACAAGCGGGCGCGGCAAAGCAGGGGGGATTTTGCTTGCCAAAAATTCACGCAAGGCGCAGCAGTTTGTTACCCAGTTGCTTGATATGGAAATCAGGGGCTATCCGGTACGGCGTGTGCTGGTGGACGAGGCTGTGCAGATTGCGGATGCGTGGTATGTGGCGGTTTGTATTGATCGCAAGATGCGCGCGCCTGTTTTGCTCGCTTCCAGTTTGAAAAATAATTCCAATGGCGATGAGATGGAAGCGCTGTTGACTCTTCCTATCAATCCACTCCTCGGGATCAAGGATTATCAAATTCGTGATATTGCTGCCAATATTGGCTTGCCAGAAAAATTCCAGAAACAGTTTATAAAGATTGTTCATGGACTTTGGCACGCATTTTTTCGCATGGACGCTACCTTGATTGAGATCAAGCCGCTGGTGGTGACGGATGATGGCCGGCTGCTTGCCCTGGATGCGTTAATGATCGTTGATGATAATGCCAGTTTTCGTCATCCTGAATTTTCGGAATATTGGGATCTTGGTCTTGCGCCTCGGCCTGAGGTGGAAGCACGAAAACATGGCCTGGACTATGTTAAGTTGAAAGGGGAGATTGGCTGTATGGTCAATGGGGCAGGGCTGATGATGGCGGTCATGGATATGATTGACCAATTTGGCGGTCAACCAGCCAATTTTTTGGATGTTGGCGGCGGCGCTGCGCCGGAGAAGGTGGCCGCCGGTTTTCGTCTCCTGCTGTCAGATGATGACGTAAAGGCTATTCTTGTTAATATTTTTGGCGGCCTGACAAGTTGTGATGATGTGGCAGAAGGTATTTTGATCGCTTTGCAGGAAAGAAAGCTGCGCGTGCCGATTGTCGTACGGATGGAAGGGATGAAGGCGGGCGAAGCGAGGAAAAAACTGGAAGATGCACATCTTGTTCTGGCGGACACCTTGATGGGTGCTGTCCAAAAAACGATCGCATACAGCACTGGAGGGTGGAATGGGGATCTTGCTTAACGAAGAAAGCCGAATTGTTGTTCAGGGGATTACCGGTTTTCAGGCGGGGGTGCAAACATGGCAGATGCTCGATGCAGGTACCCGGGTTGTTGCCGGGGTGACACCCGGCAGAGGCGGCGAATGGGTGATGGATGGCAAAGTGCCCGTGTTTGCTTCGGTGAGGATGGCTGTTGCGGCCACGGGGGCAGATGTCAGCGTGATCTTTGTGCCCTCTCATTTTGCACAGGATGCTATTTTTGAAGCGATTGATGCCGGGGTGAAGCTTATCGTTTGCGTTACGGAAGGGATTCCTGTTCATGATATGCTCCAGGTAAGGCACTATTTGGATCGTCAGGATGTGGTGCTGATTGGACCGAATTCTCCCGGGGTGATGACGCCAGGGGAATCTTACGCTGGTGTGATCCCGGCAAATATTGCTATTAAAGGCGGCGTGGGGATTGTTTCCCGTCCTGGTTCGCTGATGTATGAAGTGCTGAATGTGCTCAAACGCGACGGGGTTGGGGTGAGTACTTGCGTGGGGATTGGCAGTGATCCGGTGAAATGTACGGGTTATGTTGAAATTTTGAAGCTGTTTGAAAATGACCCGCATACGGAAAAGGTGGTTTTGCTGGGAGAAATTGGGGGAATTGAAGAAGAAGAGGCGGCTGAGTATATCAGCGAGATGACAAAGCCTGTGATTGGGTATATTGCCGGAAAGACTGCTCCAGTGGGAAGACGGATGGGGCATCTCGGGGCGATCATTGAAGAGGATGTTGGGACAGCGCAGGGAAAAATTGACGCCTTGCAACGGTCAGGTGTGCAGATTGCAAGACACCCGGAGGAAATTCCTCAGCTGTTGACAAGGTAGACTGCTATATCTTTATGATGCTAAAAAAAGTCCTGCAAGCTTTGATTTGCAGGGCTTCTTTTTTATAGCCAATCAGAGGTTCAATTAACTGGTATGTTTTTCGATATAACTGACTGCATCCGCAACAGTTTTAATCTGGCGGGCTTCTTCGTCTTCAATCGAAATATCGAATTTCTCACAAAAACCATCAATGAGGAAAAACTGGTCCATTGAGTCCGCTTTCAGGTCTTCAATCAGACGGGTTTCGGGTTTAATTTCATCACCATCGATTTTCAATACATCAACGATCACTGCTTTTACTTCTTCAAATGTTGCGCTCATGATTTATTGCCTCCAAAAAAGGGATAGAAAGATTGCTATTACTTCTGATTTTACCCGTCCTGTGCCGGGTGTCAAGTACAAATTAATCACCGGCTCCGACAAAAATATGTTGTCAGGATAAGTTTGGTATACTTTCAATATTATACACAAAATCTGTTTTTATCAAGTTGCCAGGTATGGACAGCAAAAAAAACCTTCCGAAACGTAAAGCGGATCATATCCGTATTAATCTGGAGCAGGATGTCTCTTCCAATTTGACCACTGGTCTGGAGGCTTATCAGTTTGTGCATCAGGCTCTGCCAGAGATTGATCTGGCGCAGGTTTCTTTGCGGATTGATTTATTCGGCAGAATGCTTGGGGCACCGTTTTTGATCTCATCGATGACGGGGGGAACGGACGAGGCGCTGCAATTGAATCGGCGGTTGGCTGCCGCAGCGCAGGAATTTGGTTTTGCGATGGGGGTAGGATCACAACGGGCAGCCATTGAGAATCCGGATCTGGCTGATAGTTTTCGTGTGCGGGATTTTGCGCCTGATGTTCTGCTGCTGGCTAATCTGGGGGCGGTCCAGCTAAATCGGGGATACAGCCTCAGCGATTGTCAAAGGGCAGTGGAGATGATTGAAGCCGATGGGTTGATCCTGCACCTTAATCCATTACAGGAGGCTTTGCAGCCTGAGGGCGAAACAAATTTCAAGGGCTTGCTGAAGAAAATTGAGGCGGTTTGTAAAGCTCTGTCCGTGCCAGTGGTGGTGAAAGAGGTGGGTTGGGGGATATCGGAAAATATTGCCAGGATGCTGGTGGAAGCCGGTGTGGCTGCGATGGATGTGGCTGGTGCGGGGGGCACCTCCTGGTCTCAGGTTGAGATGTACAGGGTAGATGACCCGTATCAGGCGCAGGTGGCCGCTGCCTTTCGTGATTGGGGCATCCCGACTGCCGAGTCTATTCTGGCTGTGCGCCGGGTAACACAGGATTTGCCGGTAATTGCCTCTGGCGGCATCCGGAATGGTGTGGATGCTGCCAAATGTCTCGCGCTGGGGGCAGATCTGTGCGGGCTGGCAGGTTTGTTTCTGAAGGCTGCGGCAAAATCGGATGAAGACCTTCAGCATACCGCGGAGATGTTAACCCGCCAATTGCGTATAGCCATGTTTTCTGCCGGTGCGGGCGAAATATCTCAACTACATACAAAATTATTACAACAGCATAAAAGGTGATTTGTGGAACTTACCCAGGCATTTGAGGAATTCCGGCCAGAGATTGAAAAAGAGCTGAAAGATGTGATACAGGAATCTGTCAGTGAGGAGTATCCTGTGCTGCGCGAAATGCTTTCTTATCATATGGGCTGGGAAGGCGAGGGCGCAGGTCAACAGGTGCAGGGAAAGCGGATCAGACCCATGCTGCTGCTGTTAAGCGTGGATGCAGCAGGGGGCAATTGGCGGCAATCTTTGCCGGCAGCGGCGGGAGTGGAACTGCTGCATAATTTTTCGTTGATCCACGACGACGTGGAAGATAATGGTGAGCTGCGTCATGGTCGGCCAACACTTTGGGTGAAGTGGGGCGTACCCCAGGCGATCAATGCCGGAGATTTGATGTTCACCGTTTCTAATCTGGCGATCCTCAAATTGAGGCAGTCTTTCCGTGCAGCGGTGGTTTTGCAAGCACAGGAATTGTTTCAGCAGACTTGTGTAAAGCTGACCCAGGGCCAATATCTGGATATGTGGCATGAGCATTTGGACGACCTGCCGCTGGATGCGTATTGGTCGATGGTGGCAGGCAAGACGGCAGCTTTGCTAGCCTGCTGCACTGGAATGGGGGCGCTGCTGGGCGGCGCCGATAGTGCGATGTGTGCGAAATATGGTCAGTTTGGGCACTTGCTTGGCATGGCCTTTCAGGCGCAGGATGACTTGCTGGGTATCTGGGGGAATGAGGAAGTCATCGGAAAGTCTACGAGCAGTGATCTGTATACCAAAAAGAAAACATTGCCTGTGATTTTCGGTTTGCAGCAAAACGGAAAATTTGCAGAGCGGTGGCTTTCGGGAGATGTGCGTTTGGAAGAAGTGTCCGAACTGGCAGTCCTGCTGGAACAGGAAGGCGCCCGCAGATATACGGAGCAGGTGGCTTTTGATCTGACGGCGAAAGCCCGGAAGGCGCTGGAAGAGGTGCTGGGAGGTCACCAGACCGGGAAAGCTTTGCAGCAATTGACGAATCGATTGATCGGGCGTCAATTTTGATGAAGCTGATTGCCGGGCTGTTTTTTCTGGCGATGGGCGTATATTGAAGGATTGGGATCGTTGATATTATTTTTTCTCATAAAAAGGATGACATGATGGGACTATTTGAAAAATGCATAAATTATACGGACGCCAAAGATGCAATGGCGCATGGGATTTATCCTTACTTCATCGCATTGGAAGAAAGCGAGGGCACGGAAGCGGTGTGTAATGGAAAGCCGCTGATCATGTGCGGATCAAACAACTATCTGGGGTTGACGACGCATCCCAAAGTGCGTGAAGCGGCCTGCCAGGCGATCAATCGTTATGGCACCAGCTGCTCCGGCTCCCGATTTCTGAATGGTACCCTGGCACTGCATGAGCAGCTTGAAACAGAGCTGGCTGAATGGGCAGGCAAAGAAGCAGCGCTCACGTTTACCACCGGCGTGTTGACCAATATCGGCACGATCAGTTCGATTGTTGGCCGCGGCGATATTGTCATTCTGGACAAGGATGACCATGCCAGCCTGGTGGACGGTGCGGTTTTGAGCGGGGGGAAGATCGAGCGCTACCGCCACGCCGATATGGGACACCTGGAGCGGGTGTTAAAGTCCTTACCGGAAGAAGCCGGCAAGCTGCTGGTGGTGGATGGGCTGTTCAGTATGGAAGGAGACCTCGCCAATTTACCGGAGATCGTCCCGCTGGCGAAGAAGTACGGTGCGCGGTTGATGGTGGATGATGCTCATGCTATGGGCGTGATTGGCGGCGGGCGTGGTACGGCTGCTCATTTTGGCGTCACGGATGATGTAGATATCATTATGGGCACATTCAGCAAGTCTTTTGCCTCTTTGGGCGGGTTTATCGCCGGAGATGAAGCGGTCGTGCATTACATCAAGCACCATGCCCGGGCGTTGATCTTCAGTGCCAGCATTCCGCCGGCGAATGCGGCAGCGGCTTTGGCGGCACTACATATCATGCGGGAAGAACCGGAACGGATACAGCGCGTGAATGACATCGCAAAGATGATGCGTACGCGTTATCAGGAATTAGGGTTCAATACCGGGCATTCGGTAACGCCGGTCATTCCAATTATCATCGGCGATGATGAAATGACTTTCAGAATGTGGAAATGTCTTTTCGAAAACGGGGTGTTTGTCAATCCGGTTATCTCTCCGGCGGTTGCGCCAGGGCGGCAGCTGCTGCGCACGAGTTATATGGCGACGCACACGGATGCACAACTGGAGCAGGTATTGGACATTTTTCAGAAATGCGGCAAGCAATTAGGGCTGATTTAGCATTTTGTTGGTAAGATTAACACCGGCGCTGGAAACAGCGCCGGTGTTTTTGGATGATCGCGACTATATTTCGTGTAGCGATTGATTGATGTGACGTGCAGGTGATTGTAACCACATCAGAAGTTGTGTGCTGGCCGGGATAACGACTGAAGTCGTTACTACAAAAGGTGAATTTATTTTTTTGCGGAGGGAATGTTTGGAAACAACGATTTGTTTGTTTGATATTGACGGTGTGCTGGTGCAGCCAGCGGGGTACCGGGCGGCGGTGAAGGCGACAATGGATTATTTTCTTGACCAACTGGGCTTTCAGCAGGAAATGTATGGCGAGGAAATTGCGGTTTTATTTGAGTCGCTGGGGGTCACCAGTGAATGGGATATGATGCCGATTTCCCTGGCGATTGTGCTGGATGCTGCATTTGCCGCTCAGCCGCCTGCGGAAGCGCTTTCCAGCCTGGAGGCAGTGCTGGCCTGGGGACAAGAAGGGCGGACCGATGTCCAGGTGGATATGCGGAAAGCCATTAAGGCTTTGGCCCCCAGGTTTATGAATGCAGAAATCCCTGCGGAAGCACTGCTGCGCAGCCTGGAAGTAGACCGAAAGGGTGCCTTGAGTCATCTTTCTCTTGAGCTGCTTGAGGAGATGCTGGGGAATACGCGCAGCGTGGAGAAATCGGTGATCACCCGCATTTCCCAAAACATCATCCTGGGCAACGAAGATTTTGAGGCAGTGTACGGGCTGGCCCCGCTTTTTTTCGGAGAATCTTATTTAAAAACCCGTGACAGGCTGATGCTGGAACCGGGATTGTATCAACAAATTCGCGCGGCAAAACAGGCTGGAGGGTTCTATTATGCGGCCTATACAGCGCGGCCGTCCTTCCCGCCGAAAGAGATCAAAACCAACCTGCTGGGCTATTCGCCGGAAGCGGAGCAGGCGCTGGCGCTGCTGGATGCGGAACCGATTCCCCTGATTGGGTATGGACGGCTGAATTATCTGGCTGAGCAAATGAACAGCAAACCGGACGCGATCCTGAAGCCGGCCCCACTGCAGGCGCTGGCTGCGCTGGCCGCCGCGGTGACCGGGACGGAATATCCGTCCTTATTGTGGGCGCTGGAGACTTATTCCCGCTCCAGTGCGGGAAAGGTGCAGCCGCTGGATGTGGAAGGTGCGCAAGATGTAGCGAATCAACTGCCGCGCAAATTCAGCCTGCATGTTTTTGAAGATTCATCGGTGGGGATCACTGCCGGGCATAAGGCAGCGGCAATCCTGAATCAAGACGGATATGAGGTGGAATTCCATGCGTGGGGGGTGGCTACGGAGGAGGATAAGAAAGCGGCGCTTGCCCAGGTGGGGGCGCAGATTTTTCCGACCGTAAATGAGGCGGTGCGGGCAGCGTTGAATTTGGATTGAGGATTCATTTCAGAGTCATTCAAATCAACGGTGAGTTTTGGTGCGTTCAACTACGAACGCACCCTACAACTACCTGCCTGAGCAGTTACGAAAATTATTAGCAAATGAGGGGTAGTGTATGAAAAAATATTACAAAATTCTTATTCTTGTGGGAATT
>Ga0334887_1004937_pt1 | contig 11532 bp, 10 predicted proteins | sample GraSluR1_MG_10_FD_207217 | JGI IMG/M metagenome (GOLD analysis project Ga0334887, IMG submission 207217) | Sludge microbial communities from methane-producing bioreactor in Wageningen University, Netherlands - Granular Sludge_18_07-R1 | ecosystem: Engineered > Bioreactor > Anaerobic >...
ATGAACCAGGATGCCAGTTTCTACCTTGACACCCGCAACCTCCGCCGCTGGCTGCGAGACAAGATGAAGGGTAAAACCATCCTGAACACCTTTGCCTACACCGGCAGCCTGGGTGTCGCCGCCATGGCCGGCGGGGCACAGCGTGTCGTGCAAACCGACATCAACCAGAAATTCCTCAACCTCGCAAAAACCAGCTATAGGCTCAACGGCTTTCTCATCGATAAAAGCAACTTCATGACCACCGATTTCTTCCAGGCCATTGGACGTTTCAAAGCCGCTAATGCCCAATTTGACTGCGTCATCCTCGACCCGCCCTTCTTTTCTTCCACGTCCGCAGGGAAAGTGGATCTGGTGCATGAAAGTCACCGCCTGATCAACAAAGTCCGTCCACTCATCGCCCATGATGGTTTGCTGATTTCGATCAATAATGCCCTCTTTCTCAAAGGCACTGAACATTTGGACACCCTCAATGCACTTTGTACCGATGGCTATCTGCACATAGAAGAAATCATTCCAGTTCCTGAAGACATTACCGGCTTTCCATCCACACAGAATGGCGCCCCGCCCGCTGACCCGGCACCATTCAACCACTCAACAAAAATTACCATTCTGCGCGTCCGGCGAAAGAGCTGATCGTCTCGAAACGAAAGGTGCCGCATGTTACGAACAAGCCCGTTAAGGATCACCCTGACCTTTTTGTGCATATCAACACTCTTTCTGCTCTCTTCTGCCGCGCCTGCCAACGCAGACCTCGGCCCCAAGCCAACCATGTCCTTTGAATTTACATTCACCAAAGACATCCCCAGCCTTCTTGTGATGGAAGGGATGCTGCTGGAATGCGAAGAGGCCGCCTGCGCACAAGCCAAACCGCTGGAAGCATTCGGGCCGCAGAGCTTCTCCTGTTTCGGCACCACCTGCCATGCCGTCGCATACAGCTTTACCGAATACCACCAGCTCGTCCTCTCTTTTTCAGACGGTGTTACTCGAACAAGCAACACATTTACAAAAAACAATTTTGAAGCACATTACCTCGTAACAGTTGATCAAACCAGTCTATTCGTTGAAGAAGGCCGTGGTTATCCAAATCCCAATCTTTTCTTTATCGTTCTGGTGATCTTAAATATTCTTTTACTGACCAGCGCATTTGTCATACTTCTCATCCTTATCCGCAAAGAGACGCAACCTCGCCGGTGGCTGATCGCTGCTCTTGTCATCAGTCTGGGACTGGCTATAACTGGCGGGGTAATCACCCTTGCTTTGCCAGCAACCATTCTGATCGAATTGCTGCTGGCTGCCGGTTATGTACTCATCCGAAAACGACCCTGGCTGACAACCCTCACCCTGGTATCCCTGGCAAATGTTATTACCCAGTTCGCCCTGTGGGCGGCCTTGAACACCTTTCACCAAACAAATGCCCTCATTTTGACCATCGGTTTGGAAGGGATCATCTGGGGGGTGGAAGCGCTTGTCTTCTATCTGCCGCAAAGAAAAGAAATCCAGTTCAAAGAAGCCGCGCTGCTAAGCCTGACACTTAACCTGGTCAGTTTTGGGATTGGCTTGCTGCTTCCTCTGTAATCAACCAGCGTTCCTCCCCCTTAACAAGACCTTCCCGCAGGATGCTTTTATCCCGCGGGAAGGTCTGCTCTTCGGTTGTATCAATTAATTCTGATACCCATGCACGCTGGCCCACAAAGCCGTTCCCACAATCCCGGCATCCGTGCCTAATTCCGCCGGCACCACATCGACCAACTCTTTCGGCATCACAAACACATGTTCCTGAATGGCCTGCCGGATCGGCTCCAGCAGTAAGTCGCCAGCCGCAGCCACGCCGCCGCCAATCACCACCTTGCGTGCGCTCACTGTCACAAGCACATTCGATACCCCTACTCCAATCGCCTTGCCTGCCTCCCTGTAAATCTCCAATGCCGTTTCATCACCGGTCATCGCAGCTTCATAGACCACACGGGGCGTGATCTTGTTCAGGTCGTAATTCACCATCTCGCCAATCACGGTAGTGCCGCCCTGCATCACAATCTTCACCGCCGCCGCTGCGATCGCCGGGCCGGAAGCATAAGCTTCTACGCAGCCATAATTTCCGCAGCCACATTTGGGACCATTGAAATTGATGGTTTGGTGGCCCAGCTCGCCAGCTGTGCCATTAATTCCCAGGTGCAGTTTGCCGTTAATCACCAGCCCTCCCCCAATGCCAGTGCCAATCGCAAAACAAGCCATCGTATCCACCCCGCGCCCCGCTCCATATTTCCATTCCCCAAATGTGATGGCGCGCACATCATTTAAAACAAAGACAGGCAGGTTGACTTTCCGTCCGATCGTGTCTGCCAGCGGCACATTCGGCCAGGTTCCTGGTAAATTTGGCAAAAATAACACCATTCCTCTATCCACATCCAGCATGCCCGGCGCGCCAATCCCCACCCCGCCAATTTTGGTTTTGGAAATACCGCTGTTGACAATAACCCTGTCAACCAACTCCGCCATGCGGGCCATAACGGCATCGTGTCCTTCACGAGCCAACGTTGGAGCCGACCGCACTGCAACAATTTCGCCGGTTTCCACATCAACCACACCCACCTTAATATTCGTCCCTCCCAGGTCACAACCCACATACATTTTCATACCGTATCCTTTCCAAACCGCTTTTCCGATCCATTTCGACCATTCACTAAGGCGGCGCAAACCCACCTTGCATTTTTGTTCATTTTACCCTTATCATGTTACTATGGGGGAAAACAACATGCGAAAATCCTGCTTATCCAGACCAGGGGCAAAACAAGCATGAGAAACACACAAACCCCGTGATGGATACCGCCATCAGCGCACTCCACGCCGACAGTAACATCCAGGTTTCGCAAGATATCTGGATCATTTTTGAACCAAAAACCACAACCGGTATTATTTTTTATCCAGGAGGACGCGTTGCTGCCCGCGCATATACCCCCCCAGCAAGTTATCAAGCATCCGTCAATACCGATATCGCCTTCAAATAACCATCCAAAGTAGCCCGGTACAAAGCCCGCTGAAAATAATTCCCCGCAAGCGACAAATCATCATAATCCGTTTCCGCCAGCACTTCCATCATCGGCAGCAGCTGCCGGCCATAATGACGCATACATGCTTCCGGGTGGATTCCCGGCCACGAATAGCAAGTCACAGCAGTGCGCCGTTGTGTTGATGGAATTTCATCCGGCACGGTATCTGTCCAGTGGGGGTCATCCGGATGGAAAATATATTGATCCAGGTTGCCCATAGGAATCCCTTCCATGCCGCGCACAACCGGCGACTTTGCTCCCAATGTGTAAGGGTCTACTGCCAGATCAACCAGCACGGCATGGGCCGGCAGCCACCCAATCCATTCATTCGGCACCACCGGCTTCGAAGCATCCCGCCGATTGGTAGCATCAACCAAAACATCAGTTTCCTGAAGCAGCCCCTGCATCAGCCTTGCATCCCCGGAAACACTGCGCCCTACAATTCTCACCATTGCCTGCCCTGTTCCCGCCGCAAGATTTTCTTGATAACGCGCCGTATTGCCCAGCTTGATCGACGCATCCACAGCATGTTTGCCCACCATTCCGCTGCCCAACACCAAAATTTGCCACAATCGGTCATCGGGGTGACGCAAGCTGCCAAATCGTTCCTCCAGCACAGCAAAGGCGGCTTCCAAACCATTCCATGCCACGGCCTTCATATTTTCAACCAGCCGTAAATTTTTGTCATCCACAATCCCATCCAGGGAAATAGCCCGAATCCCGCGTTCTTGCAATAATTTCAAACGAAATGGACGAGTCGGATAATGCAGCATCGAGATCAAACACGTCCCCGGACGAAGCAATTCAAATTCCTCCTGTTTAGGAAATCGCAGCACCAACACCATCTCCTGCCCATAACATTCTTCATGGCTGCCGATATGTACGCGGGGATTCCCTTGTACGTAAGTATCCTTTGAGAACCCCGACCGGGAACCATATCCCTCTTCTACACAAACTTCGTACCCCAATCCCGTCAATTGCTCAACGAATTCAGGCAAAAATACGCGTTTTTCCCCTGCCTCCTGGATCATCCTTGGAAGCCCAATCCCTCGATGTTTTTCTTCCATCTTTACCCGTCCTCCTAAAAAACCTGTCTTGACAAATGACCCCGCAGCCAGCTGCGGGGTCATAAAATATTAATCTTCGTCATCTTCAATTTTGTCAGTCTGTTGCAGGGCCTGGGGGATCGTCGGCGGAGAAATAGACCCCTCCTCTTCGTGTTGTTCATTTGCCGATTGCTGCTGATGCAGTTGTTCCTCGAATTCCTGCTTGCTCAAAGCCATGGTCTGCGGCAATGGCAGGGGATACCCCGGCCGCAAACCGTTTTCAGAATCGCTCTGTTTCCCGGAACGCACCGAATCTACGACTTGAAACACCAATCGAAAATCCCTTCCCAGTGTGATTTCATCCCGTGGCTTCAAAGTCTGAACAGACGCTATCTTTTCACCATTCACTTTGGTACCATTGGTTGAACCCATATCCTCAATAGTCACTGCTGTATCGGAACAACGCAGCACCACATGCCGGCGGGAAACATCCATCGAATCCAGTGCCAGATCACAGCCCGGGTCTCGGCCAATGACGATCCTCTCCTTTTGCAAAACATACACACGCGAAACCGCAGCCCCCGAGTAAATCACCAGATGAAAAACCTTCATCGCCTCTCCTCCCTATTCATACTTGTTTGATGTAGTTTCTGTTTCATCAATGCGTATCATCCTGTAAATTTAAAGGCTTCACCAAATCTCATTATATCTTTAACCGGTCTCAAATCAGGCTCATAAATGGATTATTAATCAAAATTGAAAAGAATGGCGCCCCTTTCCAGCCAAAAATACTTTTCTATTGGCTGACCCCCAACCGCACCATATCCAGCACTTGCAAAGCCGTCAGATTGCGCTGCGGCCAGGCAGCCACTTTCAAAGCGCGCGGATCGGAAAAATCATTTCGATACCATGTCAAATGGGCACCGTCATCCTGCAACCCTTGTTTGGGCAAATCCTGCAAAGCTGCCCAAAAATTCCACAAGGGCACATCATATTCTTGCGCCACTTTTACGATCGTTGCATTGATCGTCCCGTCCCCTTCCAGATTATCTGCCTTGGTCGCCAAAATGGGTACCACCCCATTCGCGATACAGGCCTCAACCACCTTGCGGTAATTTTCTTCAAACCGGTCAGGGTTACTGGCATCATTTGTCCCCAGGGCGACAATTGCAAATGACGGTTTATGAAGACGCAATTCACACGTCATCGGCGAATCACCTTGCACGCATTTCTCCGGGTCAGCCCATAATGTCGTCATAATGGATGCAGCAGTGAAGCCTTGTTTTGTAGCCACACTTAATCGTTCATAGGAGCCTTCAAAATAGTCGATAACACTTTGCAAGTTATCATAAGGCCCAAGGTTATATGCTTTGCTCCCCTGATCAAAATCATATAAAAACCATTGTGTATATGTTTCACAATCACCAATTTTCGAAAAGGCCTGTGGATTATTACCCATTGCCAATCCCTGTTGGTAGATCTCAATCGTCCTTGCGCTCACCCCCTCTGGCACCACCGGCCAATCTTCCCACCGCTCTGGTGCCAACGTTGGAAGCACTTCCGTCGCAACAGGAGATGGCTGCTGAATTTCTGGTTCCGCTGGGGCAATGCCTGTCGCAGCCTCCGTAGCAATTGATGACGTTGTCGGTGATTGTCGTATTTCAGTCGCCGTCACAGTCACAACCGGCGCAGCCGCAATCTCTGTTGCCGTACACCCGCTCATAACGGCCAATATACCAATAAAAAACCAGACATGCTTTCTATTCATCATCTACTCAACTCACTAACCTGTTCCGCAATATCAATACTGGCATTCAATGCCTCGATGATTGCATCCACCAGCATCTTCTCGCCTACTGGCGTACGATGAATGGCACTGTTGGTGAATTCCCCTTCAGGAATCGCATTCCAAACATCCACATAATGCCACCCATTCATTACCGCTTCATCAGCCAATAACTGCCGGTATTGGTCATACGCCCAGCGCGGATAATAAAAATTGTAACGCACATCGCTGTTTTTGCCATCGCTGATCAGTATCGGCTCGTTTACCAGCAGCACCGGCACCTCTCCGGCAGCCTGCATCCCCGCCGATAGTACATCCAGCGCCAAGGATTCGGGCTGCAATACCGGCGGCTGCCGGTCATGGAACGATTCGTCATCCTCCAGGTCGCGCTGCGCTGGCGGGTAATCTACAGGATACACCTGATCGATCCCGGTTGCCGCCCACATCACCCCGTATAATTGCAGGCGCGCCAAATCAGCCAGCGCCCGCCGCTGCCCAATCAAGGTTCGCTGACAGAAGCCGGGTGCTTCCAGCTCATCTCCGCTCCCATTTAACCGCAAGCCATACTTCTCAATAAGACTTTGCGCTTCCGCAGCATGATTGGCAACAATCGGTGAGACGAGCTGTTTTTCTGTCGGGAAAGAATCGAGTGTAACCAGCCACAGAATCAGATCAGGCTGGTACGCCATGGCCCGCTCTATGACCATCAAATCCTTGAATAGGGATAGCGTCGGATATCCAAGATTATAGAATCGCACATTGCGCGCATCTTTCACCTGCAAACCCGCCAAATCCAGTTGACCTGCCAGTGTTTCCTCCGGTTTCAGCAGCGTCCCCCAGGTAGACGAATCTCCAATCACGATCACCCGATACTCATCTGCCGCCTTATCCCCCGCCGCCAATCGGTGAGATGCAAACATGGCATCCAAACTATACAGGCTGAAATTGTATGCCGCCGCGGGGTCCTCCCCAAACGGGAACCGTTCCCGCCCGGGGAAAATCCAGTTGTAAGCTGAGAGCCGCTCCACAGCAGGCAGCGGCCCAATCACTGCCATCAACAAATTGACCATCGCAAACAGCACCAGCGCCTTGATCAACACGCGGCCCAACACACGCCATTCAAACACATTTTGCTTACATTCGTTTTGCATCCATCACCAACTTGCTGCCCGCATCAAGACAGACCAACCAGCAGCCCCAACACACGCCCGGATAGTTCGGGCGTTGGCAGGGCAAAGAACAGCCAACCGATGGCGACATAATGAAAGGTCACGATCACGCCAATAATATTCCAGGCCCTTCTGCGCCAGGGCAGCATATCCAGCCAGGCGCTGCGCGGCTTGAACCAATCTAACCAGCGGTTATGCACAAACAACCCCGCCCCATGCCACAGCCCCCACAGCAGGAAATTCAGCGTAACCCCATGCCACATCCCAATCAGCACCATCGTCGTAAGCTGGGTGAACAGGATCACAAACCAGACTGGCAGCTTCTTCCGGCGCAGGCTGCGCGTTACCGGGTTAAAGAAATACGCGCGGAACCACTGCGTGAGCGTCATGTGCCAATTATTCCAGAACTGGGTCAGGTTGGGTTTCAAATACGGCCGGTTAAAATTCTCCGGCAGTACAAATCCCATCAGCCTGCCGAGCCCAATGGCAATATCCGTATATCCGCTGAAATCATAATAGATCAGAAAACTATACGCAATAAGCAGCACATACGCCCAACCACCGCTTTGCACCTGTCCGGCATTTTTTGCATTCAATGCAATTAAAGACAAACTGTCCGCAAGGACAAATTTCTTAAACATGCCCACTGCCAGACGCTGTCCCCCCACCCCCACATCCACAGGCAGCCTTTCGGCAGTCAGCGGTTTCTCCACATCCTGCTGGAAACGCTGCAAACGATCAATCGGCCCAGCCGTAAATGCCGGGAAGAACAACGCATACACCAGATAATCCCGCAGGGAAACCACTGGCAGTCGTCCATTTACCCGGTCGCGCAGGGTATGGATCAAACGAAACGCAACATAGGAAAACCCTAACCAGCGAATATCTGTCGCCAGTGCCCGGCCGGGTTCCTGCCCGCTCAAGGCCCGCAATCCCGCCGCAGTCATCTGTGCCAGTGCCGGCACCTTGATCACCAGAAACAAACCCAACACCAGCATACTGACTGCTGTCAGCCATCCCTTGCCGCGTGGCAGGTAACCCGCCAGCAAAGCGAGTGCCGTAAACAGGATCAAAACCCCCGTAACTGCCTGTCCAAATTGCGGCGGGCGTGTACTCAAAAAGAAGTTTCCCGTACCGGCATAACGCGTTACAGCAACCGCCAGCGCCGCAACCACCAGCACACCGCCAGCCAGCCAGTTCTCCCGCTGTTTGCATACCTCTCGTGGAGTCACCATCGTCCAGCTTGCCACAGCCAGCCCCAAAGTAACCGTTGGCAGCCAGAAATCCAGATAACGGATCGGCATACCGGGTTGCAGCCAGTAGACAGCCAGTGCGCTGACCGCCAGCAGCAGCCAACCACGCCGCATCCCTCGCCCGAGCAGGCGCACCAGCAGCGCAGCCGCAGCAAAGATCAGGATCTGCGTCAGGCCCATCAAAAGCCCTGATAAATCCACAGCGGCGCGCTGTCAGAGGTGAAGATCATCACCAGGATCAGGATCACGCACAACCCAAGCGCCCACGCATTTTCTTTGGAAAACACCCTGCGTAAGAATGACATCAAAACACCCGCAGCGTCCGGCCTATTTATATCCACACATCAGCCACTCGCCGCCTTCTTTCACAACTCTATACGTTCTGCCAGTCAGCGGAATTTCCTGCTGCTCATTTCCGTAAGTGGCCTTGATTGCACCTTCGCAGGCCACATACACCGCATCGCCCTCCGCCCCCACCTCAACGCACAACACCCCATCCAGCGAGGCACTTACCCCCTGAAAGGAATCTACTTCCATCATCGCGTCCGCTTCCCAATCCTTGCAGGAAAGGGTGGCAAGCTGATCCGCGTCTTCATTCACTAGCGCCTGTAAATACCATTCAACCGCTTGCGGCGCCTGGTCTGTACTGCTGCCTCCACAGGCAGTTAAAATCACTACCCCTAAAATAACCAAAACAAATAATTTGGATCTTCGCATGGAAAACCTCCGCGGAATTACATAGGTTTCAAACAATTGGGTGAATTATAGCAGGTACTCAGCCTGCATTGCAAAACAAAAGCAAATTGGGAGTAGTCATTTTTATAGAATTGCACTCATGATCATTTCAAATACACCGCGAAGCGTAGGCTGAGCCTGCCGAAGCCTGAGCCTGCCGAAGCCTGAGCCTGCCGAAGCCTGAGCCTGCCGAAGCCTGAGCCTGCCGAAGCCTGAGCTTGCCGAAGCCTGAGCTTGTCGAAGACTGAGCTTGTCGAAGACTGAGCTTGTCGAAGACTGAGTTTGTCGAAGACTGAGCTTGTCGAAGGCTACGCGGTGAATGCGGACGCCCTACGGCTACGATCACAATGTGGTAGAACGATCATTTCTACATCTTTTAATGACTACATTGCCTGAAACAACCCAGCCTTGCGCAAAAAGTCTGGGAGTTTTCCCCATCAATCTTTCTCCCGCCGTATAATATAGGCAGCCCACCCTGGAGGAACGCCACCATGCAACGAAGCCCGAAATGGCAGCAAGTCTTGCCCATCCTGATGATCGCCCTCGCCGTGGCTGCCCGCCTCATACCTGGCCCGCGCACCATTGATGATTCCTTCATCACCTTCCGCTATGCCCGCAACATCCTCGCCGGGGATGGATTTGTTTTTAATCCCGGGGCGCAGGTACTCGGCACCACAACCCCCTTATACACATTTTGCATGGTCATCCTCGGTGCGCTCACCGGGGGCACCAACGCCCCCTTCCCGTGGCTGGCCATCGGGCTCAACACCGTCTCCGACTCCCTCACCTGCATCCTTCTCTGGCAGCTTGGCAAACGACTCTCAAACGAAAGAGTCGGCCTGGCAGCAGGTTTCGTCTGGGCGCTGGCTCCGTACAGTGTTACTTTCGCCATCGGCGGTTTGGAAACCAGTGTGTATGTCATGCTCCTCACCGCCGCAGCCTATTTTTACATGATCAAGAAACGCACCCTGGCTTCCCTCGCCGCCTCCCTCGCCTTTACCACCCGCCCGGACGCCCTCATCCTCATCGGCCCCTTTGTCATTGACCGTCTGGTGCGTGCTTTCCACCCCAAACTGAAGGAAAAACTGGGTTGGCAGGAGGTGCTTGCCCTGACGCTGCCCGCCATGTGCTGGGCAGGCTTCGCCTGGCTTTATTTCGGTACGCCCATTCCCCACTCCGTGCAGGCCAAATTACTCGTTTACCATCTCAATCCCGCCGATTCCTTCATCCGGCTCATCCAGCATTACGCCACCCCTTTCCTGCTTCATCTCATCCTCCCCACTGCCATCGCCATCGGCATTGGCCTCCTCCTCTACCCCTTCCTCTACCTGATTGGCGCACGCCGCATCTTCCAAACCAACAACCGCCTGCTGGTCTGGCTGCTATATCCCTGGCTCTACCTGGCAACTTTCGCTATCTCCAACCCCCTCATCTTTCGCTGGTATCTCACCCCGCCCTTACCGGCCTACTTCTTTGTCCTCCTCTTCGGACTAGACAATCTCGCTCAGACCATTGGTGCCCGCAAACCCACCATGCAAAAGTGGCTGCCCGCTTCGTTGATGATCCTCTCTATCCTCATCACCCTTCCCGCCTGGGAATTAAAGCCCGACCACGGCCCAACGCGTCCCGCCCCCAAAATGGCCTATATCAAACTCGAGGAGCTCTATCACCAGGCTGCCGCGATTGTCCTGCCCGAATTGCAGCCCGGTGACATCATCGCCGCCGGTGATGTCGGCGTCCTCGGATATGACACCCACGCCCAAATCCTCGACACCGTGGGCCTCAACTCCCCCGAGTCCCTGGATTACTATCCCATCCCGGTGGAGAGCTACGTCATCAACTATGCCATCCCCACCGAACTCATTCTCGATCAATCTCCAGACTGGATCATCGTCCAGGAAGTCTACGGACGAGAAACCTTCCTCAAAGACCTTGTTTTCTATGATGGCTACACGCAGTTTGATGTGTTAGGCAACGACATCTACGGCAGCGAAGGCATGCTCATTTTTCGGAGGGAGTAGCCCCGGTGAAAAGTTTTCGCCTCTCAAGGATCTCCCCGCGCCAAAGCACTTCTTTAAACCCCGCGATTCCGTTCATTTCACAAACGTCTCCACATACAAATCCTCCACTTTCTTCCTCGCCCATCCTGTTCGCCGCAAGAATTTCAGGCTGGATTTAATGCTGGGGTTATCAGCAAAACATTTCAAATGAATGCGGCTGCTCATTTCATCCCAGCCATACTTATCAACCAACCGGGTCAGCATCCTTTCAAGTGTGACCCCATGCAGGGGATTATTGGGTTGTGCATCTGTCATTTCAATTCTCCATCTTCCAAGATACTGCCGCGTTACGAAAAGCGGCAGGTTCTCTACCGCCGCTCGCAAACATCCTGACAGGGTAGGGTATCACGCCTGCCGCGCTTCCTCTTCGCCAATTTCGCCAATCAGCGCGCTGCACCGCTTGTCAATCACCCGGATTGCTCCGCCAGTATTTTTC
>Ga0334887_1004946_pt1 | contig 11512 bp, 8 predicted proteins | sample GraSluR1_MG_10_FD_207217 | JGI IMG/M metagenome (GOLD analysis project Ga0334887, IMG submission 207217) | Sludge microbial communities from methane-producing bioreactor in Wageningen University, Netherlands - Granular Sludge_18_07-R1 | ecosystem: Engineered > Bioreactor > Anaerobic >...
CGCATTGCCCAAAGCTATGCCCTTGATCCGGCCATGCGCGACTGGATGCACGAGGTAAACCCGCATGCACTCCACAACATTCTTGACAAACTTCTGGAAGCGATCAGCCGGGGCATGTGGCAGGCCGAACCAGAAATGGAGGAGCAATTAAGAAACGCGTATCTGGAAACTGAAGGAGAAATTGAGGAGTGGAGTGAATAGATGCAACTGGGCTTTTCCTTCTTCCTTGCAATTGCCCTTTTCTGCCTGGCCATACCTCTTCTGGCCGGTGCAGAAGAAAGCAGGAGTGCGAGCCTTGTGTTCACCCGCGCAGACATTGCCCGAATGAAGGTCAACCGCATGGCCGACATCCTCAACCAGGCACCGGGTGTTACTGCCGGGGATTCTTCGGTCAGTATTCATGGCTCCACCAAGGTGAAGGTGCTGGTGGATGGCAGGCCAATCAATGATCCGACCTCCAGCCATGGAACAATCAACTGGAGCGTGGTCAATCTGGAAAGTATTGAACGCATTGAAATTTTGCCCGGCAGGGGCGGGGTTCGTTACGGTCAGGATGCCAGTGGTGGCGTAATTCTGATTGAAACCAGCCGCGGCACTGCCTTCAGCGGTCAGATCAGGAGCTATGGCGGCAGTGAAGATACGGCTTTTGCCGAAATACGCGCTCAGGCCCAGTCAGGCTTGTGGAGTGCGGAATTGAGCAGCCAGGGACAAAGCAGCAATGGTTATGTGGCGAACAACGATACTGAAAAACTGCGTGGTGGTGTGGGTGTAAGCTATGGCCGCGATGCACGCCACCGGGTTTCCCTGCATGCAGACTATTTACATGAGGACAAAGGGCTCACCGGCTTGCCCGAATATCCTACCCCGCATTCCCGCAAAAAAAGCGAAACTATGCTTTTGGCTGGGCGCATTATGTATGAAGACCTGGCTCTGTCTACTTTTTTCAACTCTGGTGAGGAACAACACCGGGATGTTTCCAAACAGCTTGCCCAGGATTTACAGGTGGATGAATTTGGCCAGGATGCGAGCTATGCCTGGCAAACCGGTGCCTGGGGCGATCTTGCCCTCGGGGCCAGCTACCGCATAAACCAGGGAGATGGCTCCACCTTTACCAAGCAGCAGGAGGAAAGCGGCGCTCTTTTTGCCACCCAGGTGCTGCGGCGCAGCACTTCGCCCTGGAGTCTTACGTTGGGCCTGCGCGCCAATGCCTACAGTGCCTTTGATTCCGGGCTTAATCCGGAGGTGAAAATTGAATACCGCAAGCCTGCCTGGTCGTTGAGCGTAGGTTATAACCGGGCCGACAATACACCCTCTTTCAAACAGCGCTTCGCCCATACCAGCTCTACTTTGCCCAATCCGGATTTGGGCATGGAAACTGCCGACAATTGGCTCGCAGCCCTCAGCCTGACTCCCACAAGCAGTTTTTCACTCAGGGTATCGGTTTTTGATAACCAGATCAAAGACCGCATTACCTATCTCACTGATGCCGATGGCATGGGTCAGTATGTCAATTATGGCGAAGTCAGCTACCAGGGCGGAGATGTGGCCATTACCTGGCAGCCTGTGACGAATCTAACCGTCAAGAGCAGCTATATCTATCTGGATGCTGAAGATGATGCCACCGGTTTCAAGATCCCTGGCAAGGCCAGTCATGTGGTGAAGGGAGACCTGTTCTGGCAGGCCACAGACAAGCTGCTTGCAGTGCTGTCCGGGAAGCGTAGCGGCAAGGTGTACCGTAACCGAGACAACACTAAAGAGGTTGCTGCCTATGCCACCTTTGATCTGCGGGCTGAATACGATTTTGGCAACATTGCTCTTTTTGCTGAAATTGACAACCTGGCCAACAGTACCTGGTACTACGCTGACGGCCTGCTCGGCCCGCCGCGTACCTGGCTGGCTGGTATTCGCTATCGGTGGTGAGCATGGAGAGATGTTGCTATCCCTTTGCAGCAATAATTGGCCAGGAAAATTTGCGCCTGGCCTTACTGTTGACAGCAGTGAACCCGCGCATTGGCGGGGTGCTTCTGCGGGGGGAAAAAGGTACAGCCAAATCTACCATGGCCCGCGGTCTGGCTGCTCTTTTACCAGAAATTGAGGTGACAGCTGGTTGCCCTTTCTCCTGTGCGCCGCAGGAACAGGATTTTTGCCCGCACTGTGCCGGAAAAGATGGACAAAATAAAATAGCGGTCATGCAGCGGGCAGCCTTTGTGGATTTGCCCTTAAACGCCACTGAAGACCGGCTTGCCGGTGGCATTGACTTTCCGCGCTCGCTGAAAGAGGGGCAGGTGGTTTTTGCCCCTGGTTTACTGGCCAGTGCCCACCGCGGGTTGTTGTATGTGGATGAGGTCAACCTTTTGGATGATCACCTGGTGGATCTCATTTTGGATGCAGCGGCAAGCGGCGAAAACAGGGTAGAGCGCGAAGGTATCTCCTTTGTTCATCCGGCCCGCTTTACCCTGGTGGGAAGCATGAACCCCGAAGAAGGCGAGCTGCGTCCGCAACTGCTGGACCGTTTTGGTCTTTGTGTGGATGTGCAGGGCGAGAGCGATCCTGAAAAGCGGGTTCAGCTTTTGGAACGGCGCGAGGCCTTTGATGTCAGGCCGCAGGACTTTGTCAGGCAATACCAGCAGGAAACCGAGTTGCTGGTCAGCCAGATCCGCCAGAGCCGGAAACTGCTGGCAACAGTACAGCTACCAGCCTATCTGCGCCGCTTTATCAGTGAACTCTGCCGGGAAAACAATGTGGCTGGTCATCGGGCTGATCTGGTGCTGGAACAGGCTGTTTGCGCACAGGCCGCACTGGAGGGCAGAAGCAAGGTCAGCATGGCTGATATCCAAGCCCTGGCCCCCCTGGTTTTGCTGCACCGGCGGCGCGAGGCCCAGCCACCACCGCCGCCAGAAGAAGAAAGACCGCCAGAGCAGCCTGATGACAATGAGCAGGGCGAGCAAGATGAGCAGCAAGACGAGCAGGGAAAGGCCGCGGAGGAACTGGAAACAGGGCCGGAGGAAAACAGGCACCTTGATGCACCGCAGCAGCAACCTGACCAGGCCGATCCTGAACAACAGGAAGCTGAGGAACAGCAGGAAAAAACCCAGCTCCCCCAGCAGGAACAGCAGCAGGTTCAGGATGAGCAGCTTTTTGCCATTGGCACAACCTTTACGGTTAAATCCTTGAGCGCGCGCAAAGACCGGACTTTGCGCCGTGGCTCTGGCCGCCGCTCCCGCACCCGCATCGCCCAGAAAAAAGGACGGTATGTCAAGAGTACAACCCGTTTCAACCATGACCTGGCCCTGGATGCCACCCTGCGGGCCGCAGCGCCGCACCAGCTCAGCCGCCAGCAACATGGGGGAAGCCAGAATCTGGCTGTGCAGCTTCGCGAAGAGGATTTGCGCGGGAAGATACGGGAGAAACGCATTGGCAACCTCCTGCTTTTTGTGGTTGATGCCAGCGGCTCCATGGGCGCACGGGGCCGGATGGCCGCGTCCAAGGGCGCGATCATGTCGCTTCTGCTCGATGCCTACCGCAAACGAGACAAGGTGGCCATGATCAGTTTTCGTAAAAACGAGGCCAGCCTTAACCTTCCTCCCACCACCTCGGTGGATTTGGCCGGAAAATTGCTTGCCGAGATGCCGGTTGGCGGCCGTACCCCGCTTTCAGCAGCCCTTGCCCGTTGTCATCAGGAACTGCGCAACTATCAGAGCAAAAATCCGGGCGCTCAACCCATTGTTATTGTGCTGAGTGATGGCAAGGCCAATGTCTCCCTGGGCGAGCAGGCACCGCTGGATGAGGCCCTGGTTCTGGGTGCTGCCCTTGCGCACAACAGTCCCGCCACTTTTATTGTGGTGGATACCGAGGAACCGGGCCTGGTCACTTTTGGCCTGGCACGCAAACTTGCCGCAGCCATGCAGGCGCAGTACTGCAAAATAGAGGACCTTAAGGCTGAAGCACTGGTCAACATTGTACAGGAATACAATTTATGAAAAAACGTCCCGTCTATCCCTTTGCCGCCCTGGTTGGTCAGGAAAAAATGCAGCTCGCCCTGATTCTCAACGTGATCAACCCGGGTCTGTCTGGCGTGCTTATCCGCGGTGAAAAGGGAACAGCCAAATCTACTGCGGTACGGGCCCTGGCTGACATTCTCCCGGAAATTCCTGTTTTCACCGATGACCCGTACCAGCTTGACCCTGTGGAAGAGGCGGGTATTTGGCGCGAACTGCGCCAGTTAGCCGGCCATACAGCGGATGAGCCTTTTCCTGCGGTGGCAAAGCGCAAGGTACGGGTAGTGGAACTGCCAGTGGGCGCAACAGAAGACCGGGTCGTGGGCACGCTTGACTTGGAACGAGCACTCAAGTCCGGAGAAAAACGGATGGAGCCAGGCATTCTGGCCCAGGCCCACCGTAACATCCTCTATGTGGACGAAGTCAACCTGCTGGATGACCATGTGGTGGATGTGCTGCTGGATTCCGCAGCCATGGGGGTAAACACCATTGAGCGTGAAGGTATTTCCTTTTCGCACCCGGCCCGCTTTACCCTGGTGGGCACCATGAATCCCGAGGAGGGCGAGTTGCGGCCGCAGTTGCTTGATCGTTTTGGTCTGTGCGTCACTATTGAGGGCCTGGACCAGGTGGACGAGCGGGTAGCCATCATGGAGCGCAGAGCCGCCTTTGATCTTGATCCACAAGGCTTTATCCGGCACTGGCAACAGGAGTCAGAACAGCTGGCAGGGAAAATACAGGCTGCTCGCGCGCTGTATCCCCAGGTGGAAACCCCGCGCGAGCTGCTCTTTAGCATTGCTAAAACATGTCTGGATGTAGGAGTGGACGGCCATCGCGGTGATATCATCATGCTCAAATGCGCCAAAACTCTGGCTGCCCTGGCCGGACGCAAGCAGGCTACAGAAGAGGAGGTGCAACAGGCAGCAGAGCTGGTGCTCCCGCATCGGGTTCGTCGCCAGCCACTGATGGACATTGCCGCAAACATGCAAGAGGTGCAGAGCCTGCGCCAGCAGGCAAACCCTGGGGGGCCGTCTGGAGCACAGGCCCGGGCAGGGCAGCCATGATTCGTCTTCAGGGTCTTGGTAAACGCTACGGTGCTCTGCAGGCAGTGCGCGACATTGATCTGCAGGTGCAGGCGGGTGAACTCTTTGCCTTTTTGGGCCCCAATGGCGCGGGTAAGAGCACCACCATCCGCATGCTCACCGGCCTTACCCGCCTGGGCAGCGGCAGCGCCTGGCTCAACGGCTACGATATCCGCAAACAGCCCTTGGGTGCCAAGCGACAATGCGGTCTGGTGCCCCAGCAGACCAATCTGGATAACGAGCTGACCGTGCGGGAAAATTTGGACATCCATGGCCGTCTCTTTGCCATGCCGGCCAGCGAGCGCAGGGAACGCATTGCCGAGCTGCTGAATTTTGTTGATCTGGGCGAGCGTGCCACCAGTTTTGTCAAAACACTCTCTGGTGGCTTGAAGCGCCGGGTGATGATCGCCCGGGCGCTCATGCACCGGCCACCTATTCTCTTTTTGGATGAACCCACGGTGGGTCTGGATGCCAGTATCCGTCGCCGTATTTGGGCCCTGCTCAAGCGCACGCGCCAGGAGGGTACCACCCTCTTTCTTACCACCCACTACATTGAAGAGGCGGAATTTTTAGCCGACCGGGTAGCCTTTCTCGACCAGGGACAAATCGTGGCTCTGGATAAACCCGAGCGGCTCATGGCCCGCCTGGGGGCCTGGGCCATTGACCAGGTAAACGCCGAGGGCCTGCACACCAGTTATTTTGCCAGTCGGGAGGAGGCCAGCGCCCTGAGCAGTACCCAGGCCAGCGAGCTGACCCTGCGGCGGGTCAATCTGGAAGATGTCTTTCTCGATCTCACAGGAAAGAAGGTGCGCTGATGCATGGTTTTATTGCGGTTTATTTGCGGGAGATGCTCATTCTCAAGTACCGGCTCAAACGGCAGTTGGCCAGTATGACCATCACCCCGCTATTGTACCTGCTTACCTTTGGTTATGCCATGGGAGACCTCATCCGGCTGGATGGCCAACCCTACCTGGAATTCCTCATTCCGGGCCTGGTGGCCATGGCCAGCATGACCCAGGCCTTTGCCATTGCTACGGATATCAATGTGGCCAGGTTCTATTGGAAAATTTTTGAGGAGTTCCAGGCCGCGCCCATCAGTAATTTGGCCTATGTGGCCGGGGAAGTCATGGCTGGTATCACCCGGGCCCTGCTGGCTATTGTGGTTATTCTGCTCTTAAGCCTCCTTTTTGGCGTTGTGCTCCACTATGACCTCTGGTTCTGGTTGGCGGTATTGCTCAACGCTGCGGTTTTTGCTGGCCTGGCCGTGGCCCTGGCCATGCTGGTCAAGTCCCATGCTGATCAGAGCCTGCTCACCAGTTTTATCATCACGCCCATGGCCTTTTTGGGCGGCACCTTCTTCCCACTGGACAACCTGCCCGGCTGGGTGCAGGGCTTGCTTTCACTCTTGCCACTTACCCATGCCAGCCACGCCATCCGTGCTGCTGCCCTGGGCCAGCCCCACAACTGGGCAGATTACTGGCTGCTGGCAGCCCTGGCCGTGCTGTTTTTTATTTTTGCCCTGCGTTGTGTCGGCCATGCCCGCGATTAGCGAACAAGGAGAACAATCCATGCTACTCGCCACCCTTTATGACAGCGTTGAACTGCACCGGCAAGACAAGATCCTCTATGCTCGTTTTCTCGTGCCCCACCGGGTGCTTTCCACCTGCCGGGTAGCGGGTGGCCTACGGGAAGATATCGATTTTCTTTACAACCATCAAAGCTGTGAACCTGCGGGTGGGCACTGCGGCCATGCCACGCTGGCCATAAAGGATCCGCTTGCCTACCGGGATGCGATTTGCTCACGTCACGATCTGCCGTCCCAGGGCTGTGCTACCCTGGGCACTGCCGCCAATATGCGCAATGCCGCCATTGTAGAAGCAAACTTTCGAGATCTCCAGGTGGTGGCGGTGTGTACCGGCGGGGTGGAGGGCAATGCAGGCCGGGTGGGAGATCCGGCCTCGGTGGTGGAAACGGAAAACGGTTTTGAACGCCTGCCCCAGGCAGAAGCCCCGCCCCCGGCAGGCACCATCAACACCATGTTGTTCATCTCTAAACCGCTTATTTCGGGCGCCATGGTGCGTGCCGTGATGACCGCCACCGAGGCCAAGACAGCAGCCCTGCAGGAATTGGCTGTGGGATCGCGTTACTCCAACGGCTTAGCCACCGGTACCGGTACCGACCAGATTGCGGTGGCTGCTGTGGCGACTTCTGAGGGTGGCGACAAAGCGCTCACCAGCGCAGGTAAGCACGCCAAGCTGGGTGAGCTGATTGGTCAGGCAGTTAACGAGGCTATCAAGGGTACCTTGGCCTTGCAAAATGGCCTGACTACTGCCAGCCAGTGTTCGGTGGAGGCGCATCTGCGTCGTTTCGGCATGGATGCCGAGGGTCTGCGCCGGGGAGTGTGTCGGTTTTTACGTGAACAGGAGCAGTTCCTCTTCAGTGCCAACTTTCTGGCCTTGGAGCGCGATCCCCTAACTGTGGCGGCGGTGGCAGCCCTGGTGCACCTCAAAGATAAGACCGCCTGGGGAACCCTGCCACAGGGATGCTGGTTAGAGACGGCGAGCAACTTTGCTGCCCAGGTCGCGGCAGCGGTCAGCGGCAGCTACGAGGATTTGGCCCTGTACCGCAGGCAATTGGCGAGCCAGGCAGCCCCGGAAGACACTGCCACTTTTCTTCATTTAATCTGTCAGGCCATTGCCCTGGGCTTTCAACACAAATGGCCCGAGCTGGTGGCAGAGGAAACAGCGTCCCTACAACCCAGCTGCCAGGAGACGATATGATACAAGTTTAAAATACACTGTAGACAGAAAAGCAAAGCGGTCTGGCGCGGCAAGGTAGCTGCGCTGAAAAGGGAATCCCGTGCAAATCGGGAGCGGTCCCGCCGCCGTCATCCTGCTTCGCATCGTGTCATGAGATTGTATGCGGGGCCGTCAGCGTCACAATGCCACTGGGTGAGCAACCTGGGAAGGCGGCGCTGCCGCAGGAAAGCCGGAAAACCTGCTGCTTTGCTTTGGAGGAAGGATTTGTCGAGGAAACAGTCCGCCACCATCGCTATCCACAATTTGGGTGGTTAGAGCTGGCAGCGCAGCAGCGCGGACTTTTTCCTGTTTACCTAACCCATCGGGAAAAAGAAAAACCATGTACACCCTAAAAAAACACCTTGTCCTGCCCGCCTTACTTATTCTCCCCTTGCTCGCCCTGGTTCCAGGAGCAAGCGTACTGGCCGCTGATAACGTTGGTGCAACAGTAGATCCAAACAAAAACAATAGACGGATGACTCGCCAGGTTGGCGATGAAATGGTGATCACCGCCTCGCGCACGGAAAGGCGCAGTATTGATGTGCCGGTTACCACCGAAGTCGTTACCCAGGAAGATATAGAACTCTCAGGGGGCATTGATTTGGGCGACCTGATCAGCAAGCATGTTACCGGCCATTTTCATAAGTATAACGGGCTGCTCAGCCCGGTCGGTCTCCGGGGATTTCGCACCGAGGCCCATGGAACAGACTTGGCAGGACATGTCCTCATCCTAATTGACGGTCACCGGGTGGGAACCGGTAATGCGGCCAAAATAAATCTTGACCGGATCGAACGGGTGGAAGTGATAAAAGGTCCTGCCTCGGCGCTGTATGGATCAGCTGCCATGGGCGGGGTAATTAACCTGATCACCAAAAAAGGAGATGGTAAACTGGGCGGCTCTATTGGCGCGGAATACGGCAGTTTTGATTATCTCAAGGGCATGGTCAGTGCTGGTGGGGAGGTAAACGAAAAGTTCCGGTTCTTTGCTTCTGTCAGCGCAGACACCATCAATGATTACGACGACCCACGCTTTGGCACAGTGTACAACACCGGGGTGGACAAGGCCAATATCGGCGGCAACTTTACATACTCCATCAACGAGCAGCACGAAATTCGTCTGGGCGGTAACTATGCCAACCTGACCAGTGAAACACCCAGCTGGCTTGGTGGCGAGACCTACAGCGGCTATGACCGCACCACCAAGAAAGATAATGATAAAAGCATAGGTTATGCCGATTTGGAATACAATGGCGACTTTTTTGACGATGCACTGCACTGGCGAGCCCTGTTTTACTATCTTTGGGACAAGAACCATTGGAACACGGGCGAAGTTGATCCCAAATCGAGACAGACCAAGTACATCGACACAACCTGGGGTACTGATCATCAGTTTACCTGGAAGATGAGCGAGTGGAATACCCTGTTGGCAGGCTTTTTGGTGGAGGTCATGGAGAAAGAGGCCTGGGGTGTGGCAGATTACCAGCCTGCTGCACCGTATACGCCAGGGATGGATTACGATAACCACGCAGTTTATATCCAGGATTCTCTGGACCTTCTGAATAACCGCCTCAATATCATTGCTGCTGGCCGCTATGATCGATTCAAGGTGACAACCAAGCCTGCCGAAAGCGGATCCTATGCGGATTTTCATGAACGCAGTGAGGAGTATAGCCGTTTTACGCCAAAAATCGGAGCAGGTGTCAAGTTTTTTGATGAGCGTCTGCGTTTGCGGGCCAACTTGGGTGAAGGATTCAAGTCGCCCACTGCAGATCAGCTCTCCGCCGACTATGTGAGCAATGCCGGGGTTCATTTTTTGGGTAATCCGAATCTTGAGCCGGAAACCAGCCTGAGCTACGGCTTTGGCGTGGATGTATTGCTTGAGGCCTTTACCATTAAAGTGGACTGGTATCATACTGATTACAAAAACAAGATTGTGCAAGAAAGCAGAGAAGAGCTTGGGCAAAAAACCACTACCTATGCCAACCATGGGGATGCAGTGGTCAGCGGCCTGGATACAACGCTTGAATGGAAACTGGATCAAACTTTTACTTTGCCTTTCACTGCCTCTCTTTGGACCAATCTGGCCATTAGTCTGGACAATGAAGACAAGGAAACCGGACAGGACATGCTCTACATCTCTGATTACGAAATTAAGTCTGGCTTTGAACTCGGTTATGGCGGTTTAAGCGCCCAGCTTAGCCATGTTCTGGTCGGACCACAGATGATCACCAACTACGACACCTACCAGGATGAGGAAAAGGGCAGTTTTGATTATTGGGATCTGACGATTCGCTATCAATTTGCCGAACACTGGGAAATAAAGGGCAGTGTGCTCAATATTTTTGATCAGGACGTGGAATGGGTGCGCGGCTATTTGATGCCCGAGCGTAACTACCGCATTGGCCTGACCTACCGTTTTTGAGCAATTTCAAAACAAGACTCAAGGCAGTTCAATACACTCTTGCTCATATTTCACTTCACAAAAGCATAAGTGACAAAAGGGGAAAAGCAGATGGATACAAAAAAAATGTACGCGACAGGAACACATAAAACGGCCTTTGGGGAAAAGCATGTCACCATGCCACACAATCTGAACTGTCAAACAGGTTTAGGGTTCTTGTTTGCACTTTTCGTACTGCCCGTTCCTTTAGCAGCCCAAGGGACGTCTGAACAAGTAAAACTGGATGACGTCGTTGTTTCAGCTACTCGTGAGGTATCGGTCAAGGATATTCCTGCCTCGATATCAGTGATTACCGCGCAGGATCTTGAAAACATGGGTGCCAAAAATATTGGCGATGCGCTTGTTCGTATACCAGGAGTGTATGATGACGGGGCATCTAAATACTATTTGAGCGTTAGGGGAACGCGCAGTTCCATGTCGGGTGGGCCGTTGATATTGGTAGACGGTGTTCCGCAGGATCTGGGCAAGCATGGCTACAATAACTATGAGACCATTCCAGTATCTGACATTGAACGTATAGAAGTGCTTCGCTCACCTGGAACGACTGCATTTGGTGCGGACTCTGCACGAGGTGTTATCAGCATTACCACGAAATCCGGACGTGACCGAGCCTTGGGCGGCAATGTCAACACTTCGTATGGTTCATGGGATACCTGGAATTCCAGCGCAACCTTGAACGGCGGGTTCAACAATTGGGACTATTTCCTGAATGCCTCTGTGTACGATACCGGCGGCTTCCTTCATGATGATCAGACTCGCTATGGTCTGCGTTTTAAAACAAATTACCATTTCAACGACAGCAATAGTATTGGTCTAAATTTCGGATACGCCGACAATGACTACAAAACTGTTCGTGGAAAAAATCGTTATGCTCTGGAAAACGATCGCAGGGCAGATGAATTTATAAAAAGTCCAGGTGGTGAATTGGTCTCATATAACGAAATGGATCAACAGGTATTCAGTAATGCGATAACCTATAGATATCAAGGCGAAAATGCCTTCTTAAAAGGTATGGCTGCAGCTACATACTATGACGAGTTGAGTAATCATAGCAGCCCGTTGAATAATCCGCAGTTTTGAATACCGTAAACAACGGCTGGTTGTCAGATTTGCCAGCCGATGCAGACAATTATGGGATAATCCGGCTGTTCGGTGGCATTTGGCACCCAAATGACC
>Ga0334887_1004960_pt1 | contig 11465 bp, 16 predicted proteins | sample GraSluR1_MG_10_FD_207217 | JGI IMG/M metagenome (GOLD analysis project Ga0334887, IMG submission 207217) | Sludge microbial communities from methane-producing bioreactor in Wageningen University, Netherlands - Granular Sludge_18_07-R1 | ecosystem: Engineered > Bioreactor > Anaerobic >...
TGACCTTCCTGACCGCCGCGAAGTCGGCCCGGATCCTGTCGGTGGAGGACCTGCGCGACCAGTTCGCGGTCAGCTACGAGGTCGCCGCGCACCGATTCAGCAACCTGGCCACCCAGCACCTGGGGATTCCCGTGCATTTCCTCAAGGTGCACGGGAGCGGGGCGATCCTCAAGGCGTACGAGAACGACAACGTGCGCTTCCCGACCGATGCCCTCGGCACCGTGGAGGGGCAGATCGTCTGCCGCTGGTGGAGCGCCCGGCAGGTCTTCGTGGCCGAGGACCGGATGAGTCCCTTCTACCAGTACACCGACAAGCCGATCGGCACGTACTGGTGCACCTCGCGGGTCGAGGCCGACAGTTCCGGGGAGTTCTCGATCAGCCTGGGGACCAGGTTCGACGACGCCAAGTGGTTCCGTGGGAGGGACACCCGTCGACGATTGAGGTCGACCTGCCCCGACCCGGCCTGCTGCCGGGAGCCGAGCCCGGAACTGACCCGCCGCTGGGAGGGGGCGGTGTGGCCGAGCGCCCGGCTGAGTTCCTCCCTGCTCGCCGCGATGCCGACCGGGACGTTCACCGGGGTGGATCGGGTCGCGGTGCTGGAGTTCCTGGAGCGCCATGCGCCGCGGGCATGAGCCTCAGCGGCCCTCGGGCCGAGGATCGCCGACCGAGGCGGTCAACGCCGTGGCATATCCCAGCCACGCCAGGTAGGGCACCAGGGCCCATGCGGCGGCCGGGCTGGTGCGGCGCAGGGAGGAGATCTCGGCGAGGACCAGGGCATCCAGCGCCAGGATCAGCGCCAGCGATTTCCGCCGGTGCCCTGCCCGGAAGAAGGTCGGGGTCCACGCGGCGTTGAGCGCGAGTTGGGCGGTGTGCAGGACCCGCTGGGAGGTGCGCTCGGTGCGCTCGCCCGCCCAGGCATTCAGCCCGTACAGGAGAGTCCAAGCGGGGCCGAAGACCCAGGCCGGCGGCGCCCACCGGGGCTTCTCGAGGCGAGCGTAGACGGCCTTGGCATCGCGGGCGCCGCGACTGCCGATGGCAGCGGCCACGGCGGAGGATGCGGCGGCCCACACACGCTGGGTCCGCCCGGGCTTTCGGAGTCTGCTCATGGTGCCTCCTCATCACACCCCGAGCGGTCGCCGAGGCGTGGAACCCTACGCTAGCCGCGGACGGGCAATCACCCAAGGGGGGTGTCCCGCGGAGCGGTGGACCCGACCGCGGACAGCCTGGACGTCCCGGCCGGGACACGGCCGAGAGGGGAGGCGAATCAGTACACCACCCGGGACTCGAACCCTGAACCCGCTGATTAAGAGTCAGCTGCTCTGCCAGTTGAGCTAGTGGTGCGCGCGAGAAGCAACTGTAGCAGCCTCCCCCACGTGGGCCAAACCCACGGCCGTCACAGATACAGGCCCGTGCCCTCGTCCCCGGTCTCCCCGGCGCTCACCGCATGAAGGTCGCGTTCGCGCAGCAGGATGTAGTCCTTGCCGCGCAATTCGACCTCGGCGCGGTCCTCCGGGTCGTAGAGCACCCGATCGCCGACGTGAACCGTACGGACATTGGGTCCGGAGGCCACCACCGTCCCCCAGCTGAGCCGCTTGCCGATGGCCACCGTCGCGGGGATGACGATGCCGCCGCCGGAGCGGCGCTCGCCGGTCTCCCCCTCGGTGGAGACGAGGACCCGGTCGTGCAGCATCTTGATCGGCAACGGACCGGAGTCGTTGCCCCGGCCCGTGGTACCCGGCCGCCCCGACTCGCTCACTCGGCGGTCACCCCCGACGGACTTTGACGGTCACCGGTGCACCCGTGATCGCCTCCAGCTCGCGACGAGCCTGTCGTCGCAGCGCCCGCTTCTTGGTCCCGCGGACCACCCCGCGCAGAGCGAGCAGGGTGGCGACACCGCCGGCGACGGCACCGGCGACCGCGGCAACCCGGTCGAGGCGGATCCCGTTGACGTCGACGAAGCGGCCCTTGACCGAGTCGACCTGGTCGTTGACGAAGCCCTTCACCTGGTCGACCGTCTCGTTGCGGATCGTCGTGGGATGCACATCCTTGGCCAACTGTTCGAGGGAGGCCGACAGCCGGGCGCGGGCATCGGCGATGTCCGCCTTGATCTGGTCCTCGGTCCGCGGATAGAGCCGCTCACGGGTTTCGCTCGCCACGATGTCACTCCTCAACTGTGGGTGGAACGGTCGTTCCCCTGGACAGCGCGCCCGGGGACTCGCGGACTCCGCGGACGCTGCGCGGGAGGCCGGACCGACAGGAACCACCCTATTGCAGCAGGCCCGGCAGACCCACCCGGATTAGGCTGGCGGACATGGACAACCGACTGGACCCGGGCGCGATCGCACCGGCTTTCACCCTGCCCGACGCCGACGGGCGACAGGTTTCCCTGGCCGACTTCGCCGGCAAGCGGGTGGTCGTCTACTTCTATCCGCGGGCGATGACGCCCGGCTGCACGAAGGAGGCCTGCGATTTCACATCCTTCCGACCCGAGTTGACCGACCGCGGCATCGGTCCGGTCATCGGCATCTCCCCCGACAAGCCGGAGAAGCTGGCCGCCTTCCGGGAGAAGGAGGGCCTGACCGTCACACTGTTGTCCGACCCCGCACACACCACCCTGGAGGCGTACGGGGCGTACGGCGAGAAAACCAACTACGGACGGACGACCAGGGGCGTGATCCGATCCACCTTCATCGTGGAGGTCGACGACAAGGGTGTCGGACACATCGTCGAGGCCAAGTACAACGTCCGGGCCACCGGCCACGTCGAGCGGCTGCTCAAGGACCTGACGGCCTGACCCGGTCATCGCCGCCCGGAGTGGATGCGTCGGGCAGAATGGGTGACGCCGGCCGGAGTGGTGGAACTGGCAGACACGCAGGATTTAGGTTCCTGTGCCGCAAGGCGTGAGGGTTCGAGTCCCTTCTCCGGCACCGTACGTGCAGGTCCGTTGTCGTCCCCGTGACCGTGGCCCGGGTTCATCCGGTCGCCGGGGACCGCGAATCCGCCAACTGCTCGATGAGGTCGGTGGCGACGGCGGCGCCGTCGCCCGAACGGATGTCGCGCCCGAGCGCCGCGGCCGCGGAACGGATCCGCTGATCGGTGAGCAGACGTTCGGCGGCCGTGCAGATTCTCGCGATCGGGGATGTCTTCGGAATGGTCAGTCCGACGCCGATCTCGGTGACGGCACGACCCACATCGGGCTGGTCCATCATCGGATGCATCGGAATCACCAGCACGGGAATGCCGTACGACAGCGCGCGGGAGGTGGTGGAGAGCCCGCCGTGGCCGATCACGAGCGAGGTCTCGGGCATCAGGTCGCCGTGGTCGACGAAGCGGTGGATCGTCGAGTTCGCCGCCGGCCTGATCGTGTCCGGGTCGATCGAAGGACCCGTGGTCACGACGACCTCGGCGTCGAGAGCCCCGAGCGCCTCGATGGTGTGCTGCAACGCCTCGCGCTGGCCGGGGAACGCCACCGTACTGAAGCTCACCAGGATCCGCGGTGTTTGCCTCGGGATCGCCGCGATCGGTCTCCCCTGCCACACGAATCCGGTGTGGCGCACCCCCGCCATCGCGTCCCGATCGAACTCCGCACGACTGGTCACGAGGGTGAGCGAGGGTGCCGCGATGGCCGCCGATGCCCCGACTCCGCGCATCCGCGACACCATCCCGATCGGTCCGCGCGCATTCCTCGCGAGGTATCCGGAGAAGCAGTGCATCAGTTGGACCACCGGTAGTCCCGCTTCGACGGTGCCGGCCAACGCCCCGTAGCACAGCGTGTCGACGATGACCGCGTCCGTGTGCTGCTCGCTCGCGGCGGCGATCGCGTCCTGCGCGATACCTCGGTCGGCGAACAACCGGGTCAGGTCACGGATGGCTTTCAGCGCGCTCCGCGGCTTGCTGCCGTCGTAGTCCATGCCCCGCTCGAACGCCCGGAAGGAGAATCCCGCCGTCTCGATCCGGTTGGCCTGCACCCGGTTGCCGAGGAATCGGGCGGTACCGCCGCGGCGCACGATCTCGGCGGCGACCCCCAGTGCGGGTGGCAGGTTTCCGCCGCCGTCGACGGTGACAAACAGGGCGTCGGTCATGGCCGGGGCTCCTGCGCGCCGGTGCCGGTACGTTCGACGGATGGTGCGGCGGTGCGCACGATGGCGTCGATCAGGGCGGTCATCCGCTGCAGTGTCTCCTCGCGGGTGCGACCTGCGTCCCGGCGCAGCAGTTTCCAGGCGTAGACGTCGGTGGCGATCACCAGCAGGTCGAGAAGCGCATCGGGGTCCGCCGCTGCCTCGAGTGGTGGCGCGAACAAGCGCGCCACCCACTCGCGGTGGAGCTTCTTGCCCGCATCGGTGATGGTGCGCGCCAGCGGTTCCCACGGTTCTTGGCCCAGCAGCAGGAGCACGCCGTCGCCTCGAAGCTCGTAGTGGTCGATCAATGCTTCCAGAGCGGGGCCGCGCCTGTCCGGATCGGCCGGACGCTCGGCCAGCACGAGCTCGGTCGCCCGCTCGTGCGCCGCGACGGCGAGCCCGTCCCTGTTGCCGAAGTGGCGCAGAATCGTCTGCACCGATACGCCCGATCGCTCGGCGACGCGATCGAGGGTGATCGCCCGGAGCGGCGCCTCGTACGCGAGCGCGATCGTCGCGTCGAGCACATGGTCGCGGGTGCGCGCAACACCATCGGCACGTGTGCGCATGACATACCGCCGCGGCCGCGATGTCGTGGGTGGCATGGCGGTCTCCTCCCAGGAGGATTTCGTGTTAATCCACGCTAACACAGAATGGCCGGAGGAACAGGACCCAGGACGAACTGCTCGAAGGCTCCCTCGGGTCCCGTGCACCGCGCGCCCTCAGATCCAGCCGTTCTCGCGTGCGACCCGGTGGGCTTCCGCCCGCGATCGGGCGCGGAGCTTCTGGGTGATGGACGCCAGATAGTTGCGGACCGTACCGGGTGAGAGGAGCAGTTCACGGGCGACGTCGCGCACCCGCCGGTCCGCCTGGGCGGCCACCAGGACCTCGGTCTCACGCGGTGTGAGCGGGCTCGGCCGGACCGTGAGCGCGTCCGCCGCGAGGACCGGATCCACATAGCGTTGTCCCTCGCTGACCCGGCGGATCACGTCGGCCAAGGCCGTGCCGGGCGCGCCCTTGGCGAGGAAACCTCGGGCCCCGGACAGCAGGGCCTGCCGCAGCAGGTACGGGCGCGCGTGGCCGGTGAGGATCACCCCGGCGCACCCCGGCAGAGCGCGCCGCAGTTCCGTGATGACGCCGATGCCGTCGAGTTCGGGCATGCGCAGGTCGACGACGGCGACAGCGGGTCGATGAAGCAGCGCCTGGTCGACGGCCTGCCTGCCGTCCCGGACCGCGCCGACCACGGCGATGTCCGGCTCGCGTGCCAGAAGGCTGACCAGGGCCTCCCGGATCAGTTCGTCGTCCTCGGCCAGCAGGACCCGGATCGCTGTGGTCATCGCCTGCCCGCCGGATCAGCCGGGCACCGGACGGACAGCTCGAAGGAGGACTCGTGCCGGGCGATGGTCAAGGTCGCGCCGTGGGCCGCGCAGCGCGCCGCGAGACCTGCCAGTCCCGAGCCGTCGGATGACGCCCCGCGCCCGGCGCCGGGAACTCCGTCGTTGGTGACGGTCAGCCTCACCTGGTCCTGGGCCGTGCCCAGCGAGATGGCCACGCAGGACGCGTGGCTGTGGGACAGGATGTTGGTCACGGCCTCTCGTGTCACGGTGGCCAGGAGCTCCGAGCAGGTCGGCGAGGCCCGATCAAGGACGTCCTCGGGCACGTCGACGGCCACGGTGATCCCAGCGGCGCCGAGGACAAGCTCGGCAGTGCGGATCTGGCTGGGCAGGTCGGCCCTCATCCGGTCGTGAACGGCCCGGCGGGCGTCCTGAAGGGTTTCCCTGGCGATCCGGCGGATCTCCTCGTTCTCCGCTGCGACACGTCCGGGATCGTGATCGGCGTAACCGGCTGCGAGTTCGGCCTTGAGCGCGATCACGCTGAGGCGATGCCCGAGCACATCGTGAAGCTCGCGGCTGACCCGCAATCGTTCCTGAGCGATCACGAGTTCGGCCTGGGCCTCCCGACCGGCTCGCGCCGCCCACACCAGCCTGAGCATCCACACCAGGGCTTGGCACATCACCCACACAATGGCAGCGGTGACGAGGGCGATGCAGACACTCGCCACGGCCGAACCCCCGAACACCGCACCACCGGCCACGGCGGCCGCCGTCACCACCGCCCCGGCGAGGCCCGCGGTCCGTCGGCCGAGCAAGGCGCACGCGGCGATCGTGAATCCGGCCGACCACGCCCACGGCTGCCCACCGTCGTCCGCCCACCTGTGCGCCGGCGCCCACAGCACCAACGTGGTCGCGACAAGTTGAGCGCATCGGAACCACCGGGCACGGCCGGTGAGACCCGGGGTGACCGAGGACCCGAGCACCCAGAACAGTGCCGCCCCATGGCCGGCGAGTACGACGACGTAGATCACGGTGAACAGCGCTGTCGGTGGTGCAGCCAATGACCAGGGAATGATCACGGCCCAGGCGAACCAGGCCACGAGCACGCCCAGCACGATCGGCCGAGGACTCCGGTCCGTCGAGTCCTCGGGCAGCCCCGCCGGTGCCGCCGAAACTGCGGCAGCGCCCGGGGATGCGGGTGCCGTCGAGCAGGCCGATTCAGACATGGCGTTCTTTCGTACGGACCTCGATGTTCGGGGCACCTATCCGGGTGAATCTCACGGCCATCCAGTGCGACCAGGAACCGTCAGTGCCCTGCTGTTCCCAGCGGGCGCTGATCAGTTCCGGGCCGTCGAAGGTGGCGAGGGCGCGCGCTCCCGCAGTCTCGTTGTGGTATCTGCCGTCCGGATCGAAGTAGCCGACCGATCGTTCGACTGTTCCGTCGGCATCGAACGAGATCTGATCGAAGGTGTCGGGCGAGCCCTCGCGAGGGGTGAGGAACTCCATGGCCTCCTTGCGACCACCGAAGATCTGCACATCGACCCGGTGGACCAACTGCCGCTGTCCGGGAAACCACTCGTAGATGTCGAATCCGGCCCACATGCGGCCGTCCTCAACCATCCGACCCTGGGTGCGCCATGTACCGACCAAGCGACTCATCAGGGCGTGCAGGCCTCCGTCCACCGAACACCTCCTGACCAATGGCCACGTCCTCGGGGCCGGTCCCACCGGGCGACCGCGCCCGACCGACGTTCCCGGCGATCCACCGATCCCGAACCAACCGAGCCGGGGTGGTTTCCGATGGCGGAGTAGGCCGTCGTGGGTTGCGCCGCCTTCAGCGCCCCGGGGGCCCATCCTGAGAAACTTCTCACCTCGCGGACCAGATGGCTTTGATCGGCGAATCCGAGTTGTGCCGCCACATCCGCGGCCGAGTGGTACCTCAAGGCGGACATGGCGCGCTCGAATCGCACGACCCTCGAGGCCAGCTTGGGCCCGACCCCGATCTGCTCGGTGAACCGGGCGATGACGTGGCGGTGACTCCAACCGGTCTGCCGGACGAGATCATCGATTCGCGCGCGGCCCCCGGTCCGCTGAATCCGGCGCCACATCCACTTCACGTACGGTGCCGGTTCGGGCGCCGACGACGACAAGGTGAGCAGACGGCGGTCGATCAGATCAAATCGTCGAGCCCACGTCCGGGCGCTCCACAACTCCTCCAGCACCGGCTGCCCGAAGGCGCGCGTGACGTCGTCTACATCGACCACGCGGGCCGTCAGCTCCCGGCCCGGCCTGCGGAGAAGGCGGAAAGCGCCGATGGGGGTGAGGTAGATCTGCAGGCAGCACTGTCGCGTCTCGAACGATGTCGTCACGGGGTTCGGCATGAAGCCGGCAACGAACGAACCATATCGTCGAGCCCCGTCCTCTCCCGCCGCCCCGACAACGTCCAGGGTCGGGCCCGAGGAGAGGACAAGCGGGATCAGAGTGCCCGCCACCTGGCGACGAACGACCGGTCGGTCGCACGATTCCGAGTAGCCGACGATGCCGGCGACGAGGCCGCGGAGCCCGGGAGGCACACCGTGCCGCACGAGAAACGGTGTCGGGGGAACGGTGGCAGCGCTGGTCATGTCGCATCCTTCCGGTCAAATTTCTTCAAGCAAAGCGTGGGCGATGCTCGTCACGATGGGTGCTGAAAGGAGTGCATCATGAGAAAACTGGTCGCTATCGAGTTTCTGTCCGTCGACGGGGTCATGCAGGGACTGGGGTCGCCCGACGAAGATCGAGAGGGCGGCTTCGAGCATGGCGGGTGGGGCGCCCCGTACGTCGAGGAGGTCCACACCACGACCAGCGCCGGCGGTTTCGCGAATACCACGGCCTACCTGTTCGGGCGCAAGACCTACGAGAAGATGGCCGCGCACTGGCCTTTCGTACCCGAGGACAATCCGATCGCGGCCCACCTGAACACGACGCAGAAGTACGTGGCGACGACTACTTTGACCGCATTCGACTGGCACAACACGCAGGGCCTGCGCGGTGACGTGACAGCGCAGGTCAGGGCGTTGAAGCAATCGGGCACCGGAGACATCGCGATCCTGGGAAGCGGCGCCCTGGTCCGCTCCCTCCTCCGGGATGATCTGATCGACACCCTGCGGCTGTTCATCCATCCGTTGCTCCTGGGGTCGGGCAAGAAGCTCTTCGGCGAGCTCGCGTTCCCGCGGCCGCTGACCCTGACGCGTACGGACACGACATCCCTGGGGAGCATCGCGCTCTCCTACGACCTCACGCCTCGGTAGCAGGCGCCGGTCCCGATCACCCCGACAGGTGGGCGCTTCCCGAGCCGGACGCGTCGGCGCGGTCATGGGTCACCGGCCGGCGTCGACGCGGCGTACCGCAGCAGGACCGCACCGGAGGAGAAGGGCCGGCACTCCAGCAAGTCCAACTGGGTCGGACGCCGATCGGCACCCAGGATGGGTTTGCCGCTGCAGAGAAGGGTCGGGTTGACGACGAGGTGATACTCGTCGATCGCGTTCAGTGCGTTGAGCGTGGCGATCAGGCTGAGGCTGCCGTAGACGACGACGTCGCCGTCGGAGTGACCCTTGATCTGCCGGATCTCGGCCTCGGTCACCTGCTCGATGCGCCGGGTCCGCGGCCACGCGGCGATGTCGCCGGAGCGGGAGGCGACGACCTTGTCGAGCCGGTCGAGGCGGCGGGCGTAGCGTCGGTTGCCCTCGTCGGCGTCGATCTGCCCGGTCGCGACGGCCGGCCAGTACGAAGCGAAATCCGCGTGCGTGATCCGACCGAGCAGCAGTGCCCCGGCGCTCTCGACCAGGCCGATCTCGTAGTCCATCAGGTCGTTGTCGGCACGAAGCCAGTCCATGGAGTCGTCCGGACCCGCGACGAAACCGTCCAGCGTGGTCCACATGCTGACGATGATGCTGCTCACCTCCGTTGCCTCTCTCTGCGCGAATCGGACACCAGCGGTCTCCGGCTCGACCCCACGAGGCCGGCGCGGGACGAGACGTGCACGTCGAGGATCATCCCAACCACCTCGCCCCGCGGCTGTGTCACCTCGGGTGCGTGATCGGCCCCGGCGGTGGCGTGCTCCCTCGGCATGTCGGTGGTGCTCACGGTGTCGGTTGTGCTCACGGTGTCGGTTGTGCTCACGCGGACCCCCCATAACTCGTACATGGCAATACGATTTAGTCTAGCCGCAGGACACTCGCTTGGGAATGCCCTGTTCGTCCCAGGGCAGGCAGCTGGCGCGTCGGTGGCCTGTGGCCGTGGCGGCCCATCCCCCGCCCACCCCGTCCCACTCCATCGGTAATATCGCGCTCCGATATCGGGGTACGATACCTGGCATGAGTGGTGAGTTCGTCCGAGCAGCGATCCTGCTGCACGTGCTGCACCATGCGGCCGAGCAGCCCATCTGGGGAGCGTGGATGATCGACGAACTCTCGCGTCACGGCTACCGGGTCTCGCCCGGCACGATGTACCCGACCCTGCACCGGATGGAACGCGACGGCCTGCTGGTCGGCGAGGACGCCGTCGCGGAGGGCCGACGCAGACGCCTGTATCGGATCACCCCAAGCGGGCGGGACGCCCTCGCGGAGGGCCGCCGAGCCGTCCGGGAACTGGCCGGTGAGGTGCTGAACCACCCGGAGTCCCGGGCATGATCGTCGTCCCCACAATCGTCGCCGTGGCCGGACTGGTCACCACTGCCGTTGTCATCCTCGGCATACTCGGCGTGCCGACGAAGTTCGGCCCGCTCGTCGCGGTCCTGCGGGCAGCCGTCCAACTCGGGCTGCTCGGCCTGGTGCTGCAGGGCCTCATCACCGATCTGCGCTGGATCGCGCTCGCGTTGACGGGCATGAACGCCGTCGCCATCGGGGCGGCGGGACGCCGGATCCAGGTGAGAGGCATCCGCGAATGGCTCGCGGTCGCCGCCGCCGTCCCGGCCGGGGCGCTGACCGCCGGCACGATCGTCTTCGCGACCGGGGCGCTGGAGGCCGATCCCACCTACATCCTGGCCTTCGGCGGCATCGTCACCGGCAACGCGATGAGCATCACCTCGTTGGCGGGACGCGGTTTCCTCGACCGGGTCGGGGACGGCTGGGACGAGGTCGAGGCCTGGCTCGCCCTGGGTGCCCGTAAGCCGTACGCCGTACGCCGCTTCCTGCGCCTGGCGGCGGCCCGTGCGCTCATGCCGTCGGTCGACCAGGCCCGGACCACCGGCCTGGTGACCTTGCCCGGCGCCTTCATCGGGGCGGTCTTCGGTGGGGCATCGCCCCTGGAGGCCGCCCGCTTCCAGCTCATCGTCTCCTCCGGCATCATGGCCGCCGGGGCCGTCAGCACCCTCATCCTGCTCGCCATCATGAGTCGCGTCGCCGTACGGCCCGCTCCGAGCCAGGAGGCCCCTGTCCAGCCGGGGCCTCGTCCCCAGGAGGCCCCACAGGTTGCCCATCGATGAGCGGTCCCGCGAGGCGGAGCGTCGGACGCCCGACGGGAGGGCGGACCGAGGATCGGGCCGACAGCGGTCAGTCGTCGGGGTTGTCGTCGATCACGCGGCGTAGCAGGGTCTCCAGCGCCCGGCGCTCCTGCGCGTCGAGCGGTCCGAGGATCCGGTCGGTCACGGCGGTCATGGCCTCGTCGGCCCCGGCCAGGACCTCCCGACCCCGGTCGGTCAGCTCGACCACGGAGCGCCGCCGATCCGTACGGGAGCGGTGGCGCGCCACCAACCCGCGATCCTCCAGCGAGTCGACCACGGCGACGATCACCTGCGGCACCTTCCAGGCCAGCCGGGCCAGGTCCTGCTGGGATGCCGGCCGGTCCGTGTCAAGGATGGCCAACGTCAGGTAGTCCCGTCCGTCGATGCCCAGCGGGGCCATTGCCTGCTCGCCGCGGGCCAGCACCTCGAAGCCCAGCCGATGCAGGGTCAGACCGGGGCGCTGTCGCACGCCTTCCGCGCGGACACGTCGAGTGGGGGCGAGGGACTCGGGGACGGCCATGCCGCCATCCTAGC
>Ga0334887_1004969_pt1 | contig 11452 bp, 5 predicted proteins | sample GraSluR1_MG_10_FD_207217 | JGI IMG/M metagenome (GOLD analysis project Ga0334887, IMG submission 207217) | Sludge microbial communities from methane-producing bioreactor in Wageningen University, Netherlands - Granular Sludge_18_07-R1 | ecosystem: Engineered > Bioreactor > Anaerobic >...
TGAAGAACGGCGCAGTCGTCGACGCGGCCGTAGTCGAGCCCTCCAAGGCCGGCGCAACCCTCAAGGACAAGACCTACGTCTACAAGAAGGACCTGGGCGACACCGAGAAGATCGTGATCGTGGCCGTTCACTTCAAGAACGCCTTCCGCGGCGCCGACACCGACCTCGCGACCATCGACGGCATCTGGCAGATCTCCGACGCCTACAAGGACGTGGAGGAGGACACCGAGTACGACAAGATGACGATCCAGACGGTGGACGCCGACGCCATGACCATCATGATGAACAACGAGGACAACAAGATCACCCTCACCAAGAAGCGGGACGTCTCTCTGATGGAGAACATCAGGATCAGGACCGCCGACCAGGACGATATCTCCGCTGAGAACCCCCTGCGGTTCTTCTTCTACAAGGAGATAACGGAGCCTGGGACCTACGAGATCAGGGGAACGGTCAAGGACCTCGGAATGGGAACCGTTGAGTGGGATGCTTCATCCTTCGCCGGCTTCTACTACGACATCGATGACAACCTGGGCACCGAGAAGATCACCATGACGATCACCGGCAACGCTCTCGAGGAGCCCAACGGCGTCGTCTATACCACTGAGGCCCAGATCCACAAGTTCGACTTCGATCAGTGGGGCAACTACTGGACCATCGGCTTTTTGGCTGACGAGTACTTCGCCGCTTATGACGAGGACAGCCACCTCTTTACCGAATCCACCGATGCCAACCTGATGAAGGACGAGCAGCTCTCCAAGGTTCTTATTGACGACGATGAAGAGAGGACCTTCGCCAGCGGCACGCCCCTGAAGCTCGCCGAGGACTATGAGCTCGCCATCCAGGCGATCGACCTCGACGGCAACAAGGTCTTCGTTCAGCTGATGAAGAACGGCGCAGTCGTCGACGCGGCCGTAGTCGAGCCCTCCAAGGCCGGCGCAACCCTCAAGGACAAGACCTACATCTACAAGAAGGATGTGGGCGACACCGAGAAGATCGTGATCGTAGCCGTCCACTTCAAGAACGCCTTCCGCGGCGCCGAGACTGACCTCGCCACCGTCAACGGCATCTGGCAGATCTCCGACACCTACGCCGATATCGAGGAGGACACCGAGTACGACAAGATGACGATCCAGACGGTGGACGCCGACGCCAAGACGATCATGATGAACAACGAGGACAACAAGATCACCCTCACCAAGAAGCGGGACGTATCTCTGATGGAGAATATCAGGATCAAGACCGCCGACCAGGACGTCATCAACGCTGAGAACCCCCTGCGGTTCTACATCTACAAGGAGATGACGATCGAGGCTGAGGATGAGGAGCCCGCTCCCGTGCCCGTCGCCGCCCCTGAGCCCGTCGTCGAGCCCGTCGTCGTTGAGGAGCCCGTCGTCGAGCCCGTCGTCGTTGAGGAGCCCGTCGTCGAGGAGCCCGTCGTTGAGGAGCCGGTAGAGGAGCCCGAGGAAGAGAATGGAATCCCCGGATTCGAGGCTGTCTTCGCCATCACCGGCCTTCTGGCGGTATCCTATCTCGTCTTGAGGAAGAGAGAGTAATAACGTATCTGGAAGAGCCAAGAGCTCTTCCATCTTTCCTTTTATACATTCTGTATTCTCGTCCTGCTCCATCTTTATCCTGTAGCCCTTCTATCCGTATTCAATAACGATCTCTCTATTCGCCTCTCTCATCCGTAGTCATCGATCCCATCTCCTGCTATTGGGCTGGAGGGGCGGAGGCGATGAGGATCGGAGAGGTCGTCAGCGGCTCTCTGGAGAATAATTATAAGGGAAATAATTATAACTGATGATCATCACTTATTTGGTGAGATCTTTCTCCTCGGATGGATGGTGATCGAGATGAAGGAAGGGATGTTCTACGAGAAGATCGATGGAGGAGATGTTCGCTGCGGCTTATGCAGTCACAGATGCCGGATAAAGCCAGAGAAGAGGGGGATCTGCGGCGTGCGAGAGAACGATGGAGGGACCCTCAATACCCTCGTCTACGGCAAGCTCATAGCCATGCACGTCGACCCGATAGAGAAGAAGCCCCTCTACCACTTCATCCCCGGCCACCTCAGCTACTCCATCGCCACGGCGGGGTGCAACTTCAGGTGCCTCCACTGCCAGAACGCTGACATATCCCAGATCCCGGCCGACGAAGGGATCATACCGGGGGATTTCGTCGAGCCGGAGAGGGTGGTGGCCGAGGCCCTGGCAGCCGGCTGCCTATCGATAGCCTACACCTACACCGAGCCGACGATATTCTTTGAGTATGCCCTCGACGTCTCCAGGCTTGCGGCGGATAAAGGATTAAAGAACGTCTTCGTCAGCAACGGCTACATGACCGAGGAGGCGGCGAGGACGATAGAGCCGTACCTCGACGCCATCAACGTCGACCTGAAGGGGGACGACGAATTTTACAAGAAGGTCTGCGGAGCGAGGGTCGAGCCCGTCAAGAGGACGATCGAGCTTTTATGGGAACTTGGGATATGGGTGGAGGTGACGACCCTCCTCATCCCCGGATACAACGACTCCGACGAGAAGCTCCGGGATATCGCCGAGTTCCTCTCTGGGATAAGCCCGGATATCCCCTGGCACGTAACCGCCTTCTACCCCACCTTCAAGCTAAAGGACGCCCCACCAACGGCCGCAAAGACGATCCGGAGGGCGGCGGAGATCGGAAGGGGGGCGGGGCTGCACTTCGTATACGGGGGGAACATCCCCGGCGAGGACGAGAATACGACCTGTCATCGTTGCGGCGAGGCGCTGGTGGAGCGGTTCGGCTTTCGGGTGGCGAGGAACGGGGTCGTCGACGGGAGGTGCCCTTCCTGCGGCGAGGAGGTTCCTGGGATATGGTGATCTCCCCGGCGGGACGGGGTTATCTGGATTTTGCCCAGGTCTGAATATGTCGTCGAAAGAGAACCTTCTTTGGGCCGCCATCGGCGGCGAAGAGCCTCCGGCCATCAGCGTGGTGGCCGAGGCGGAGGGGATGGCCCCCGATCTTCTGCAGAGGAGGGTGGCTGCAGGCCGAGCTGTCGTAATGGTGAGAGACGGCAAACCACCCCTGGGGATCGGGGAGGGGCTGAGGACGAAGGTAAACGCCAACGTCGGGACCTCCGCCGATCTCATCGATCCTGATGGGGAGGTGCATAAGGCGATGGTGGCAGAGAAGTACGGCGCCGACACCGTCACCGACCTCTCCATGGGGGGTCCCATCGACGATATATTCAGGAGGATAAAAGAGGCGACGAACGTTCCCCTGACGACGGTCCCCATTTATCAGACGATCGCCGAGAAGGGCTCCTTCGATGGCATAACCGAAGGGGAAATGCTCAGCACCATCAGAAGGCAAGTCACAGCGGGGGCGTCCTCCGTCGTCGTCCACGCCGCCATCACCCTCGACATGCTGGAGGAGCTGAAGAGGGCTAAGAGGATCATGGGGATCGTCTCCAAGGGAGGCTCCTTCACATCGGCATGGATGCTCCAGAAGGGAGAAGAGAACCCCTTCCTCACCCATTTCGACGAGATATGTGGAGTTCTGGCCGAGAGGGACGTGGTCCTCTCTCTTGGAAACACCATGAGGAGCGGGTGCATCTCCGACCCCATGGACGGGGTTCAGATGGCGGAGATGGAGATGAACGCGGATCTGGCGAGGAGGGCGAACGATTTTGGAGTCCAGGTGATCGTAGAGGGGATGGGTGGCCACGTCGGGCCGGATAAGATCCCCGAGTACGTCGCCCTCTACAAGAAACGAACGAACTTCAGGCCCCTATTCGTCGCCGGCCCCCTTCCCATCGATATTGGTGTAGGGTACGACCACATCGCCGGATCCGTCGGTGGAGCCATGGCTGCCGGCGCCGGGGCCGACTACCTCTGTTACATAACCTCCTCCGAGCACCTCGCCCTCCCCGATGCAGCCCAGGTTAGAGAGGGGGTGGTGGCCTTCAGGATCGCGGCACACATCGGCGACACCATGAAGTACGGGCCGAGGGGCGAGGACGAGATGATGGCGAGGCATCGGAGGGAGAGGAACTGGGAGGATCAGTTCAAGCTCGCCATCGACGGAGATAGGGCGATGGAGATCCATTCTCGCGCCGGAGCAGAGACGTGCACCATGTGCGGGAGATACTGTGCCATCGCCGTCATGGAGGACCATCTCCGGTGATCATCGGCGATTGCCAGCCAGATCGATCCGCCGAGATCGCCCCTCTCCCCCCAACCCCTTCAAACTACCACGAGCTCAGAGGACCGCTTCCCGGAACTTCTCAAATCCGATCTCTTCGATGAACTCGCCGAGCCTCTTCTTCTCCGAATTTGCCTTGTAGTAGCCGATCACCTTATCCACCAGGGCCAGGGCCTCTTCGTCGGAGAGCGCCTCCGCCAGGACGATCCCGAGCCGGGGCTTTCGAGCGGCGTTCCCCCCAACCAGGATCGTCCACCCCTTGGCGGTGCCCATGAGACCCAGGTCCTTGACGGCGGGCTCGGCACAGGAGTTGGGGCAGCCTGAGACCCCCATCTTGAACTTGGAGGGCATCTCCATCCCGTGGTACAACTCATCGAGCTTCAGGCCGACGCCCACGGAGTCCTGTAGCCCCCTCTTGCAGAAGGTCGTCCCTGGACAGATCTTGACGGACCTGACACAGAGGCCAATGGCGGCCCCCGGCTTCATCCCCAGATCCCCCCAGGCGGAGTCCAGGTCCTCGGGCTTGAGGCCGACGATGGCTATCCTCTGGGCCGAGGTTATCTTCAGGGCTGCTGCGTTGTACTTCTCCGCCACCTCGGCGATCTTCTTAAGCCCCGCCGGGTCGATGATCCCCCCCGCGATGTGGGGGGCGATGGCGTACGTCTCTTTGTCTCTCTGGAGGATCGCTCCTTTTTCCATCAGGTCTTTTGCCATTTGCTTCCAGCTCCTTCGGTTTTTGTCCTGTCTTTCTCTCCGTCTCTAGGCCATTAACCTATATCAAAACTATCCAAAAATCTGGCGTTCGGCCGTCATACCTCGACCCGCGGCCTCCCCGATCCGGAGAACGTCCCCGAGTCCCTCGGCTCCGCCCCCTCGCCCCTTCCGATGGCCTCCTCCACCGCCTCCCTGATGATGTAGCCTGCCTTGTGGAGGATGGTGTCTTTAAGCTCCGGGTCTTGGTCCATGCTGGCGGTGCAGGGGTACGCGTGGTGGGCCTCGGAGATCCTTTCCCGCAGGTCCGGCTGGTCGGTCTCAAGGCCGGTCATCCTTTTGGCGACGTACCATGTGGACCCGCAGGGTGCGGACCTGACTACGTTGGCGGCGAGGATCGTCTCTTTGCCCGGCCGGCTCTTCTGGGTGAGGACCTCTATCTTCGGCTCGCCGAAGTGGGCCTTCTCCATGAAGGCCGATATGGTCGGATTTGCCGGATCGGGGCGGAGGGCGCAGAAGGGCTTGGCGAAGGCCGCCTCCAGGCCGATCTTACCCGCCTCCTCGGCGAGCTGGGTCCGAAGGCCCAGGGGGAGCTCTTTGGGCCTCTCCGACCCGCCGATGATCCCCCGGTACCCCTTATCTTTCAGGATCGGCAAAAGGCCGAAGATGATGTCGGGGTGGACGTTGGAGACGATGGCGATATCCGCATTGGGTATATCCGGCGGTATGTAGGGGTCGACGTCGTCGAGGAAGTCGTCGAGGGTATCTGGGTCGGGCATCTCGATGACGGAGATGAGATCCTCGGCGAGGCTGTACTTGCCGGATTTGCAGAGGGTGCAGGCATCGCCGCAGGATATGCAGAACCCCGAGGCGTTGACCAAGTTTCCGATGAGGGTCCTTCCGAACTCGCCGCTGTAGAATACCACGACCTTCATAATCTAGCTCCTGGTGGGGCGTCCTCCCCCGCCATGGTATACTTAGGATACCAACGTATATAGGCTTGGAGGTTTCCACCAGGATACCATGCAGGAAGGTTGCACCGTCAACAGGACGGTGAAGTACATAGCCCGGAAGTGGACCCTCCTCGTCCTCTTGGAGCTCTACAAGGGCGAAGGGCATAAGAGGCGGTTCAGCGAGCTGAAGAGCTGCCTCGCCGGGATCACCGCGAAGGTGCTCTCGGCGAGGCTGAAGGAGCTGGAGAGGGAGGGGCTCGTGGAGAGGAGGGCCGATGATGGGTCCTTCCCTGCGAAGGCCGAATACTCCCTGACGGAGAGCGGCCTTGAGATCGTGGGGATCGTCAAGGAGATGAAGCGCTGGGCCCTCAAGTGGAAGATCACCAACATCGAGTGCAGCTGCATCGACTGCTCCGAGTGCGTCCTCTGATCGGACCCGACCTCCGCCCAGCTGTCGGCAATCTCAAAGCCCCGAAAAAGGTTTGGGGCGGGGAGAGGCCTTCACCGGCGATCCCCTCAAAAGGCCCCATCGCACGTCATCTCCCACGTGATGGGGCTGTACAAAAACCCCCAGTCCGGCGGCGTCCAGCAGGGGGGTGCCTCCGCCTCATCAAAGGGGCCGACCTCGACGACGGCGGAGACGCTCACCATCCGGAGCTCTTCGCCGTCGAGGGTGTACGGATCGACCTCGGCGACGTTCAAATAGCGGCCTGGGTAACGGGCCTCTACGAGGTACTCGATGCTCTTTACCTCTCCGGGCTTCAGATCTGCGACGACCCAGGCGATGAGCCCCCTCGACCGGTCATGCTCCGACGGCATCATAGACGATCCGAGGAGGTCCATACCCTGGGGGAGGGTGTCCTCGATCCTGGCGACGACCGGACGGTCCTGGAGGTTCTGGACCGTCAGCCTGTACAGGACGACGTTATTGAGGACCGGATCTACTGCGGCAGTCTTGCTGGCGAAGATCTCATCGGGGCAGCAGGATAGCCATCCCGCCTCCAGGACCGAGAAGTTGCTGGCGGTGAGGACGGTATCGTTCCCGGCGTTGGCCGTCGCCTTGACGACGTTGACGAGCCCTCCTGCGCCCTCGGTTACGTCGAGGGTGAGATCGATATTCAGGACTCTGCCTGCGGCCAAGCCCTCCTCGACGGACCATATCGCCCTGTCGGCGGCGATCACGTCGGGCCTTCGGGATGAGCTGAGATACGCAGTCCCTCTCGGGAAGGTATCCTCGATGGTTACGTTCTCAAGGGGAGCGTTGCCGTCATTGGCGACGGTGATGATGTAGTGGACCTGGCTTAAGTTGGCGTTGCCCTCTCCCACCTTGGATAGGGATATGTGGGGATGGTCGTACTTCGGAACGCCCTCCAGGAGAATCCGTCTTGCTATGGAGTAATCTCCTGAATAGACCTCGTCGAAGTCGATGAGCGCATCAGACCTCTTCTTGCCGGAGACGTTCCCGGTCTCGTTCCCGGATCTATCAGCCACCACGACCCTATATCGTGCAGATCCGACGAAATCTGCCTCCGTCGAGAGGTCGTTTAGGCCCCTGAAGACCGATTCCTTATCGAGGCGGTCGATGGAGGTGTACTCCTCTCCAATGTAGCTTATCCCCGGGGTCTTCGAGTAGATCCCTTCCTTCCACTTTACGGAGGCCTCTATGGAGACGTCGTCGGTGAGCTTCGAGCTCATGGGGGCGTATACGAGGCTTATGTCTTTTGCGATGTAGTTGGTGGCGGTCTCGATGATCTCCTCCGAGTCGTAGGCTCCGGTCCCCGACTCGTAAGACCTCTGGGAGGAGCCGATCCGTCTGTCCCCGACGACGAGCCCCGATCCCGCCGCCGACTTCTCGTAGGAGACTCCCCGTCCGTACTCGTCGACCCTCTGGAGGACCTTGAAGCTTCCGACGTAGTCCTCCCGCAGCTCGAAGGTGGGAGTCGTCTTGGGGTCCGAGGTGTTCGAGGGCATCTTCAAGAACCCGATGTGACCCCGGCCGTCGAAGTCGCTATCTACCTCCATCACCGACTCGTTCTTGTCGAGGAACATGCGCGACTCGCGGTCGAGCCGGACGGCGTCGTGATATGTCTCGGTCATGGTGGTGCCGGTGACGTAATTTTTAGCCCTGGCCTTCTTGACCCAGGCGGAGTCGAAAGCCACGGTTCTGTTGTTGTAGAGGGTTATCGAAGTGGGCTTGTAGGTGGCAGAGAGGTCCTCTTCCCACTCGATCGACTTGTTCGCGGTGAAGATAGAGACCCGCTCTTCGACGTCGAAGTTGCCGCTCCCGTACTCTCTAGTCTGGAGTTCGGTTCCCGTTTCTCCTACGGTCACGCTCTCGCAATCGGCGGGCGTACTACTCTCGTTGATATAGACACAATTATTGAGGACGTAAGAGGGGGGTGCAGTCCTGTAATCGTTGGCCACTTTGACGAAGCCCTCACCGGAAACGCCCTGGATCATGTCGAAGGTGAAGTCCTGCGTCTTCGGGACCCTGACGACGAGGGTGATCAATCGCTTTTTATTGACGGATATATTCTCCCACCTATGCTCCCGATCGCCTATCAGCTCTGTGGGCCTGGGATCGGCCCTGACGAACTCCACCGGCCGATTGAAGGTATCGGTGACGTTCACCGTCTTCGTTCCATTAAACTTGATCTCGATTAAGTATGTCACCTCGTCCCCCGGCCTCACCGACTTCTGGAGGGCGGTCTTGTTGACCGTCAGCGGTTCCAGGAGACGAACCTCTGCGGAGTCCTCGGCAGAGACTTCGATATCTACCTCGTCTTTTCCGGTAACCGTCGCGTTATTGATGATGGGTCCCGGCCGGTCATCAGAGAGAACCGTGTAATCTGCCTTCCCCGTAGCTTTCTCTCCCGGATCGAGGGTCGTTTTGTCCAGGTCGATGAACTGGTCGAGCTTATCGTCAAAGAGCTTAAGATCTTTAATAGTGGTGGGCCCGAAGTTTTCGACTACGAAGGAATATGTCACGATTCCTCCTACCTCGACCTCGGTCTTGTCAGGGGTCTTGGTAAGAACGATGCTCGATTCACCTGGAAATGCCAAGGGGACGAAGGCGGTATCCGAATCCTCGATCAGGTCGCCCTGGGGATCAGTTCCGGTCACCGTCGCGTTGTTCACTATGGGACCGAACAGGTCGCTGGAGACTACTGTATATTCCGCCTCCCCGAACGCCACCTCTCCGGGCTTCAGCGTCGTTCTATTGAGGTCTATGTATCTGTTCAGCCTGTCGTCGAAGAGCTCGAGGTCGCTGATGGTGGTCCTGCCTACGTTCTCCACGGTGAAGTTATAGGTGATGACGGCACCGACGCGGGCTATGATAGGCGATGCGACCTTCGTCAACTTGAGCTCGGAGTGGTAGCTGACTATCACGTCCGCGAAGTCGTAATCTGAGACGGTCCCTTCATCGGAGCTGCCGGTCGCCGAAACGGAGTTGCGGAGCCGGAACTCCTTGAACTTGGGTACCCCCGGCGTCTTCCTGTAATCTCTCCGGATCACCTCTCCTTTTGGATTCACCGTCTCGATGAGGGTATCTCCGGTGTTGTAGTCGAAGACCGTCCTGATCTTGAAGTCGGATGAGGGCACGTCGTAGTCGATGGAAAGCCCCTCCATCCTCGAGGCCAATAGGATGCCGTCAAATATCAAGGACCCATCGGGACCGTACTCTGAGGTGAGGACCGCGTCCATGCCGGGGTTATGGTATTCGGACCTGGTGAGAATCCCCCTGGCGTCCATGAAGAGGACGAGCCGCTCATTTGTGGCGGGGTTGGTGTAATTATAAACCTCGTACCCAGGAAGGTCGCCCTCCGCCACGTCGACGACGAGACGAGCTGACCCTTTATCGAACCTCTCCCGAAGCTCGACCATCTTGGCCAGCTCCACCTCCAGCCTCACCCTCACCCAGATCAGACCCTCAATGGTATCGGCAAGGCCCCCTCCACCGAACTGCTGGACCCAGAGTACCTCTTCGCCAGCCAAATTCCCTTCTTTCCCAAGATCGGGAGATCCGAGGACGGTGAGGGTATCGGTCGTCGAGGCGGATTTGGGTATATCCTCGTCGATGTGGCCTACAAGGGTGATCGTCGTCTCGTTACCAGGGTCGAGGGTTTCCAGGACCGGACCCCAAACGATCGTCGTCGTCCCGTCCGCATTCTCGACGACGCTGTCCGGGTAGGGATCTGCAGAGACGTAGCTCATTCCCGCGGGGAGGCTGTCGTTAACCTCGAGGTTCAGGGGGACCTCCCCGGTATTCTTCACGATGATGGTGAAGGTGACGGCATCGGAGGGGATTCCAGCGGATGGAGATGCGGTCTTATAAACCTCCAGTCCAGGGTTCAGTACCATAAGTTCGGATCCTAAGTAGTGGCTCGGATCGGTATCAGTGACATCCTCGTCCTGATAAGTCCCGTTGGCCGTCGCTACGTTCTTGTACTGGCCTACTTGAGCTGTCCCGGTCTTGGTGAACGTCTCGCTTTCTCCGACTCCGAGGTCGATGGGTCCGGCTACAGGACCGATGACGTCGTCGGTCACGTAGACGTAGGTGAGAGGAACGTTACCTGTGTTGGTGACCACATAAGTCCATGTCACCTCGTCCCCTGAGTTCAGAACGGGTCCCGTCGGAGTATCGGCATCTTCACCGTTCGTCGCCTTCTCGATCGTAATCGATGGAGCAGGATTGACCAGGTAATGGCTCGGATCGGTATCAGTGACTTCCTCGTCCTGATAGGTCCCGTTGGCCGTCGCTATGTTCTTGTACTGGCCTACTTGAGCTGTCCCGGTCTTGGTGAACGTCTTGCTTTCGCCGACGTTCAGGTTGATGGGTCCCGCTACAGGACCGATGACGTCGTCGGTCACGTAGACGTTTGATAGTGGAACGTTACCCGTATTGGTGACCACATAAGTCCATGTCACCTCGTCCCCTGAGTTCAGAACAGGTCCCGTCGGCTCGTCGGCATCTTCACCGTTGGTTGCCTTCTCGATCGTAATCGATGGACCGGGATCGACCACGTAATGGCTCGGATCGGAGTCTTCGACTTCATCTTCCTGATAAGTCCCGTTGGCCTTTGCTGTGTTGCTGTACTGTCCGACCGAAGCCGTCCCGGTCTTGGTGAACGTCTTGCTTTCGCCGACGTTCAGGTTGATGGGTCCCGCTACAGGACCGATGACGTCGTCGGTCACGTAGACGTCGGTGAGAGGAACGTTACCCGTGTTGGTGACCACATAAGTCCAGGTCACCAGGTCTCCTGAGTCCAGAACAGGTCCCGTCGGCTCGTCGGCATCTTCACCGTTGGTTGCCTTCTCGATCGTAATCGATGGACCGGGATCGACCACGTAATGGCTCGGATCGGAGTCTTCGACTTCATCTTCCTGATAAGTCCCGTTGGCCTTTGCTGTGTTGCTGTACTGTCCGACCGAAGCCGTCCCGGTCTTGGTGAACGTCTTGCTTTCGCCGACGTTCAGGTTGATGGGTCCCGCTACAGGACCGATGACGTCGTCGGTCACGTAGACGTCGGTGAGAGGAACGTTACCCGTGTTGGTGACCACATAAGTCCAGGTCACCAGGTCTCCTGAGTCCAGAACAGGTCCCG
>Ga0334887_1004970_pt1 | contig 11451 bp, 9 predicted proteins | sample GraSluR1_MG_10_FD_207217 | JGI IMG/M metagenome (GOLD analysis project Ga0334887, IMG submission 207217) | Sludge microbial communities from methane-producing bioreactor in Wageningen University, Netherlands - Granular Sludge_18_07-R1 | ecosystem: Engineered > Bioreactor > Anaerobic >...
GGGGTCGCCATCACGACGCCGTTGCCGGCCCGGACGGCGGCCGCCGCCGCGTGGGCCCGGTCCGGCTGGACGCGTTGTTCCCACACCATCCGGCCGACGTTGTCCCAGTCGGTGACCAGGACGCCGTCCCAGCGCCATTCACCGCGCAGGACACCGTCGAGCAGCCAGGAGGTGACGGTGATCGGCACGCCGTCCATCGTCTGGTAGCCGAGCATGAAGGTCCGGCATCCCTCCTCGGCCGCGCGCTGGAACGGCGGCAGGAACCAGGCGCGCAGCTTGCGCCGCGAGATGTCGGCCTCGCTCGCGTCACGCCCGCCCTGGGTCTCGGAGTAGCCGGCGAAGTGCTTCGCCGTGGCGATCACCCCGTTCGGATCCTCCGGCCCCTCCCCCTGGTACCCACGCACCATGGCCGCACCGAGGGCGCCGATGAGGTACGGATCCTCACCGAAGGTCTCGTCGACGCGGCCCCACCGCAGGTCACGGGCGATGCACAGCACGGGCGAAAGGGTCCAGTGGATTCCGGTCGCGGCGGCCTCGATCGCGGTGACCCGGGCCACGCGCTCGACCAGGGCCGGATCCCAGGTCGACGCCATCCCCAGTTGGGTGGGGAAAATCGTCGCACCAGGCCAGAACGAATGCCCGTGGATGCAGTCCTCGGCCACCAGCAGCGGGATTCCCAGCCGGGTCTGTCCGGCCAGTTCGTGGGCGCGGCCCAGCCGCTCGGGGGATGCGTGCAGGATCGAGCCGGCCTGCCGGTGCAGGATCGCGTCGGCCAGATCGCCTCGCGCGTCCAACTGCAGCAGTTGCCCGACCTTCTCCTCCACGGTCATCCGGGCCAGCAGGTCGGCGACCCGTTCGGCTCGATCCTCGGGGCGGAGCAGGAAGCGGGTGGTCATCGGATCTCCTCGGGGCCGGTCGGGTGTCCATCGTCTGTGGCGTTCGCCGGGCCGGTAGAGGTGGGTGGGTCCCGTCGGACGGCGGTGGCCGAGGCTGATCCCCGTGCCACCCGGATTCCGGAGGTCCGCCGGGCCCGCCGACGGGCCCGGGCCAGGTCGCCGGCCGACCGCAGCCGCGGGTTGACGTACTCGTCGATGCCGAAGTTGACCAGCGAGAGCGCGGTCCCCAGCACGGCGATGCACAGCCCGGCGGGCACGTACCACCACCAGAAGTCGGGGAAGGCCCCGTTCTGCTGGGCCCAGAACAGGATGGTGCCCCAGTTGAGGTTGCTGATCGGGATGACGCCGATGAAGGCCAGCGTGGTCAGGCCGAGGATGGCCGCGGTCACCGTGCCGACGAAGCTGGAGGCGATGATCGCGGTGAGGTTGGGCAGCATCTCCACGGCGATGATCCGCCAGATCGGCTCGCCGTAGGCGCGCGCCGCCCGGACGAAGTCGCGATTGCGCAACGACATCGTCTGGGCCCGCAGCACCCGTCCGCCCCACGCCCAGCCGGTGATGGCCAGGACGGCCGAGATCAGCCACAGACTCGGGTCGTCGTACTGGGAGGCGACGATGATGACCAGGGGCAGCGCCGGCAGCACCAGGAAGACGTTGGTCAGGGCGGACAGCACCTCGCTGCCGACCCCGCTGATGTAGCCGGAGGTGACGCCGACCACCACCGCGACCACGGTGGCGATGACCCCTGCGGCGAACCCGACGATCAGCACGCCGCGGGTGCCGTAGATGAGTTGGCTGAGCACGTCCTCACCCATGTGGGTGGTGCCCAGCAGGTGGGCCCACGACGGGGGCCGGCGCAGGGCGTCGAAGTCCTTGTCCAGTGGGCCGTACGGGGCCAGGACGTCGCTGAACACGGCGACCAGGACGAAGAACCCGAGGATGCCCAGGCCGGTGATCGACTTGCCGTTGCGGAACATCGCGAAGGAGTCGAGGAAGCGCCGCACCGGGTTGCGGCCCGTGGCGGCCGGTCGGCCCGGGGCCCCCGGCACGGCCGGGGCGGGGGTGGCGGCGACGGTGGAGTCGGTCATCGGTCAGACCCCCATCTGGCGGGTGCGTGGATCGAGTGCGGCGTACGCCAGGTCGGCCAGGATGTTCGCGACGAGCACCGCCAGCGTGATGACCAGGAACAGACCCTGCATCAGGGGATAGTCCTTGGCCGTGGTGGCGTCGAGAAGCAGTTTGCCGACCCCGGGATAGGAGAAGACCAGTTCCATCACGAGGGTGCCGCCGACGATGAAACCCAACGCCAGCGCGAAGCTGGACAACTGGGGCAGCACCGCGTTGCGCGCCGCGTAGTCGAACAGCACCCTGCGCGAGGACAGCCCCTTGGCCTGCGCGACCGTCACGTAGTCCTCGTCGAGCACGGTGATCATCATGTTGCGCATGCCCAGGATCCACCCGCCCAACGACGAGATGATGATCGTGATGGCGGGCAGGGTGCCGTGCCGGATCACGTCACCGATGAACTGGAACGTGAGGCCGGGGTCGGCCCCCTTGTCGTACGCGTGCGAGGCGGGGAACCACCCCAGTGTCGAGGCGAACACCGCGATGATGATGAGCCCCATCCAGAAGTACGGCACGGTGGAGAAGAACGTGGCGAAGGGCACGACGTAGTCGGCCCGGCTGCCGCGCCGCCAGCCGATCACGGCCCCGGTGATGGTGCCGAGGACGAACGACAGGACGGTGGCGATGCCCACGAGGCCGACGGTCCACGGCAGTGCGGTGGCGATCACGTCGGCCACCGGCGCCAGTCCCTTGGAGAACGACCGGCCCAGATCGCCCTGGACCAGCAGCCGGAGGTAGTCGACGTACTGCAGCCACAACGGCCGGCTCTCGTCGAGACCGAACAGGACCTTCAGCGAGTCGATGGCCTCGGGGCTGACCCGGCCCTGGTTCTTCAGCAGATAGGCCGAGACCGGGTCGCCCTTCATCATCCGCGGCAGGAAGAAGTTGATGGTGATGGCCGCCCAGGCGGTGAGCAGGTAGAAGCCGGCCCGGTTGAGCAGGAAGCGCATCTCAGTGACCTCCGGCCGCCGCGAAGTGCTGAGCCGGGTCGGGCGATGCGTCGCGCAGCGCCCGCGTGTAGGGATGGCGCGGATGCAGGATGACGTCGTCGGCCGGTCCGCGTTCGACCACCTTCCCGGCCCGCAGCACCATCAGGTCGTCGCTGAAGTGGCGGGCTGTGGCCAGGTCGTGAGTGATGTAGAGCACGCCGAGGTTCTCCTCCCGTTGCAGGTCGGCGAGCAGGGTGAGCACACCGAGACGGATGGACACGTCGAGCATGGAGACCGGCTCGTCGGCGACCAGCAGCGACGGGCGGCAGGCCAGCGCGCGGGCGATGGCGACGCGCTGACGCTGTCCCCCGGACAGTTCGTGCGGCCTGCGGTCGATCAGCGCATCCGCGTCCAGGCGAACCCGGCGCAGCAGGCCGCGGACCTCGGCATCGACCCCCTCGGGCGGGACGATGTGGTGCAGCCGCAGGGGACGCTCGATGTGGTGGCGGATCGTGTGGTACGGATTCAGCGAGGCGAACGGGTCCTGGAACACCATCTGCACCTGACGCCGGTAGCGCCGCAGCGCCCGGCCCCGACGCGGCACCGGCGAGTCGTCGAGCAGCACCTGCCCGCTCGTCGGGCGTTCCAACTGGGTGATGATCTTGGCGATCGTCGACTTGCCGCTGCCGGACTGGCCGACCAGACCGAGGGTCCGGCCGGGGACCAGCCGGAAGGAGACATCGTCGAGGGCGACCATCGTCCCGGCTCCCCGGATCCGGTAGCGCTTGGTGATGTGACGTAGTTCGAGAGTGGTCATCGGGGGTCTCCGGAACCGGAACCGCCCGCGGCGGTGGCCGCAGGACGGCGCGGGACGAAGCTGCCGCGCTCCCCGGTCAGGCTGGGGAACGACGACAGCAGGTGACGGGTGTAGGGGTGCGCGGCGTGCCGATAGATCTGTTCGGCGCGCCCGAGCTCGACCAGCGACCCGTCGCGCATGATGGCGATCCGGTCGGAGATCTCCAGCAGCAACGGCAGGTCGTGGGTGATGAAGATCACCGAGAAGCCGAAGCGCTGTCGCAGGTCGGAGATCTGCTGGAGGATCTCGCGCTGGACCAGCACGTCCAGGGCCGTGGTCGGCTCGTCGAGGATCATCACCTGCGGGGTCAGGGACAGAGCCATCGCGATCATCACCCGCTGGCGCATGCCTCCGGACAGCTCGTGGGGGTAGGACCGCAGCCGGTTCCGGCCGACCCCGACGAGGTCGAGCAGGTCGCCGGCCCGGGTGGTCCTCTCCCGGTGGGTCATGTCCGGGCGATGGGCGAGGAACACGTCGGTCAGCTGGTGGCCGATGGTCGCGACGGGATTGAGGGCATTCATGGCGCCCTGGAAGACCATGGACGCCTTCGCCCACCGGAACGCGCGCAGGTCCTCGTCGTCCAACCCGGTCAGGTCGATGTCGGTGCCGTCGGCATCGTGGAAGACCGCCCGCCCACCGGTGATCACGGCCGGCGGCTTGAGCAGCCGCTGGATCCCGTAGGCCAGGGTGGTCTTCCCGCAGCCGGACTCCCCCGCCAGACCGAGGATCTCACCGCGACCCAGGGTGAAGGACACGTGGCGTACGGCATCGACGGGCGGATCGACGTCGTAGCGGATGCTGACGTCGGAAACGGTGAGCACGGGGCCCGTCACACGGGCAGGCGCGTGGGCAACGGACACGGGATGGCCTCCTGATGGACGGGTCAGGACCGGGCGAGGTGGCGGACGGGTCAGGACCGGGCGAGGTGGCGGACGGGTCAGGACCGGGCGAGGTGGGCTCGGCCCTGACCCGTCGTACGGCGGGGAGCGGGACCGATCGCCTCAGACGGCCGGCGCGAGCTCGGTCAGGATGAGGACCGTGGACGGTTCGGTCGGGTCGGGGTTGATGTAGGGGTTGTCCTCGCCGGGCCAACCCGTGTAGTTACGGGTGTTGAACTCCCCGATGAAGGGGCGTGTGCCGATCGGCAGCGCCGGCACCTGTTCGACGAACAGTTGCTGGATCTTGGTCAGCGCCTCGGTCCGCGCGGCGTCGTCGGTCGCCTCTGCGTACGTGCGCAACAGGTCGGTGGCTTCCGGGCTGTCGAACCGCCCGAAGTTGTAGTTGGCCTCGGTGCCGATCGATTCCAACCAGCGTCCGTCCATCGTGTCGCTGTAGAGGTCGTAGGCGGTGTTGCCGGTGTCGGTCCAGTGGATGATGGCCTGGAAGTCGCCCTTGGCCCGGTCGACCCACCAGGTGTCGGCGTCCGGGGTGTCGACGGTGGCCTCGACGCCGAGCTCGCGGACCGAGTCGACGATGAGACTGGACCCGGTGACGTAGTCCGACCAGCCCTGGGGCACCGAGATCGTGAAGGTGACCGGCTCACCGTCGGGATCGATGAGCTTCTCGCCCTGCCAGCTGTAGCCGGCCTGCTCCAGGATGCTTCGGGCCCCGGCCGGATCGACCTGGTAGGACGCGCCAGCATAGGGCTCGGTGATGAACGCGTCACCGCCAGGCGTGGGCAGGCCGGTAACCGACGTCAACGGCGGCACGGCGTCCTCGCGGGCGATGGTGGCGTGCTTGCCGCGGTCGACCACCTTGTCGACCGCCTGGCGGAAAGCGACGTCGTCGAAGGGTTTCCTGGTCGTGTTGACGAACAGGGCATCGACGCCCAGCCCGGCCGGCGCCCAGTACTGGTTGGCCGGATCCTTGTCCAGGTAGTTCGACGACAGGTTGGGGATGAAGGCCTGGGCCCAGTCGGCCTCACCGTTGGCCAGGGCCGTCGTCAACGCCGTGTTGTCGTTGTAGGAGACGTAGAACAACTGCGGCACGGCCACCGTCCCGCCCCAGTAGTCCTCCCGTGCGGTCAGCTCGATGCTCTGGCCGGAGAACTGGGCGAGGCGGTAGGGGCCCGTGCCGACCGGGTCCGGGTTGGTGAACGTGGCGGGCTCCGACACGTCGGACCACGTGTGCTCGGGCACGATCAGGGTGTGCAGGACCTTGTCCTGCTTGACGTAGACCGAATCGGAGAAGCTCACCGTGACGGTGTTGCCCTCGGTGGTCACATCGGTGACGCCGATGGCGGAGGTGTCGAGTTCGGGATGGTCCTTGATGAAGCGGAACGTGAAGGCGATGTCGTCGGCGCCGAACGCCTCGCCGTCACTCCAGGTGACGCCGTCGCGTGCGGTCAGGGTGACCGCGTGGTAGTCGGGCGCCCATTCGGTCTGCGACGCCAGCCAGGGACGGGGTGGGTCGGTCGGGTTGATGAGATTCACGATGGCGAGCGGCTCGAGAATGGCGTAGACGTAGCCGAGAGTCACCCCCGACGCCTCCGCAACCCACGGGTTGGCGTTCTCGGAGGTGATCGGGCCGTCCGGCTTGGCGATCGTCAGGGGTGCCGTGCCCTGTTCGGGGGTCACGGTCGAGGTGTCTGTCGCGCCGGGTGCGTTCGAGCCCGCACAACCGGCCAGTACGAGGGCCGCCGCCATCGCCGCGGCCACGAGAGGGGATCTCAGCTTCATTGCTGTCTCCTTGAGGGTGTCTGCACCCACGACGGTCCCGACACCGGCTCCGGCTTCGTCATCGAGATCACGATCCGTACGGCAGTGTCGCTCGTCGTCGAGTGCACCATCGGTACTCGAAAAGTTACTATCCTGTTAGTAACCTAGCAAGAGGGGGCCGGCGGATCGTGGCGAAATCGTGATCTTGCGGGCGGACATCCGAGGCGGAGGCGCGACCCTGCTAGGGTTCGCGGACAGCGCCGACCGACGCGGAAGGGGCACGACGATGAGCAGCACCAGGCATGAACCCCGGATGCGGTCCGGCACGGCGGCCAAGCGCAAGGAGATCCTCCAGGCCGCTCTCGACATCTTCGGCAGCAAGGGTTACAAGGGCGGGTCGCTGGTCGAGATCGCCGAGCGGGTCGGGATGACCCACGCCGGTATCCTCCACCACTTCGGGTCGAAGGACCAGTTGCTGCTGGAGGTGTTGCAGTTCCGCGACGACACCGACGTCGAGCATCTCGACGGTCAGCACATCCCCGACGGGATGGACCTCTTCCACCACCTCGTCCGCACGGCCTTCCTCAATGCCCGGCGGGCCGGCATCGTCCAGGCGTACGCCGTGCTGTCGGCCGAGTCCGTGACCGACGACAATCCGGGCCGGGCGTTCTTCCAGGACAGATACCGTACGTTGCGCGGGCAGGTCGCCGACGCGTTCGCCACGGTGTGCGCCGAGCGGGGCATCACCACGCCCGACACGGTGGAGCATGCGTCGGCGGCCATCCTGGCGGTGATGGACGGACTGCAGGTGCAGTGGCTGCTCGATCCGGACCAGGTTGCCCTCGGTGAGGCCAGCACGTTCGCCATCGAGGCCATCGTGGCTGCCGTGCTGGACCCCGCGGAGTCGCCTCTCGGCGAGGCCGATGTCAACCGATCACTCGACCCGAACCGTGGGTGAGGTACCGGCCTCGCCCAGGTTGTTCGCCGGGCCGCTGGATTCGCCGGCGTCGGTGCCCGACGGATCCGTGCGCCGGGTGCGCTGACTCGAGCCGGGCGATGACCGGAACCCTCGCCGCTTGTTGGGGGCGGCCGCGGTCACCCGGTCCAGATAGATGGCGACCAGCACCACGGCCAGCCCGCCCTCGAACCCGGCCGCGACATCGAGCTGGGTGACCGCGCTGGTCACCACCGATCCCAGGCCGCCGGCACCGGCCAGCCCGGCGACCACCACCATGGACAGCGCCAGCATGATGACCTGGTTCACGCCGGCCATGATGGTGGCGGAGGCCAGCGGAAGCTCGACCTCCCGCAGCCGCTGCCACGACGACGCACCGTACGCATCGGCGGCCTCGCGGACACCGGAATCGACCTGCCGGATCCCCAGTTCGGTGAAGCGGACGGCCGGGGCCACCGCGAAGACCAGGGTGGCGACCACCCCGGGGACGACGCCGATACCGAAGAAGAAGACGGTCGGGATGAGGTAGACGAAGGCCGGCGTGGTCTGCAGGAAGTCGAGGATCGGTCTCAGCACCGCGCTGAACACCGCGCTCCGAGCGGCCAGGATACCGAGCGGGACGCCGATCACTGTGGCCGCGGCGGTGGCGACGAGCACCAGCGCCAACGACTCCATCGTCTCCTGCCACAGTTCCATTGCCGCGACCAGCCCGAATGCCAGCACGGCGTAGACCGCCAGGCCCCAGCGCCGGCGCACGACGGCGATCAATGCCAGGACGACGATGAGCACCGGAATCGGTGGCGCCTCGAGGACGCCGGTCACGCCGAGGACGAGCCACGAGAGCGCCGCGCCGATCCCGTCGAACAGCGGCGCGGCGTTGGTCCGCAGCCAGTCGACGGCGCCCTCCGCCCAGGAGCCCAGATCGATGGAGGGGATCATGCGGCGCGGCCCTCGTCACCGGCCGGTGCCACCCCGCCCAACGCGGTCACCAGGTCCGCGAAGGACACCATCCCGACCGGGCGCCCACCCTCATCGACGACGGCCAACGGGGCCGCGCTCGCCTGTCGGAAATGACCGACGGCCTCCGCCAGGGTGGCTTCCTGGGGAACGGCTCCGGCCAACCCCGACGTCGTACCGGCGGTCATGATTTCGCCGACCCGCAGCGCCACCGTACGGTTCACATCCGCCGTGAAGCGTACGACGAAGTCGTCGGCCGGGCGCAGGAGGAAGTCGAGGGCCGTGCCCGACTGGGCGACCCGGCCGTCGTGCAGGAGGGTGATGGTGTCGCCGATCCGCATGGCTTCGTTCAGATCGTGGGAGACGAACACCACCGTGGCACCGAGGCCGTCGGCGAGCCGGACGACCAGATCCTGCATGTCCCGGCGGATCAGCGGGTCGAGGGCCGAGAACGGCTCGTCCATCAGGAGGATGTCCGCCCCCGCGGCCAGGGCGCGGGCCAGTCCGACCCGCTGTTGCATGCCGCCGGACAGCTCCGCCACCGAGGCGTCTCCACGCCCCTCCAGCCCGACGGCCGCCAGCGCCTCGTCCGCCCGCTCGCGCTGCTCCTTGCGGGGCACCCCACGGATCCGCAGACCGAAGGCGGCGTTGTCCCGAACGGAGCGGTGCGGCAGCAGCCCGAAACCCTGGAACACCATCGCGATGTGACGATTGCGCAGGTCCCGCAACTCGCCGGACGACAGCCGGGCGATGTCGCGGCCGAGCACCGACACCTGCCCCGATGTCGGCTCGATCAGCCGATTGAGCATCCGCAGGATGGTCGACTTCCCGGACCCGGACAACCCCATCAGGACGTGCCGCTCGCCGCGATGCACCGTCAGGTCGACGTCGCGTACCGCCACGGTCCGCCGCGCGCCGGCCCCGTAGACCTTGCCCAATCGGCGAGCCTCGATCACGACATCCTCGCCGGTCTCGCCCCCGGTCATCCGATCCATCCGTCGATGTCGCCGGCGTGCGCGTCCACCCACTCGCGCGCCACGTCGGCGACCGGGCGCTTGTCGACATCGACCTTCTGCAGCATGCCCTCGATGTCGTCGAGCGGGATGGCCACCTTGCCCAGGAGCGCGGCGAACTTCGGCGCGCGTTCCTCCAGATCCTTCCGGGCCGCGATGTGGGCGCTCAGGGTCGGGATCGCGCAATCGCCCGGACCGCCGTCGTCGAAGCACCCGTCGGTGTAGGCCTTGGGCTCCTCAAGCTGGACCAGGTCGTACTTCTGGAACAGCCAGTGCGGGTGGTAGAAGTACAGCAGGATCGGCTCCTGACGCGAATAGCTCCGCTCCAGTTGCGCGATCAGTGCCGCCTCGCTGGACGTGTTGTGCTTCAGCGACGGGGCGTACGCCGCCAGGCGCTTGGTGTTCTGCTGGGTCGTCACCCAGCCGGGATCCGCGTCGTCCAGCGCGCCGCCGACCTTGTCGGCGTACTCCTCGAGCTGGTCCACGCTGGTCAGCCCGGCGGCCGGCGCATCGGCACCCTCGACCAGGTAGCGCGGCACGAACCAGCCCTGGGTGGCGCCGTCGTACGTCTGGCTGGCCAGGTACGTCTCGTCGGCCGACTCGTCGACGTAGGACTGCTGGTTGGGCAGGTTGACCTCCGGCAGGATGTCGATGTCGCCCCGCTGCAGACCCACCCACGCGGTCGCCGGATCGAGCTGGGTGTCGTCGATCGCGGACACCCCCAGATCGGGATGGTCGGCGGCGATCGCCCTGAGGATCTCGATCTCCAGCTCGGCCGCACTCCAGGAGAACCGTCCCGCCTTGATCGTCACGCCACCCTCGGCGGAGGACGACGATCCTGGCGCGGCGGCGGTGCCGGTGCCGCACCCGGCGAGGGTCATCGTCAGTGCCAGGACGATGCCAGTGGTGGTGAGCGCTCGTCTTGTTCGGCGCATGAGGGGGTCTCCTTGCCCAGGGATAAGCTTCGTGAATACTCTACAGAAGACCTACCACATCGACGGCAATGGCGGCGATAGCCGCCGACGGAAGGGAAGCGCGCTGGTGAGCGATCAGCCGGATGTCGAACGGCCCGACACCGATCAACCCAACATCGTCGTGATCCAGGCGGACCAACTGGCCCCGCGAGCCCTGGGGGCGTACGGGAACCCGACGGTCCGATCGCCGTACGTGGACCGACTCGCGGACGAGGGAGTGGTGTTCGACCGCGCGTACTGCAATTCCCCGCTGTGCGCGCCCTCACGGGCCTCGATGATGACCGGGTTGCTGCCGTCGCAGATCGGGGCGTACGACAACGCGGCCGAGTTCGCGTCCTCGACGCCGACGGTCGCTCACCACCTGCGCACCCTCGGCTATCACACGGCACTGGTGGGTCGGATGCACTTCATCGGCCCCGACCAGTTGCACGGATTCGAGGAGCGGCAGACGTCGGACGTCTACCCCGCCGACATGAGCATGGTGCCCGACTGGCGGCTCGGCAGCGACCAGCGCCTGCCCTGGTACCACGACAGCGGCAGCGTGTTCACCGCCGGTGTCTCGGCGGCGACCGTCCAGCGTGATTTCGATGACGAGGTGACGTTCGCGGCACGCCGGTATCTCACGCAGCGCGCCCGCGATCGTGGCCGGCAGCCGTTCTTCCTGGTCGCCTCGTACATCCACCCGCACGATCCGTACGAGCCGTCGGCCGAGCACTGGGCGCGCTATGACGACGTCGAGATCGATCCCCCGGCGACCCCGACCGTGGCTCTCGACGAACTGGATCCGCACAGCCGGCGGCTGCAGGCGATGAGCGAGTTCGACAGCCACCCACCGACGGCCGCCCAGACACTGCGCGCGCGGCGGGCGTACTACGCCTGTGTCAGCTACGTGGACGACCAGATCGGCAGCCTGTTGGACCGGATGCGCGAGCTGGCTCTCCTCGAGGACGCCGTCATCATCGTCATCTCCGACCACGGCGATCTGCTCGGCGAACGGGGCATGTGGTACAAGATGTCGCCGCTGGAGCAGTCCGCCCGGGTGCCCCTCATCGTCCGATCTCCGGAACGGTTCCGGCCCGGCCGCGTGGA
>Ga0334887_1004977_pt1 | contig 11446 bp, 12 predicted proteins | sample GraSluR1_MG_10_FD_207217 | JGI IMG/M metagenome (GOLD analysis project Ga0334887, IMG submission 207217) | Sludge microbial communities from methane-producing bioreactor in Wageningen University, Netherlands - Granular Sludge_18_07-R1 | ecosystem: Engineered > Bioreactor > Anaerobic >...
CTTTTGTTGGCTATGCGGAACCGGATTGGACTTCCCGGAGGTTGGTGGTAACGCTTACGAAGCTTGTGATCGAGAACGTGGAATATCCTGTGAACGCTTCCATGGAGGATACCCGGGGCCGCCCGGGGGTGGCGGATAAGGTGATAGAGCCGGAATCCCTGGCAGCTTCGAAGGCTACGCTACCCATGTGGGCAGCGGCGTTGTTACGTGCGGCGGCGGGAGTGACCATAACGGAGATAACTGCGGCGGCTGGTGTTGTGGGGACCATTTCCGAAACGGAATCCGATCTGGATACGGGGTACCTCGCCGCTTCAGATTGGTTTGCACAACAAGCGCAACTCCAATATAAGGCCGCAAGCAAACGCCCTCCTTTGATCCTAGCCAACCCGGGGACACAAGTAAACGTGGTTCTCCTGGAAAAATTGCCGATAGCCTTGTTCGGTTCGTAGAGAAGGGAGGGAGAAAATGCGAATCTTTTACAAGTTTTTCCTTGTTATCTGCATATTTTGCTGCTTTTCTACGAGAGCGAATGCCGGAGAGGATATTTCCTGGACTCTTGGCGGGATAGCACAGTATTACGAAACCCACACCATTTTCGGCGGAGTGGATCCGGTTGCAGCGGTGGTAAATGGAGGAGAGGTTTTATTGGGACTTTCGAAGGAAGGCTTAAAAGAAATCATGGGCAATGTTTCCGTGGAAGACGGGGACAAAAGAACTCGTTTAGCCCAAGAAATTTCAAACATAGCTTCTTCCTGTTCCGCCACCGTTGGGGAGGGTGGATTGCCTACCGTAGGGAAATGTCTTTCCATGGCACGCCCTCTTTTTCTGTTTTTGTGGCTCCTGCAATTGGGGTGGCTCAATTTGAAGGGGAGTTGGTCCAGAGTTTCTTTTTTACGGCATCTGCTGGTGGCGGTTTTTTGTGTGTTTTTCTTGAGTAATGCGGGATACGGTTTGCTTACGGGGGGCATCCTTGGGTTTTCCGAATCCCTGGCGGCAAATTTTGCGGAGGCGGAAGATACCGCTCGGGCAATCGCGGCTCTTGCGGAGACCTCTGTGCGGGTTGAAAATGAGGGGTATTCGCAAAGGCAGAATGCTTCGGGGCAAAGAAATGCTCAAGGAGTCGGAGAGGAGAAAGTTTCCTGGAGAGGTGTCGGAACAAATGCCATTTTACGGATTATCTGGTGGATTTCCGCAACCCTGACAAAGATTGTAGGATTCGTTATCCTTGGATCTCGGCAACTTATTTTGGCGATAGTTTTGATGCTCGGTCCCTTTCTTTTTTGCTTCGCCGCATTCGAACCCTTACGGAGCTGGGGAACCGCTTGGTTATCCGTGTTGTTCAGTGTAGCCCTCTGGAAGCCCTTTTACGTATTGGGAACCGCCCTTCTTTCAAACCTATACTTGGGAGGGTTATCGAATCTCCTTTCAGGGCAGGAATTATCTACTTTCGGGATGTTGGGATGGAATATTCTCGTGATTTTGGTATGCCTTTCCATTCCGATTCTTACTCACTCGATTATCAAGGGCTTTGGAGGATTCGCCGTAGGAGGTGCTCTTCTCACCGCAGGGATGGTTTTCCGGATGGGAAGTAACATTACTGGTTCGGTGTGGCAGGGATCTCAAAATGCGGGGCATGCCATCGCGGATCATACTACAGGAGGCGTCCCCGGAGGAGGAGCCCGGCGAGATGTGCATATGTAGCAAAAAGGGGGGGATGTTATGTTCGGTATTCTTGGAATGACGAAATGGGTTGGAATGGGATTCCTCTGTCAACACCTAAATTCGGAATTCGTAGATAGTCTCGGAGAATCCACGGGGTATCAACTGGATCCGGTAGCTCTCGTTTTTCAGGAATCCGCAAAATTTCAGCCTCTTGCCCTGTCAAAGCCGGAATTTACTCAAATTGTCACGGAGCATCTGGACGATTTTTCGCAAGAATCCCTTGTTACGGCACTCCGAGCGTTGAAGACCGGAGAAATGACCTTTCCCGTCAATGTGGGGGATATGGTGGTAATCGCTGCGGCCATGCTGAGCTTTTTCTTCTTGCTTCAGGTTTTCCAGACGCACTTGGCAAAAGGAGAGGGAGACGAAGAAAAATCCAGCTATGTACGAACGATTATTCTCGGTGTTTTCGGCGTAGCCTTTCTTGCTTTCTATCCCTTCATTACAGGCCTTCTTCTTGGTCCTTGCGAAGCCCTTGCACATGATTTCGGAAGCTACTACAACCATGCAAGGGCTCAGGGGGGAGTGATGGAAATAGTGAATCAGGCTATTCAGCAGTACGAAATAGCGGATTATGTTGAAAGAGAAGATTCTAATAGCAATAATGCCGAGGCACTGGCGGCGATGCATACAAGCAAGGAATCTGCGATTGCCGATATAGGGAACATGACCGCAGAAATTTTGCAGGTTATTGCGGGAGCTTTGGCATGGGCGGCCTATGGGTTGCGACAAATCCTTCTCGCCATTACACTTTTGTTTGGACCTATCTTTTTCTCGTTTTTGGTTTATGACCCCCTGCGTCCCATGTTCTTTGGCTGGATCCAGTTTTTTCTGCTGACGGCTCTCTGGAAACCGATTATTGTTGTTGAGATGGCGTTGGTCGAGCTTTTACAAGTTCAAGCCGTGGGAGATTATATAGGAGCTTCGGGGACAGGGGATGCCGTGGCGATTTCCGGATGCTCCTTGCTGTTGATCGTGCTTATCATAAGCTCTCCTTTCACGGCCTCCGCTCTTACCAAAGGAGCTGGATTAGGGATACGTTCCGGAGCCATGAAAGTTATGAGATTTGCCTCTAGACTCCATGTCAGTGATGGAGGAGAGCCCGAGGGGACGTAAGAAAGTTGTTTCGGGGACGTGTGGAGAAACGTAGAGAGAAATTTTCATAAAGTGGATAGAAGGGAGAGAATTTATGGCATCTCAGATTTTATTTTCCGTATTGGATAATGGCAGAATAGAGCTTTCTGATCCCAGGCGGCCCATTCATCTTCAGGGAAAAATGGAGTATCAGGGAGCGATTTCGTTGGTGCGTAGAACCCGGGCTTACGAAGACAGGGAGCAAGGTTTTCGCTACACGTCACATTTCTCCCCGTATGCGTTTGCATCGGCAATAACGGATAAACAGCAAGGAGAAGCGGGACTCCCTGTCTATTGTTTCGGCTTCCTGTTGGCTCTCCGATTCGTCTTTACTGGACATTTCGTCTCCGTGTTGCACGGGAGAAAACATAATTTTACAAAAATCCTTTGCGGGGCGGTGAGAAAACTTGCTCCCCACCAGATATGGCGCATGTTGAACGAGGTCACGGAAGCAAACGAAGATGCCGCGATCCTGGAGCGTTATCGGGATATTTCGAGAAACATCAAAGCTTTTCCTTTATCGCTCAAGACGTTCCTTGTTCCGGGCAATCATTCCGGATCCATTGTCTTCAAACTTTACCCCGTCATTGAAGGAATGTACGGACTTGTTACGGCTCCCATAGCGGATGCCTATCTGCTGAAACTTGCGGGGAACGCACCTCTGCCCTATTACAATGCTGCGGCGCAATGGATTATGAGACAATGGGAAACCAAAAAGGATATGACGAAAGGGGCTTTGCCGATAATCCAACGGCAAACTCGCGATACAGGGCTCCCCACGGTGGAATTCAAGGTACGGTTTTCTCCTTTGGGTGGATATTTCCTCCGAGGAAATGCTATGGAGTTTCAGCTTGTCGTCCAGGGAGGCCCCGACCCGAAAACCTATTTGGTTACAGATATGAACGAGGTGACGGAACTTCCGCCGGTAAACCTGCCCGAGGGAACCAGCAGTCAGTCCGAAGAGACGAAGAATGTCATTCCCTTGCGAAAAGAGAATGATTTTTCGTCCCTTTTCCTTTAGCCGAAACGAAAAAAGAGAGGTTGTCCTTTCTCTTTTTTTCGTTATACTGTGCATGTACATAGTTGCTCACCTTTTCGTTGGGGTTGAGTGCTATTTCCATAATTGCCGGTTTCGTAGAAGAAATCCGGTGCAAGTTCATGAGAAAGAGGGCCTTCCTGGAAGGCCCTCTTTCTTATTTCTTCTTTGGGAACATTTTCTTAAAAAAAGATGCCCCCAGGGAAAAATGCTCGTCCACCACGGATTCAAAACTGTGATCGAAGCTATCTTTTGCGCCATGGTAAAGGGATGTGAGTTTTCCCCGATCTCTCGCGTGTGCGAGAAGGGGAAGCATGTCCCCGTCTCCCGCAAGAAGCACGATCTTTTTAACGTGCAGAACGTTTGAAGCGGTGCAAATATCGATCCCCACAAAAATGTCCACCTGCTTTTGTATGAAATCGACAATTTGTTCTTCCCGGTAAAGAGGTTTCAGTTTCCCGAGCCGGACCGCCATTCGAGGAATTTTCGCAAGATAGTAAAGTGGACCCCGTTGTCAAGACCAAAATGATGCCGAAGTTAGTTAAGGTCAGACTGCCATAGGGCTCCTGTTTTCAAGGTAAACTTCCTCGGGGGTTCGATACCCCAGGGAAGAATGAAGCCTTTCGGTGTTGTAGAACCGGAAATATTCCCGGAGGCCCCGGGAAAGATCCCGGACAGATTCGTAGTCGTTCAGGTAGAGCCATTCGTACTTGAACGAGCGCCAGAAGCGTTCAATAAAAATGTTATCAAGGGCTCTTCCCCGGCCATCCATGCTGATTCTGATATTCCGTTCCTTCAGTGGAGCGAGGAAAGCCTTGCTGGTGAACTGGCTTCCCTGGTCGGTATTGAAGATCTCCGGCTGAGCTTTTTCAAGGGCTCTGGAGAGGGCTTCAATGCAAAACGCTGTATCCAGGGTGTTAGAAAGCTCCCAGGAAAGGACAAAGCGGCTGTGCCAGTCAATAATGGCGACCAGATACATAAAGCCTTTCTGCATTCCGCAGTAGGTGATGTCCGTGCTCCATACCTGATCGGAGCGGGTAACCTCAAGGTTCCGTAGAAGATACGGATAGATCTCGTTTTCTGGAGAGGGCTTGCTGGTTCCAGGCTTGGGAGCCACTCCCTCAAGGCCCATGGTCCTCATAAGACGTTGGACTCTTTTCCGGTTTACGTCGTATCCCTGTCGGCAAAGCCATGCCGCCATTCTGCGGCTTCCGTAAAAGGGAGTTCTGAGGTACTGGACATCTATGAGATTCATGAGAACAAGATTCTCCGAGCTTTCCCAGCAGGGAGTGCTCGCACAGTAATAGCTGGAACGGTTTAGCCCCACAAGCTCGCACTGTCTCCGAACACTGAGATGCGGATGATTAGGATCGATGGCATCCCGTTTTTCTTCAAGTGTCAGAGCCTGATTTTTTTTTTGAGCCAGTCCAGCTCCATCTTGAGACGGCCAATCTCCTGATAGAGAGGAGCGGTAAGAGCATCCATATCCAAAGGCTGCCCCTTGCGTTCAAAGATCTCCGGACTACCTTGAAGAAGCTGCTTTTTCCAGCGGCTTATCTGGATGGGGGAAATCCCGTACTCGCTTGCAAGCTGGGCAAGGGTTTTTTCCTCTTTCAGCGCTGCCAGGGCCACCTTGCTTTTGAATTGAGGTGAATGCTTCCGTCGTTTGGCTGCCATATTGTCCCCTCTCTTTCTTGAGACCTATGATACAGCCAAGCTTCGACTTTAACTTAGCAGGTGGTCCAGTTTTTGGGGTCCACTATATAGTCATAGAATCTCTGGCTATCCTGTACCCTCCTTTTATCTTGAGGATCCGGGTTTTTCTTGTCTTGCCACGGAAGGCAATTGTAATAATAACACCGCCAAAGTTTCTCTTTTCCCCCTGCCAGGAAATGGGATAGGGCCAAAAAATCAATTTTTGACCCTTGAGAAATTTTCGACAAATACCCTCCATCAATGAAAACCGCCACATTTTCCGTGTCTCGCATAGGCATATAAAACCCTCCTTATGAAAAATTTGGTGTTCCCATGGTATGGAGGGGTGTTCAAAAAATGGCATTTTGCGGAATGTTCCGTGAAAACACGAGAAATTTTGGTTTGCAGAAGTTTTTATATTTGTCGAAAAGCTCTCCGAAAAATTTTTTCTCGGAAGCTTTCGCTTTTTTCGTTGACCACCCCGTGTTGCAGGTTTGAATGGTGGGTAGATAGATCTTTTGGAGGTGGTGGAGTTGTTCAGGAAGAAGGCGCACATTTTTTTGGTAGGGATCTGCTTTTGCTTTTCATTCTCCCCCGTTTGTGCGGAGGAAGTTGCCCTCATCGGACCGAATTTGCCGACTCGCCTTGGAGGAGCGGTCCGGACGGCGACTTTTTCAGGTTACCCGATTCCCATATATACGCGGGTAGGAACGGTGACAACGATTCTCTTGCCCAGGATGGTTTCAAAGATAGCTGCCGGAGGAAACGTAGCTGTTACCGCTACGGGGGCGGATCTTTCTCCTCTTGCGCAAACTGCGGTTTCCGGAGGAGGAGAAAAGGGAGATTTTTCCGTTGGAATTGTAGGAAACATCCTTTTCGTGGCAACGAGTACCGCAAAGGCTTATTCGAATCTCTCCATCATGACCGAAGGAGAGATTTATCTTTTAACCCTTATGGAGATTTCCCTAGCGAAAAGAGTCGCTTGGGATTCCGAGATAACCATAACGGACCCCTTCCGATATTGGGATCTGGATTCCCCGAAAACCCTGGTGCAGATGCTTTATGACATGCACGTACCTACGGACTTCTTCCTCTCGAATATCCGGATGGTACGCCCCGACGTGACGGATATTTTGTTCGATGAGGACAGAAATATCGCTGTGAGGGTGACGGTAAGGGATTGTCTTTTGTTGCCGAAGGCGAATAGGGCGGTATGGCGTATGCGAGTGGAGAATGTGCGCCCCCAGTATCTGACGAAAAATACGCCGTTGAAACCCTTTACCCTGCTTCCGGAGGGAATCAACGTACAGAACCTGCCGTGGGAGGCCGTAGCAACCCAGGAGGGGGATAACACGATGTTATCTATAGGGGAGGGGATAGATCTTTTCGTGTTTACCGCAAGCAGTTTGTATCCAAGCAAGCTGGATTTGCAATTCGAAATAAACGGGGCCATTTTCCCTTTCTCCATGCATCTCCCCAAGGAACCTCTGGTAGTGGCCCAAGCCCAGGTCGAGCCCCGGGTAAAACAAAATAATGAAGCCATGAAAACGGGAAATATCGTTGGGCTCCAACGGATGCGAATGTGGACTACGGGGAAATATCTGCCTGACGGGACATACGTTCCTCCGCATTCCCTGTATTTCTTCGTTCGGAATTAAAGAGGGGAATTAAAATAAGACATTTCAACTTTAAAAGAAAGGGTGATTCTTTTTGAACTTCAAGATTTTACGAAAAGGTATTTTGTTTCTCTTTTTGCTCTGTTTTGCCACCGCAGGATGGGCGGATGCTCCCGGTCCGGATGTTTCCGAGGGATCCCAAAGCGGCGAGGAGCTGAAAACGGCGGTTATCAACGTTACGGTACGACCTCCGGATATTCCGGCTCTCCGAAAAGATCCTTTTCAAACTCTGGTGTCCTTTGAATTCGTTCGCGCCCAGCCTGTGGAAGTCTTCCACGCCCTGTCAACGAAAACGGGAATCAACGTCATCATTACAGGTGGTTCGGACGTGGATACTTTGACCATGAGGGTTACGGACATGCCTTTTTTGGATGCTCTCCGCCTCGTGTGCAATTCCCTGGGGCTGTATTTCGTTATCAAGGACGACACGGTGGTTGTTTCGGACAACCGCTACGGCGAAACCGACGAGATTACCCGGGTGGTCCAGACGAATTTCGTTCCTCTGCCGGACCTCAAGGCTCTTGCGGAAGCATATAGAGAGGTGAAGTACACGATAAATCTGGCATCGGGGCAGATAACTCTCCGTGGGCCACGTAGCCGGGTGGACGATCTTATGCGGGTTATTACGGAAAATGACCATGCATTGCCGCAAATTGAAATCGAAGCCCGGATAGTCCAGCTTGAGAACACGGATCTGGATGATATTGGCTGGAAATGGGATTTTGGCACGTGGGAATTCAGCATGCGGGATGAGCCCTTGGGGACCGATGAAGGCATATACCGTTTCGGAAGATTGAACTGGAAGACCTGGGATTTCAGCGCGGTTATGTCCATGCTTAAACAGAAGGGAAAGGTTAAGGTTCTTTCCACCCCCCGTATCGTGGTGAAATCCCTTAACGGAGGGGCATTGCTTTCCGGACAGGATGTTCCAATCATTACATCGACCTCGGATGGAGGGAAAGTCGAAAAGGAGCATGTCGGAATAGATCTTGTCGTTACGCCAAGAGTTCATGCGGATGGAACGATAACCTTGGCCGTGAACACGGTGGTGGCTACTATTAATGGTTGGGTGGAAACGGTACAGCTTAAAGCCCCCATTGTTACGCGCAGAAAAGCGGAAACCATCGTTCGTCTGCACAACAATCAGATTCTCGCTATCGGAGGCTTGATCCATGATGAAGATATTGAATCCTGGGTCAAGGTTCCGTTGCTGGGAGATATTCCGATCCTGAAAAAACTCTTTACGTACCGAAATGTTTCGAAAAAACACAATACGGTGCTCGTATTCATTAGGCCGAAGATCATCGATCCGGATCATCCTTTCACCATGGAGACGGACATCAATGTCATGGAAGAGCTTATCAGGACTCATGGAAGGATTCAGGGAGCCCTTTCCTACGGAGAGTTGGTCGAGAAGAACGTGAACATCTCTCCCGAAAATCGTGTGCGACTCAAGAAGCGTTTCTCCCTGGTGTGGGATATGCCCTGCGTCAATATGGGGGCAGTGAACGATATTCTTACCCGGGATTACTACGGGGCGAGAGCGATTCTCGAAACCTCCTCTGCGGCGGACCTCCTGGGGGTCGCGTGGGAGCCGGGGCGCACGACGTTGGAATCTCTCACGGCAAAAGCTATGGGAAAGCTTGATCCGGGGGCTCGCACGGGGCTTGCCACACTTACGTTTTATTACAGCCTACCCGTGGCATTTACTCTGCTGGATACCCTGGATGATATGGGCACGGCCATAAACCTTCCCCAGGCAATCAGTATGGTGAATCAACTCGCCTCCCAGGGGGTGGATGCCTCGGATATTTACGAGGTGATCAAGATGGTACGTCTCGATACCGGAGCGGGAGTGAATACCCGTCTCATGGACACGCTTTCGGCGCTTTTCTAATTTCTCTTTGTGTGCCGGAGTCGAAGGGCTTCGGCACATTTTCCACGGAAAGGAGGGGATCCGGTGCTTCCGGTATGCATTTTGATCATAGGGGTTTCCCTTCTGCTTTTGCAAATAGAATTCGTTGTAACGGCAGATGAAGAGATCTTTCGCTCTCCCGCCTTGCGATTAAGCGCGAAGCCGGACGAACTCCGAAAGGATCTTTTGGGGAGACTCGTCGTAGTGGAACACAAGAGCGGTTACTCCAGGAAAGGGAAGGCCTATCTCCGACATGAGATGCAGGTACTTCTTACCTGCCTCCTACTCGAATCCCTGGGGAGCAGAATCAAAAGAGGTGAAGTGAATTACGGAGGAGATCATAAGAAAATCCTTATCCCCTGGAACGGGAGGATGAGGACAAAAGCGGAAGCTGCCAGGTTGAGGGTTTTGGAGATCCTTGAAAGAGAAGGGGAAGATAAAGGCTTGGTTTGTTCCGATCCGGGGTTTTGCCAAAAATGCCCGTATCGAGAAGAGTGCCGACCATGATCATGATTGTGGGAATGCGACTCCTCCTCTCCCTCTTAATGTTGGTGATCACTCTTGTTATCGCGTGGGGGGTAGTCAAAGTTTACGTTCTTTTTGCGTATCATTTCCTTCCCCGGGTAAAAAGAAGATTGCAGGACATTTTCAAAATAGATCCCGATGAAACCAAAAAAGAATCTCTAAAAATAGAGGAACTTATGAAACGAAAGGGTTCTTTAGTTCCGACAAAGACGGTGCAAGCCTGTTTGGAGGAGGCCACGAGAACGGATCAGGTGTTTCTTGGAATGCACCAACAGAAGGGAAAAGACGTTCCTTTTTGCATTCCCGAATCCTCCCTTTCCAGGCACATGCACGTCATGGGATCTACGGGAAGCGGAAAAACGAAATTTTGCCTTTTGCCCTTGGGAACTCAGATGATACGGCGGGGGAAAGGCGTTATCTTCCTCACGTTCAAGGAAGACAGGGAGTTGGGGCATGTCCTTCGAAAGGAAGCGGAAGCTGCGGGGAAAAGGTTCTATTATTTTTCACTTAATCCGAACGACGTTTCCCATACCTACAATCCCGTTTATTCCGGGAGTCCCGGAAGCTTCGTGGAACGCTTGATGGTGGCTTTGGATCTTGAAATGGAAGGTTCTGCGAAGTTCTATACCCATGCGCAACGAGCGGCGCTTACTCCGGTTTTCTCCTTCTTTGCGGGGAACAGGATTATCGCAACTCTTCGGGATCTGTACGACGTCTTCATCTCCGAAAACTACCTCTCGGCAATCATAAAAGAGGAGACAGGAAGAAAGGTGGATGCCCGAGAAAGGGAGTATTTGAGAGGTGCGGGGTATGCTCTTTCCCGCATCGTACATGAAGATATAGCGGAACGATTCATGAGCTATGTTCCGGACATTCGATTATCGGAAATCATGGCACGAGGAGACATTCTTTTCTGCAACCTCAAGACGGACGCGAACCCGGCTCTTGCCAAAAGCCTTGGCAAGATGATTCTCCTTGATATGCAATCCTGCTGTGGGGAGAGGAGTGAAGATTCGCCGATTTGCATGGTGATGATCGACGAGTTTCAGGACTTGGCGTGTCGGGCGTTTTTGGATCTCCTTACGAAGCTACGCGCATCGAATCTCGGTTTTTGCCTGGCGAACCAGAACCCATCGCAATTGGAGGAAGTAAGCCGGGAATTTGCTCAGACGGTGCATACGAATACGGCCACGAAAGTAGTTTTCCGGCTTAAAAATGCGAAGGATGCGAAGCTCTTTGCCGAGGACAGTGGGGAGACGGAATTTTTGCAGCGGGATATGAGCCAAAAGGTGGGTGGAGAAAACGGGAACGTATTGGACGGAGTTTTGGAAGCCTCCGGACGAGTGACTCATAAAGCCGTGAATTTCCTGCATCCGAATCGCTTCCTCTCTCTTCCGGAGGGAGAAGGAGTGGTTTTTCCTCCTTCCGGGCTACCCGAAATCCTTCGGTATGGCTATATGGTGGATCGGGCAGAGGAAGACTATACGAAGATGCTTATGAATAGGGATAAGCTGTGCTTCCCTCATAGGGAGCAGGATCCGGAAACGATACGAGGAGTGGAATTTTTCGAGAGAATTTTGGAGAAGGAAGCCTTGGAATAGAGGGGGGAGCGTCAGTGACCCACGACTAAAGTCGTGGGCTTGTAAAAGCTCGCGAACTTCAGTCTCAAGCTGACCAGCTTCAGCCAGGATCGTTTTGCGACCATCGGGCTACGTTAGGAACGAATATATAGGCACTTCAGGG
>Ga0334887_1004982_pt1 | contig 11437 bp, 7 predicted proteins | sample GraSluR1_MG_10_FD_207217 | JGI IMG/M metagenome (GOLD analysis project Ga0334887, IMG submission 207217) | Sludge microbial communities from methane-producing bioreactor in Wageningen University, Netherlands - Granular Sludge_18_07-R1 | ecosystem: Engineered > Bioreactor > Anaerobic >...
TCCCTATCTCATTGCGGGGTATTGTGCGAGCGGTGGCTGGGGTTCTCGCGCCACTCCACCGCTCGCGCGATCGACGACACCTAGACGACTCTAGCACCGCGCTCCATTACCGTATACGGCCTACCGAGCGCTTTGACTTTTCCATGATTATGGCCGGAGGCCGGTCCGAGCGGAAAGAATAGCACTTGATCCGACTTATTGTTGATGACCTCCTCGAGCTCCGCTTCGAGTTGAGCCAACTCGCGCGCCGCCAACTCGCAACTGAATACCGACAACTGCAAATGGTCGCCGTATCCGCGAAGAATCTTGAAGACCTGGCGGAGTCGGCGGGCACCGGAAATATCGTAAGTCACGACGTAGAGCGTTCGCATGGCTATCTCGTCACGAACGATGGCAGGTCAGATATCTCCCGAGTCAGCGCACGAACAAGCAGGCGCGCTTGAACCTCGAGAACCCGTCTGTAGGATATCCGGTAGTCGAACACGGGATGAGTGATCAACGAGTCCATTCTCTGCTCGTATGCGAGGATGAATTTCTTGCGCGCGCCAGGCTTCATCGCACAACCGATACCGTGGGTTACGAAGTCCTTGGTCGTGAGCACGCCATTGTTGACGACCCACAAGACCGTTGACTCGGCGATGAGCGGGCGAAATGGCTCCATCATGTCCAAGGCCAAGGCAGGCCGGCCGAATCGCGGCTGGTGGTAGAAACCGAGATAGGGATCGAGGCCCACGGCCGCCAGCGTCACGGTCCAGTCCTTCGCCAACAGGGAGTAGGCGAACGACAGCATCGCATTGACCGGATCTCGCGGCGGACGGCGATTGCGTGAATCGAACGAGAATTCCGCGGGCGTGTCGCGATCTACGCGGAACATGTTCGCGAACTCGGCGAAATATTCCCGAGCCGCCGTCCCCTCGAGTCCCAGCAACGACTCCCGTGCCTGCACCTGTTCGGCACGCGCAGCATGCCGCTTCATGCGGGCGACGACAGAGGTTCCGTCGCCTCGGTGATTGCGTCGTAGCAAGGTCCGGGAGTTGCGAATCTTGTCGGCGACGAGCCGGTTGGATATGCGCCGGCAGAAGCCTTCCTCAGCCGCGCAATCGTACTGCGCGCGACGGAGGTAGACGTTGCGCGATCCGAGCCCGGTCGTCATCCCCTTGAACCAGCCGCCGTAGGTGAAAAAGAGAACCGGTATGTCACGCGAGAAGCATTCTTGGAGCGTCTGGGTCGTGATCTGCACGTTGCCGAAGATGCAGATCTGAGACGTCTCGACGATGCGAACTCTCTCGACAGTATGGCCCTTGTCCCTCGCCTCGAACTCTCCCGCACGTTTGCCGAGCGTCATGCCCTGCGTGTTCAAGTAGAGTGGCTGCGCGTCGTCGCGTCCCGGGATCAGTCGTCGTATTCCGGACGACTCGCACGTAGCATCCTCGGCGCCGGCGAGCGATCGGGTCTCGTCCGGCAGGCAGATGCCGACCAACGAGCACCGGTTGCATTTGCGGCTCGACTCGAGCGGCGGTGGCGGAACGTTGCGTTCGGCGATCGCCTGCAACTCGGCGAGATGGCGACGCGTCGCGCTCTCCAGCGCCTCATCGACGATGATCTCGACGCGCCGTTTCGAACCCGCGTAGTAGATCAGGCCGGATCTGCTCCGATACCCGTTGGCGCGCAGGATGAGGACTTGCGCGCAGATCTGGACCCGCTCGGGCTCCCAGGCGCCGCCGGGAATGTCCGGCATGTCGCCTTTTTTCGTGTCGATAGGGCACCACCAAGCGCCGTCGCCCTCGACAACGTCCATCCTGGCGATGAGCCGCTCGTCCGGCGCGGACATCAAGACGGATTGCGCGCGAACGAAGATCTCGTCATCTGAGTCGGCGCCGGTGACCGTTGATTCTTCGTCGTTTGGCTCCGAACCGTCTGCAACCGGGATATCGAGCGACCCCCGTTCCTTGTCGACCGCGCGATGAGCGTGGCGCCCCTCGACGGTATCGGCATTGTCGGCCCACTCGCCGGCTACCCATTCGAGCCACGCGAGCCGAGGGCAGTAGACGAATTCGTTCAGCATCCGAGCGGGGACAAGATCCGGAAGGAGGTTTGTCGCATCACCTGCCAATGTCCAATCCATTCGTCGTCGCCGACCGGAGGGCGTCCCGCCCGGACGCCCTCCATAGGCCGGCAGGATCTAAGTTTTCAAAGAGCGTTGTCGGATTTTGTGTTATCCGATCTATACGATTTCACACCTTCTGTTCTGATGCGTCGGGATACCGCAAGCGGCCTTCATGTCGCCGAGCGTCCGCATGGCTGGCGGTGTACAACGCCATTTAGTTCGTTCCGTTACAAGACGTCTTGCACTGGCCTAAATAGACCCAAACCAAAGCTACTCGAATGTCCCAAGCGAATCGGGCCGGCAACAGGAACAGCAAACCGCAACCGGATCATCTGCCCTCGACGGTCTCCGACGAACGCGCGCATGTTCGCTTCTCGGCGGGGGATATGCACGGACACCCATTTGGGCGAGCCCACGAGGTTGACGTCGACATCCCGTTCAATCCCGCGTCGCACAAGCTCGCGACGGATCTGTTCGGCCATCGATTCCCGTTCGCGCTCCATGCCACCCCTAAGGTGATGACGGGGTGGCACATACGGAGTAACCGACTCCCAGACGGCCGACAACTCGTCGCCAAATCCCGGAGGCGGCAGGACATCTCGATCGAGCGGGACGAGACATACCTTCCACTCATCAGTGTCGGCGCCCGCAGCCGCCCACGACACGTCGCGCGCGGCTGCGAGCAGAATGGCCTCCTGCTCTTCGGCATCGAACGCGCGTGAGCCTCGCCAGACAAGAAGTCGCGTCGGCTGACCGTCCTCGCACCACGCGAGGAACTCCGTGTGACGATGGCCCTTCAGCGGCTCGTTGTTCGCATCCTTGCCGGCCATATCCGCGACCGCCTCCCGGACGTTCTTGCCCACCCGCGTCCAAGTCGCCGAATCGTCACCCGTCTTGACCCGCAAGAGTTCGCGGAGCACCCCGCCTCGGAACCGTGACGTGAGTCGCACGACCGCTCGCGGATCTGGCGCGACGTTCCACCCAATTGCGAACTGCATCAGGTGGCAATCGGGCCGATGCACAGGTACGCGTTTGCGCTCGAGGGATGCGGGTCGCGGAGGTCGAACCGCGTAGAGCCACTGCGCGCCGGGAGGGACGGCTCGCTTCACGGCTTCGTGATCGTCGGTCGTGCGCTCGATGTCGTCCCGCGTAGCCTCCTTGAGCGGCGATAGCACGGGGGCGGCACCCCCTACGCGCTTGTCGGCCAGCGTGCAGTTGGGCGCTGGGATGTCGTCGGTCGAGCCCACGACGCCTATGCGCGTGAGCGTCTCGGCGCGCCCGAAGTACGTCATGCGCTCGAGGCACTGTGCGAGCAGCGCGCGAAGGTCATCGGTCCAGTCTTCACCCTCGATGAACCACCACAGGGGGGACTCCGGTGGGACGCACCAGTAGTTGTCCTGCACGAGGCTCGTGCCGTAGCTGCGCGTTCCCGCCTTTTTCTTCTCGCCTGGTCGCCAACCGAAATCGGTCGGGTGGTACTGCCTCAGCGGGCGTCCCTTGCGTGCATCCGGTGGAAGATGGAACGTATACGTGCTGTTGCACAACGCGGCCTGCAGTTGTTCGAGCTTCGCAATGTCCGGCTCTCCTTCCAACTCGCGAGCCCACTGATACCAGCGCGCGGTCACCGCACGAACCAACCGCCAAGGGCTCGGAGGCCACTCGCCGTGCGGGTCGTCGTACGGGTTCACGCGCCAAGGCGTAGCGTGGAAGCGGCCCAGCGGGAACTCTTGTCGCAGGACAATTTTCATCCCTCGGTCTCTTCCGAGTCCTCGTCGTCGGCAGCGCCCTTGGTGCTCTCGGTCTTCCCTTCCCGATACAATTCCTCGCGCGGCCAAAACACGTCGGTGACGGGCAGCTTGTCGAGGCCAGCGTTCTTGATCGCCTGCCTGATGTTGACGTCAAGCTCGACTTCTCCGTCGCGGCTCTTGAGCGTCGTGCGACGAAGATGACACCCGGATCTGAATCGGAATGGCGCCTCGATAAGCCTTTGGACCTTCCACAGTGCGAGCGCGGCGAGGAACTCCTGCTGTTCCTCCGAGAGGCCGAGCTGCGTCTCGTTGTTGCCCTCCTTCTTCTTGCGACCAAACGACCGGAGCAGGCTCACATCCAGGACGAACGTCGCGCGAATCGACTCCGCTGTAGCGTCATCGACCGCGAAGATCGGCTGGCCGGAGGTCGTCTTTCCCAACCGGTCGAACTTCACGCCGGAGCGATCAACGCGGCCAGCACCGAAGGCTTCAAGGTGTGCCGTCAGGGCGCGCGGGATCTTGATCTGCCACTGTGGGAAGAGCACTCCATGAACGAGGGAGTTCGGATCGACCTCGAAGATGGTCTTGAAGACGTTCCACCACTTGTCGGGTGGCGGGTGCGCCTTCGAGCTCCCGGGCAAGACGATGCCGAACTTGCTGATAAGGTCGGTCTCGAACTTGCCGTCTCCCTTTTCGCCATCGTTATTCAGCGCTGCGCCATCCAAAAAGTAGGACGACGCGATGCGGTGGCCCTCGGTGAGGCTCGTGACGACAACCTCGCGCTTGTCGCTTGGCAGCTTGCCGCCGGAGAGATCGCCGGTGACGCAGCGGATGTAGGGCATGCCGCAGAGGTCATCGACCAGATCGAGATCGTGCGCGCTGCGCTGGCAGACCGTCTCGAGGTGGTTGGCCATGCTCGCAGCGCTGTCGACGATGCAGACGTTCTCGGTGCTGCCGTCCTTGCGTGGCGCCTTGTAGATGACGTGACCGATCTCCGGGAACCCGGCAGGCTGGAATCGATCACCAACGATTGGCTCGAGCGTCGCTATCAAAACGAGCGGCGACTCACCCTTCAGAACGTCGGCGGGAGTGAGCTTATTCGGGGGACTCTTCTTGTCTGCTTCAGACATGCGCTTCTCCTCTTTGTGGCCGGCGTCGAGGCCGAAGCCAGCGTTCGAACAGGGCCGCCCGATCGCGGTCCGAGATGGTGAACAGCAGGGCCGCGACGAGCCGGTCCGGGTCGTGCGTGGCGAATGTCGCGTCGAACGACGCGAGGCGCGCACCGGCCATCGCGTAGCGGCTGCTCGCGAGCCGCAGCGCGGCGTCCAGGTTGCCCGCGCGGATCAACGTGACGAGCGAGCGCGCCGCCTCCGTCGTTCGAGTGCCCATCGCATCCGACAGCAGGTCGTCCGGCGACAGGTATCGGATGACCAAGGAGCGCTTGTCGACGAGAGGATGCATGAGTCCCAGCAGGGCTATCTCGCCGTCGGCTCGAGGGACGTAATGCTCCGGTTGAATGAGCGCCCGCACCTCTTGCGGGACTCTTCTCCAATCGAAGAGAGCGAGACGAGAGAGCCAAGCTGAGAACAGCGACTCGTCCAGATCTCCATCGAGCCAGTGGCGCACCTGGTAGGTCGTGGCTGGCAGAGGCGCACGACCAACTCGGGACTTGCCCGCATTCGACTCTCGGTCGAGCAGGCTCCTCGCCAGCACAGCACCGAGGACACGCGCAAGATCGCCAGGCCCCCAGACCCAGCGCGCCGGGGGTCGTTCCGCGTGCGTGTAGTTGGCGTAAGTCCGCGCGTACTTCCATTCAACGCCAAAGCGGTACACGGCGAAGGGCTGTGCGACCGGGAAGGCCGACACCACCGACAGGGCGAGCCGCGCCTCGACTCCGGGATGTCCGTCGGCGAACAAGGACGGCAGCCATTCGGGTGGCAGCGGCTCCCAGCGGACATTACCCTCCCGGAAGTTCCGGTTGCGGTCGATGCGATCCAGCGCAGTGACGATCGCGTCAAGTAGCGCGATGCCCGCGTCGGAGCGATTCGGCTCCGCTGCGACGTCGAGGAGCGCCGCCTCGATGGGCCCGCGAAGCCCCTCGAAGCGCCACCGCTGGCCCACCTTCCGGTCACGAGGGAAGCCGCGCTGCTCGATCAGGGCGGTGACGCGCTCGAGCGTCGACGAGGTTGCCCTGCTCGCCAGCTCAGTACTGGTGTCGAGGGAGAAGCGAGCCTCCAGTCGGGGCTCGAACGTGTTGGCGCTTGTCGTTCTGCCAAGCGTGAAGCGACGAAACTCGCGGATACCAGCGTCCACGCCTCGCTCTCGAATCGCCGTTGCGAATGCGGCGGGCGTCACCGCGCCGCGCCCGTGTAACTCCGCTCGCCCACGCGAGAACAGCGTCGTCGTCTCAGCAAGGCTCATTGGGCGGGCCCAGATGGGCGTCCAGATCTCGCCCAGTATTCGACCGGCCTCGCCAGCAGCCTCGGGAGCGACCGGCTGGGTGACAAAGGGGAACGCGCCGATGGCACGCGCACGAGCACCGAGGCGTCGAGAAGCACTACCAGCGAGAAGCGACAGTCCTTCGCACGCCAGCACCATGGCCCAAGGCGAAAGCTGCCCCTCGCGCGCAGGCGCCTGGCCGCTGTTGTACAGTTTCGTGGCCCCGCTGAACCAAGAGCCCGCGGCGAGCTTGTCAAGCAGCCAAGTGAGCGGGTGCCCAAGGAGGAACGCGTTTAGCTCGCTTCGCCGCGTATCAGGAGCGGCGGCCGCGTCGCCGCCTCGGCCCACCTTCTTCTTTCCGCGGCCCTTAGCTGCCTTGGGTGCGGCCGCGAGTACATCGACGGCCCGCTTCCAGCCAGCCGAAAAGTCACGACGACCTGCATTACCGCCGCTGCCCAGGAGCGGGTTGAAGCTCACGCGTGCGTGCGGGACCGCATGCGCAGCGAAGAATTGAAGCTGGCTCTCCGGTGCCTCGGCCTGCCAGAGCGCGAGCGGCGCGCCCGACTTGGCCTTCGTGCCCTTCTTTTGCGCATCGGACCACGCCTTGTCGTACTGGGTCCACTCGCGCTTGGGGACATCTGGCTGGCCCTGCGTACCTGCAATTCGCACCAGCTCATCGAGCAGTTCGTCGAGCGTCGGCGGGCCTCCGACCACCTGCAATACCTCTTCACACCAAGCGATGCGCGTGCTCGGCCACTTCCGGCTGAGCACGCGCAGGAGACCGAGCGACGCGAGGTAGTTGCCGAGGCTGTCGGGCGACAAGCCGGGCAACGCCAGAACCGGAAGGCGAATCTCAGCGATCATTGCGCACCTCGCTCGGCTTGAGAGCACCTGTAGCGTGCGCTGGATCGCTCGCGCGCCAGTCTGCGACGCGGACGAGCGCTTCCAGGTACGCCAGCGCGAACGGACCAAGCTGACGTGGCTCCGCTTTGGGTACAACGCCGGCGTCGGTCGCATCTTCGGGGCGCCATGGACCGAGCAAGTCGGCGACGAGGCCCGTCCAGCCGTGCCCAGTCAATACGAACGCGTCGCCGTCCCAGCGGCCCTCGGCGCCGTCCTTCGCGATGGAGAAGTCGAGCGGCCACCTGTCGGCACCGATCACGAGCACGTTCGGATCAGTTCGCACGCCGAAAACGTCATCGCCTTCGCCTGTCGTCGAGCGCATCACGGTGCGCGCCTTTCCGTGGTGCGTGGCTGCCAGGTAGACCGCGAGCGCCGGGTATGGCTTCGCCTCGCTGGCTCGGTACTTCCTCCACATCGCAAGGGCAGAGGCGACTTCATGGCGAAGCCCGGGGCGGAACTGGAGGTGGCCTGCCCAACGAACACCGGTGACAGCGCACAGCGACCTCAGCTCAGCGTCGCTGAGCCTGTCGTCCATGGCCCACCGAAGACGAACGACGTCCTCACGACCGCGGCGGCGTGCTTCATCCGGCAGTGCATGGGCCTGCGGTCGAAGCTTCGCGAACTTTGTGCGGACAGCGGAATCGTCGCCCACCACGTCGGCGGCGACGACGCGCGGGCTCTTGGCGAGCAGCACGTGGGGGATGCCGGAGCGATCCGGCAATGCGGCCTGCCACTGGGGGTGTGCCTTGCCGAGATCGTGAAGTCCCGATGCTTCGACCACGGCGACGCGCTCGTAGCCGGTCAGGGAGAGTGCATCGCACATCTTCTCTGCCTCGCAGCGTGCGTCATTGAGGTGGTCCTCGAGGCGCGACCAGTAGCCGATCTCGGTCCAGGCATCATCTCGGAGGGTCGCGCCTCGTCCGGCGCGTGGCACTTCGGCGAGGACGTTCGTCTTGTCACCCGTCCACCCTTCGGTGCCGTCGTAGCCACCTACGTCGCGCTTCAGCATCACTAGCATGCCGGGTCGGATGTCCCAATGATTCACGCGCTCCCAGCGATCGAGCTCGTCATCCCACAGCCAAGCCTTCCCCTTGCTGCTCTCCAGCATCTTCTGGACGCGAAGAAAAGATACGGGGCAGCCCTCCGTCGCGGGTTCCAGCAAAGGCCCGTCGAGATCGTCGCCGCGCGGAGGGCTGTCCCCCGACCAGTCGCGCCAAAACACTGTCACGTCGAGGTCGGGATCGGTGCCGCGCACGAAGGCGCTGACGTCGGTAAATCCGCCGTGAACGTCGCGTTCCGTAGAGAAGAGCCCGTGGACGTCGAGTGCACGCGGAAGAGGGCTTGGCTTGGGCTGAAGCGCTTCCTTGAGTTCCTCTGCGTAGGTCTTTGTCAGCGTGGCGATGGCCTCCGCGAAAGGACTCTCCTGCGAGAAGGGTGCAAACGCGTCTACGAGCTTCTTCGCGCACGCGATGTCTGCCACCTCGTACGGCCCGATTCGTTCGATCTTCTTGTCGCCCCCCGCCTTTGGCGTCTCCCAGACCCACGCACTTGCTTCCTGGTCGTCCCCCTTTCGGTTCAGACGTCCCAGACGTTGCAGCATCGAAGCCCACGGCGCGAGCTCGGTCCAGAGCCGATGCGCCGAGATGTCCACGCCCGCCTCGATGACCTGCGTGCTCACGCAGAACAGCCCCGGATCGTCGTTCGGGAGCGTGCCCGCTTTGCGGTTGGCATCGAACTCAAGGAGGCGTTGTTCATGTTGAGCGCGATCCTCGCGCCGGAATCGAGATGTAAGGAGCACCTTGTCATCGATCGACGACAACGCGCCGAACACCGCGCGCGCCATGTCGACCGTGTTGCAGATAACGAGCGTGAGGGTGCCCGCCACGTGCTTCGCCTTCACCGAGGCGGCGATGAGGTCGGGCGTGACCGTCGCCGCCTGTGCTACGCCTCGCTTCGTGCGTCCGCCAGTCTTCGACTCCGATGCATCGGGTTGCCACCACGCCAGAGGACGCTTCGCTTCTCTCCACCACTCGAGTCCCTTGTCATCATCGAGCGCCGTCTTGAGCCGGTCTTCGAATGCGATCTGCTCCTGCGACGGTTCGCTGAGCGCCTCGCGTACTCGATCCGTGGTACTCAGGAACGCTGTGCCGACGGTGGCGCTCATCCACGTCGTCAGGCACGGCTTCAACGACAGGAACCGCTTTCGTCGCATCCAGTCGAGCTGCGACGTCGTCCAAAGCCCCGGCCCCATGAGCTGGACCTCGTCGATGAGCCACCGGCAGTCGTTGTTCAGCAGGCCGAAGTGAACCGGCCACTCGAAGCGGCTCATGGCGTAGCCGCGATTGAGCGCGCGAGAGAGAAGCTGGTCCTGCGTACCTACGAGAATCCAGGGCTGGTCGGGCTGACGAACCCACTCGTCGTCGATCGCACCGCCCATGAGCTGGTAAACGCCAACGTCGATCTCGGGCTTCGTGGCCTTGAGCGCGTCGAAGTACGTCCTTAAGCGCCGCACTGTCTGCGCCACGAGGCTGCGCATCGGTAGGCAATAGACGAGGTGGCGTGGTTCAGGTTGCCCATCAGCAAAAAGACGCCATGCCCAAACGAGCGCAATTTCCGTTTTCCCTAGACCAGTTGGAATGGAGAGAGCTTCCGGCAATCCGTCCAGTGCGACTTGGAGTTGCCAACGGTACGGCGTGTATCCTCCGGAGGCGGTCCCGAAGAAGTCCGTAAAGCTGTTCGTTCGCAGATCCGTCGCGTGCACCTTTCCCGCCCCCACTTGGGCTTACACGAACTCGCTATAGCACGATGTAGCGAGATTTCGCGCCTGCCGAACGCCGCAGCTCTTAACCAATCCGCTACGGTTCGTGTAAAGCCGGCCCCAGGCTCTTTATAGCATGGCCAGTGCGGCGCTATCAAGCAGAAGAATAGGGGACCCGTATTCCATACCACGGAACGGAAACAATATTTTTCTCGATCATATGCCGATATCTCGTGTTGATCTTCTCCCACCTCCCTCCTGCCCTCCCTACGCCGTCCGTGCTACGTTTCTGCCGGCATCGATCGACCCCCTACCGGTGGACCGCCCAGACCGACATCCCCCTCGCCGACTTCCAGGCCCACATCCGCCGGGGCATCTCCGACGAACGGCCCTCGATGCCGCGCCCGTCGACCCGGCGATCAGCCGCGCCCCGGCGCGCCCGAGCTAAAAACCCGCGGCCGCATCTACACGAAACACCTGCGGCCGCCCTCTCGACCTCTTCCCGAGCCACCCGGACGCGCCGCGCGCTGTCTTTGTTGCGGCGAACTTCGAGAGTATGGTATTCTTATCACGTCCGGCTCGATTTTCGGCATCAATCGCGAGGGGAGGCTGCGATGAAATTATGGCCAACGATCACTATATTGGTTCTGCTGACGAGCGGAGCTGCGGCGCAGGCAGACTACAACTGGGAGTTTAGAGGCAATCGATTGGGCATCTTTACGACCAACGTTCTGCCGGGCCATATCAGTCCATGGCCCAGTTGCGCCGCGTTCAACGACCTGGCGAAAATCGAGTATACGCCCTACAACCAGTTCTCGGTCTACATCATGTCGTGCGCGACGGATGATCCTGTTCTCGGATTCGATGCCTCTATTATCCTGCCGCCTGAGGTGACAGCGCTTTCCATCGAGCCGCCGCCGGGAACCTTCTGGATCAATCTCGGCACCGCCACCAACATCCTCTCCGGTTACGCCCTCCCGGTCATGCCCGATGGAAACGACAACGTCCACCTCGCCACCTTGAACCTGCGAGCAACTGCGGTCGTCGTGGACGCTATCTATATGGGCCCATCGGAGCCATCGGGGATCGGCGGCGACGGCCCCACGCTCAACATCGGCGGCGAGTATATGCGCGCGAACTTCATCAATCGCACGGACGGCTGCGTACTCGATCCCCCGCCTGTCGGCATCGTCGCGTTTTTCTTCGATTCAGTTGATGCATGCTGCGGTCACCCGGTTGCGACCGAGTCCCACACCCTGACCTCGGTCAAGGCGCTGTATCGCTGATATGGGGTGACCCCTCGTCGCGGGCTGCCTTCGCTTTCGTAGGCAGCCCTTTTCGATGGGAGGTATAGGCATTCCAATCGCATCGTTCCGCCGCCCCAGCCGTCCCCCGAATAGCCGTGCTCCGTTCATTCGACCACAATCCCCGCCGCCGCGCAACGCCAAAAGTCCCCGAACACTAATGATACGGCGACCACCG
>Ga0334887_1004987_pt1 | contig 11432 bp, 6 predicted proteins | sample GraSluR1_MG_10_FD_207217 | JGI IMG/M metagenome (GOLD analysis project Ga0334887, IMG submission 207217) | Sludge microbial communities from methane-producing bioreactor in Wageningen University, Netherlands - Granular Sludge_18_07-R1 | ecosystem: Engineered > Bioreactor > Anaerobic >...
CCATCCCTTATATTATGGCACATTACCAAAAAATACTCAATAGCAAAATGGTAAATTTGACAAAAAAATAAGCCCTTTTCGGGCTTCCTAAGGCTTTTTCTTTTATGCAACTGTCAAAGACCCGAGTATTCCCTGGACGATGAGGATATAGAAAGGCTGCTGCAAAAAAGCGAAGAAGAGGAAAAAGAAGACTAAAATGAGCTTACTGGCTTGACGTTCAAATATTTATGTGATAGCATTAATAATTGCCATTTGCATTGTAAAATGCTGTATTTATGGCTGAGTTTAGAGTTAGGACTTTGAAAGCGAGGTTTACCCTAGGAGCCTTGCTTTTCACTCTTTAAGGAAAATTTATAAGGGGTGATCATCAGTTGCCAAAAATTGAGGAATATGGAAAAAGCAAAAGGTTAGGTTATTCACAAATTGAAGAACCGATCGAACTGCCAAACCTTATTGAGATTCAACTCAGTTCATACCAGTGGTTTCTCAAGACAGGTCTGCGTGAAGCCCTCCATGAAGTCTTCCCTATTTCTGATTTTACTGGAAATCTTGAACTGGACTTTATCGACTACAGTCTGGGTGATCCCAAGTATGAAGTAAACGAATGCAAAGAGCGAGATGTTAGTTTTCAAGCACCTTTGAAACTCAAGGTGAGATTGACTGACAAAGAGAATGGTGAAATTAAGGAATCTGAAGTATATATGGGCGATTTGCCCCTGATGACGGATAAGGGAACTTTCATTATTAACGGCGCGGAAAGGGTGGTTGTAAGTCAGCTGGTTAAATCCCCCGGGGTCTATTTCAGTGAGCGTTTTGATGTAGCTGGAAACAAATTGTTCGGTGCCACCATAATACCCAACCGGGGGGCCTGGTTTGAACTGGAAATGGACAGTGCCGGGATAATATATACGAGAATCGACAAGACCAGAAAGATACCGGTGACCGTCCTGTTAAGATCTATAGGCTATGAAAGCAATGAAGAAATATTAAATATGTATAATGATCATGATACCATTGCGCGCACTCTGGATAAGGACACAACTACAAACAAGAAGGATGCCCTGATTGAGTTTTACCGCCGGCTGAGACCAGGAGAAATGGCTACCGAAGATGCGGCCGAGCAGCTTTTAAAGAACCTGTTTTTTGATCCCCGCCGTTATGACATGGCTACCGTAGGACGGTACAAAGTAAATAAAAAATTAAAACTGGAAATACCGGAAGAAACAAGATATCTCACTCTGGAAGATATAACTTCTACCATAGGCTATTTGCTGAAATTAATAGATGGCGAAGGAAAAACCGACGTCATAGACCATTTGGGCAACCGACGGCTCAGGTCCATTGGAGAACTGCTCCAGAACCAGTTCAGAACCGGATTGGTTAGGATGGAAAGAGTGGTAAGAGAGAGAATGAGTATCCATGATGTGGAAACCCTTACTCCTCAGGTTCTTATTAATATACGGCCGATAACAGCTGCGGTCAAGGAATTTTTCGGCAGTTCCCAGCTCTCACAGTTCATGGATCAGACCAATCCACTGGCTGAATTAACCCACAAGAGAAGACTAAGTGCCCTGGGACCCGGCGGATTGACCCGTGAAAGAGCGGGCTTTCAGGTCAGGGACGTGCATCATTCCCATTACGGCAGGATTTGTCCGATAGAGACTCCAGAAGGTCCCAATATAGGACTGATCGGGTCCCTGGCTACTTTTGGCAAAGTAAATGATTTCGGGTTTATTGAAACCCCTTATAGAAAAGTAGATAAAGAATTGGGAAGAGTAATGGATGAGATTCATTATCTTTCTGCTGATGAAGAAGAAGAATACTATGTTGCTCAGGCTAATGCTCCTCTGGATGAAAACGGGTATTTTATTGAGGAGCGGGTGGAGGCCAGGTTTGCCGAAGAGATAATGGAAATATCGGTAAATAGGGCTGATTACATGGACGTGTCTCCCAAGCAGGTATTCAGTGTAGCTACCTCATTAATACCTTTCCTGGAAAACGATGATGCTAACCGGGCATTGATGGGGGCCAATATGCAAAGGCAGGCAGTTCCCCTGGTCAAGACGGAATCTCCCATTGTGGGGACCGGACTGGAATACAAGGCGGCCAAGGATTCCGGTGCAACGGTAATTTCTAAAAGCCCGGGAACAGTTACCAGTGTCAGCGCAAACAAGATCGTGATACAGAGCGATAAGGGTAAAAAGGAAGAATATAATCTGCACAAGTTTGTCCGTTCCAACCAGGGTACCTGCTATAACCAGAGACCCATTGTAGAGGTAGGAGAACGAGTAGACGACAACACCATTATTGCCGATGGACCCAGTACCGATTACGGAGAACTGGCCCTGGGACGCAATGTGCTGGTTGCTTTTATGCCCTGGGAAGGTTACAACTACGAAGATGCAATTCTGATATCCGAGAAGCTGGTTAAGGATGATGTTTTTACCTCAATTCATATAGAAGAATATGAGTGTGAGGCTCGTGATACCAAACTAGGCCCGGAAGAAATAACCCGGGATATCCCCAACGTATCAGAGGATATGCTGAAAAACCTGGATGATCAGGGTGTTATTAGAATCGGTGCCGAAGTCAGACCGGATGATATACTGGTGGGAAAAGTAACTCCCAAGGGAGAGACCGAGCTTACCCCGGAAGAGAGATTGCTGCGGGCTATCTTTGGTGAAAAAGCCCGGGAAGTGAGAGATTCTTCTCTGCGGGTACCCCATGGTGAAGCTGGCAAAGTAGTAGCAGTCAAGCGTTTTTCCCGGGAAAGGGGCGATGAATTACCCCCCGGGGTCAACCAGCTGGTAAGAGTATATATAGCCCAGAAGAGAAAGATCTCTGAAGGAGACAAAATGGCCGGAAGGCATGGAAATAAAGGGGTTATCTCTAGAATTTTACCGGAAGAGGATATGCCCTTTCTGGAAGACGGCACCCCGGTGGAAATAGTTTTAAACCCCCTGGGGGTTCCTTCCCGAATGAATATAGGACAGATCCTCGAATGTCATATGGGATGGGCAGCCAGCAAAATGGGAGTAAAGATAGCTACTCCGGTCTTTGATGGTGCCTCAGAAGAAGATGTTTTTGAGGCTCTGCGCCAGGCGGGATTATCCGAGTCGGGGAAAATGACCTTATATGATGGACGAACCGGGGAGCGTTTTGACCACAATATCACCGTGGGGTATGTATATATGCTTAAACTGGCGCATCTGGTGGATGATAAGATCCACGCCCGGTCTATTGGCCCTTATTCTTTGGTTACCCAGCAGCCCCTGGGCGGGAAAGCCCAGTTTGGCGGCCAGAGGTTCGGAGAAATGGAGGTATGGGCACTGGAAGCTTATGGAGCAGCTTATACCCTGCAGGAAATACTTACGGTTAAGTCAGATGACGTGGTGGGCAGGTTAAAGACCTATGAATCCATAGTCAAAGGAGAAAATATCCCTGAACCCGGGGTGCCCGAAGGCTTCAAGGTGCTTATTAAGGAACTGCAAAGTCTGTCCTTGGATGTGAGAATATTGTCCGAAGATGATAAGGAAATACAGATAAAAGACGCGGATTATGAAATGAACGAAAAAGAGAAAGCAAAGGAACTGGGTATAGAATTGAATGAGCCGGCTATAATCAGGACACCGGACATTAACCCTGAAATCGAAGCCAGCAGCCCGGAAGAAGAACTGGCCAGTATTGATCAAGAACCCGATCTTCTGGCTGACATGGAAGAGGATGACTCTGAGAGTTATGATTAGTTAGTGGGTAATTTACCATCTTCTAGAAGGGAGAGAACAGCTTGTTAGATGTCAATAATTTTGATCGTATAAAAATATCCCTGGCTTCTCCGGAGCAGATACGTTCGTGGAGTAGCGGAGAAGTAAAGAAACCCGAGACTATTAATTATCGTACCCTAAGACCGGAAAAGGAAGGATTATTCTGCGAGAAAATATTCGGTCCGGTCAAAGATTGGGAGTGCCATTGCGGTAAGTACAAAAGGGTTCGTCATAGAGGCATAGTGTGTGACCGCTGCGGAGTAGAAGTTACTACCTCCAAGGTCAGACGGGAAAGAATGGGACATATAGAGCTTGCAGCTCCGGTTTCTCACATCTGGTATCTAAAAGGGATACCCAGCCGGATGGGCTTGCTGCTGGATATGTCACCCAAAGTGCTGGAGAAGGTTATTTACTTCGTAAACTATATCGTTATAGATCCCGGCGATACGCCCCTGCTTAGAAAACAGCTCTTGAACGAAAGGGAATATCGCGAAAACCGCGATAGATACGGAGATACCTTCGAAGCCGGAATAGGCGCTGAGGCAGTTAAGATTCTCCTGTATGATCTTGACCTGGAGGGTATGGCAACTGACTTGAAGGAGGAGATTGCCAGCACCACGGGACAGAGAAAAAGCCGGGCCATTAAGAGGCTGGAAGTGGTGGAGGCATTTAGGTTGTCCCGGAATAACCCCCAGTGGATGATTATGGATGTTCTTCCCGTTATACCGCCCGAACTCAGACCAATGGTACAATTGGACGGCGGGCGTTTTGCAACCTCCGACCTCAATGATTTATATCGACGGGTGATAAATCGCAACAACCGGTTAAAAAGGCTGCTTGATCTAGGTGCCCCGGATATAATAGTCCGGAATGAAAAAAGGATGCTGCAGGAGGCGGTTGATGCTCTGGTAGATAATGGGCGTAGAGGCCGGCCGGTTACCGGACCTGGTAATCGTCCCCTAAAATCATTGAGTGATATGCTAAAAGGAAAACAAGGAAGATTCAGACAGAATCTTCTAGGTAAAAGGGTAGACTACTCAGGGCGGTCGGTAATCGTGGTTGGTCCTAATTTGAAAATGCACCAGTGCGGACTTCCTAAAGAAATGGCCCTGGAATTGTTTAAGCCCTTTGTAATGAAAAAACTGGTGGACCGTGGTATTTCCTCCAATATCAAAAGTGCCAAAAAGATGGTAGAAAGAGGACGGGAAGAAGTTTGGGACATACTGGATGATGTTATCAAGGAACACCCGGTACTATTGAACCGGGCTCCAACTTTGCATAGATTAGGCATACAGGCTTTTGAGCCGGTGCTGGTGGAGGGGCGCGCTCTGCAGCTGCACCCCCTGGTATGTACTGCCTATAATGCGGACTTTGACGGAGACCAGATGGCAGTGCATGTGCCTCTATCAGCGGAAGCCCAAACCGAAGCTCGCTTGCTGATGCTGGCCAGCAATAATATATTGAATCCCAAAGACGGCAAGCCGGTTTGCACCCCTACCCAGGACATGGTTATAGGTATGTACTATTTAACCTATATGGGAAAAGCCGACCAGAATATTGAACATCCGCGGGCTTTCAGCAGTGCCAATGAAGCCCGGATGGCATATGAACTGGGACGCATAACCTTGCACCAAAAAATACGAGTAAAGGTCACCATGCTTGAAAACGATCAACCGGTGGAGAGAATAATAGAATCATCAGTGGGCCGGACCATATTTAACGAGGTGGTTCCGGATAGCCTGGGCTATTACAACGAAGTAATTGATAAGAAAAAACTAGGCAATATTGTCTATGATTGTTATAGAGAGGAAGGCAACGCAGCTACTGCCGAGATGCTGGATGGCATGAAGAGAATAGGGTACAAGTACAGCACCCGGGCTGGGATTAGTGTTGGAGTTACCGATTTTGAGCCCCCGGTAGAAAAAGCGCAGATACTTAAAGAGGCTGATCAGGTTGTTGATGGTATCGAAGCCGATTTCCAAATCGGGCTGATAACTGAAGACGAGCGTCATGCCCAGGTGGTCGATATATGGAATCAGGCTACCGATGATGTTACCGATGCCCTGAAAGCGTCACTATCCGAGGATAACCCGGTCTATATGATGGCTACCTCGGGTGCCAGAGGCAACTTTCAGCAGATTCGGCAGTTGGCAGGAATGCGCGGATTGATGGCCGATCCCCAGGGCAAGATCATTGACCTGCCTATCAAAGCTAACTTCCGCGAAGGGCTGACAGTTCTGGAATACTTCATTTCAACTCACGGAGCCAGAAAGGGTCTGGCTGATACCGCTCTTCGCACCGCTGATTCCGGTTATCTTACCCGGCGCCTGGTTGATGTATCCCAGGATGTTATTGTAAGGGAGATAGACTGTGAGTCAGTAGAAGGCATATGGGTAGAAAGAATTACCGAAGGATCACAATTAATAGAACCACTCCATCAGAGAATTATTGGCCGGGTTGCGGTAGATGCCATAATTCATCCGGAAACCGGAGAAGTCCTGGCAGAGGAAAACCAGATGATAGATGACGAAGTTGGTTATGAAATTGAAAAAGCAGGGATTAAAAAAGTTAAGATCCGCAGCGTTTTGACCTGCAAAACCAAGCATGGGGTTTGCAGGAAATGTTACGGCAGGAACCTGGCTACCGGTTACGACGTGGAAATCGGGGAAGCAGTAGGGACTCTGGCTGCTCAGTCTATTGGGGAACCAGGTACCCAGCTAACCATGAGAACCTTCCATACCGGAGGAGTAGCAGGTGAAGATATAACCCGAGGCCTGCCGCGAGTAGAAGAACTGTTTGAAGTAAGAAAACCCAAAGGCCAGGCGGTGGTATCTGAAGCTAGCGGTACGGTTAGATTTGGTGAAAACAAGGGCCGCAGGGAAATCGAAATTCTGGGAGAGAATGAAGAAGTCCTGGGCGCCTATATAGTTCATTATGGTTCCCGGCTGAAAGTGGCTGAAGGAGACCTGGTGGAAATTGGAGATGCCCTGTCGGAGGGTCCGTTGAACCCGCATGATATTCTGAAAACCAAGGGATTACAGGATGTACAGAGATATATTCTGCAGGAAGTGCAGAAAGTATATCGTTCTCAAGGGGTGGATATCAGCGACAAACACATCGAAATAATGATCAGGCAGATGCTTAAAAAGGTTAAGATTGAGGAATCGGGAGATACCTCTCTGTTGCCCGGAGCTTTTATTGACATTTCGGCCTTTGAAGATGAAAACGCTAAAATTATGGCTCTGGGAGGATTACCAGCCATTTGTTCACCTATGCTGCTGGGAATAACCAAAGCTTCCCTGAACACTGACTCATTCCTTTCAGCTGCATCATTCCAGGAGACCACCAAGGTTCTGACTGAAGCAGCCATCAAAGGGAAAATAGATAACTTAATCGGATTAAAGGAGAATGTTATTATAGGCAAGCTTATACCAGCCGGTACAGGATATCCCGCTTACAGAAATGTAGGTATAGATGAAAACCCGCCGGCTGAGCCCGAAGCAGAAAATTATGCTGAGGAAGCTTACGTAGAATATTAAAGCGTTAAATTCTTTATTTAAACAACTATTACATTGGTTGACTGCTGGCTCAGCAGATGCTAAAATGTCTAAGTGCGCGCAAATAGGCGCTGATAAATTATTGCGCCCAACTTTTGCGCTCAAAGGAGGGTAACAACCTTGTCTCTGGAAGAACTTAGAGACAGTTCGAAAGTGATAGGGGCTAAGCAGGTCAAAAAGGCCGTAACCAAAGGCTTGGCTAAAAAAGTATATCTTGCTGTTGATGCCGAACCGCATATTATAGAACCTATTAAAACGCTATGCCTGCAGCACGAAGTTTATTGTGAGATGACGGAGAGTATGAAAAAGCTGGGAGATGCATGCGGAATTGATGTAGGATCGGCAGCAGTGGCAGTTGTTATTGAATAAAACCCTGGGAAGGAGGTGCAGGTATGCCAACCATAAATCAATTGGTAAGAAAAGGTAGAAAAAAGGAAATCAAAAAATCGACAGCTCCCGCATTGAAGAGTTGTCCGCAGAAAAGAGGAGTCTGTACCCGTGTTTATACCACAACTCCTAAAAAGCCAAATTCAGCGCTGCGTAAGATTGCCAGGGTGAGGTTAACTAACGGTATCGAAGTAACTGCCTATATTCCTGGTATAGGACACAATCTGCAGGAGCACTCGGTTGTATTGATCCGAGGCGGCAGGGTAAAGGATTTGCCGGGGGTTAGATATCATATCATTCGTGGAACTCTGGATGCAGCCGGCGTACAGAACAGAAATCAGGGCAGATCAAAATATGGAACCAAGCGACCCAAGAAGAAATAGGAGGGAGGAACTTCATGCCTAGGAAAGGACCAGTTCCAAAACGAGATGTGTTGCCCGATCCCATTTTTAACAGCAAGATATTCACCAAACTGGTGAATCAAATCATGTGGGACGGCAAGAAGAGTGTAGCAGAAAAAATATGTTATGGTGCACTGGAAATAGTCGAAAAGAAACTGAACAAGGATCCCATGGAAGTCTTTGAAGTTGCTATGAAGAATATTACTCCGATTTTAGAAGTAAGAGCCAGAAGAGTTGGGGGAGCAAATTATCAGGTTCCGGTTGAAGTTAGGCCTGATCGTAGGCAGACCCTGGCTATCAGGTGGCTGGTTAATTATTCCCGGAAGCGCGGGGAGAAGACTATGGCTGAACGCCTGGCCGGAGAAATCATGGATGCTTATAATAGCACCGGCGGATCAGTAAAGAAAAAAGAAGATACTCATAAGATGGCTGAGGCCAACAAAGCTTTTGCACACTATCGCTGGTAAGAAGACTGGGCGAGGAGTGGGATAATGTCTGAAACGGTTGATCTAGCGGCAATTAGGAATATCGGCATAATGGCTCATATTGATGCCGGAAAGACCACCACCACGGAGCGGATACTCTTTTATTCCGGGAAAGTCCATAAAATGGGTGAGGTAGACAAGGGAACTGCTACCATGGATTGGATGTCCCAGGAGCAGGAGAGGGGAATTACTATTACCTCCGCTGCTACTACCTGCACCTGGAAAGATTATGTTATAAACATCATCGACACGCCCGGGCATGTGGACTTTACTGTGGAGGTTGAACGGTCATTAAGAGTGCTTGATGGAGCAATTGGGATATTCTGCGGCGTAGCTGGAGTACAACCTCAATCCGAAACAGTTTGGAGACAGGCAGACAGGTACCATGTTCCTCGTATCGCCTATGTAAATAAAATGGATAGGATAGGTGCTGATTACTTGAGGGTGGTCAACATGATCCGCGAAACCTTGGGCAGCGAGGCATACCCCATTAACTTACCGGTGGGGGTTGAGGATTCCTTTTCTGGGGTAATCGATTTAATCAATCTTAAGGCCCATATTTTTGAAGATGAATTGGGTTCGGGTTATATAAGCCGGGATTTGACTGTGGATGAAATGGAAGAAGCGATGGAACAGCGCAGTATACTCCTGGAAAAAATGGCTGAAAATGACGACCACATTCTGGAGAAATACCTGGAAGGACAGGATATTTCAGCCGGCGAAATATGCCAGGCCTTAAGAAAATTAACCATTTCCAATAAGATGGTGCCGGTATTATGCGGTTCATCTTTCAAGAATAAAGGAGTTCAAATGCTGCTGAATGCTATCGTGAATTACCTGCCCTCACCGGTGGATATACCGGCAGTTACGGGAGTAGAGCCCGCCAGCGGGGCTGAAGTTCAGCGAAAAGCTGATACCGATGAAGCCATGTGCGCCTTGGCATTTAAAGTGGTGATTGACCCGTACGTGGGTAAGCTTACCTATTTTAGAGTGTATTCCGGGAGAATTAAAGTTGGATCGAGTGTTTTAAACAGTGTAAAGAATAGAAAAGAACGCATCTCCAGGATACTCAAAATGCATGCTAATCATCGGGAGGAGATTGCAGAAGCCACCGCAGGAGATATTGTGGCCGGGGTGGGCCTCAAAGATACGGTTACCGGCGATACCCTGTGTGACGACAGCAATCCGATCTTACTGGAATCGATTAAGTTTCCTGATCCAGTAGTTGATGTGGCCATCGAGCCCAAGACCAAGAATGATCAGGATAAAATCGGAGAGAGTCTAAGAAGGCTGGCTGAAGAAGATCCTACCTTTAAGACTCGCATTAACGAAGATACCGGACAGACGATTATATCTGGCATGGGCGAATTACACCTGGAAATAATTATTGACCGATTGCTGAAAGAATTCAAAGTAAATGCCAATGTAGGTAATCCCCAGGTATCATATAAAGAAACGATTAAGAAAAAACATCAGGCCGAAGCAGTCTTTGAAAAGCAAGCAGGAGGCCGCGGGCAATTCGCCCACGTCATCATCCAGTTAAGGCCCCTTGAGGAAGGCGCAGGTAAAGTATTTATTAACCAGTCCAAAAACGAAGAAATACCTGCAGAATTTGTCGGGGCGGTAGAAGCAGGAAGCATGGAGGCTATGCAGGGAGGGATTCTGGCTGGTTATCCGGTGGATGATCTGGAGATTACCCTGGTAGGTGGCAGTTCCCATGAAGTTGATTCCACCGAGCAATCTTTCAAAATTGCCACCGGCATGGCGGCGAGAGAGGCACTGATGGCCGCCGAGGCTGTATTGCTGGAACCGATAATGGATGTGGAAATAGTTTGCCCGGAAGAATACGTGGGCGAGGTGATCTCGGACCTCAACTCCCGGCGGGGCCGGGTGCTGGGTTTTGAAGACAGCAAAGGGAGTAAGATCGTAAAGGCCCTGGTGCCGCTGGCAGAGACTTTCGGATATGCTACCAGTTTAAGATCCGCCAGTCAGGGTCGGGCCAGTTTTTCCATGCAGATCAAGAATTATGGCGAGGTTCCGGCCTCCAAAACCAAAGAAATTGTGGCCCGACGATACGGATTACCAGTCTAATGTTATAACTCAGTAGCATGGAATATTAAGTTCCAAAAGATAAATACAGGATCAAATTCAATAAGAATTATTTTGAAAGGAAAGGTGAGAGAAAAAATGGCAAAGCAGAAATTTGAAAGGACAAAACCTCATCTTAACGTAGGCACCATAGGTCATATAGACCACGGCAAGACAACATTAACTGCAGCGATAACCCAGGTATTGGCCAAAGTAGGGGGAGCAGTAGCCACCTCCTATGATTCCATCGACAAAGCCCCGGAAGAAAGGGAAAGAGGAATCACCATCAATACGGCCCACGTAGAGTACCAGACCGAAGGCCGGCATTATGCCCACGTAGACTGCCCGGGACATGCGGACTACATAAAGAACATGATAACCGGGGCAGCACAGATGGACGGATCGATCCTGGTAGTATCGGCAGCAGATGGTCCCATGCCGCAGACCAGAGAACATATACTCTTATCCGGACAGGTAGGAGTACAATATATGGTAGTATTCATGAACAAGATTGACATGGTAGATGACGAAGAACTGCTGGAACTGGTAGAAATGGAGATCCGGGAACTGTTAAGCGAATATAAATATCCCGGGGACGAGATACCGGTAGTAATGGGATCAGCCCTAAAAGCCATGGAATGCGGCTGCGGGGAGAGAGACTGCGAATGGTGCGGTCGGATATGGCAGTTGATGGACGCGGTAGACAGTTATATACCGCTGCCGGAAAGGGCAACTGACAAGCCCTTCCTG
>Ga0334887_1004988_pt1 | contig 11428 bp, 9 predicted proteins | sample GraSluR1_MG_10_FD_207217 | JGI IMG/M metagenome (GOLD analysis project Ga0334887, IMG submission 207217) | Sludge microbial communities from methane-producing bioreactor in Wageningen University, Netherlands - Granular Sludge_18_07-R1 | ecosystem: Engineered > Bioreactor > Anaerobic >...
GATGAAATATTATAGGCCAGACGATTTCTATATGTTACAATCGACTAGAGATAACCTTATTCAGCAACATCAACTTAGTGATAGGCTAATAGTAGACATAGCTGAAAGAGAAGGAGATCTGACAGAAACGTTAAGTTCAATCCAATATTCGTTTAATAAGGGTCTAATGAATAAAAAAATTAAAAATATTTTGAATTTAATTAAAGCTAATAGAAATTTTGTTGAAGACATGAGAATAAGCTTAAAGCAACAACTTAACGGAAAAATATCAGAGTTAGCTCAGATCGATAGACAATTAGATTCAAAATCAGAAACTTTGACTGATTCGAGCTTTATACAGATAATCAGAACAATAGATGGGGACGAACTCAATAACTTAACGAGAGATATAGAGGATTACTTTATCGAGGAGACCATTAATTATATTATTATGAATATTATGGAGTCTGTAGTCGACTTATTGCTAGACATGGAAAACAGCATGTAAAATCGAATTGATGCGGTGGTATTCGATAAAATAAGCGATAACACATTCAATAAAGCATGTGCTCGTCCCACGGAAATCCGACGAGACCAGGCCTACCAAACCATGAAAGATCCCCCATGACCCCACCCCCCTGGCACCCCCGGTACGCCATCACCCCCGCCATAGCCCGGTCCCTGATGGAGATCGAGGCCGCAAGAGCAGTGGTAGACGAGACGCCCCTCCCCCTCGCCACCGAGGCGGAGCTCCGCCGTCTGGCCCGCCTCCGGTCGACCCACCACTCCACCAGGATAGAGGGGAACCGGCTGACCCTCGCCGAGGCGGAGGAGGCTATCTCGGGCCGGGAGATCGAGGGAAGAGAGAGGGACGTCGCCGAGGTGCGGGGCTACTGGGCGGCTTTGCTGAGGGTCGAAGAGTGGGCCGCCGAGAGGAGGCCCCTCTCCGAGGAGCTGATCCGCCGCCTCCACGCCCTGGTGACGAAGGGCACGGGCTCGGGTGGCGGGGGGAAGGCCAAGCCTGCGGCGACGCCCTACCGGGACGGCCAGAACGTCATCCGGGACTCAGCGACCGGCGCCATCGTCTACCTCCCGCCGGAGGCAAGAGACGTCCCGGCCCTCATGGCGGCGATGGTGAGATGGGCCGAAGAGGCGGAGAAGGAGGTGATTCCCGTCCCCCTCATCGCCGCCCTGGTTCACTACCAGCTCGTGACGATCCACCCCTACTACGACGGGAACGGCAGGACCGCGCGCCTCCTGGCAACCTTCATCCTCCACCGGGGCGGATACGGCCTGAACGGCCTCTTCTCCCTTGAGGAGCTCCACTCCCAGGACCTCGAAGGGTACTATCGGGCTCTGGCCGCCCATCCCCACCACAACTACTACGAGGGGAGAGAGGATGCGGACCTCACCCCCTGGCTGGAGTACTTCATCGAGACGACCGCCAGGGTATTTCGCATGGCAAGGGAAGGGGCCCTTCGCTCTGCAAGGGAGGGAGTCCCTACGGAGCCCGAGGAGCTTCGGAGGCTGGACCCTCGGGCGAGAGCCGTCCTTGCCCTCTTTTCGAAGAGGGAGCTGATCAAGACCTCCGACGTCGCCGAGGCCCTGGGCCTCTCTCGCCGGATGGCGCGGGCGCTCATCAGAGGGTGGGTCGAGGACGGCTGGCTGGTGGTGGCGGACCCCTCGAAGCGGGGGAGGTCCTACGAGTTATCGGCAATTTATCGGCAATATGTCGGCGGTTTATCGGCAATGCCTCCGGGTGAAGAATGACAGGCTTCGGGCTCGCCCCAGTATGTGCGGGTCGGAGAAGGGTTTGACGAGGACCCTCGGCCTAGAAAGAGCTGAATAGACAGATTTAGGAAGAGGACTTGGGGGGCTCATCCATGGCCCGAGCGGCAGCGGACGAGACGCCCCTCCCCCTCGCCGCCGGGCCCGAATCCGCTCGACCCACCACTCCACACGGATGGGGGGCGATGGATACATCTCGCGTTTGGTTCGTGCATGTCGACTCTTCAACCACGAAAACCGGTTATACTGAGAGAAACATACTAACCTGGATTGAGGTGATCCCTTGGGCGCTGCAGAGCAGTATGTAGTTGATGCGAAAGGCCAGAAGGTCGCGGTCATCCTCCCCCTGGATGAGTATAAAAAGCTGCAGGAGGATCTTCACGACCTCTCGGTGATCGCTGACCGGAAAGACGAGAGGTGCATCAGCTTAGAAGAGATGAAGAGACGCCGATGAGGGTGAGATGGGCGAGTATACCATCACCTTCAAAGCCAGCGTGGAGAAGGACTTTCGAAAACTTCCAAAGGATAGAGCATCTCACATCCTAGAGGTCATCGAGGGCCTCTCAGACGATCCCATTCCCAGGGGAGCAAGAAAGCTTTACGGCACCGAGGGCTTCTATCGAGTTCGAGCAGGCGATCACCGCATCATATACAAGGTAGCTCACGAGGAGCGGGAGATCGTCGTCTTTTACGTTCGACACAGAAGCGTTGCATATAGGGAACTTTAATCGAACTGCCCTCGAATTGCAGGAGAAGCGATTGACCATCAACGAGGATTCAGTTCGAAGGGAGATGAAGATCCACGGCTGGCGCTGGGAGAGCTTTCACCACCGCTGCTTCTCCGGCCCCAAGATGGCTGAGCCCTGACGGAGGCTATCTTTTGCGCCGTCGACGTCGCCGGGCCCGCCTCCGGTCGAACCCCGCCCTCCAGATCGAGGGATCCAAGCTCTCCCTCGCCCGTCCGAGAACTCCGCGAAAGGTTGCTGAAAGGGCAACAGAAACTGGATGATGGATGAGAAGAAAAATATAATCAAAAAGATGCCGTTGGCGTGGTTTCGAATGGCTGGTGCCCCCAGAAGCAGGTGTAGAAAGAGATAGAGGAAGAGGGGGACGAGGTGGCAAGGATTTCCTAACAAATTACTTCTTGAGTGATTATTTAAATCTTGGCTGATTAATTCATTAGTGTGTCATGGCACATTTGCGTAAAAATTGACGTTTTTGAGGGCATACGCCGCGCCTTATCAACAACTTTGCCTTCACATATTCTCGAAAGAATCTTTCAAATCTTGGGCTGCATCCTATTTCAATGCACCAAAAACCTTTTACCTGATTACGAAGATGATATGGAATTTAAAAAAAGAGTGTTGAGGTTTCGTTGATTCGGGAAGATTGGAGAACAGTATGACGAAACTGATGTAATGAGAACGTATGGGAAATCGATCGCTTGAATATTGAGGAGGGTTTCTCTCATGTATAGTCAGAATAAATTGATAGACGGTATCCACAGCTTCTCCCCGGCGAGGGAAAAGTGGGTATCCAAAGCCGTAGAGGATTTGCCCGAGAAAGTGACGGTGCACTTCAAAACGGGGCAAACGGGTCTTCTGGACATGAAGAATCCCCGCGCAGTCCTTTGGGCCAGAAGGATCGAGGAGCAGAAGCGGGCCAACCAGCCCGTCTACGTCGAGATCGACGAGGAGACAAATATCATCACCAATGTCCGGGTCCCACGGGTCTTCAGGGTGGAGGGACTCGATGAGGACGAACATGGGAACCTGATGGTCCGGCTGCAGCCTTCTTCAGCCATTCACGTCCTGCTCCGATCCGACCCGAACTTCGAGTCCATGCAGGCCAGTCTCCAGGCGGCCATGGACGAAGGTTCTGAGCGCCTGATCACAGAGACCCGGGACGAGCATGAGATCATCGACGTCAGGGAGCTGGAGGAAGGTTCGGGGGAATCGTTGGAACCCTCGCCCCTGACGCCTGACGATCCTCCTGTCTCCGAGGCCAGGGCTTTGGAAGTCTTCGACAACATGATCGCTGAGTCATGCGACCCATGTAATCCCTCTTCGGATTGTATCCCCTTCCTGTATCCCGACGACGGGTGCTGGATCCGCGCGCACATGATGTGCCACTTGATGAGAAATGGGGGTCCTGATATCACCACGAATCCTCCGGAGGATCCCGAGAAGGTATGGATTTCCGCAAGCCCCGGTAATCGTCTCGACCCACTAACATCCAATCATCCTGATTGTCGTATCTCCCCTAATGGGTGGGGTTGGCACGTTGCGCCGACCCTGATGGTCAGCCTGCCTGGAGGAGACGAGAAACGGGTCATCGACCCCTCGCTCAGTCCCACACCATTATCTATAGCCGAATGGAAGAACCTGATGCGTGACCCAGGTGCTTCGCTGGACGAAGGACCCTGGACGGACTGGAGTGAGTTTGGGGACGGTCTTGGTGAGTCCTATAGCCTAGCTCAGGCGTCTGAATATTCATATATCAAGTATTGCCGGGACGAGCTGGAAGATCGGTGTGCAACTGATGGGCCGCCACCGTACAGCTGTACAAGAAACTGCTTCTTCATCATCGACCGGAACACCTTTTCAGACGACGAAATAGAGGCCATGCTGCACGTTGGCAGCCCTGCCCTCATCGAAGCTGCTTTTTACATCGTCGTTGACGGCTTCAGCCCCTACGAGTTGGGATTCACCTCCGCGACCATGGAAATGACGCCCACCCTGACCATCTCACTGAATATACCAGGGATGACCATAACCGCAGATCGTCTAGAGTTTGAATACCCCGCCCATCTCAATCGACGGCAGCGACTGACCTGGGTCTACAATATCAGTTTCGCCAACACCACCGGTTTTACCAGCGAGCGAATCACGGTGACATTGGAGGCATCGCTTTCTACGGTATCGGATACTGGTTACCTGTATCTCATCCGACAACCCAACCCCTACGAAATCGATGGAGAGACCTCTTGGCTCAGCACCGATCTCCGGGTATTTCAGATAATTGGAGGCGGCTCGAAGTTCGGCGTCACCATGGGTTCTGATCCCTCCGCCTTTATCACCCAGGTAATCACCAATCTGAATACCCACAACACGGCAGGGCAGACGTTCGAAAACGACATTTCGGTAGATCAGCAGACTTCGCAGCTGGAGCTTTCCCAGACGGTGGGCGGCACGCCGGTATACAACTTCGCTGTAGCCAAGGTACGCTATCGCGCCCTAACCGTATCGGCAACCGATGTTCGCGTTTTCTTCCGTCTTATCCCTTGGGCCACCACTTCTCTCGAATATGATCAGGCCACCGCCTATCGCCGTCATGAAGCAGGTGGAACCGTAATCCCGCTGCTCGGAATCAAAAATAACGAGGTTACGGCCATCCCCTGCTTCGCCTCGCCCCGCATCAACTCTGCTGTAGCGAGCATGACCACTCAGACCGATACACCCAACGTTCAGACCATTCCGCCCAATCCGAGCGGTGAAGAGGTGGTCAGATACTTCGGATGTTGGTTGGATTTTAATAAGACAACGCCACAGTTCCCCCTCCACCCGTCGCCCCTGGACGGACCATATACCTCCGGCAGGGTGAGCTTGCAAGACCATATTCGAAATGAGCACATATGCCTGGTTTCGGAGATCGCCTTCGCCCCCGCGCCGGCCCAGAATGGTAACACGCCTTCGGTATCGGACAAGCTCGCCCAGAGGAATCTTGCCATCGTCGAGTCGGCGAATCCGGGACTCACATTCTCGCGTCGCATTCCCCAGACGTTTGAAATTCGACCCTCGCCATCAAGGCTGGAGAACGATGAGTTGATGTTCGATTGGGGAAACGTCCCCGTGGGGAGCGTTGCCACCCTCTACTTGCCAGGCTTTGATACGAACGACATTTTATTGCTGGCGGCCAAGAAATACCGATCCCACCGGATGGTCCGCATCGACGAGCATACCCTGAAATTTGATACCGGCGGCATCACCTACCTGCCAATCCCCTTTGCGGACGGCAACTTTCCGGGATTGCTGACGGTGGATCTTCCCGAAGGAATCGAAAAGGGCCAGGCATTCAAAATTGTAGTTCGACAGGTGACAGGCGAACAGCAACCGATCGCGATGACCCACCGAATTGAAGCACCTCGGCCCAGCTGGAGGCGCATCGTGGGATCTTTCCAGCTGACGATCCCGGTACGCGACAAGGCCGATATATTGCCAAGGCAACAGCGGTTGCTTTCCAATCTCCGTTGGATAGAGCGGGCAATCCCAGCGAACGATCGTTGGTCGCCCGTCTTCAGCAGGTATGTGTCCCAAATTGCCGATCGCATTGATGCGCTTGGCGGAGATTCAAAAAAGGTGGCGCCATCTCCCACCGGACAGTGGCGGGAAGCCCGCAGGAATTGCCTTATTCTCAACCTCGCTACGTTCCTGCTCACAGCTTTGCTCGTGGTTGGTATAGGCACGCTGACGGGAGGCTTGATGGCCATAATCGCTGGGCTGGCTTTTGTCCTGCTGATCGGAGCGGTTCGTCTCTGGATCGACAAATGTAGGCCAAAGATCTGCCAATTGCTTCGAGGGGTGTTAGCAGGTGCGGCTATTGGTGCAATCGTGTTGGCCCTCATAGCAGTGTTGGGTACGTCCACGCCACAGCTTATCACCACGCTGGCGGCAAGTGCAGGTTTAGCCGCATTAATCGCTATTGTGAGTTGGAGGAGGGGTTGCTTTGGATGATGAGGGGTATATCGAAGGGAATACAGGGCGGCGGTGGACGAGACGCCCCACCCCTGGCCGCCGAGGCGAAAGCTCCGCCGCCGAGCCCGAATCCGCTCGACCCACTTTTCGACGAGGATCGAGGGGAACAGGCTGACCCTCGTCGAGGCGGAGGAGGCGATCTCGGGCCGGGAGATCTAGGGAAGAGAGGGACGTCGCCGAGGCCTTGGGGCTCTCTCGCCGGATGGCGCGGGCGCTCATCAGCCACGTCGGAGGAGAAGAGGGCGGGCGTTGGGTCGCCCCGACTTCAGCGCCGCTTAAATTATAAGGGAGATATTATGGAATTGCCGTGGCTGGGCCGCAAGACGTTATCCGTTGGCCACAATCTTTTTTAGCCTTGGGACGAACCTAGCATCCAAAAAGGATTGGGGTGATCGGATGACCCTCTCCCTCCAAAATCGCCAAGATGATCTGAGGATGGCAGGGATCTCAGCTGCGGCTTTGATCAAGGGCCGCGACGGTACTAGTCGTGGAAATTGCGATCGCAGAGGGATATCGATATGACCCCTATCACCGATTTTGACGGGAGGAAACCGTCGAAATTTTGGAGGCAAAGCGGTCAAAGTCGGATTGCATTTTTAAAACAATTGGAGAATACATTTTATATAATATTTAATTTGACGATCGCTAAATGCTTCTCTTCCGCCTCGGGGTGGGATCTTCGGTGACGAGGGGGTCATCGAACGGGGATCATACGAGAGAGATAACCCCCAGAATCTTGATGAGATATATCGAATCCTGCGGCTGGGAGAGGGAGAAATTCGGACGGGAGGATCTCATCAAATTCAAGTCGCCGGGCCCCATAAGAGGAACCAAGGAGCCTGCCGTCATCCTGATACCTTCGACGGAGGAGGTATTTGATTATAATAAAATTGTCAACATCGCCTTGCGAAGGATTTCTGCCTTTGAAGGCAGAAGCTCCGAGGAGCTGCTGGATCAGCTATCAGTCGTCAGCGACTCAATTGAAGTTAAGATATTCACGCGGGACCCCCAACGGGGCGTCGTCCCCATCCGCGACGGGATCTCGTTATACCAGAGCCTCCGGGACCTTCTGATCTTCAGCGTCTGCTCCGAGCTCGATCCGAGTCAGAAGGCGTTCCCGCGGAAGCTGAGAGAGGCCGCGGAGATCGTCAAAGCCTGCTTTATCGGCCAGAGACAAAGCGGCGGACGCGGGGCAAACGTCCATGGCGGCTTTCTGGCAACCGTCCATCTTCCCCTTCCGAAGAGATACGAATTGGCCGTCGATGGGGAGATCATCGACCCGATTCTGAGGAGATCGATCCTCCGGATCCTCCGGGGTCTGAGAGACGTCGAGTTGTCTGTTGATCTCAAAGATCCGGGGCCGATGACGGAGAACTCCTCAAGGGGCCTCAACTCGAACATGTGCAACGTGCTGATGGATATCATCGAGGTTGGGGGAGGTACTGATCTCAGCATATCTGCAACCCTAGATCCGATGTACGCAGTTCCCGGCGACGTCATCACCGATCTCAAACTCAGTCCATCGTCGAAGACTTATCTGGAGACCGCGGCCAGCATCCTCGAGGAGGACCCCCCCGAAGGGTTTGTAGAGCTGATGGGCTATGTAACCCAGCTCAAATGTGATGCAGAGAAGGGCGGAGGAGATATGGAGATCAGGATGAAGGCCTTCGGAATAGAAGGGCACGATGCCATCCCAGTTAAGGTACTCCTCGACGAGAAGTCGTATCAGCTGGCGATCGATGCCCATAAATACCATAATAAAATTCAGATAAATGGCACACTGGAGAAGACGGGGAGGGGCTGGACCCTCAATCGCCCGAAGAGATTAGAAGTGATAGACAGAGGTTTCCGGCGCAGGAGATACAAGAGTTTGGATTCTTTCTAGCCCTAGTTTCTATTTATGAGTTCAGATTGGGCATTTTCCATTGAAAGGAGAGAAGAACGTGGCCCCCGCTGGAGATGCCATGTCCCTTGAAGAGGAAGCGGTCCGACGGGAGGCGCAGGTCCACGGCGCCCGCTGGGAGGGCCTACACCACCGCTACTTCTCTGACAGCAAGGTGGCGGAGCCCCTGACCGCTGCCATCCTCGAGGCCGTCGACGCCTCCCGCCCCGACGTCGTCGCAGACCTGGGCGGCGGGACCGGCTTTATCCTCAAAGAGCTCCTGAGGCGGAATCCCCTAGAAGGCGTCCGGCTCGTGGACGTAGACGCCTCCGAGACGCAGCTTTCGGCCTGCGACGACGGGAGGATCGAGAGGCTCGCGGCCTCGGCCGCCTCCGTCACCCGCCGGGACCTCGGAGCGGAAGGCCAGTGCCTCCTTCTCGTCGCTCGATCCCTCCTCCACTACTTCGGACGGGCTGGGCTCCAGCCCCTCCTCCGCCACCTCCGCGGCCAGCTCCAAGTCGGCGAAGCGTTCGTCCACCAGTCCGCCTGCTTCGCCGACGAGGGGGACGCCGCCTGCCTCAACCGGGTCTACGGGATGATGGGAACCGAGAAGCGATACTTCACCATCGACGAGCTGGAGGCGGCGCTCGAAGAGGCGGGCTTCGCCCTCCGCGAGATCGGGCCCGCGCCGCCCCTCCGCCTCGACTCCGTCGACCTCGCCGAGAGGTACGGTCTGAGGGGAGAAGAGGTAGCCTCGATCCGGGAGGAGGTGGGCCGAGAGTTCGGCGAGCGAGCGGGGGTCTTCGTCGAGACGAGGAAGGGGTTCACTGCGTGGCTGCATTACAGCATCTTCACCTGCCGGGCAGAGTAAGCAGAGTTTTAGAGATGCAGTAAAATATCTCGAATACCACCGGCGGCGCGGGATCAGAGCTGGCCCCGGAAGGCCCTCTCCAGCACCGCCGGGAGGAGGGCGTCCGCTGTCCGATTCAGAGCGATGCCCCAAAACTTCGATCCCCACCTCTTCCCCCTCACCCTCCCGTCCCCTCCATCTCCGATATCCGCTCCAGCGCCGCTAGGAGGAACCGATAGAACTCCGCCACCGCCGAGATCTTCACCCGCTCATTCGGGGAATGGGGGTGCTCGATCGTTGTCCCCAAAGAGACCATATCCATCTCCGGAAGCTTCTCCCCGATGATCCCCATCTCCAACCCGGCGTGGATCGACTTCACCTCCGGATCCCCGCTGAAGATGTCCCGATGAGCGGCCCTGCAGGCCGAAAGGAGCTTTGAGTCCAGACGCGGGAGCCGTCCCGGATAGCTGTCCCCCCTCTCGACCCGAGCGCCGGCCAGGGCCGCCGCCGCCCGGATGGTGGCCGTCGTCGCCTCGAGGCCGACCTTCGACGACGATCGGGAGGCTGTTTGGAGGAAGAGGTCCTCCTCCTCGGTGAAGGCGACGGAGAGGTTCGTCGAGGTCTCGACGAGGTCGGGGATCTCGGAACTCCACCGGAGAACCCCGCTCGGGAGGGCGGCGACGAGGCCGATCGCCCGCCTCGACCCCTCCGGAGACGCGACCCTCGCCGGCATCTCCACGGCCGAGACCTCCACCCAGAGACCCGGATCGACGGCCCGGTACTCCTCCCGGAGGGCGGAGCCGACCGCATCCACCAGGCGCTGAAACTCCTCCCCCCTATCCAGCGGGACGACAACGACCGCCTCCGCCTCCCGGGGGATGGCGTTGTGCTTATCGCCGCCCCTGAGGGAAGAAAGGCCCAGCTGGACCCTCTCTCCGGCGACCCATAGGAGGAGTCCGAGGAGCTTGATGGCGTTCCCCCTCTCAAGGCTGATGTCGACGCCGGAGTGGCCCCCCGAGAGGCCTCCTACGACGACCTCGAAGGCCGCCCCGGCCTGATCGGGACGGACCCACCCCACGGGAAGCCGCAGGTTGGAGGTCTCGCCTCCGGCGCAGCCGACGTAGACGGCATGGGGGTCTTCGGTGTCCAGGTTGATCATCATCCTCGCCGCGATCTGACCCTCCCGAAGGCCTCTCGCCCCGGACATCCCGTCCTCCTCGTCGACGGTGAAGAGGAGCTCCAGGGGTCCGTGGACGGCCTCGGGGTCTGCGAGGACCGCCAGGGCGGCGGCGACCCCTATCCCGTTGTCGGCGCCCAGGGTCGTGCCAACGGCCGAGACGAAGCCCTCCTCGACCTTGACCCGGATCGGATCTATCGAAAAGTCGTGATCCGAATCCCTGTTCTTCTCGCAGACCATGTCCAGGTGGGCCTGGAGGAGGACGGTCGGAGACCACACCCTGCCGGGGGTCGCCCCCTTCCTCAAAAGGACGTTTCCCGCACCGTCCATCTCGCAATCCAGCCCCATCCTCCTTCCTACGGAGAGGACGTACTCCGCCGCTCGCTCCTCATGCTTCGAACACCTGGGTACCTTTCGGAGCATGTCGAAATGCCTCCAGAGGAGGCGGGGCTCTATCCCGCTGAGGTCGTCTGCCATCCTTTCACCCTCACCATTTTTGTACAAAAAAGCAACTATAGATATATGGTGATCGGATGGAGGTGGTGATATGCTGAATAGGAGGGCTCTCGCGGCCGGCGAACCCCTCTGCGTGGGCGAGATCACCCTCATACCCGTGGCGGAGGTCTGTTCATCCTCCTTCGTCCAGGACGATGTTGGGGCTTTTGTCGGGACGAAGAGGGCGGAGGCGGTCGTCGCCGTGGGGCCCTGGGGGGCCATCGCCCTGGACGTCCACGGGAGAGAGAGACCCCTAGGTGATCTACTCGAGGAGGCTTTGGGGCTTGAGGAGCTCGTTTTGGAGGCCAGCTCCTCCAGAAGGGAAAGGATAGATACTGCGAGCTACAAAAGAGGGGGAGCATGAAGGTCGCAGTCCTCTACAACGGCGAGTTCGGGAGAAACCTCATCGGGAACCTGATCAACTTCTCGGGCTTCTGCATATCCTGCGGCGACGGCTGCACCCTCTGCAAGGCCGGCAAGTACAGCCTCGCCGAGGATCTCGT
>Ga0334887_1004995_pt1 | contig 11422 bp, 8 predicted proteins | sample GraSluR1_MG_10_FD_207217 | JGI IMG/M metagenome (GOLD analysis project Ga0334887, IMG submission 207217) | Sludge microbial communities from methane-producing bioreactor in Wageningen University, Netherlands - Granular Sludge_18_07-R1 | ecosystem: Engineered > Bioreactor > Anaerobic >...
TCACCCGCGCCGGGCAGCCGTATGACGTGCGCAACCTGCCCATTCTCACGGGCGAAGCAGACGCCATGAGCGGCTAAGCGCCGGCTGCCCGCCTGGTGCCAGAGCTTACGCGAAGCCCCCTCCGCCGGGAGGGGGCTTTCTTCTTGCGGGTCGGGGTGAACGTGTTAGCCAGGCGATTTGTAGGGGAGGGTTTGGAAACCCTCCCCTACGGGCCATCACCGATCACGATCATCAACTCGCATCAGGCCAGGCGCAGCAGAGCAGCACCCCTACCGCTGCGCTGCCTCGGTAAGCTGCTTGAGCGTCTCGTAGTCGCGGCGGACTATCGTCCAGCGGTTGGAGTCGCCGTAGCTGACGAGCACGGTCGGCGTGGCGTTGACGCCGTTATCGGTAGCGAACGTGCGGTACTGGCGCAGCAGAGTCGCGTAGCGGTTGGAGGCCACGCATTCAACCAGCGCCTGCCCGTCCAGGCCCATCTCATTGGCCGAGTCACGAATCTGGTCGAGCGAGAAGGCGGACGCCAACTGCTTGGTGCGCGCCAGCCGAAACATCTCATCGCTCATTTCCCAGAACGCGCCCTGCTCACCCGCGCACAGCGCCGCCTGCGACGCCGTCTCCGAGTAGAACTGGCCGGTGCCCGTCGTGAGCACGAAGCCGAAGGTCGCCTGGCCGGTGAGGACGTAATCCTCAATGAAGCGTGGCACGTCCGCATCATGGTAGTTCTGGCAGTGTGGGCAGGCATAGTCAGAGACGGTCACCACGTGGATCGGCGCGGACGGATCACCGATAGTCGGGATGCCGTTGGCATCTACGCCGCGCACCACGCCGGGGACGCCGCTGCTCGCGGCGTCAAGCTGGCGCGCGCCCGCCGCTTCGAGGGAGGGCATGGTCGTTGAGCCGCCAGCGTGGGGCACGCAGAACTGGGGAAACACCGCGCAACTCACGGCCTTGACCCCACCCCCCTGCTGCCAGTTGGCGATGATGAAGACAAAACTGGCGATCACGCTCACGGCCAGAACAGCGGCCAGAATGGTCGTCTGCTGCCGCCACTGCTCCTGGCGTTGGCGGCGGGTCTTGCCAGGCCGAAAGCCAGCGCGTGTGTTCCAGGGCAGCGGGCCACTGCGGGTCTGTTCTGGTTTTTGCTGTGCGGTCATCGAGAACCATCCATTCCTGCGCGAATTGAGTCAACGGTCGTTGAAATTATAGACTATTCGGGGTGCAGAGGGGTACATAATGTAATGTAAGGAGAAACAAGGAGCGCCTGCGGGCGCTCCTGACTATCTAGATTGACCGAAGCGGAGGGGTCAATCGCCATTGGGCTGGATGGCGCGCGTCATCTCGGCCATGCTGCCATAGCCGCGCTCGGTGTGTTCCAGCGCCGTCCATCGGCCAGAGTCGCCGTAGCTGACGAGCAAAGTCGGCGTGGCGCGCACGCCGTTGTCGGTGGCGAAGAGCCGCTGTGCGTCGAGCACCGAGGCGTAGCGGTTGCTGAGGATGCAGCTGGTCAGCGCGTGCGCGTCAAGCCCCATGTCCTCAGCCGACTGCTCAACGGTAGAGAGGCTGTAAGCGTTTTGTATACTCTGCAGGCGCGCCTGGCGGAACAACTCGTCGCTCATCTCCCACAGCGCGCCCTGCTCGCCCGCACATAGCGCCGCCTGCGCCGCAGTGAGCGAATACTCTCCACTGAGAGTGGTGAGGATGGCCACGCTCAGCGTCGCCTGGCCGGGCAGCACAAAGTCCTTGACAAACTCGTGCAGATCAACCGTGTGGTATGAATTGCAGTGGCTGCAAGAGAAGTCAAACACCACGCGGAAGTGGATCGGCGCGTCCGGGTCGCCGATGAAGGGCATCTTGTCCTCTGTAAAGCCGCGCACCACCCCCTCTGCCCTCTGCGACGCCTCGTCGAGCATCCGCGCGGCAGGGGCCTCGGCCAGCGCGAGTTGAGCGTCCCCTTCCAGGCCGCCCACAAAAGGCACACAGTACTCCGGGTAATCCGCGCAGCTTACCGCCCTGGCTTCGCCGGCTGCCCCCTGCCAGTTGGCAAGGATGAACAGCCCGACGGCGACGACAGCCACGAGCACAGTCACCAGCAGCATGTTCATCTGGGCGCGCAGTTGGGTTTGGCGCTGATGGCGCGATCTGCCCACCTTGTAGGCAGCGCGCGGCTCCCAGGGAAAGCGTCTGTGCGGGCTGGCGGAGTCCCGAGTACGGTTCGGCATCACAGGTCCTTTCTCACCACTTGACCAACTTGAGACAGTTGTCACAAACGCCACGACTCTACCGCATCGGCGGGGCGTGTCAAGCTGCGCGCAGGGTGCGTGCAACCCCTGTCTGGTCGCGGGAGGCTGCTCTGCTGCACCTGGCCCCGCGTCAGACCTCCGAAGTTTCCGAAAACGTCGGAATTCTCCTTCAGCTCCCTGCCCCACGAGGGCACTGCTCCGCTGCACTCGTCGTGGGGGCGTATGGCGATACACCCCCACAACCCCACCCCCAAGCCCCAGCGAGTCTCGCGGCGGGCGGGCGCTGTGGTATACTGCCAGGGAAGAATGTGCTGGCAGGGCGCATCCAGCAGGGATTCTGCATATGCGAGCGACTGACATCATCGAGAAGAAACGCGACGGCGGCGAGCTAAGCACTGAGGAGATTCAGTGGTTCATCAGCGGGTTCACCAGCGGTGAAATACCCGACTATCAGGCGGCGGCGTGGCTGATGGCCGTCTTCCTGCGCGGCATGACCCGCCGCGAGACGCTCGACCTGACGCTGGCCATGGCCGCCAGCGGCGAGCAGCTTGATCTGTCGCCGGCCATCGCATACGCGGTGGACAAGCATTCAACCGGCGGCGTGGGCGACAAGGTGACGCTGGTCGTGCTGCCGCTGGTGGCGGCGGCGGGCGTGCCCGTCGCCAAGATGAGCGGGCGCGGGCTGGGCTTCTCCGGCGGGACGCTGGACAAGCTGGAGTCCATCACCGGTTACCGCGTCAAGTTGAACGATGACGAAATCCTCCGCCAAGTGCGCGAGATCGGGATCGTGCTCTGCGGGCAGACCAAGCGCCTGGCCCCCGCCGACGGCGCGCTGTACGAACTGCGCGACGTGACCGGCACTGTGCCCAGTCTGCCCCTCATTGCCAGCAGCATCATGAGCAAGAAGCTGGCTTCCGGGGCGCAAGCCATCGTGCTTGATGTGAAGGTGGGCGCGGGCGCGTTCATGAAGACGTTGGACGAAGCGCGCGCCCTGGCCCAGACGATGGTAGACATTGGCGTGGGGGCCGGGCGGGCCATGGTCGCGCTGCTCTCGGACATGAACCAGCCGCTCGGCTGCGCGGTGGGCAACGCCCTGGAAGTCCGCGAGGCCGTCGAGACGCTGCGCGGCGGCGGCCCCGCCGACCTGCGCGAGCACTGCCTGACGGTCGCTGCGCACATGGTGCGGCTGGGGCGGCGCGAAACACAGCCTGACGCCTTCGACGCGATCATCCAGGAGTTGGCCGCTCTGCTGGACAGCGGCGCGGCGTTGGTCAAGTTCCGCGAACTGGTGGCGGCACAGGGCGGCGATGTGCGCCAAGTTGACGACCCGGACAGGCTGCCTGCGGCGCGCCTGCGCGAGACGGTGCGGGCGGAGCGCAGCGGGTGGGTCGCTCGCATGGACGCGCTGACTGTGGCCCAGGCCACGCTGGAACTGGGCGCGGGCCGCGCGCGCAAGACCGACACCATTGACCCGGCGGTGGGCGTCGTCGTGCACAAGAAAGTCGGCGACCGGGCAGAGGCAGGCGATGCCCTCTTCACCGTACACGCCAACGACGAGAGTCAACTGGCGCGGGCGATAGCGGTGCTGGCTGGTGCGCCCTCGTTGGGCGACGAAGCGCCGCAGCCGCCCCCTGCCTTCTATGGCACGATCGCCGAGGCGTCTGGTTGACCTCCACTCCCCTCTCTCCGTAGCGGAGAAAGGAAAAGGCCAAGCGCAGCAAGGCCAGAAGGACCTACCCATGCCTATCCTGCATCGCCTGGGCAACCCCTCGCTCCCTGACGACGACCCGAACGCAGAATCGCGCCTCTCGCCGCTGGTGCCGGGGCGCTCCGGGCGGCCCAGTTTCTCGCTGGAGGCGCTGCGCGAGCGCGTCGAGCGCCAGTTCCACGAGGAGACGGCGGGCCGCGCCGACATCCTGGCCGAGCTGGACACAGAAGCCAGCCAGCGCACCGCTTTGCGCGAAATCGCCGAGTACGTCTTCGCCGTCGAAGCGGTCAGTCCCACCGCCGCCGACAGGCAGGCCATCCTGGATCGCGCGCACAGCAACCTCTTTGGCTTCGGCCCGTTGGAAGACCTGCTGCGCGACGAGACTGTGACCGAGATCAGCATCATCGGCCCGGCGGAGGTGAGCTTCCGGCGCGAGGGCGAGCCGTCCCGCCCTGCCCTCCATCGCTTCGACGACGGGGCGCACCTGGCCGCCACCGTTGCCCGACTGTTGGCGGGTTCGGGCGCGGCCCTTTCGGAGTCCATTCCCTTCGTTGAGACAGGTGTCACGCTGCGCGGGCGGCGCACCCGCCTCAGCGCCATCGGCCCGCCGCTGAGTTCCACGCTGACCGTGACTCTGCGCCTGCACCCGCCGCGCCCGCTGGCGCTCGCCGACCTGGAAGCGCGCGGCGCTCTGCCGCCAGCGGGAATCGCCCTGCTGCGCGCCGTCGCAGCGGCGGGACACGGCCTGCTCATCGCGGGCGACGCAGGGGCCGGCAAGACGACACTGGCCGGGGCGCTGCTGCCCGAACTCGCCGGGCGGATCGCCGCCGCCGAACGCGCCGGGGAACTGCCCCTGCCGCCAGAGGGGAGCCGCTTCAGCCCCGCCCTGCCCGCGCCCGATCAACCCGGCGCGGACTTCGCCGAGAGCATCCGCGCGGCGCTGACAGCGGCCCCCGACTGGCTGGTGATTGACGAGATCGGCGCGGGCGAAGCGCCCGCCTTGTGGGAGGTGCTGGCCGCCGATCCCGCGCCGCGCTGCCTGTGGACGCTGCGCGCGCCCGCCCAGCCCGACCGCCTGCGCAGCGCCCTGACCATGCTCCTGCGCCGGGCGCAGCCCGCGGTAGACGCGACGCGCCTGCACCACACCATCGCCGCGCGGCTGCCCTTCGTCGCGGTCCTGGCGAGGGCCGGGGAGTCCCAGCGGCTGGCGCTCCTTGCCGAATGGCAGGCGCAGGGCAGTGACCTAGCGCTGCGCCCGTTGCTGGCCGCCGAGGGGGACGGGTGGGCGCTGGCCCGCGACGGATCGGCGCACCTGCTCGACCTGCCGCCGGGGTTCTGGGGGTAATGTGCGCACCCGCTCTGTTTCGCCCAACCTGGAAAGGCCTGTAACCATGCCACCTGCTGCCCGCCGCCTGCTCGTCGCGCTCCTTGCTGTGATGCTGCTCGCCGGGCTGGTGCTCCCCGCTACGCCGCCGCCCGCCCGCGCCCAGGAATCCGCCCTGCCCCAGAGCGCGCTGGCGGGGATCGTCTTCCCTGGCGCGGCTGACTCCCCGGCGCACTACGGCGTGTACCTGGGCGACGGGCTGCTGCTCACCACCTGGCACGCCTGGACGCTCGACGGCGACCGCTACACCAATCCGGAGTCGCCGCTGTCGCCAAGCCGCCAGGTGACGACCTACGACAACGACGGGAGGTCCGACCCCGGCGAAAACTTGCTGGGGCTGGCCGACTGCGCCGGCCGCTGGCTGCCGCTGGCCCAGGCGGACTCCACCTGCACGCCCTTCGCCCGGCTGGACGGTGCGAGCGTTGTCTTCCCGCTGGTCGCTGAGGGGGCCAACGGCTTCCCCGTTCCCGTGCAGTGCCTGGTCTACGCCAGCCGCGAGCACGACATCGCGCTGCTGGCTGTGGACGCCGACACTCTGGCCGAACGGGGTATCACACCTGCCCGCCTCAACGCCGTGCCGACCCGCGCGGGGCAGCCCGTGCTCGTCCCCACGCGCCGCGCCGGTGAGCGCCCGGTCATCGCGGAATACGCGCTTACCAGTGGCGCGCCCGCGCTCAGCCCGCCCGCTGAGACACTCGCCCTGGGCGCTGCCTGGCGCGTGCCCAGCGTGCTGCTCGCCGCGAACAGCATCCCCGACGGCGCGCCGGTCTTCGACGCGCAGACCGGCGACGTGATCGGGCTGGCCTGGCGGCCCGCCGATTCCCCGGACGCGACCGGCACCTGGGTCACGCCCGCCGCCGTGTGGCTGCACGCTCTCTACGCGGCCAACGACGAACTGCGCAGCCCGGCCCTGGCCGCCGTACTGAGCCGTGCTGCGACCGCGCCGGTGCCGGGGCCGCTGACGCGCGGCGATCCGCTCGCGCCCGACCTGGGCAACGGGGGCATTGACGTGCAGCACGTGGCCCTCGATCTGGCCATTGACCCGCGTGCGGGCACCCTGCAAGGCAACGCGGTGCTCGACATCCGCGCTACCATGCACCGCCTGCTGAGCTTCGGCCTGGACGCGCGCGGCCTGGACATCCAGCGTGTCGCGGTTAACGGGGAAAAGACTCCCTTCATCGCCATGCAGGACAAGCTGATTGTCGAGCTACCCGCCCCGCTGGATTACGGGACGCAGTTCCGCGTGGAGATCGCCTACAGCGCCCGACCGCGGCCCTTCCGCAGCCGCTTCGTCCCCTTCTTCGACATCGGCATGTTCTTCACCAACGGCCAGGTCTTCACTCTTAACGAGCCGGACGGGGCGCGTACCTGGTTCCCCGGCAACGATCACCCCAGCGACCGCGCCACCTACGAGTTCCGCCTGACCGTCCCCTCGCCCTGGGTCGCCGTCGCCAACGGGCAGCTTGTCAAGACGGTGCGCTACGACGACGGGACGCGCACCTTCGTCTGGCGCATGGGCGACCCCATGGCCTCCTACCTGGCTCTGGTGGCGGTGGGGGACTACCTTGCTGTCAAAGAGCGCACAGCGGATGGACTCCCGCTCCAGCATTACGTCTACCCAGTCCACGCCGACGACGCCCGGCGGGTCTTCGGCTACACGGACGAAGCCCTCGGCCTGCTGGCCGACATGCTTGGCCCGTACCCGTACAGTTCCTACGGGCACGTGGTCGTGCCGCACAACAGCATGGCCCTCGAAACGCAGACGATGACCGCCATGCCCGACGCCGTGCTCTCTGCGTCCGAACTGGACGTGTTTCCACTGCTGGTGCACGAGCTGGCCCATAGCTGGTTCGGGAACGCGGTGACGCTGGGATCGTGGGGCGACATCTGGCTGAATGAGGGCTTCGCCACCTACGTCGAATGGCTGGCCCGCGAAGCCCGGCTCGGCGCGGAGGCGGGCATCGCCGCGCGGGCTGCCGCCGAGCAATCACTGCTGGCCGACACGCGGGCCACCCCGCTGGCCTACCCGCTGCCGGAGGAACTTTTCGGCACGGCCAGCTACGACAAGGGAGCCTGGCTGCTGCATATGCTGCGCGGGGCCATCGGCGACGACGCCTTCTTCGCCTTCCTGCGCACCTACGCCCGGCAGTTCCGCGACCGCCCGACCAACACGCTCGACGTGTGGCGGCTGGCCGAGCGCGTCAGCGGCCAGGACCTGGCCTGGTTCTTCGAGCAGTGGCTGTTGCAGGCCGGGATTCCGCGCTACACGTTGTATTGGTCGGAGGAGGATTCCGGCGTCGAGGTGCGGCTCTGCCCGGACGGTCCGGGCGCGTATCGGCTGGCGCTGCCTCTGCGTTTGCGGCAGGGCGCGCAGGAGGAAGACGTGCTGCTGTCGGTGAGCGAAGGCGGGGCGCGGGCGTCGTTCGCGCTGGGCTTCATCCCCGGCGAAATCCTGCCCGACCCTGCCCAGGACGTGCTGGCACAGGTGATCGTCCAGCCCATCGCCGCCCTGCCGGAGGCGTGCCCGTCGCCCCCCGCGCCCTGATCAGCCTGCTATCGGGTGCGTGCGAGAGCCATCAGCGAATGGCTTAACGCCGTACATAGACCTCACCCCCTGGTCTCACTGCGCTCGGCCTTTCCCCCTCTCCGTTTACGGAGAGGGGGCGGCGAGGCGTGTCAGCGCCGAGCGGGGGTGAGGTTCGTAGGGGCGTATGGCCATACGCCCCTACGGGCGCAGCAGAGCAACGTCCCTGCTACCGCCCTCCCTGACCAACCGCCTCCGCCAGGCTCTGCGCGAAGGGCGGGCGCAGCACGCCAACCTCGGTGATCAGGCCAGAGAGGTAGCGATACGGCGTCACGTCGAAGGCCGGGTTGCGCGCCCGGTAGTGCGCCGGCACCAGCTCGCAGCCGTAGGGCGCGCGCACTTCGGACAGGTCGCGCTCCTCAATCGGCACGTCGTCGCCGGTGGGCGTGTTCAGATCAACCGTCGAGATCGGGAAGACGGAGTAGCACGGGATGCCGTTCTCGCGGGCCAACACAGCGATCTGGTACGAGCCGACCTTGTTGACCACATCGCCGTTGGCCGCCACGCGATCCGCGCCGAACAGGACGACGCTCACCTCGCCGCGCCGCATGAAGTAGCCCGCCGCCGTGTCCGGCAAGATGTCGTAGGGGATGCCAAGCTGCTCGCATTCCCACGCGCTCAGCCGCGCCCCCTGCAGGCGCGGGCGTGTCTCGTCCAGCAGCACATGAACGCGCTTGCCCTGCTCGTGGGCCATGCGGATGACGCCCAGCGCCGTCCCGTAATCCACCGTGGCCAGCATCCCGGTGTTGCAGTGATGCAGCACCGTGTCGCCGTCTTTGAGCAGCGCCGCCCCGTGCGCGGCGAGGCGCTTGTTGGTCGCCACATCCTCGTCGGCCATGCGCTGCGCCTCGGCCAGCAGCGCCCCGCGAACCGCCTCGGCGCTGTCGAGACGCGCGTCCCGCGCCGTCTCCAGCATGTGATCCACCGCCCAGGCCAGGTTGACCGCCGTCGGGCGGGCATCCTTCAAGACGCTCGCCGCCGCTTCGAGATCGCCATGCAAGACGGGCAGCGTCACCGCCGGCGACTGCCGCGCCGCCAGCGCCATGCCAAACGCCGCCGCCACGCCAATCGCCGGCGCGCCGCGCACGACCATCGTCGTGATCGCCTCGGCGACCGCGCGGTAATCGTCATATTCGACGTGAGCCAGTTCCCAGGGGATCAGGCGCTGGTCAATCATGCGCACGCGGCCCGCGTCCGTCCATTCGACTGTTCGCATCAGTGCTCCTTCCAGCCCACAGTGCCAGACGCGCCCAAGTCTAGTCGCTCAGGCGGCCCGCGTCAACCGCGCCTGCGCCGAGGGACGCACGGGACTTGGGAGCGGGTTTCCCTGAACCGCAGAGACGCAGAGGGCGCAGAGAAGAACTATGGAAACTCTTTGCTCTTCTCCGCGCGCTCTGCGCCTCTGCGGTGAGGCTTTGCCCCCAAATCCCAGCAGATCACGCCGGGCATCACAACCGCTTGCGCCTGCGCTCGTCGCGCTCTTGCTGCGCCTTGCGCAGAATCTCCCCCACGTCCAGCGGCGACGGGTCAACCGGCGGCCCCGCCTGGGCAGCGGGCGCGGTCGGCGGCGCGGGCACAACGTCGCGCGGCAGCGACTTGCCCAATCGCTGAGCGCGCCGCTCCATCTCCTGCGCCAACGCCCCGCTCTGCTCCATTTCCCAGTAGAAGATGCTCCAATACAACATCTTGCCGCACCGCTCCGCCGTCTCACGCACGTGCGCCGAGGTGTCGCCGAGGAACGCCGCGGCCAGGTGCGGCAGAGCGCGCGGGTTGTTCAGTTGCGCCAGTTCCAGCGCCGCCTGCGCGCGCTGCTCCGGCGACGAACTCTCGCGCAGCCGCCGCACCCAGACTTCGATGGATGCATCGGAGGGCCTGGTCGCGGGCACACGGGTGGCTCCACTGACCGGCCTCCCGTCCAGCCCCGACGAGGGGGAACTCGTGCTGCTCATCATCGCCCCGGCCATCGCCAGCGCGCCCAGCGACGCCCCGCCGAGCACCGCGCCGCCCAGCCCTGCCGCCAGCGCCGTCCCCGCCCGGCGCACGTTCTGTCGCTCCTTCATGTCCAGCAGGTCGCGGTCAAACTGATCCTGGAGCTTGCGCAGCAGTTCAGCCTCCGTCGCGTCGGGCGTGTTCTCAACGGCGCGATCTACGCCGAAATACTGGCAGACCGCATCAATCGTCGTGTGCCCGGCCTGCTGCGCCTGGAACAGGCGGCTGCCCGCCCAGGCCATCGCCCGGCGCACCGCCTCGTCCGGCTCCGCCGGGTAGAGCACACGCAGGCGGTCAAGCGCGCGCGTCTCCTCCACCATGCCCAGCACGCGCACTACATCCAGGCGCACCGCCGCGTTGGGGTGATCCAGCCCGGCCATCAGCGTTTCCTCGATCATCGCTCGCCCTCACTTTCCGGCTCCCCGCCGCCGGCTGTAGTCCGCCGTGCACCACCGTGTCAGACGCGCACGCGGTCGTCCTCTACTATACGACGGATTGGCTCGCCTGACCAAGCACGCGGGATGCGTGCAAAAGCTGCCAGGCTTAAGGCTTCTGGGCGCGCGGTACGGGCAGAACGCCCCTCCCCCTGGCCCCTCCCCGGCCAAGCCAGGTAGGGGGAAAACGTCCCCTCTGGCGGTCAAAGTCCCTCTCTCTAGCTCGGCTGGAGAGGGGGATTGAGAGGGTGAGGCACATGCTGGGCGCACAGGAGGGCAGCGGCCTACCCAGGCAGCCGCAGGATTGAGCGCAGTTCGTCGAACGAGGCAATGGTGAAATCGGGCGGGCAGGCGGGGTCTGGCTCGCCGCGAAACAGGCACGTGCTGATCCCGGCGCGCCTACCAGCCACGATGTCGAGCGTCCGGTCGCCGACGGCCAACACGCGCTCGCGCGGCAGGTCGTGACGCTCGATCAGCGCGTTGAACCCGGCGGGGTCAGGCTTGCGGGCGTAGCCGTCCTCCGCCGTCAGGTACTCGACGAACAGCCCCTCGACGCGGTACCAGTCCAGCAGGCGCAGCACAGACTCCTGCGAGCGGTGGGTGAAGATGAGATTCTGCCCCCCGGCCTTGAGGAAGCGCTCACACAGGCAGATCGCCCCGTCGAAGGGGGGCTGGTCGCGCTCCGTCACCTGACGCTGGTAATAAGCGACGCGCGCTTCCAGATCGAGCGGGTCCAGAGAATAGCGCGCGGAGATCGCTTCCATGCACGCGGCCACAGTATCGCTGAGCAGCCGGACTAACTCTGCGCGTGGAACCGTGACCTCCAGCTCGCCCAACGCCCGTTCAATCGAGGTGATCAGCGGCGGGTAGGTGTCGAACAATGTACCGTCCAGGTCCCAGATGATATGATCAAAGCGCATTACGACTCTCCGGGCCATCTCAAGGCTGGGACAAGCCAGTGACTCCATTGTAACGCAGAAACCGTCCCACATGTCGAGAGCCTATTAAATTATAGGGAACGCTTAATGACAGTATTGAGTCGCTGGGCCAGGACTGACCATGAACCTTGACCGCCGTCTGTAG